>Ga0208788_1000636_pt1 | contig 17132 bp, 17 predicted proteins | sample Wag4_2014_7_11_3_FD_187363 | JGI IMG/M metagenome (GOLD analysis project Ga0208788, IMG submission 187363) | Fresh water mixed with fracking chemicals microbial communities from Ohio, USA - Utica-2 Time Series FC 2014_7_11 (SPAdes) (version 2) ...
AAAGGTAACAGCAAAGAGAAATACCAAAAAGTAGGCACAAAAAAACCAAATGCATGGGGTCTCTACGATATGTTAGGCAATCTAGCTGAATGGACTTTAGATCAATATGATTCTGCTTATTTATCAAAACTGACAGACAATCAATTAGACCCTGTTACAGTTGCTACAACTAGATACCCCAGGAGCATCAGAGGTGGATCATATCTCGATGATGCGAATGCATTAGTAGTAAGTAGAAGAAATTTTTCCTTGCCCAGTTGGAACAAAAGAGATCCTCAGATTCCGAAAAGCAGGTGGTGGCTGACTGATGGCATGTTTGTTGGCTTTAGAATAGTTCGACCAGAAAAGCAACCCAGTGCGGAAGAAGCAGAAAAATTCTATAAATTGTATCTAGAATATTAATCTCAAAACAACAACGATGCAACATCCCAAGCCATTAAACAGCAATCAACGTCGCGAGTTTGTAAAAACCGCCGGTCTAGCTTCAGGTGCAATTTTAGCTGCACCCCTTTTAAGTAATGCAAATTTTTATTCCGGCGCATCAGATGCTATTAAAATTGCGCTAATTGGTTGCGGAGGCAGAGGAACTGGCGCAGCTGTACAGGCGTTAAGAAGCAAGCAAAATGTGAAGCTTGTGGCAATGGCAGATGCATTTAAAGATAGAATTGATAGTGCCTTTAAAGCAATTACCGGCGACTTATCAGAAGCTGGTATCACTGGAGATATAAAACAACTAATTGATGTTCCAGAAGACAGGAAGTTTGTGGGCTTTGATGCCTACAAACAAGCGATTGCTTTAGCAGATGTAGTTATACTTACTACCCCTCCCGGATTCAGACCTATTCATTTTGAAGAAGCGGTAAATCAAAACAAGCACATCTTCATGGAGAAGCCAGTCGCGACAGATCCTGAGGGCGTGAAGAAAGTGCTTGCTGCAGCTGCAGTTGCAAAATCTAAAAAATTAAATGTAGTTGTTGGTCTACAAAGACATTATCAAAATTCATACCGTGAACTTTTCAAAAGAAAAGACATGATTGGCGAAATCACTTCAGCACAGGCTTGGTGGAACAATGATGGTGTATGGGTGAATCAAAGAAAAGAAGGTCAGACTGAAATGGAATACCAAATGCGTAACTGGTATTATTTCAACTGGCTTTGCGGAGATCATATCACTGAACAACACATTCACAACATTGATGTGATCAACTGGTTCAAAGGCGCATATCCAGTGAAAGCACAGGGGATGGGTGGAAGAGAAGTTAGAAAAGGAAAGGACAATGGCGAGATCTTCGATCACCATTATGTAGAATTCCATTATGCTGATGGCTCCATACTCAACAGTCAATGTCGTCATATTAAAAACACTATGTCGAAAGTGGATGAACTCATTGTTGGTACGAAAGGAAAAATATTCTGTGGTGCAGCAAACATCAGAGATCACAAAGGCGCCTTGCTTTATCAGTTCGACAGGAAGACGGAAAACGATCCATATCAATCAGAACACGATGAATTGTTTGCAGCCATAGCAAAAGGAGAATACAAATTTGCTGATGCTGAAAATGGTGCTAAAAGTACCATGACTTCAATATTGGGTAGAATGGCTACCTATAGTGGGAGGCTGGTTGAGTGGGACAAAGCAATCAACTGTGGTCTGAATCTACAGCCTAGTGCTTATACTTGGAACACATTACCACAGTCATTACCAGACGCTAATGGTCAGTATAAGATTGCGGTACCTGGTATAACGAAGTATTACTAAAGTAAAAAGCATACTAATTCTATAATCCTCTATTCATCATTCCTCATCAAAGTGAGGAATGATTTTTTTTGCATTTCACTAATGTAATTGGTGTCACGCTGACTTTTACATAAATACCGGAATATGATAGTGCCAGTTTTTGATGGCGATACCACATTTACCATATTTCCTGTAACTTTTGTGTCTTGCATTTCAGAAAGTATAACCTCAAAATGACTTTCTTTAAAATCCTGTGGTTTGAGTAATTGATAAAAGAAGGTGTTGGACTCATAAAAGGCTATTGAAAAATAATCCAACCCATCAGGAATTTTGCCGGTTAAACGCAAATTTCCATTACTCAAATCATAAAAGACAAGCGTGTAGATGAAATCAGGATTAGGTGTATCGGGCGTTGAAGGTGAGGGCAATTTGGAGTGAATCAGTGTATTTCTTTCTTTTCCAATTTTTAACTCAAAGGCCATTTGCACCACATACGGATAGGCATATAAAAAAGTCCAGTAGCCCAATCCAACTAGCAAAAAAAAGAGGATTACTCGAGATCTCATAGTTTTCGGATGCTTGGTAAAGTACTAGACTGTATTGGGAAAAATAAAGCAGGAGGTTGATACACACGATAACAAAGCAGAAACCCTCCCTTTTGTGGCGCTGGTAGCCAGTTTCCAATCAATTTTTCACGACTAACAGTAAAGCTGTATGTCTCACCTTGCTCTACATTCAAGGTGGTGGCATTAAAATGGTATCGAGCAATTGAATTTTGAACCAAATGGTATTGTTCATCATACATTGTAATACTCCAGATTTTTGTAGCAGGAGCAATGCCAGTAATTTCATACTTATCATCAGCATTCAATGAATTGCCTTCATCATCTTTATCTACCATAAAGTAAACAACTTCCTCTTTGGGTAATGCAAAAACACCAACTTTTGTACGTAATGCCTTTTGGAAAATTGATTCTGAAGACATTCCAATTTGAAGGTTCGTCTTCCAAGATGTTTCCTTAATTGTATTCGGCGCAAGGCTCCTAAATGACAATACTGTAAATCCCAGAATGCCACCTACAACTAGAGCAATCAGTGCCAGCCAAAAAATATTTTTCATCAATACGCTTAATTTTTATCCGTTCGGAAAAGATTGACAGGCAATCCTTCTGCAGAAAAAAGATTGGGCATTGCTGTATTCGTAAATCCAAAGCGAACATCTTTAGGCTCTTTCAAAGTTGGGTGATAGACAATCACTGTTCTTCCTTCTATCCTGGCTTTAGCAGGTAAGAAATTGCCATCAGCACCTGCAATTTGAAAATCGCTCAACTCACCACCCTTAGCTACTAGTGCTGTAGGCACATTATTAAAATTGATTCTTATGGCTGCTTTTTCAATAGTATGAGATGCATAGACTGGACTCTTATAAGGACCTCTATTTAATCCGTAAGTTTCTGCTAATGCATACTCAGCAAGACGAGCAGCGACTTCCTTCTTTAAATTAGGGTGAATGTCTTTTACGTTATCGACTAAATCACTAACCACTACCATTCCAGTTTTTGGATGTGTGGCAGCTTGTGTTTGAGACTCTCTTAAATAGGCTCCATTGATGTGTGCATCGCTGTATGCGTAGGGAGCAATTTGAACGAAATAAAATGGAAATTCTTTGTTCCATGCTTTTCTCCAGCTATCAATCATGCTGGTGAATAAACGTTTATATCCATAATGGGTTTCCACATTACTCTCTCCTTGGTACCAAAGCGCCCCTGCAATAGAGAAGTTAGTCAGTGGATAAATCATTGCATTATAAGCATCTCCACTTTGATTAGGCCACCAATCAAAAGGAGGAATTTTTGCTGCTGCTTTCCTCAACTCAGGATCATTTAGTACAACATCTGCAGGTGTCCATACTTCTGCCGGTGTACCTCCCCAATTGCTGTTGATCAGACCCACAGGATAATTGGTTGAAGCGTTAACTTGTTTTCCGAAAAAATAACCAATGGCACTAAAATGCAACATGTCTTCAGGATTACACACTACCCAGCGTGCACGCACATCGTCTTGTGGAGTTGAAGAAGTAGATTTAGGCACATAAAAGAATCGGATATTTTTGTTCGTTGCTTTTGGAGATTCTTCTTTTGATTGTTGAAGACCCTGATCAGCGGACCACTCCATATTGCTTTGCCCTGAACAAACCCATACTTCTCCTATCAATACATCCTCCAATACAATTTCATTGGCACCTTTGATTTTAATGGTATAAGGGCCACCTGCTTTAGGGGTATTGATTTCAGTCATCCATCTTGCCCCTCTATCCCCTTTTGCTGCATATTTTGCTGTATCCCAACTTACGGTGATAGTAATATTTTCAGCTGGTGCTGACCAACCCCAAAGCTTGACCTTTGATTGTTGTTGTAAAACCATATGAGAACCTAAAACAGAAGGCAGTCTTACATCAGCAAGTGTAGATAAACATATCAAAGACAATAAAGAAAGTAATTGTATTTTTTTCATGCGGAAAGTATTTCTAATTGAAAATAATGAATTTCCACCTATCAGATTCATCTAAAGAATTTTACCTTTGCACTACAAATGAATTCATCCATGAAAAAAATAATTTTCACCATCGTAGTATTTTCAGCAATTGCTCTTTCCTCAATCAGTACCTCTGCCGCAATTTTACCTCCTGCATCTACAAAGACTGAAGCTCAAATCAAAGAAGCGGTAAATGAATTCAACAGCTTATCTAAGAACGATAAGAAGGAAAGAATTTCAAAAGTAAAAGCTGCAGTTCAACAATATAAAACCAACCTGAAAAATGGTGAGCGTATTGACGACAATAAATTATTAGCCATCATTTTTGCAATATTAATTCCACCAGTTGGAGTAGTACTTTATGAAAATAAAGTCACTACCAAGTTCTGGATTTCATTACTACTTACATTCATATTCTGGCTTCCAGGAATGATTTATTCCTTGTTGGTAGTAACAGATAACGCCTAATCAGGATAAAATATCTTTTTTTCTGAAGACCACTATAGAGGCTATCAGAAATCCAATGATGTGAAGCAATAAGATACCACCAGATATCATGACTGCTGGGAGATTTTCTATTGAGCCAACTATCTGCTCATTATTTTCATTGATTTGAACGTCGAAGAATCCTTTCCAACCCAACATATGACTGGTAAAGAGAAAGGGTTTGACTGTATCAAAGATTGGAAGGTCGAGTGTATTGAGAATGGTAAAGACAATAATGATACTCATTGTAGCCATGATGGGACCAATAGAATTTTCAGCAAAAAGACTCAAGAAAAAACTCATGGCTGCAACAGTTGTCATGGCTAAAGCAGCAAATCCAAATGCAGCAGCATATCGCCATAGGATATCTGTTTTCACAATTTGAGTTACCAGGTCGCTTTTTAGAATCAGCATATCATCTACCCCAAAAACAATCATGGAAATGCCCAAGGCCCAAATTGCCATCCAGATCAACAAAGCAATTGTGTAGATAGCTGTTGCACTGAATTTTCCTGCTATCAATTTCGCCCTACTGATTGGCTTGGTCAACAATACCCTAAGAGTACCTTGTGCTGCTTCACCTGAGATCATATCTCCAGCTACAAGTGCAATTAATAAAGGAACATGCACCAACATCAATTGTAAAATGATATAGGCCATGAGGTAACCATTCATGATGTTACCATTGATATCAAAAGAATCTGTAAACGATTGGAGTCCGAACTGCATATAACTTTTCCCATCAGCATAAAAACCCAACTGAATGAGTCCCACTATTGCTGCGATAGCACCAAACGCTATATAGGTTCTTGGCTTCCTAAATATCTTATAGAGTTCTAAATAAACGATTGTATTAAACTTCATTACCGGTAGTTAAGGATAGGAAATACGCCTCCAGAGAGTTCATGGAACGAAGGCTGGTTACATTTATATTGTTTTCTACAAGCAGTTTATTCAACTGGCCCACAGCTTGGGCTTCCGTCTCAACAATCAATTTGCCATCTGGCGCATGCTTCAATCCTTTCGACCAGCTTGTATTTTCAATCAATTGTTTCGCCTTTTGATCATCATCCACCGTTATCTCCAATCGAACATGATTAGGATTCAACAATTCATTTACTCTACCTTCAACTATTTTTTTCCCCCTATTTATAATGAGCATGCTGTCAGCTACTTGTTCAATTTCTGATAGAAGATGTGATGATACCAGCACTGTTTTTTTCCTCTCTTTACTCAAGTATAGAATCAGGTTACGGATATCTGCTATTCCTTGCGGATCTAGTCCGTTAGTAGGTTCATCTAAAATGATGAAGGCTGGATCATGCACAAGCGCTACAGCGATACCTAACCTTTGTTTCATACCCTGCGAGTAAACCCTTACAGGATCGTGGCACCTTTTTTCCAAACCAACCAATGCAAGGGTATTGTTGATTGTTTCTTTGGAAATAGGCTTACCACTCATTTTAGCAAAAAGACTCAGGTTCTCATAGCCTGTGAGGTATTTGTAAAGATCAGGTTTTTCAACTACCGCACCCATTTGATTGAGTATCTCCTCACGATGTTCAGTAATTGATTTCCCAAACAATTGAATAGAACCACTGGTAGGTGAAATGAGTGATAAAAGCATCCTGATGGTGGTCGATTTTCCTGCCCCATTTTGTCCTAGAAAACCATATACCTCACCCTGTTGAACAGAAAACGACAAGTCATCTACTGCCACAAAATTTCCAAAGCGTTTTTTCAAATGTTCAACCTCGAGGATCATCAATTCCAATATTGATTACAAAAAGTAAATAGCGTTACCACAAATTAAACAATAAATTCGAGCGATAAGTTCAATAAAAAAGCGCTGGTTATTGACCAGCGCTTTTAAAAGCATTGTACTACTTGATTTATTTGTACTGAGCAGCAATAGTTTTAGCAAACTCAACCATAGTTTTTAAACCATCTTCAGGAAGATTTCCCTTCTTGAATTCAGCTAAAATTTCTGGATGCTTAGCCTCCAATTCAGACAAGAATTGTTCTTCAAAATCTTTTACAGATTTAACTGGAACTTGTTGGAGCAAACCTTGGGTACCTAGGTAGATAATAGCAACTTGCTTTTCTACTGGTACTGGCTGATATTGACCTTGCTTAAGAATTTCCACGTTACGAGCACCTTTGTCGATAACCGACTTAGTAGCAGCGTCAAGATCACCACCAAACTTAGAGAAGGCTTCCAACTCACGGTATAGCGCTTGGTCTAGTTTCAAAGTACCAGATACCTTTTTCATCGACTTGATCTGAGCGTTACCACCCACACGACTTACTGAGATACCTACGTTAATAGCTGGACGAATACCTGCGTTGAACAAGTTAGACTCCAAGAAGATCTGTCCGTCTGTAATTGAAATTACGTTCGTTGGGATATAAGCAGATACGTCACCCGCTTGTGTTTCGATGATTGGTAATGCAGTCAATGAACCACCACCTTTTACAAGGTGTTTGATTGATTCTGGTAGATCATTCATTTTAGCAGCAACTTCATCTTTTGCAATCACCTTAGCAGCACGCTCTAACAAACGACTGTGCAAATAGAATACGTCACCAGGATATGCTTCACGTCCTGGAGGGCGACGCAACAACAAAGAAACTTCACGATAAGCAACTGCCTGCTTAGAAAGATCATCATAAATAATCAAGGCAGCATTTCCTGTATCACGAAGGAACTCTCCAATTGCTGCACCAGCAAATGGCGCATAGAACTGAAGAGGTGCTGGGTCAGCAGCAGGAGCAGCAACGATGATGGTATAATCCATTGCACCATTGTCTTCTAGCGTTTTCATTACACCTGCGATAGTAGAGGCTTTCTGACCAATCGCTACATAGATACAATATACAGGCTTACCTGCTTTGTAAAATTCTTTTTGGTTGATGATGGTGTCAATTGCAATAGCTGTTTTACCAGTCTGACGGTCGCCGATAATCAACTCACGCTGACCTCTTCCGATAGGAATCATGGCATCAATTGCCTTAAGACCTGTTTGAAGTGGTTCTTTTACCGGCTCACGGAAAATTACACCTGGTGCTTTACGCTCGATTGGCATTTCATAAAGATCACCTGCAATTGGACCTTTACCATCTATTGGTTCACCCAAGGTATTGATTACACGACCTACCAAACCCATACCGGCTTTGATTGATGCAATCATTCCTGTTCTTTTTACTTTAGAGCCTTCTTTGATACCTGCACCTTCACCCATCAATACCACACCCACATTATCTTCCTCAAGGTTCAAGGCAATGGCTTTAACACCATTGTCAAACTCAACAAGCTCACCGGATTTTACATTGTTCAATCCGTAAACACGAGCAATACCGTCACCTACTTGAAGAACGGTGCCCACTTCTTCTAATTCAGCAGAGGTATTGAAATTGCTCAGCTGTTGACGAAGTATCGCTGAAATCTCATCGGGCTTAATGTCTATCATATCTGATGATTTAAAAAATGATTCTTGTTTTTATTTAATTTGACTAACGTACATGTTGTTGATAAACTGCTTCTTGATAAATTGAAGATCATGCTTAATACTAGCATCAAATAATTTATCATCTACCTGCATCACCAAACCACCAATGATTGAAGGATCGACTTTTTCCTTTAATTCAATGCTTTTACCAGTTAGCATTTTATTGTTCTGTAATTCTTTCACAATCGATTGTCTCACTTCATCTGAAACAGCTACAGCAGTAGTCATTTCAACAACTTTAATGCCTTTGTGTAAACGATACTTATCAAAATAAGCTTCAATAATATCTTTGATAGCTACTGCTCTTCCTTTGTGGAAAATCAATTTGAAAAAGGAGACAGTAATGGGCTGAACATGTTGTGCAAATACAGCTTCAAATATTGAAGTTTTTTTGTCACTTCCAATCACAGGAGAACCTAGCAAAGTACTCAATTCCTTGTGGTTAGCCTGTTGAATGGTATTCAGATCTGCATGAACCTGATCAACCTTGCCTGTTTCCAGTGCAAGATCAAACAAAGCTTTTGCGTAACGATATGCAACTTTAGAATGACCCATGCTTTTCTATAATTAGTTTCCGAACTGATGAAGTTCACCAGCCATTTGCTGAATATATTTTTCTTGCTCGGCTTTGTTGTCGAGTTGCTTGCGAATAACCTTCTCAGCCACTTCAATAACCATATTACCAATCTGATTTTTCACATCAGTCAAAGCCGCCATTTTCTGTGTTTGGATCGCAGCTTGTGCATCAGCTACAATTTTTGCAGCCTCCGCTTTGGCCTGATCTTTTGCTTCGTTTACAATACGATCCTTGGTTTCTTTGGCCTCTTTCAACATTTGAGAACGCTCTTCACGTGCTTGAGCCATTAAAGCTTCATTTTCACTTTTTAACTGCGCCATTTCAGCCTTCACCTTTTGAGCAGAAGCCAATGACTCAGCTATACCAGTTTCGCGCTCCGACAATGATTTGATAATGATGCCCCAAGCAAATTTCTTAAGTATAAAAAATACGATCAAGAATGCAACAAGGGTCCACACCAAAAGACCTAAACCAGGTAATAAAAGATCCATGTTTTATATTTTAAAAGACTTGTTTTTAAAGTACTGCATCCTCCGCCCTGTGCTTTGGATGCAGTATGATTTTGGCGAAATGCTGTATTGATTACTTCAATACCGCAAGAAGACCTGCAATAACCGCGAAAAGGGCAACACCCTCAACGAAAGCTGCTGTCAGGATCATGTTCGCACGAATGTCATTAGCAGCCTCTGGTTGACGTGCAATTGATTCAACTGCACCTTTACCAATCTGACCAATACCGATACCGGCACCGATTGCAGCGAGACCTGCACCGATAGCACCACCAAGGTGTGATACGCTAACGTCGAGCAGAATGTTCATCAGACTCATGATACTTGTTTTTAAAAATGAAAAAAGCGTTTAGTGGTGTCCTTCATCGTGACTTCCTTCAAAAGCCTGTCCTATAAATACAGCAGTCAGGTTGGTGAAGATGAAAGCTTGAATAAAGGCAACCATTATTTCAATCAGATAAATGAATACAGCGAAACCTACAGAAAGCGGTGAGAAACCCCATCCTGCAATGCCACTCATTTCTCCGAAAATAAATATCAATGTTATGAAACTTAAAATGATGATGTGACCAGCAACCATGTTCGCAAAAAGACGGACAATAAGCGCAAATGGCTTGGTAAACACACCCAACAATTCAACAGGCAACATGATAAAAATTCTTACCGGAGTAGGAACACCAGGGAACCAGAAAATATGACCCCAGAAATGCTTGTTGGTGCTGAATAAAATCACAAAGAAAGAAATCACCCCAAGAACAACAGTGAAGGCAATATTACCTGTAACGTTTGCTGAACCTGGAAGCAATCCGAATAAGTTATTGATCAAGATAAAGAAGAAGACAGTCAGCAAGTAAGGAAGGTATTTCTTGTACTTACCACCAAGATTAGGCTTAGCTACCTCATCTCTTACAAACGTGATGACTGGCTCAATTGCATTTTGCCATCCTTTTGGAGCTGTTGTCACACCCTGTCCCTTTTTATATTTGGCTGCTATGTTGAGCATCAAAACAACAAGTAATGTGAGTGCGATGAACATTTGCACTACATTTTTGGTGATTGACAAGTCGTACACATGTTCATTGGGATCCTCAGCATGAATTTTATCATGCTCCATCTTGTAGCCATTATAGGCTTCATGTCCGTGATGAAACTTTGCAGAAGAAAACACAGAAAGTCCTTTCTCCTTTGAATACAAAATAATAGGAAGTGGAATGGTAGCATGAAATTCAGAACCATCGGCATTCTTCAAAGTGAAGAAATGGAATTCATGTGAATCCTGAATGTGCTCCATAATCACTTTGGCTGGGTTGAGCTTCTCTCCAGCGACTTCCTCATTTGCTGCTGCAGGTAGGGAAATCAGCACCGAAAAAAGGCTGAAACACGCTACCAGCAAAGATTTTAAGCCATTCAGACGCATAATTGCACTCAAATTTTGCGCAAAGATAGTGCCGAAACACCTAATAAAGCTAGGTTGAGGTAAAAAATATCAGTCAAATTTTGACTGTCGCTGGAGTTCGATCAATTTGGCGTAAGCACCCCCCTTTTGGAGCAGTTCCTGGTGGTTACCCGCCTCAAGAATCTGTCCTTTGTCCAAGACCAGAATTTCATGGGCTTTTTGAATGGTTGACAGCCTATGTGCAATTACAATGGAGGTCCTGCCGGTAGTGAGCAACTCAATAGCCCGCTGAATCAACCCTTCTGTATAAGCATCTACGGAGGAAGTAGCTTCATCTAAAATGAGTAACGCAGGCTTATACAATAGGGCTCGGATGAAAGCCAGAAGTTGTCTCTGTCCGAGCGACAAAGTAGCTCCCCTTTCCATAACATTATAATCGTATCCATTAGGGAGCTGCATGATAAAATCATGGATCCCCATGAGTTGAGCTGCGGCAACAACTTCTTCTCGTGTAATGCTAGGATTCCTGAGGGTCACATTTTCCAATATCGTTCCAGAAAAAAGAAATACATCCTGCAAAACGACTGCAATTCCGGACCTAAGTGATTGTATTTCAATGTTTTCGATTGGAATTCCGTCCAGTAAAATGCGTCCCGACTGGTGCTGATATAGCCTATTGATCAGGTTGATGATAGTTGATTTTCCACTTCCCGTATGCCCGACAATTGCCAAGGTATTCCCAACGGGAACATGAAAACTTATATTGTTTAGGACGGGATGACCTTCCACATAAGAAAAGCTCACCTCCTTAAACTTTACCTCACCTTTTAATTGAATGGTCTGTGCATTCGACTGCTCGGGTAACACATCTTGATTATTCAATACCACTAAGATTCGCTCGCCTGCAACCATTCCCATTTGCAAGACATTAAACTTATCGGCAATGACCCTCAGCGGTCGAAATAGTAAATTCAACAACAAGGTAAATGAAACAACCTTCCCCGCCATTTCCATGGCTTGTGCCTCACCTAAAATACTAGTTTCTGTTGCAGCAAACCATACCAGGATACCCATGGAAAAAGCCAAAACAATTTCTACCACTGGGAAAAAAACAGAATAGGCAAATATGGCGCCTATGTTAGCGTCTCGGTGCTGTTGATTAATAAGTTTGAATTTTTCTTGCTCTCTTTTTTCAGCTGTGAAGGATTGAATGATTTGCATACCGGAAATATGCTCTTGTACAAAAGCATTTAGCGCAGCGATAGCATTTCTAACACTAATAAAAGATTTATTTACACTCTCTTTAAATAAATAGGTGGCAATCATTAAAAAAGGGAAGGGTATAATACAAACCAATGCCAATTGCCAATCGGTATAAAACATCGCAATCAGAATAGCAATGATGGAAAGGAAGTCAGCCAAAATGGGAACCAATCCTTCCGCAAATATATCATTGACTGCTTCAATATCATTAATGGTTCTGGTTGTAAGTGTACCAATTGGAGTTTTGTCAAATTGCCTGAGATTGAGTGATAAAATTTTATCGTATACCTGTACCCTGATGTCTTTCACAACTTTATGTCCCAGCCAAGAAGTTAGGTAGGTAAACAAAAAACGCAATGCAGATTCTAATACCAACAAACCAACTTGAAAAAGAGTGATCAATAACAAAATATGAGTGACTACATCAACCGAAGAAGTACCTACCTCATTTGTTTGTTTGAGTGTTTCATTAATTAACATGGGTCTTATAGGCGCAAGTAATGCAAGCAAAACAGCAAGGATTGTAGATAAATAAAACTTTCCTGCGTAAGGTTTTGCAAATGAAAATATCTTCAGTAAAAGCTGAAGATCAAAAATTTTTTTCTGCTTACTCTTTTCTACCGATACCCCCATTGCTATAGCTTCAAAGCTCTCTGTTATTAAACGCTTTTATAAATAGTGCACCAAGATTTTTATGCGGAGGAATATAATTTTCAAAACGTTCCTGTGCTTCACTGCCTTCAAATTGTTTACCTAAGGTATTCCACAAGCTTATCCAATCTATTTCTTCTTGGAAAAGCAATGACTCATTGATCAGTTTTAAAACAGGTTCATTTACCAAACGAGAACCAACCTCCTTTGAGGAGACTATTTGTGCATCCGGACAAATTTGCAATACCGCATTCAAATTTTGATAACTCCCACAAGATCCTAGCACAATTATTTTAGCTGATGAAGGCAGCTGACCGATTGTATATTTCAAATGATAACTATGCCCTCTATGAATAACAATTGTTGGTTGAATATCATTTTTTCGCAAATACTCAATCAATAATTTTTGAGCTTTTGCATCAGGGTCATCTCCCTTAGAATTATCAAGTGGTTTATTCGCAAATATCCATACTGGTTTTCCCGCCTGAGATTGTATTTCGACCCAATTATCATTCTGTGTAATTTTCCATTCCTTTTTCCCTTTGAATAATCCAAGGAAATTTTGAAATGATTGTATACCATCCTTATCACCATAGAAGAAAACTTGTTGTATAACCCTTCCTGCGGTATCTTTTAGAAGTTCTGTAGGCAATTGATAAACCGGAGGAATCTTGTACTTAGTTGTAAGCTGTTGACTACTGTCTTCCACAGAGAGAAAAAGAAGATTTAATATATCGTAGATGGCCTCACCCCTGCTGTTGTTGTTCAACTGGTTTTGATTGAAGTTGGCAACAATTTCTTGTTTCATCAATTGTACAATAGCAGGATTGCCAATACTTCCATAGGAGTCAGCAACATCCACAGCATCCTCCAAGTTATTTGTTTTTTCAAGTCCACGTACAAATGCTTTCATCAACAACTGAGCATTACCAGGTTGCATAGTGGCAAGAAAAGCATCCAATTTGTTGTAACTGGCTGCCATTCTGATGAATTTTTTAAACCGATCAAACTTAACCTGCATAAGAAGACTATCTCCATTGCGTTGCGGTGCCTTAGCCAGCATTCTATTGTATACTCCCACATAACTTGATGTATAAATAACATCTTCACCAGTTACAATGATGTAATAAAGCTCTGGAGCAGTAAGTGGTTGTAATACTTTAAATCGTTTATCATCTGGTAAATCATGTAATGCATTGATCTCATTAATATAAAGTTCTTCAGCTTTACGCTTGATCATAGCACCTAATTCTTTGTACAAAACAGGCGTATCCTTTTTTCTTAATTCATCTATATATTCTAACTGCGTTTTCACCAATAGCCTATAGTACTTCAAATTATCTTTTGCAGTTTGCTTTACACTGTCAATCGTAAGTCTACCCTTTTGAATGGCAGCTAAAAAGGGGAAGATTAACCTACCTGAACGTTCGTCAGATATCTTTACAATAAGCTGGACAAAAGGATCTTTAATGTTTCGAATTCTCTTTCCAACTCTTGTCTCAGCTGCAGCTGCATAATTATAAAATTTGTCAGGGAACACATAAGCGCAGCCAATCAACAAACTATCTGCAAATGGCTGGTCTAGATACGGCTCAATTTTAACCAACACCTCTCCAGGATGTAAATCTGCAAATTGCTGAAACATCACTACTCTTGCCAAATTCAGACCAGGGTTTTCAAAAAACACAGTATTATCCCCTAACAAAATCTTGTTAATTGGATACGCATATTGCTCTACAGATTTACCCAAACCTATTCCCAACTTATCTTTATTGTAGTAAACTTTATAGGCATCAAACAATTGTATAGCTGATTCTGCAGACAATTGAGCTGTTCTAAGCGCACCATTACTTCCCTCTAAGGTGATTCTCAAACCAGTCAAGTACTTGATTTTTGCACGATGATCCAAAGAAGAGTCAGTTTCAATCTCATTTTGTAGGATGTCTACCTGTCTGGTGTATACATCAGTCAGTAATAAATTCAAGTCGATATCCCTACTGGCTGCAATGATTTTATCTTGTTTACCATCAACACTATACAACTTCATTTGAAGAGCATCAATATCCTCATGCAATTGAACTCTGCGAATATCGATGGCCACCCTGCCTGTGTCGGTATTTGACCAAGCAGAGAAACTTGTGCAACAGAAAAAAAAGGTTAAAAAGAGATTACCCCATCGTGCCATATTGCGAAATTAGTACATATTCAGGCAACTCATTTTGGGGTGTTAACAATTTGGTAATCATTATTTCTATCACTATCCCTCAACGAAATGTAACTTCGTAAAAACCTTTAAAATGGTATCGGCAGGCAAAAAGATTTTAATAGCGGATGACGAACCAGATATTCTAGAAATCATCAGTTACAACCTGCAACTTCATGGATACGAGGTTGTTACTGCTAAGGATGGGGACCAAGCAATACTCAAAGCCAAACAAAGTCAACCTGACCTCATTATTCTAGACATCATGATGCCTAAAAAAAATGGTATTGAGGTTTGTAAAATCCTTAGAGCACAACCAGAATTCAACGATACAATCATTGTTTTCCTCACTGCCTTAAACGATGAGCTATCTCATGTAAAAGGATTGGAATTTGGGGCTGATGATTTCATCAGTAAGCCTATCTCCCCAAAAATCATGGTTTCGAAGGTAAATTCATTCTTTAGAAGAATCAACAAGCCCGATGCTAGCAACGCCATAGAGCTTGGTGACATCAGGATTGTCCCAGACGAGTACATGGTTTACTACAAAGACCAACCTATCAATTTGGCCAAGAAAGAATTCGAACTCCTGAATTATTTGGCTTCAAAGCCCGGCAGAGTGTTCCTCAGAAATGAAATCTTGAACAGAATCTGGGGTAGTGAAGTAATTGTAGGCGACAGAACAATCGACGTACATATCAGAAAAATCCGTCAAAAATTAGGTATCGACTGTATCACAACAGTTAAGGGTGTTGGCTACAAATTCGAGATCTGATTTCGTACATTGCATTATGTTCGATTCTAAAAGTCCGACAGCCAGCAGAATTGCCTTTTACATTTCGATGATTACAGCCATGACCATGGCAGTAATACTTATGCTTTTGTCGGTCAACAAAGTTTTTGTCGTCATCTCTTCACTTTCAATTTTACTGATCTCCTATCTCTTCGCTCACTATGTAATTGATGAATTCATCAACAGAAAGATAAAACTAATCTACAAGTTCATCTACCAAACAAAAGCTTCCAAAAGAGAAGAATTTTTCCAAAATAAAGTATTACCTAAAAAGAGTTTAGAAGAAGTAGGAGAAGAAGTGCTTCAATGGGCCGATCAAAGAAAAGCAGAGATGGATTTATTGCTAAAAAATGAGGCTTTTAGAAAAGAATTTCTTCAAAATCTTGCACACGAATTCAAGACCCCAGTATTTGCAATTCAAGGTTATTTGGAAACTTTAATCTCAGGTGCTATGGATAATCCTGAAGTAAGTCAAAAATTTCTAAATAATGCTCATCATAATACTGAACGACTAATTAACCTGATTTCTGATTTAGATGAAATCACCAAATTGGAAAGCGGCAAGCAACAAATGCATTTTCAACATTTTGTTATCCAAGATCTAGTGAACGAAGTATTTGATGCATTGATGATTAAAACACAAACTAAAAATATTAAATGCAGAATAAAAAAAGGTTGTGAACAACCTATTACAGTATATGCAGATAAAGAAAAAATAAGACAGGTCATCATCAACCTAGTTGATAACGCAATTAAATATGGCAATCAAGATGGTAATGTTGAGGCTAGTATTTATAAAACGGATAAAGAGAATGTGCTATTCGAAATTAGCGATGATGGCATAGGTATTGCAGAAGAACATTTGCCCAGAATCTTTGAACGATTCTACAGAACAGATTACGGCAGGAGTAGAAATATTGGTGGAACAGGATTAGGGCTTGCCATATGCAAACACATCATAGAGGCGCACGGACAATTAATTCATGTGAGAAGTACTCCTGGTATTGGGACTACATTTGGATTTACTTTGAGTAGAAACTAGAAATCAAAGGTCCAAACAAGATGGTCGAATATTTAACTCAACCATTCAAGCAAACCTTTTTGTGACCATTTCTTTTTCTCAATTATCCATTGACTGGTATGTTCTTTCACACCAGAAAGTATGGCCCAGGCATCAACCATGTGTTCTTTTTTGATGACCTTGACTTTATACTGTAAATTAACTTCAACTTTTCCAATAATACTACCATCTAACAAATAAACGGTTGAGTTAAATATTTTACCCACCATCTTAAATGATTTTCCATAGAGACAATCACCAATCAAAATACCGATAACATTTTGGCTAACTGCTGCAAAGACTATATTATTCTGGACAACTCCAACTACTTCATTTTCTCTGTTAGTGATCGCGTACATGATTGATTGTTTTGTCTAAAGGTGCTCGTAGAATATTAACTGAATATTATTGC
>Ga0208788_1000637_pt1 | contig 17122 bp, 11 predicted proteins | sample Wag4_2014_7_11_3_FD_187363 | JGI IMG/M metagenome (GOLD analysis project Ga0208788, IMG submission 187363) | Fresh water mixed with fracking chemicals microbial communities from Ohio, USA - Utica-2 Time Series FC 2014_7_11 (SPAdes) (version 2) ...
AAATCAGGTTCTACAGTGCAAGGAGATCTTTTTGGTGGAGCAGGCACCACGGTTGCGATTGCTGAAAACGGGGATTCTGCTGAAGAGTCCGCCTCAACATCGCTTATCGAAAAAAACATCCACAATACTCCACATCAGTATAACCTTGTATACACAGCCGAACAGATTGATGCGCTCGTTAAAGCATTAACCCATGAAAAAGAAATCTGCTTCGATACAGAAACAACCAGCCTAGATGCGAACCAGGCAGAGTTGGTTGGGCTAAGTTTTTCAGTAAAACCAGGCACAGCAAGCTATGTAGCTTGTCCAATAGACAGAATGCTAACGCTTGAATTGCTCAAAGCCTTTTCTCCGCTTTTTAGTGATCAGGATAAAAAATGGATCGGACAAAACATCAAATATGACCTGCTTGTACTGAAAAACCACGGTGTTGATCTTGCTGGTGAAATTTTTGATACCATGTTGGCGCATTATGTCATCGACCCTGAAGGGAAAAGGGGGATGGACCAGTTAAGTGCCAAATACCTTGGCTATGAACCCGTTCACATTGAAGAACTGATAGGCAAAAAAGGTAAAAATCAGGGCACCATGCGCGACGTGGAGGTTGAAAGAGTCAAGGAATATGCAGGGGAGGATGCAGACATCACACTACAACTCAAACATATTTTTGAACCTGTTCTCAAAGAAAAAGAAGTTGAAAGGGTGTTTTTTGAAGTCGAAAACCCATTGGTGAAAGTGCTCACAGATATGGAGTTTGAAGGAGTTAAAGTGGACGTAGACTTCCTTAAGGAATATTCCAAAGAACTTGAGAAAGAAGCCAAAGTGGCGGAAGAAGCAGTTTACAAGACTGCCGGCGTTCGGTTTAACCTTGCCTCGCCAAAACAGTTGGGCGAAGTGCTTTTTGAAAAGCTGATGCTCGATCCCAAAGCTAAAAAAACAAAAACCGGACAATACGCAACCGGTGAAGATGTTTTGCAAAAATTGGCACATCAGTTCCCCATCGTATCAGATATTCTTGCTTTCAGGCAGCTCACTAAATTGAAATCGACATACATTGATGCACTACCCGAATTGATTAACCCCAAAACCGGCAGGGTTCATACCACCTATGGACAGGCTGTTGCCGTTACAGGCAGGCTGGCAAGCAACAACCCCAACCTGCAGAATATACCTGTGAGAAGTGACCGGGGTAAAGAAATCAGGAAGGCATTTGTGCCAAGAGACAAGGATCATGTATTGATATCGGCAGACTACTCACAGATAGAACTGCGTGTTGTAGCAGCAATCAGCGGTGACCCCAATATGTGTGAAGCATTCCGAATGGGAAAAGATATCCATACTGCTACAGCAGCCAAAGTATATGGCGTTGACGAAAATGAAGTAACAAAAGAGATGAGGTATAAGGCCAAAAGTGTAAACTTTGGAATCATATACGGACAGGGAGCATTCGGATTGTCAGAAAATCTGGGTATCAGCAGAACAGAGGCCAAAACAATCATTGATAATTACAAGAAAGAGTTTTCTGGGATAACCGGATACATGGAAAATACCATCAATTTTGCCAGAGAAAAAGGATATGTCGAAACATTAATGGGCAGAAAAAGGTGGCTTCGGGATATCAATTCATCCAATTTTACTGTCAGGGGTTTCGCAGAACGCAATGCCATCAACTCCCCTATTCAGGGAACTGCTGCAGACATGATAAAACTGGCAATGATTAAAGTTCATCATGCCATAAAAAAGGAAGGTTTCAAGAGTAAAATGATACTTCAGGTTCATGATGAATTGATTTTTGATGCGCTGCGAACTGAAGCTGAGGAACTGAAGGCTTGTATTCTTGAAAATATGGAAGCTGCACTGCCACTGCCAAACCAGGTGCCTGTAATTGCAGAAGCCGGTATTGGCGAAAATTGGCTTGAAGCACATTAATACTCAACTATGATCACCAGGTTATTCATATTCCTTTTTAAAATGAAGGGTTGGAAGATTGTGGGTAGCGTTCCTCCACATATCCAAAAAGCTGTTGTGATTGCTGCACCGCACACAAGCAACTGGGATTTTGTCTATGCACTTGCAGTATTCAAGCAACTCAAACTTAAAATGCGGTACCTGATTAAAAAGGAGGTTAATTTTTTTCCATTGAGCATACTCCTTAAAAATACAGGTGCCATTCCGGTTGAAAGAAGCAAAAAACACAACCTTACAGATCAAATCGTTGGTTTGTTTCAGGCACATGATGAAATATTCATTGCAATTCCTGCCGAAGGAACCAGAAAAAGGGTTGAAAAGGTGAAGTCTGGCTTCTATTATGCCGCACTCAAAGCGGGAGTACCCGTCTTGCCGGGCTACCTCGATTTCAAAAAGAAAGAGGGCGGATTTGGAGAGCCAATATGGTTTACCGGTAACAAGGAAGAAGACATGCAGAAAATCAGGAATTTTTATGCCGAAAAAACAGGCAAGTATCCGGCAAAATTCAACCTAGAAGCTTTTAAAATTGACTGACATGAAACCAAGAATCATTTATTGTTACGATGCTTATTGCGGCTGGTGTTTCGGGTTTAGTCCTGTTATCAAAGATTTATGGACCCGTTATGGAAATACCTTTGATTTTGAGACACTTTCCGGCGGTATGATACCAGCTGAATCCACTAAGCATATCGGAAACATTGCAGGGTATATAAGAGAAGCATATAAGCATGTGGAAGACATGGCCGGTGTAAAATTCGGTGAAGATTTTCTCTGGCATATCAATAACCCGGATCAAAGCGACTGGTTTCCCAATTCAGAAATGCCTGCTGTTGCTATGGCTATCTTCAGAGAAAAGTTTCCTGCAGCCACTGTAGGGTTTGCATCCGATTTACAACACGCGCTTTACAGTGAAGGCAGAGACCTAACAGATAAGGAAGCATACAGACACCTGCTGGAAAAATATGATATGGATGCTGATGAATTTTATACCAAACTCGCAGACCCAACCTATACAGAAAAGGCTCACTACGACTTTAGCCTGGTAAAACAACTGGGGGTATCCGGTTTTCCCTGCGTTTTCCTGCAACTCGAAGAATCAAAACTCTATATGATAGCAAGGGGTTACAGTGATGGTCCATCGATTGAAAAACGAATCAGCAATATCCTCGCTGAAAACAATTAGCCTTTTTGGTTGTAACTTGCAGTCAATAAAATGTGGACATGGAATACAACAAACTCATTTCAGTTACAGGATTTTCAGGACTATTTGAATTGGTCAGCAGCAAAACAGATGGAGCGATAGTGCGTTCTTTGGAAGACAATACCACTAAGTTTGTTTCCAGCAGGATGCATCAGTTTTCTCATCTTGAAACAATTGAAGTTTACACCACTGAAGAAAATGTGAACCTGATTGAGATCTTTAAAGTAATGGATACAGCTGAAGCAGGATTACCTGCTGAAAAAGACAACAAAGCTGTTAAAGCATATTTTGAACAGGTCTATCCAAATATGGATTTTGACAGGGTTTATAGCAGCGATATGAAAAAAATGGTCCGCTGGTTTGGGGTAATCAAAAAGCACCAGATCGAATTAAAACTGACCGAACTACCTGAAAACAATGATGATTCAGAGGCTTAGTATTGATCATCGAAAAAAACCTGAATGAATTATACCGCGAATATCGAAAAGCTTAAACACAGCTTTTTACCGATCGATTTCAAACTGACAAGCTGGGAAACAATCTCACCCTATTTCATTCGCCTCAGTGAACGAAAAATTGATAATAAGGCCGATCTCGAACAGTGGCTTTGGGATTTGAGTGAGCTGGAAGCCTTCATCAGTGAAGATGCCTGCTGGCGTCAGGTCAGGATGACTTGTGATACCACCAGCAAGGAATTGGAAGAAGCATTCAACTTCTTTTTTATGGAGATTCAGCCAAAGATTCAGCCATATGCTGATCTGCTGAATCGCAAGCTGGTTGATTGTCCTTTTACTCAGGAACTAGACCAGGTAAAATATTTCACCTATCTGAGATCTGTAAAAAAGTCAATCGACCTTTTCCGGGAAGAGAATATACCGATACAGGCTGAAATGAGTGTTTTGCAGCAACAATATGGTTCGGTAGCGGGTAAAATGACCATTGAACAGGATGGAAAAGAATTCACACTACAACAGGCAGCAAAGTTTCTGGAAAGTGAAGACAGGTCGATAAGGGAAACTGTTTACAGAAAGATTGCCGAACGAAGGCTCAATGACAAGGAAAGACTCAATGAGCTATTCAGTAATTTGATTGCCAAAAGAGATCAGGTTAGCCGCAATGCGGGTTTCAGCAACTACCGCGATTACAAGTTCGCAGAAATGGGTCGTTTTGACTACACACCTGCTTCCTGTTTTCAGTTTCATGAGGCCGTTAGACTGCATGTGATGCCACTGGTTGATGATATTAACAGATATCAACAGGAGAAACTCGGTATCGACACACTTCGTCCCTGGGATACAGAAGCAGAACCCGCTGGCATAGCACCCCTCAGACCCTTTACTGATGGCAAGGATCTACTAAATAAAACAATCAGCTGCCTCAATAAATTGGATCCATTCTTTGGAGAATGCCTTCAAAAAATGCAGGAGCTTAATCACCTGGATCTAGACAGCAGGATGGGTAAGGCTCCCGGGGGGTATAACATGCCACTGGCAGAAAGCGGTGCACCATTCATTTTCATGAATGCGGCATCACAGATGTCTGACCTTACTACCATGGTTCACGAAGCAGGCCATGCCATCCATTCATTTCTGGCACATCCTTTGGAGCTGACAAGTTTCAAGGAATATCCTACTGAGATGGCTGAAGTAGCGAGCATGTCTATGGAATTGTTTACAATGGATCATTGGGATATATTTTTCGATAATGAAGCAGAAATGAAACGCGCTAAGCGGCATCAGCTTGAAAGGGTTATCACAATTTTCCCATGGATCGCAACCATTGATAAATTTCAACATTGGATTTATGAAAATCCAGGACATACACTTGATGAACGAAAAGAAAATTGGCTGGCTATCTTGAGTGAATTCTCATCTTCTGTTATCAATTTTGAGGGACTGGAAAACTTCCGTAGTTACAATTGGCAAAAGCAACTGCACCTTTTTGAAGTACCTTTTTATTACATTGAATACGGTATCGCACAATTGGGTGCAATCGGCATGTGGAAACAATACCGTGAAAATCCAGAGGCAGCACTGGAAAACTACAAGTATGCTTTAAGTTTAGGTGGTACTAAAACACTGCCGGAGTTGTACAAAGCTGCTGGTATCCCGTTTGATTTTTCACCTGCAACAATCAATGACCTGATGATTTTTGTCAAAAACGAATTGGATAAAGGCTAACATACCACTATTAGGGTATGCCTTGCTTAAATAATTTGACAGATAGGAACTTATCTTTGTGGTGCTACTAATCAGAGCCTTAACGAATGCCCCGGTGTTTTTACACCGGGACTTTTTTATCTACAGGATTTACAAATTCCGGTTACAACCATATTAATTTCTTCTATCAGGTAACCATCAGGTAATTTGACTACAGGAATGGAAACTTCATCCAAACACAAAGTTTTACTGCATTGCTCACACCTGAAATGGATATGGTTATCATGATGATGACCGGTTGTGGTGCAGGTTTCATTACAAAGTGCATACCGGGTGATGCTGTCGATAGCTGGTATACTGTGAATAATACCTTTGTCAAGAAATGTTTGAAGGGTACGGTAGATTGTTACCCTGTCAAATTGCTCCGAACATCCAGCTTCAATATCCTGATGAGCCAGCGCATTACCGGATGCAATGAAAAGGTCTAAAATTGACTTCCTTCCTGCAGTGACACTTAAACCGCTGTTTTTTAATATTGCTGTACTCCTATTGATCATTTATTCTTTGATCAGTTTTTGTATGTCTTCCACCAATTCAGAAACTTCCTCTTTTTTGATTCCATCATAAATTCCCCTGACACGACCCTGCCTATCTACAAGTGCGAAGAACTGTGTATGCAGAAACTGCTCATCTATATTTTTACTGCTGTTTTGGGGATCATCCAATAAATAACTTTCCCGCGCAGATTTATATAAGTCCGCTTTGCTACCCGTTACAAACCACCAGTTTTCAACCCGTGCACCCAATGAATCTGCATAATGCCTGAGTATTGGAAGAGAGTCAGTTTCAGGATTTACGGTATGGGAAATAATCATAAAGCTTGAATCCGTTTTGAATTGATCATAAATAACCTTCATGTTCTTATTCATTTTCGGACAAATACCTCTACATGTTGTAAAAAAATATTCAGCTACGTAAACTTTTCCTGCTATATCTTTTTGGGTTACCTGAATGCTGTCCTGACGGGTAAACTTAAAAGGCTGAACCGTATTGAGCACAGGCAGTTTAACTTCTTCAAAATCCGTTAACTTAACCATGGCAATATAAAATCCAGCAACCAGAATCGCGAAAAAGATTAGATACTGCAGAGATTTTTTACCCATGATTGTTATTTAATGCAAAAATACGCAGGTCATTCTATTTTTAGTTAAAACAAGAATGCAACTTTGTTGCAAAAGTTGTAAATTTGCTAGCTGACTATGATTAAAATCAACTACGACGCTCTTGGAATCGCTGCTTCTGTTGCCTGTGCAATACACTGTGCATTGCTTCCGCTTGTGTTGACCAGCTTGCCAATTTTTGGTGTAAATATAATCAACAACATCTGGTTTGAACTGATGATGATTCTTATTGCATTATTCATCGGTATTTATTCACTGATGCATGGTTTTAAAAAACACCACCACAATAAATTACCTGTCATCATATTTTCCGGAGGCATAGTTTTATTGATTCTCAAGCAAATCCTACACGCACAGCAAATCTGGTTTTTAATCCCTGCTGTTATCTTGATAGTAAGTGCACATTATTTAAACTACCGAGATTGCAGAAAAGACGGGGAATGTCATACTGATAGTTGTAGTCACTAACCTATTTTTCTATTCTTTCAATTGCCAATGCTGCAACTTTTCTGCCCTGCAAATTTCCATTTTCACAGCCAGAACGGTAATGTATCCCACCATATACCCTACTAACTGAAGCTTCCAGTGCAGCCTGTCTGAAAGAACTGAAAGACCTCACTGGGAGATTGTATTCCAGCTCAGAAGAATCGGTGAATGCATGATTATCCCCAAAAATATGGGTTAACATTTCTGCTGCTGAAGCTGAAACCGTACTGTGTCCGGATGTGTATTCTGGAAATGGAGGTGTTTGTATATAAGAAAACCATTGTTCCTCTATCAAGCGTTGAATGGCTGTCTGAGGTCTAATGCGCACAGATCTGTATTTTTCAAACCAACATGAAATAAATGCATCATATAACCCGATTGCAGTATAAACATAAGCCTTTGCTGATGACAGCATATGAAACGCCTTATCCTTGCATGCTTTTCGCGTTATGGCCATCCAATGGCCTCCTGGAGTCATTTTCTTATCCTGAAACATTACATGACCTTTGTGCATTGAAACAAAAGGATTATCATCCCAGAAAATTGCAATATCAATTTGCTCCTCGGTGAGGTTTTTTGAGATATCATAAACCTCTTTCAATTCTCTGTAATATGCAGAAGATGTATCTTCATTATAATCCTCATAGGGAGCTGCCCTGATTTCATCCGGTGTTTTCAAGGCAAGGGTCTTCATTTTTAACCAATGCGGCTCCAATGCATCACCATAATCAGGTGATGTTGGTACCCATCTCTTTCTGTCATCTGTTTTAACATCAAAACGATCCATGCCCCTGGTTTCTTTATACTTGTCAGTTGCAAGACTCTTACCAATAACGTCTGCAACCTGTTGACCAAAACTGATTGAATTCGCATAAACCTCATCGCCCAGATCCTGTTTATAAACTGTTAGCATGGAATCTTGAAACAGTTTAATTTCATCTGCTGAAAATGTAACTTTCTTAGCAGTTTCACAGAATGCATGTATCCCTGCAATGGTGAAATCATATGTTTTTCCTTTTAACGGTGCAGGCATAGGATCAAACCCATTGAGCTTTTCAGTTACAGACGGATACCCATTCTCTTTATTCCTCATGGCCTCGTACATGGCTAGTGTACAGTTAGCATAGATTCTACTAGCAACAGGCGGTGTAAAAATATCAACTACAATGATGTCTGTTAACTTTTTAATGAGAACATGCGGAACCTCATTGGGAGCTGCCTTTTGCATTGGGGTCTGGCAACTGGCATAAAGGAGTGTTGCAACGATCAGCACTGCTTGAAAAGTCGTTCTCATGATATACTATTGGGTTTACTGTGGGGTTATAGTCCTCGTTTTTTTGCCTCTCGTATCAAAGAAAGCTATAAACTTAAACTTATTACTGAAGAACCAGTTATTGCTTCGCTGTGATAGAAATGAACTACCGGTACTGAATTCGATTTTTTCATTTTTATTGTCTGCATGTGTTTGTATCGCATATGTTTCTCCAGGAAGCAAGGCAACCATAATTGTATTTTCTTCAGGCAGACGGAACATTCGAAGTGGTTTTCTATTTTCGGTAGCTATAAGAAATGGACTATTGCTGATGCTGGCAACGGTTAGGGTTCTAGCATCACCAGGAACAAAAAAACCTGATTGCTCAAATCCTGTGGGAATGAAATTCTTTTTACCACTATTAATGAGTACAAGACCATTAAAAGCATCAGCCCGGCCCTGACTGGTTTCCATACCATAATCATTGCCTATCAATAAAACATCAGGAAACAAATCACCGTTTATATCCCTCGTTTGCATGCCATACAATGGTGCAGCCTGTGCTTCCATTGGTAAATCATGCAGATGAAACTGACCGTTACCCAAGTTTTCAATCCAGCTGCTTTTCATGTGATTGCTCGTTCTAATCTCTACACCCTTCATTTCTTCGCTGGTAAATACGTCGCTTACAGTAGCTCTGCCAAAATCAGCATAATGTTCAAATTTTTTTCTGATTAAAATCAACTGTTTCTGCATATCATCTTTAGAATGATAAAAATACTCGTTCCTCTTTCCTGAAGAGTCTGGAAAATAGCAGGATATAAAAGCATCGTATGAACCGTTCTGGTCAAAATCCTTGCTGTAGATACGAAGAGGTTCATTAGAGGAACATTTAAAATATTGATTCAGTCCGAAATTTCCTGCTATATAATCCATATCTCCATCAAGATCAAAATCTGCTGCTGACAAACTATTCCACCAACCTGAAGCAGCATCAATCTCTGGCGATTTGATGCGTTCGAATTTTTTTCCCGTATTTTTCAAAAATATTAAGGGACTCCATTCACAGGCGAGCACCAAATCCATTTGATTATCATTATCAAAATCAGTCCACAATGCATCACTTACCATGCCTATTTGCTTTAGTCCGGCAAACCACTGCTCGCTGACATCGGTGAATAGTAACTTTCCTGACTTTGAGTCATTTCGGAGTAAAAATGACTCACCGGGAAGCGGATAGGCCTTGGGTTTGACCCTTCCACCTACAAAGAGATCCAGATCTCCGTCTCTATCAATATCTGCAGCCTTGATATTTTGTCCGGATGCTGCGCCAACAGGCAGAGCCGAGGCCACAATGGTAAAGTTTCCTTTGCCGTCGTTCTCACAAAGAATATCCTGGTAGAGTGGTGAACCTTCATCATGCTGGTAACTGCCGCGCACGATATACAAATCATTGTCACCATCCTTATCGGCATCAAAGAGTAACAAACCCATATCCTCCTCTTTCAACAATTCAGAGTTCTTGAATTTTAAAACAGACTTTTTAAAACGTCCACCAGGTTGTTGGGTTAGAAGGACAGGTCCCTGAAATCTACTGGAGCTGGATAGCACAACATCATCCAGTTGATCTCCATTGACATCACCTACTGCAATTGCCGGACCATACTGTGAAAATTTATGTGGCAATGTTTTTTGCAAATTGAAATCAATAAAGTCATTTTCTTCATAAATAAAATCAATTCCATGGGTTAATGGATCAACCGGTTTAAGCCATGTTGAAGTTGGCATTAGGATAACTTGCTCAACTTGCTGTGCATTTTTGTAATCAACAAGAATTGTCTGATCTGCCTTTTGTTGACCAATAATTTGCACCTTGCCATCCTGCCATTCAATCTTGATGGAATCAATGAATGTTTTTGAACCAAGCCCAAAATGAAGAAAGGGTTCAGAAGTGGAGAGATAACCTCTCACACACTGGCTTTCAGCTACCTGTTTGCTGGTTCCGTGCCAAACAGTAACACGTGTGCCAAAACCATTCAGGTTTAATTTGGAACCAGTTAGTTTTATACGCAGAAAATGTGTGGCAAGTTCCTTTTCCCTTGCCTTGTAAAGTGTGTTTTCAAATAAAAAAGCTGGATCATCAATATTATTTGTAAGGATATCCAGATCTCCATCATTGTCAAGATCAGCATAGGCAGTACCATTTGTGAAACTGGGTAAACTGATTCCCCAATCTTTTGACTTATCAGTAAAGGTCAGATTGCCATTATTTTTATAAATATAATTGGGAATTTTAACTTCAGGTATCATGTCTAGCAACTCCTTTCGGGTAATGAGACTGCTGCTGATACTTTTCCTGAATGCGCCAAAGTCGTGGTCGATAATATCTTTAGGAAATCCGTTGGTGATCAACAGATCCCTGTAACCATCATTATCAAAATCAGCAAAAAGTGGAGACCAACTCCAGTCTGTTGCCTCAACTCCTGCCATAAAAGCAAAATCACTGTAAAGAGGTAGCTTAGTATCAGGATTTATGCCCTGAAAAACCTGAAAAGCATTGCGAACAAACTGATATTCATAATTATATTGTTCTGTGAACAGGTAATGGTTGTAGTTATTGGCGTTCATATTCACCTTCTTCCGCTTGTTATCCTGCGGAAGCATTTCTACAGTAAACAAGTCTGCTTGACCGTCATTGTTGATATCTGCAACATCACTGCCCATTGAAGAATATGACTGATGCTTAAACACCGAGGCAACCTGGTTGGTAAAAGTACCGTTCTTGTTGTTGATGTACAGCAAGTCATTGGAGAGGTAGTCGTTGGCAACAAAAATATCCTCGAAACCATCCTGGTTGAAATCATGAATCAATGCGGAGTGACTATATCCACCCCAAACTATACCTGCTGCCAGAGATACGTCTTTAAAAACCGGGTGTCCTTTTATAGAATCAAAATCATTCCTGTATAACAAATCTCTGGTAAGAGATTTGCCGTCTGGAAAACGGGTGATAAATTGATTCGGATATTGCATGTCAATAAAGTTCACTGCAACAAACAAATCAAGGTCACCATCATTATCGTAATCAAAAAATGTTGAAATAGAGTTGTGCGTATCATCAAGAATGCCATAGTCTGTGCCCATTTCCCTGAAAGTTGGAATACCCTCACTATTATTACCTTGGTTGATAAAAAGATTGTCGCGCAACATGATGCTGTCTTCTATCATGGTGTTACACACATAAATATCTTGTAGACCATCCTGATTGATGTCCACGATTGTTACACCAGATGACCATTGTCCTTTATATTTTTGAACTCCTGCCTTTATAGTTACATCATCAAAACTTAGGTTTCCCCTGTTGAGGTAAAATTTGTTCTCAACCTGATTACCACAAAAATAGACATCAAGTAATCCGTCTCCATTCAAATCTCCAACAGCTACTCCGGCGCCATTATAAGTAAATTCATTATCAAGGATATTAATGCTGTCATTTATTGTGATCGTGTTGTTGAAAGTTATGCCTGATTTTTCAGCATCCACTATCTCAAATAAATGTTTATCACGACTGCAGGCTGAAAACAACAAAAGAATGAAAACCTGAAAAATAAATTGCTTCATAAAAAGTGCACGATTATAAGGTCAGGATTTAAAATTAAGCCTTTTTTAAAGCGATGTTTGGATTTATTGCACAAAAAAGGCTGCACAAAAATGTGCAGCCTTCCTAGTAAGTATTATATCCGTATTAATAACCAGGATTCTGCTTGAGGGTTGGATTACCATCCTTAGCACTCTGTGTGATTGCTTTTGCAGGAAGAGGGAAGATTTCATTCTTGCCAGCAGTGAAGGTTGCACCATTGAGGTAAGTACGCTTCGCTTTTTCCTTAGCAAAATAAGCATTCTTTGTTGCAGCAGCTACACCCCATCTTACCAGGTCAAAGAAACGATGTCCTTCCATACCCAATTCGATACGACGCTCAAAACGTACTGCTTTGGTAGCAACAGCCTTATCAGTCCATGGTGCAGTATAAACACCAACATTGTAGTTAGCTGCAGGATTAGCACCATCCATTACGAAGTCAGCTGGATTTGATGCACGCTGACGAATTTGGTTGACAAGTGCCCTTGCACGCTCCAAATTTCCCAATTCAACCTCTGCTTCAGCCAATTGCAACATGACATCAGACAAGCGGATAAGCTTAAGGTTGTTGGAATTATAACCAGAAGTCCAACCTGAGGCGTGTGTAACTTCAGCTACTTGAGACTTAGCATGTACATTCTTAATTGGCGCATAAGGACCACCATAAGCCTGGTCACGAATCCAGATAGAACCGGGATGTTTACCCCAATCAAGGTATGGCAAACCACGGCGACCTACAGTCCTGTCAATGCGGGGATCAAGCGGACCAGCATGCGGGGTGAAGGGTGCATCAGACTTCAAACCATCATCATTGGTAACGTCTTGGTTACTATAGGTATCCAACAAAGGAAGACCATTTGCGTCAACCTGGAATGAATTAACAAGATCCTGAGATGGCTGGTGGAAACCGCAGCAACCTGCAGGACCGCCATTATAAGGGAAGTTAAGAACGTCACCTACGTTACCAGCATCACCACCACCTGTGTTAACTGCCATCTGTACTTCAAGGATACCTTCTTTTGTATTCCTTACGCTAGCGTTGAAGTTGTCAGAATATTTGGCGTTGAGTGCATAGCGACCAGAATTGACAACTGCGTCAAATTGAGTTTTAGCTTCTGCATATTTCTTCTGCCACATGTAAGTCATTCCCAAAACAGACTGTGCTGCACCCTTGGTAACACGACCAGCTTCTGGCTGGCTAACAGGAAGATTAGCAATAGCTGCAGTCAGGTCAGCCTGAACTTTAGCTACGATATCTGCGCTGTTTCCAATACGTACGTCAGTGAGAGTTTCGTCAATGAAAGGAACATTGCGGAATACCCTCCAGAGGTCAAAATGCATCCAGGCACGCAGGAACTTAGCTTCTGCAATACGGGTAGCCTTTTGGGTAGCAGAGATACCTTCGAGCTTAGTAAATGCTACGATAGTCTGGTTACAACGGGAAATACCGTCATAATAGTTTCTCCACTTCCCTTCCAGGTAAGGATTGTTTGCATCAACACTGTGACGCTCAATTGGTGTAATATCTGGCTGGTCACCAGCTTCTGATCCTTTGTAAGCATCACCACCGGCGATACTACCGAAAGTCCAGTTGGAGGCTGCACCTCCCCAAGGAGTTCCGTTATCCCATCCTGAAAATCCATCAAGGTTGGAATATGCTGCGATCAAGAGGGCATTTGCACCCTTCTCTGAAGTTGCAAGAAGTTCGTTGTTAACACTACCATATGGCTGTGTTTCAAGAAAATCTTTAGCGCAACTATAGACGACAATGGCCAGAACGGCGAGCATTGCCACTTTTTGCATGATATTTTTTCTCATTGTATTCATTTTTTTACTTTTCTGCTTTTGAAATATCTGAACATTGAAATTATAATGGTTTTTCAACGAATCAAATTATTGTTTAAGCATTTGATTTTTTTAGAACTCAAGGTTTACACCTACGAGTACTGTTCTTGGCAATGGATAACGACCGTTGTCCACACCAATTGACAAGTCACGCTGGCTGTTGAAACCTTCTGTAATATTAGAAATGGTTACATCAGGATCAAGACCAGAGTACTTGGTGATGGTGAAAAGGTTCTGCGCTTGCAGATAAACCCTTAACCTGCCAAGACCGAGTTTCTTTAAGGAGTTGGCGTCCAGTGAGTAACCAACCTGAAGATTTCTCAGACGTGTAAAAGAACCGTCTTCAACATAATAGCTGTTCCTTTGAGAGCTGTAGTTGTCGCCACCATCAAGAACTGGAAGTGTTTTTCCTGCTTCGTAAAGGAAGTCTTTGCTACGGCTACGCTGGAAAGCATTGAAATGTGTGAAGTACTTCACGAAGTTGAAGAGCTTCTGACCATAAGTTCCACTGATATAAGCAGTGAAATCCCAGTTTTTATAGTTCGCTGTAAGGTTGAGACCGAGGATCAGGGTTGGAAGTGGGCTTCCAAGATAAGTTTCGTCGTTGTTGTCAATTTTGCCATCCTTGTTCAGGTCAGCATAACGGAAACGACCAACTTTAGCATCTCCTTTGTCTGTAAACAATACTTTATCAATATCTGCTTGTGATGCCCAAAGTCCTTCCTGAACGTATCCATAGAACTGAGAGATTGGCAGACCAGCCTTAGTATAAGTTATATCACCGATCCTTGAACCACCTGAGCGGATAAAGGTATTGCTGTTAGCCTCAAGTTTTACAACCTCATTCTTAACAGTAGATCCTGTTACATTCACATTGAAGTTGAAATCGCGGTTTACGCGCTTGCTATATCCAACGGCGAAATCAAAACCAGTGTTAGTCATTTGTCCGATGTTCTGAGCCTGACGACCTACCGCACCGAGCTCAAGTGGTAATTCCACATTGTAGATCATGTCGCGGGTATCACGCTTATACCACTCGAGCATTACGTTCCAACCACCAGCAAGAACCGCGTCAAAACCGATGTTGGTAACCGCAGTACTTTCCCATTTCAACAATGGGTTACCGGTTGAACTTTGCTCAAAGCCTGTTACAGTCCTGTTACCAGTTCCGTTAAGGTCGTAGTTTGATACGTCAACACCAGTTCCGAAGTTTGAATAACCAGGATAATCACCACCTACTTCATTGTTACCGAGTACACCATAAGATGCGCGGAGTTTCAAGTCATTGATAAAGCTTACATTATCCATGAAGCTTTCCTTTGAGATTCTCCATCCGATACTTCCTGAAGGGAATATACCATACTTGTTCTCAATGAAACGGGAAGAACCGTCACGGCGAACAGTACCGGAGAGCAAGTATTTGTCATTGTAAGCATATGAACCCTGCACGAACTGAGAAACAACATTGTGTTCACCACGGTAGCTGCTGATGTTGTAAGTAGCAGGGTTTACATTTTGGAGCAAACGATAATTGAAGTTGTCGAAAGCCAGCTCAGAACCACGGGCACTGAAACCCTCATAGTATGTCTGCTTTGACTCATAACCACCCAATGCACTTACCCTGTGATCACCAAAAGTCTTTTTGAAGCTGAGGGTGTGGAAAGTTACCCAGTTCCTATTCAGGAAGTAAGAATTGCTGAGTGAGTTAGGGTTCGTGTTACCTTCTGTAGCTTCATAAGCCCTTGTTCCATATCCCTGGCCAGGACCACTGTTGTAGTCGATACCGTAAGAAGATTTCCAAGTCAGGTAGTCTGTCAGGTCAACTTCTGCAAAAGCAGAACCGGTTACACGGAAGCTATGACCGAAATTGTTATCCCTGTTCCTCATCTGCTGGGAAACTGGATTGGCAACGTTAGAATTGAAGTTGGCAGGAGAAGCATAGTTACCCTGGATGTCATAAACAGGAACGAGCTGTGGCATACCATATGTTCCAATCAAAGGAGAACCTTCATTGGGGTTTCCTATGGATGCACGTGTAGTCTGGTAAGCAACGTTGAGGTTTTCACCTACCCTGATACGCTTTCCAATATTGTAGTTGGTATTTACACGAGCCTGATAACGACGATAGTCATTACCGATCATGATACCCTGGTGGTCATAAACGTTACCAGAGAAGAAATAGTTACCCTTGTCTGAACCGCCTGAAGCAGAAACCTGATAGTTCTTCATAGCAGCAGGCTTGAATACTTCCTTAAACCAGTTTGTACCGGCAGGATTAGTTTTGAGGATGAGGTAATCACCTACACCGCGACCAACTGGGTCTGTATTCAGGAAGTATTTAGCTGGATCAACTGCAGGATCACCGGCAAGGTAACCACCTAGGCCGCGGACTGCATAGTCAGGAAGTTTCCAAGAACCGCCCTGGTTGATGTAAATATTGGAAGTGAAAGGAATACCCTGACCCGCAGCAAGCTTCTGCTGTACTTCCAGGAACTCAAGCGGACTAAGTGTCTCAGGAATCTTGGAAGGTGCCTGTGAACCATAGAACATGTCTACAGAGAGTTTTGAAGAACCACTCTTACCTTTCTTTGTGGTAATAACGATAACACCGTTAGCAGCTCTGGATCCGTAGATAGAAGCAGACGCGGCATCTTTCAGAACCTGAATAGACTCAATGTCATTCGGATTGAGAAAGTTGATGTTTGATTCATTCTGAACTGGTACACCATCAATTACATACAAAGGCTCGTTATTGTTGATGGTACCAATACCACGGATACGAACAAATGCTGCAGAACCAGGATCACCTGAAGTAGACATCTGAACACCCGGAACCTTGCCCTGAAGCTGATCCGCAATGTTGGAAGCTGCAAACTTGGTCATCTCTTTGGTATCAACCACAGCAACTGAACCAGTAATGCTTCTGCGCTCTTGGGTTCCGTAACCCGTTACAACCACCGTCTGCAATGCACTGGTGGAAGCTGTCAGAATAACATTAAGGCTAGAAAGAGAACCAACCTTTACATCTGATGTTTCATAACCAACGAAAGACACCTCAAGGGTGGCATTGTTGTTGGCTACCGAAATAGAATAGGTTCCATCTGCTCCGGTTGTAACCGCAGTTGATGTTCCTTTTACTTTTACTGTGGCACCAGATAATCCTCCGCCAGTGTCGCCGCCGGTAACCTTACCGGTAACTTTACGCTGCGCAAAGGATGCAGTCACCAACAGTCCGAAGAAGACCGTCAGGAGACCAGCCTTTACCGAATTAGCAAGCATTCGTTTCATGCATTTGTTGTTTTTGATTAAAAATGGGAATTGACTATTGAAAATTTTAATGGTGATTTCAGCTTAACTAGATAGTATTTTACAAATTTGGGTAGCTAAAGT
>Ga0208788_1000641_pt1 | contig 17061 bp, 12 predicted proteins | sample Wag4_2014_7_11_3_FD_187363 | JGI IMG/M metagenome (GOLD analysis project Ga0208788, IMG submission 187363) | Fresh water mixed with fracking chemicals microbial communities from Ohio, USA - Utica-2 Time Series FC 2014_7_11 (SPAdes) (version 2) ...
GCTGCCGGGCGAGCAGTTCCGTGGGCGCCATCAAGGCGGCCTGGGCGCCGGCTTCCACCGCGCGCAGCATGGCCATCAGCGCGACCAGGGTTTTGCCGGCGCCGACATCGCCTTGCAGCAGGCGCAGCATCCGCCTGGGTGCCGCCAGATCAGCATCTATCTCGGCCATGGCTTGAAGCTGGGAAGGTGTGGGCGCATGGCCAAAGGCGGCCAAGGCGGGGCTGCGCAGGCTTTCATTGCCCATCAGCGCGCGGCCTGGCCTTTCGCGTGAGCGGCGCCGCACCAGGCCAAGGGCGATCTGGCCTGCCAACAATTCATCATAGCCAAGCCGGCGGCGCGGGGCCTCGGCGGCCTGCGCCTGGGGCGCATGCAGGGCGCGCAAAGCCTCGGCAAAGCCAGGCCAGGCTTCGCGCTTCAGCAGTGGGCCATCCACCCATTCCGGCAGATCAGGCAGGGATTTCAGCGCCCCATCCAGCGCATCCGCCATGTTCCGCCAGGAAAGCCCCGCCGTCAGCGGCCACATGGGCTGCCACAGCGGAATGCGAAGCGGCGGTTCCACCAGCGGGTCCGCATCCAATTCCAATTGCCAGGCGCGCTGATAGGGTTTGAACCGCCCCGCCACGCGCCGTTCCGCGCCCTGCGGGAAGGCGCGGCCCAGCGCCGTGCCCGCCCAGGTGGCGCGGGAGAAGGAAATCAGCGCCACCGGATCAGTGCCGCAGACCGCCGGTACCGTCCACGGGCCGCGCCCGCCGCGCGCCGGGGCGCCGGTGATGCGGAGTTCAAGGGTCACTTCCTGGCCTTCTGTTGCCCCGGCCAGCCCACGCAAAACCGGGCGATGCTGCACGCGTTCCGGCAAATGCAGCAGCAGATCGAGCACCCGGCCCCCGCCCGCCGCGCGCGCCAGCAATTCGGGCTTGCGCAACCCGGGCAGGCTTTCAATCGGCGCCAATAACCGCGCGAGGGGGTCCTCGGCGGTCGCAGTCGGTTCGGGGCGGGCTGACAGGATTCCCATCCGCCTCTATATGCCAGCGCCTTGAGACTAGAGCGATATGCCAGACCCAACAGAACTTGATGCCCGGCGCCGCCGGCTTGTTTTTCGCGCCCAGCACCGCGGCACAAAGGAAACCGATATCCTGATCGGCGGCTTTGTCGCGCGCCATATCGGCAGCCTTTCGGATGCCGATGTGACGGCCTTGGAGGAAATCCTGGAACTTTGGGATGTGGATTTGGCCGATTGGCTTTCCGGCCGGCGCCCGATTCCGCCCGAACATGACCACCCGCTGTTGCGCCGAATCATGGCCGAAGCCGGTGGCGGGCGATGAAGCCCATCACCATCCATGGCGCGCCTGAGGGTTTTGATGCCCTGCTGGTGGCGCGCCGGCGGGCGGAGATTGAAGCGCCCATCGCTCATGTTTGCCGCGATGATGCGCGCATGGCCCGCATGGCAGAGGCTTTGGGCTTCTTCGCGCCGGAGATTGAGGTACTGCGCCTGCCGGCCTGGGATTGCCTGCCCTATGATCGCGTCTCACCCAATCCGGAAATCGTGGCCGAACGTGTCGCGACGCTGACGCGCCTGTTGGAAACGGGCAAGCGCCCGCGTGTCTTGCTCACCACCATCAATGCGCTGGTGCAGAAGATGCCGGCCTCCACTGTGTTTGCGGGCGCGACGCTATCGCTTGCGAAAGGCGGGCGGGTGCAGCCGGAAAAACTCACAGCCTTTCTGGAAGCCAATGGCTATCACCGCACCGGCACGGTAATGGAACATGGTGAATATGCCGTGCGCGGCGGCATTATTGATCTTTTCCCGGCGGGCGAGCCGGAACCCGTTCGCCTCGATTTTTTTGGTGATGAGATCGAGGATCTGCGCCGGTTTGACACGGCATCGCAGCGCAGCGGCAAGGCCGTGCCCGCGCTTTCGCTCCGCCCGGTCGGTGAGGTGTTCCTGGATGAGGCATCGCGCACGCGCTTCCGCAGCGGCTACCGCGAGTTGTTCGGCGCGGCGGCAGCAGATGATCCGCTTTATGGCGCGATCAGTGCCGGGCGGCGCTATCCCGGCATGGAACATTGGGCGGGCCTGTTTCATGAAAACATGGTGCCGCTGTTGGCGTATTTGCCCGGTGCCGAAATCAGCTTCGACCACCAGGCGGAGGAGGTGCTGAAGGCGCGGCTTGAGATGATCACGGATCATTACGAAGCCCGCCGCGTGCCTTCCCGCATTGGGGAAGGCGATGTGCCGTATCGCCCCGCGCCGCCTTCGACGCTTTATCTGGATGAAGCCGGCTGGGCGGCGATGCTGGCCGATTGCCGCGTGCTGCGTTTTTCACCCTTTGCGGTGCCGGATGGCATTGCCGCAGGCGGGCGCCCCGGCCCGCTTTTCGCCGAAGCACGCAGCGCCGGGGAGAATGTTTTCGCCGCCTATGCCGCCATGGTACAGGGCGAAGCCAAGGCCAAGCGCCGGCCCGTGCTGGCGGCCTGGTCACGCGGGTCCCGCGAAAGGCTCGGCAATCTACTGCGCGAAAATGGGGTGCGTGCGGAGGCGGCTGAGGATTGGAAAGCCGCGCGCGCGCTGCCCCCTGATGTTGTCGCGCTGGTGGTGATGGGGATTGAGCGTGGCTTCATCGCGGAAGGCATCGCCGTCACGGCTGAGCAGGATTTGCTTGGTGAGCGCATCGCCCGCCCGCCGCGCCGGCGCCGCCGGGCCGATCAATTCATCGCGGATGCGACGGAGATCGCCGAGGGCGATTTGGTGGTGCATCAGGATCACGGCATTGGCCGGTACGAAGGCTTGGTCACCATCGAAGTATCCGGCGCGCCGCATGATTGCCTGAAGCTGATTTATGATGGCGGTGACAGGCTTTTTGTGCCGGTCGAGAATATTGAAATCCTCTCCCGCTTCGGGTCTGAAGGCAATGGCGTCGCGCTGGATAAGCTCGGCGGCGTTTCCTGGCAGAATCGCAAGGCCAAGGCGAAGTCGCGCATTCGCGACATGGCGGCGGAACTGATTCGCACCGCGGCCCTGCGGCGCATGAAGGATGGCACTTTGGCCACCCCGCCAGAGGGGATGTGGGATGAGTTCTGCACCCGCTTCCCCTTTGCGGAGACGGAAGATCAATCCCGCGCCATTGCCGATGTGCTGGAAGACCTTTCCGCGGGACGCCCGATGGATCGGCTGATTTGCGGCGATGTTGGCTTCGGCAAGACGGAAATCGCGCTGCGCGCTGCCTTTGTGGTGGCGATGTCGGGCGCGCAGGTGGCGGTGGTGGTGCCAACCACGCTGCTCGCACGCCAGCACCATCGTGTTTTCCAGAGGCGCTTTGAAGGCTTTCCGCTGCGCATCGCGCAACTCTCACGCCTCGTGACCGCCAAGGATGCGGCGGAAGTACGGGAAGGGATGAAGCGCGGCGATATCAATATCGTCATCGGCACCCATGCGCTTTTGGCGAAAGGCACTGAATTCGCCGATCTTGGCCTGCTGGTGGTGGATGAGGAACAGCATTTCGGTGTGCGGCATAAGGAAGCGCTGAAGGCGTTGAAATCCGATGTGCATGTGCTGACCCTGACCGCGACCCCCATTCCGCGCACACTGCAATTGGCGCTGACAGGCGTGCGGGAAATGAGCGTGATCGCAACCCCGCCTGTGGATCGGCTTGCGGTGCGCACCTTCATCATGCCTTGGGACCAGGTGGTGCTACGGGAGGCCATTCAACGCGAACGCTTCCGCGGTGGGCAGATTTTCTGCGTGGTGCCGCGCATTGAGGATATGGCGAAGCTTGCCGAAAGGCTGGCGGAAATTGTGCCGGAAGCGCGCATGGTGCAGGCGCATGGCCGCATGACGCCGACAGAACTTGAACGCGTCATGACCGAATTTGGCGATGGCAAGCATGATATTCTGCTGTCCACCAATATCGTTGAAAGCGGCTTGGATATGCCGGCGGTGAATACGCTGATCATCCATCGCGCAGATATGTTTGGCCTGGCGCAGCTTTATCAGCTGCGCGGGCGGGTTGGGCGCGGCAAGCTGCGTGGTTATGCGTACCTCACCTGGCCGGAAGCGCATCGGCTTTCGGCAGCTGCGGAAAAACGGCTGGAAGTGATGCAGACGCTGGATAATCTGGGTGCAGGCTTCACACTCGCATCGCATGATCTCGATATTCGCGGCGCCGGCAATCTGCTGGGTGAGGAACAATCCGGCCAAATCCGCGAAGTCGGGATCGAGCTTTACCAGCAAATGCTGGAAGAAGCCGTGGCGGATATCAAAGCCGGCGCTGAGGGGCAGGAGAGTGAGCGGGATTGGACCCCGCAGATCAATCTTGGCCTGCCGGTGTTGATTCCGGAAAATTACGTGACTGACCTACCAGTACGGCTTGGCCTGTATCGGCGCATCGGGGGCTTGGCGACGGATGGCGAGAATGACGCCATGGCGGCGGAACTGGCCGATCGCTTCGGCCCCTTGCCGGCTGAGGTCGAGAACCTGTTGCAAGTGGTCGCCATCAAGCGGCTGTGTCGGCAGGCAGGGGTCGAGAAGCTGGATGCCGGGCCGAAGGGGCTGGTGCTGAGCTTCCGGGGGCAGAATTTTGCCAATCCGGGTGGCTTGATTACCTGGATTCAGGGGCAGAAGGGGGCGGTGAAGCTGCGGCCTGATGCCAAGCTTGCCTTGATCCGCGATATGGATCTGGCGGAGCGCGTGAAGCGGGCGCGGGATTTGCTCCGCGCGCTGGCGCGGCTGGCGGGGGACGCGAAGCGCGTTTGATTTCCCATGCCTCGGGGCGCTATCAGGAGGGTGATGGGCCTGTAGCTCAATGGTCAGAGCGGACCGCTCATAACGGTTTGGTTGCAGGTTCGAGTCCTGCCGGGCCCATTTTGCCCGCCGCGCGGGCAAAAATCCCCCGGAGGGCGGCAGAATTTAGTTGGAGCGGCTGATTCACTGCTCCGGCGTGCCGCCTCCGCAGATCAGACGCCGGGCTGCCAAGACAGACCCTCGCGCGGCACTGCCGCGCGAGTTCAGGGATTTTGTTAAACTGCCGACAACCAGCGTTCTGAGGAATTTTCAAAAACTTGGTCGGGGCGAGAGGATTCGAACCTCCGACCTCCTGTACCCAAAACAGGCGCGCTAGCCAGGCTGCGCCACGCCCCGAACGCGCGCAACCTATGGGCAGCCGGGCCTTGGGGCAAGCCTTATCGGTGGCTTTCTCGGATTTTTCCGCATTGCATAAGGCGGCATCAGCACAACATGGCAGCCGCTACAGCTTCCCCTGTTCCTTCAGCACCTCCTCGGCCACGCGCAACGCATCAATCGCGGCGGGAAAGCCGCAATAGGCAACGGCATGGGTGAAAATCTCCGAAATCTCCTCAGCCGTGCACCCATTATTCAGGGCAGCCACCAAATGGATGCGAAGTTCATGCGGGCGATTAAGCGCGCAAATCATGGCCAGCGTGATCAGGCTGCGTTCCCGCCGATCAAGCCCCGGCCTTTGCCAGAGCGTGGCATAGGCGAATTCCTCGGAAAGGCGGCGCACGGCGGCGTTGAAGGGATTGGTGCCGGCGTCGCGCTTTTCCATATAGGCGCGGCCCAGCACTTCCCGCATGACCCCGCGGCCTTCGGCGCGGAGCGCATCATGGGCTTCCTGTTGATCCATCATCTTGTCCTTTCAGGTACAGCACTATTCAAACTGCGGGCGGCGCCAGGGAAAACATCATGGTGTCCTGCAAATCCGCCCCAAACCAGGAACGTATGCCAGCGCCGTGGCTTGAAAGCGCGCGCGGGACGCCGTTTTCCACCTTCACGGGCACATCATGGCCAGGGATCAGCACACAGCCTGGATGGGTGCGGCAAATCTCCCAGACCATTTCAATCGTCGCGCGGCTGACGGCGGGGTCATAAGTCATATCGGTGGTGCGGGTGGTGAATTCCACGCGGTTCTTCACCGCATCCTGCAACAGCACCACCGCCTGCGGCGCGCCATCTATCAAAAACAGCAAATGCCCCGGCGTATGGCCGGGCGAAAGATGCGCGGTGATGCCAGGCAGCACTTCCTGCCCATCATCCATCAATTGCATGGTGGGCCAGCGGCTGAGCGCTTCCACCGTATGTTCCGGCACGGCGGTCTCCCCCCAGCCCACGCCAAGCGCCCAGGCCAATTCCTTCCGCCCGACATGAATCCGCGCATCGCGAAACATCGGCCAATTCACCACATGATCGTGATGCAAATGGCTCACCAGCAAATCGGTCACATCCGATAGCGTAACGCCCTGCTTGCCGAGTGCCTCGACCAAGGGCTTGCGCATGCCGTAGCCGCCACCATCCAACACCACGATACGCCCATGGCCACGCAGCAGCGCAACTGTGCTCCAGCCCAGGCCGCCATGCTGGGTGGATTTGCCAGGGTAGCCCTGGATCAGCACATCAATCTGCCAATCATCGCTGATGAATTGCATGGCGCGCTTCCTTTCTGCGTGTTGCGACAGAGCATCCCCAAAGAAGGCGCTTTGGTCCAGCCCTCGCGTTGGAGTTCACGGCCGCGCGCCCAAACGCACCGCGCGGCGCAGGCGCTAGCCGGGCACCCTGATCCGCGCCCGCAGCCCACCAAAGGGGCTGTCTTCCAGAAGAACATCGCCGCCATGGGCGCGCGCAATATCACGCGCGATCGCAAGCCCAAGGCCGGTGCTGCCGCCAGCAAGGGTGGTGAAAGGCTTGAAGGCATCTTCGCGCGATGCCGCGGGAATGCCCGGACCGTCATCATCAATCACGATATCGGCCCAAATGCCATCCTGACCGCGCGGCTGTTCTGTCAGCGTGACAGTCACGCGCTTTGCGTGCTTGCGCGCATTGTCCAGCAAATTGCCAAAACAGCGCCGCATCGCCCCCGCGCGCAATTCCATCCGTAATGCAAGCGGCCCTTCAATGGGAATGGCAGCGCCACCACGCCCTTGCCGGGCGGCAACATCGCGTATCAGCGCGGCAAGGTCGGCCTGTTCTGCTTGTTCCATGCCCTCACCACGCGCAAAGGCCAAATAATCGCCGATCAGGCGATCCATTTCCTCAACATCTTCGGTCATCGCCGCAGCGTCTTCCCGCACGGTTTCCGGCAGCAAGGCAAGGGCAAGGCGCAGCCGCGTGAGGGGCGTGCGCAAATCATGGCTGATGCCGGCCAGCATATCTGTCCGGCTATCCACAAAACGTCGGACACGTTCTTCCATGCGATTGAAGGCGGCAGCGGTCTGCCGCACTTCCGCAGCGCCTTCCGGCTTCATGGGCCCCACCGTACGCCCCATGCCAAAAGCCTCAGCGGCGGCTGAGATCTTACGCAGCGCGCGCACCTGATTGCGCATGAAAATCGCCGCCACCACGAATAGAAGCAAGGAAGACCCGACAAGCCAGATCACAAAAAGATAAATCGTTCCGCTGAACAGCCGCTTGCGCGCCACCTCCACATGCAGAATGCCATCGGTCATCTGCACGCGAATGATCACGCTGCGCGGATCGCTTTGCCAATCCGCATCAAAGGGCAGGCGCACCCGTTCCTGCATGGCGGTCGCCAAATCGTCTTCCAACGGCAGAAGCGGCATGGAGGCCGGGCGCGTGCCTATATTGGCAAGCCGCGCCCCCGCTTCGTAAGCGAGCGATAAATCAAGCCGCCAGGCTGCTTCGCGGAAAATCCAACTGCGATCTTCCTCCTGCGTTTCGCGCTCCAGCAGGCCGACCACGATCGCGACATCGCCCGCAACGCCTGCGGCCAAGCGGCGGGAAATCACATCCAAATGGCTGCCATAGAAAAGCTGCAAGGCAATCGCCTGCAGGATCACCAAAGGCACCAGAATGATCAGCAGCGAACGCCCCAGAAGCCCGCGCGGCATCAGCCGGCGCAAGCCCCGGTCGAGCGGAGTCACGGCCCCGGCCTCAAGACATAACCACGATGGCGCATGGTCTGGATGAAGCGGGGCTCGCGCGGGTCGGGTTCCAGTTTGCGGCGCAGCCTGGTCACTTGCACATCAATAGCGCGTTCACCGGCATCCGGCGTGCCGAGCGCTTCGCCAATATCCTCACGGCTCAGGATTGCGCCGGCACGCCGCGCGAGCGCTTGCAGCAGCGCAGCCTCACCACCCGTCAGGCGAATAATGCCGTCCGGGCCACGCAATTCCGCGCGTTCAATGTCAAACCAGCGATTGCCGATCTGTATCGGCGCCAGATTATGCACGGCGGTCGGGGCCGGCGTGGCGCGGCGCAGAATGGTGCGGATGCGCAGCGCCAATTCGCGCGGGTCGAAAGGCTTGGCCAGATAATCATCCACGCCCTGTTCCAGCCCGGCGATTCGATCATCCGGCGCGCCGCGCGCGGTCAGCATCAGGATCGGCACTTCCTGCCCTTCCGCACGCAGCGCGGCGGTCAGCTCAAGCCCCGTCTCCCCCGGCATCATGACATCCAGGACCAGCAGATCGAACGCCATATCTGCAAGCGCCGCGCGCGCGGTGGTGGCGTTCTCGGCGGTGCTGACGCGAAGGCCCTGTTCGGTCAGGAAGCGCTGCAATAGCGCGCGCAGCCGCGCATCATCATCCACCACCAATATATGCGCGGGACCATCCTGGCCGTTCTTCATCGCCTGCTGCCCTCAGCCGGCGGCGCTTCCAGATGCGCAAGGCTCGCTTGTGCATCTTCCCTCATCAGCCCGCGCATCACGCGCCGAAAGCCTTCCACCGCCGCCGGGCCCGCTTCGCGATAGGCGCGCATCACGGTCTCTCTTTGGCGGTCAAACAGGCGGCGTTCCAGCGCCATGCCCTTTTCGGTGAGTGTCAGGCGCCTTTGCCGGCGGTCTTGCTCACCGGGAGCCTGGACGACATAGCCATCGCTCATCAAGGGTTGCAGCACCCGCCCCAGGCTTTGCTTGGTGATGCCAAGAATCCCCAGCAATTCGCCCACCGTGATCCCCGGCCGCCGCCCGACGAAATGCAGCACGCGGTGATGCGCGCGGCCCATATCCAGTGTGGCAAGGATTTCATCCGCCCCGGCAGTGAAATCGCGATAGCCGAAGAACAACAAATCCTGCGCAAGGCGGAGTTCTTCTTCCCGCAGGAACAGCAGATTGCGCCCTGCCGGGACAGCGCGTGCCTCCGCAATATCCGCAATATTCGTGCTGCCCCGTGTCGGCATGGCGCGCATCCCTGTTTGGACAGGATTATTGACGCATTCGCGGCACCTGTCCAACACGAAACACGGATGGGTCGCCGCTTGGCAAGGCGCCGGCAGGCTCTCTATATGCCCATAACATTCACGCCGGAGAGAAGCCCATGATCAGTCGCCGCCCCCTGCTGGCCGCCGCCCTGCTGGCAACCCCGAACATCGCCCGTGCCCAGGGCGAATGGCCAGCGCGCCCGGTGCGCATCATTGTGCCCTGGCCGCCGGGCGGGTCCACCGATGTGCTGGTACGCATTTATGCAGAACTGATGCAGCCAGTCCTGGGGCAGAATTTCATCATCGAAAATCGCCCTGGTGCAGGGGGTAATATCGGCATTGACGCCACCGCCAAGGCCACGCCCGATGGGTATACCATGGGCATCGCCTCGGTCGGGCATTTGGTCATCAATAACTTCATCTATGCCCGCCTGCCCTATGACCCGGCGCGGGATCTGATGCCGGTCGGTATTGCTTGGGATTTGCCGAATGTTGTGGTGGTCCCCGCGCAATATAACCCATCGCGCAGCCTGGCCGATTTCATTGCCTGGGTGCGCGCCAAGCGCGGCGGCTTCACCTATGGGTCACCCGGCGTTGGTACCACACCGCATCTGACCGGCGCGCTTTTCGCCGCGCGCGTGCAGGTGGAAGGCACCCATGTGCCCTTCCGCGGCGCGGCGCAGATCATCCCTGCCATGTTGTCGGGCGATCTCGACTCGGCGCTGGATAACCTCGCTTCCTATATCCCGGTCATTCAGGAAGGGCGGATGCGGGCGCTGGCCGTCACCTCTGCCGCGCGCTGGCCGACCATGCCAGATGTGCCCACCATGGCCGAAGCCGGGGTGCCGAATTTCGTCGTTTCTTCCTGGCAGGGTTTTGTCTTCCCGGCCGGCACGCCGCGCGTAGCGATTGAACGCGTGAATGGCGCGCTGCGCCGCATTGTTGCCGACCCTGCGGTGAAGGAACGCTTCCTGCGTGTGGGGGCTGAGGCGGTGTGGTCCACCCCGGAAGACATGATCGCCCGCGCCCAGCGTGAGCGCCCCATGTGGCAGGAAGCGGTGCGGATTTCCGGCGCACGGCTGGAATAGCAGCGCGTGAAGCCTGGCGCTGCCTGGGGCAATGCACTTTTCATTGACCATGCCATTTTGCGCCTGGGTTGGCGCAATTGGGGCGTGGTGGCGCCTGGGCGGCTTTACCGATCCAACCACCCGCTGCCCTGGCAAATCCGCCAGGCAGCGCGGCACCATGGCATTCGCACCATCATCAATCTGCGCGGCAACCGCGCCAATTGCGGCGCTGATGCACTCAGCCGGGCCGAAGCGGCCCGGCTTGGCCTAGTGCATATAGACGCTCCCTTTGAAAGCCGGGGCGCGCCCCATAAGGACCGCATTTTGCGCCTTGCCGGCATTTTCGAGACCCTGGAAGAACCGGCGCTGATCCATTGCAAATCCGGGGCGGATCGTACCGGGCTCGTGGCCGGCATCTGGCTTTTGCTGCAAGGCCGCCCCGCGCAGGAGGCATTGGCCCAGCTTTCGCTCCGCCACGGTCATGTTGCGGCGGCGCGCACCGGCATTCTGGACGCCTTCTTCAAAAGCTTCGCGGCCTTCCAGCGCACCGATCCCGAAACCCCTTTCCTGGATTGGCTGCGTGACACCTATTCCGAAGCCGCCCTGCGGGAGGGCTTTTCCAGCAACCCATGGGCAGATCGGCTGGTGGATCAAGTCTTGCGCCGGGAATGATCCGACAGGGCCGGATCACCAAATATGGCAAACCAGCCTTGATTTTGCCCTTTTTTGCAGTGCAACAAATCAATTAGATCAGTTAATTGCGATGAAACATGCAGAAACAAGGCTTGAATCGCTTTTGTCAGCCTGTCATGGGAAAATCACACTGGGTTGATTGAGGCTGTGCGGACCGCGCGGCTTTCAACCCAGAAATGTAGGATGTGATGGACGGTTTTCTCCCTGCGGAACATGGTCGGCGCAAGACGCTCAGGTCCCCTATCGGGTGCCTGGGTGACGGGCTGCATTCGGGCCGTCGGGTTTCCCTCACGATGCACCCTGCCGCCACCGGTGCTGGCATCCAGTTCCGCCGCACCGATCTTGGCGTTGATATCCCTGCCCGCTTTGATTTCGTGACCGATACACGGCTTTGCACCACCATCGCCCATCCAGGAGCACCGGCAGCGCGTATCGGCACCATTGAACATGTCATGGCCGCCCTTGCTGGCGCCGGCATTGATGATGCCATTATCGAAGTGGACGGCCCGGAAGCCCCTATTCTGGATGGCTCCTCGGCCCCTTTCCTGTTCCTGATTGATTGCGCCGGGATCGCCACCAGCGCGGCGCCGCGCCAGATGATCGAAGTGCTGCGTCCGATCCGCGTTGAAGATGCACAGGGCGCCTTCGCGGAGTTGCAGCCCAATCCCGAACCGGCCTTCGATGCCGCGCTCGATATTGACTATCCAAACACCGCTATCGGCTACCAAGCCTTGAATTTCCGCCTCTCGCCGGAGGCATTTCGCGCCACCTTGGCCGATTCCCGCACCTTCGGCCTCGCGGAAGATGTCGCGCGCCTGCATGAAGCGGGCCTTGCCCTTGGTGGCAGCCTGGAAAACGCTGTCGTGGTGGATGGCATGACCATCCTGAACCCGCGCGGGCTCCGCCACGCGGATGAATTCATCCGCCACAAAATGCTGGATGTGGTGGGGGATCTGGCCCTGGCCGGCGCGCCGCTTCGCGCCTGCTTCGTCGGCAGCCGTTCGGGTCATGCGCTCAATAACCGGCTTCTGCGCGCCCTTTTCGCCGATGCCTCGGCCTGGCGCCTGACGAGCGATGTCTCCACACCCGGCAAAGCCGCCCCGCGCAGCAAGGAAATGGCCCCGGCTTTCGCCTGAATGCGCGCCCTTGGCCAAAGGCGATTTCACCCGCGGCCATTCTGCCCTATATCAATGGTGCCTTTCTATTGAAACGGGACCAATGCGCCGCTTCCTGCCGATAGCCCTGCTTCTTGCCCTGACCGCCTGCGGCGATTTAGCCCCGACGCCCAGCACCGGCGCGGACCCGTCGCTGACGCGGCGTGTCACCACCAATGCAGCGGATGAGGAACCGCAGGCGCTTTATGCGCTTGGCATGCAAAACCTGCGGGAGCGCAACTACGCCCGCGCGGTGGAATATTTCGACTCCATCGAACGCGAACACCCCTATTCCGCCTGGTCCACCAGCGCCAAGCTGATGGCCGCCTATACGGAATACCTGCGCAACCGCTACACGGAAACGATTGGCGCACTTGATCGCTTCATTCAATTGCACCCGGCGCATCGTGACATCGCCTATGCCTATTACCTGCGCGCGCTGTCGCAATACGAACAGATCACCGATGCGCTGCGCGACCAGCGCCAGACCACCATTGCCATCGCGTCCTTGCAGGAAGTCATCAACCGCTTCCCCGATAGTGCCTATGCCCGCGATGCCCGGCTGAAGATTGATCTTGGCCGAGACCATCTGGCCGGCAAGGAAATGACCGTGGGGCGCTTCTATCAGCGCCAAGGCCTGCATCAGGCCGCCATTGGCCGCTATCGCCGCGTGGTGGAGGATTTCCAAACCACGAACCACGTGCCCGAAGCTTTGCACCGGCTGGTGGAAATCTACCTCAACCTTGGCTTGCCGGAAGAAGCGCGCCGCCATGCCGCCGTGCTGGGCTTCAACTACCCGGGCAGCGATTGGTACGCCGATAGCTATGGGCTGCTGGTGGAAGCCGGCGCCGAACGTCGTGGTGAGCGTCCTGGCTTTGCCAGCCGGATGCTGAACAAGATTTTCTGAGCAGCGGGCGGCGCGCCGATGCTCGCCTCTCTCGCCATTCGCGATGTGGTGCTGATCGAAAAGCTTGATTTGAGCTTTGATGCCGGGCTTGCGGTGCTGACAGGCGAAACTGGCGCGGGTAAATCCATTTTGCTGGATAGCCTGGGCCTCGCGCTTGGCCAGCGCGCGGAAGCGGGGCTGGTGCGCGCCGGGCAAACACAGGCCAGTGTCGCCGCCGCCTTCTTGCCGAGCCATGGCCATCCGTGTTTCGACATCCTCCGCGATCAAGGGATAAGTGCGGAAGATGAGCTGGTGCTGCGCCGCGTGCTGCAAGCCGATGGCAAATCCCGCGCCTTCATCAATGACCAGCCCGTCAGTGTTGCCTTGCTGAAACGCCTGGGCGCCACGCTGGTGGAAGTGCAAGGCCAGCACGAACAGGTGGGGCTTGCCGATCCCGCCACCCATGCAGGGCTTTTGGATGCTTTTGGCGCCCTGGACGGCGAACGCAGCGCCACCGCCAGCGCCTGGGCCGCCTGGCGCGATGCCACGCGCCGCCTGGCAGCCGCGCGCGACGCCATTGCCAGCGCGCAGCGCGAAGAAGAATGGCTGCGCCATGCCGTTGGTGAGTTGACCGATCTGGCGCCGGAAGAAGGCGAGGAAGATACACTCGCCACCGAACGCCAGAAGCTGCAGCAGGGCGAACGCCGGGCTGAGGCGATTGCGGCTGCGCTTGGGGAACTGGCCCCGCGTGACCGCCGCGCGGCTTCCCCCGCCCGTGCGTTGCGCGAAGCGGCCCGCGCGCTGGAACGCCTGCCACCACCGAATGAGGAAGCACAGCCCGCCATCCAGGCCCTCGCGGCCGCGCAGGATGCCTTGAGCGAGGCAGAGACCTTGCTCACGCGCCTAATGAACGAAACCGGCCCCGATCCGCGCCGATTGGAACAGGTGGAAGAACGGCTATTCGCGCTGCGCGCTGCGGCGCGCAAACACAGCGTCCCGGTCACCGAACTCGCTGCCCTGCTCGGCAATCTACGCGCCCGGCTGGAAGCGCTGGATGCCGGCGCGGGCGAGGTCTCAGCCCTTGAAGCGGCTGAAGCCAAGGCGCGCAGCAGCTACATCATCGCCGCCGGCAAGCTTTCCGCCGCGCGCCGCCATTACGCCGCGGCCCTCGAAAAAGCTTTGGCCGAAGAACTGCCGCCACTGAAACTGGATCGCGCACGGCTGGTGATTGACCTGACCGCGCGGGAGGAAAGCGCCTGGGGTGCGGATGGGCAGGATCGCGTGACCTTCCTGGTTGCGACCAATCCAGGGCAAACGCCCGGACCGCTCGCGAAAATCGCCTCGGGCGGGGAATTATCGCGGTTGATGCTGGCGCTCAAAGTGGTGCTGGCGCGCGGTTCACCCGTGCCGACGCTTATATTCGACGAAGTGGATAGCGGCATTGGTGGCGCGACTGCGGCCGCAGTCGGCGAGCGCCTGGCGCGCGTGGCAGACCGTGTGCAAGTGCTGGTCGTGACGCATAGCCCACAAGTCGCAGCACGCGGCGCACGACATTTCCGCGTGGCGAAACAAGTGAAGGGGCAGCGCGCGGAGACGCGGGTGGAAATACTTGATCAGGCGGAAAGATATGAGGAACTGGCGCGCATGCTCGCGGGGGAGAAAGTGACCGAAGCAGCACGCGCAGCGGCGCGGAGCCTTTTGGAGGGTAAAGAGTGAGAATTGAAGAAAGGGCGGGGGAGCGAACTCCCCCGCGCCCCCTCCTTTTTTTATCCTTCCGCCCGCGCATGGGGGGCACGGCATGAAGGCGCCTGCCATACAAAGCCTTTCGGAACTGGACGCGGCGATTGAGCTGGCGGAGCTTGCGCGAGAGATCGCGCGGCATGACAGGCTCTATCACAGCAAAGACCAGCCGGAGATCACCGACGCGGAATATGACGCGCTGGTCGCGCGCAACCGCGCCCTTGAATCGCGCTTCCCACACCTAATCCGCAGCGACAGCCCATCACGACGCGTCGGCACACCAGTCGCGGAAGGCTTCGCCAAATCCCGCCATGGTGAGCCAATGCTCAGTCTGGATAATGTGTTCTCGCCCGAGGAATTCAGCGATTTCTGCAAGCGTATTCGCCGCTTTTTGGGACTATCCGAGACCGAAGCGCTCGCCTTTGTGGGCGAACCCAAAATTGATGGGCTTTCGATCAACCTGCTTTATGAAAACGGCGTCTTCATCAAAGGGGCGACGCGCGGCGATGGCGCAGAAGGCGAGGACGTCACTGCCAATCTGCTGACCATTCCATCACTGCCGCGGCATCTGAAACCACCCTTCCCCGCCAGTATCGAAATCCGGGGCGAGGTTTTTATGGAAAAGGCGGATTTCCTTGCCTTCCGCGCCACACAGGAAGTAGCCGCCGAAGCACGCGAGGCGCGCCGCGCCGCAGGTGAAAAACTGGGCGACGCGGTGGTCATCCCCGCCAATCCCCGCAACGCCGCCGCCGGTTCCGTGCGCCAGCTTGATGCGCGCATCACGGCAACCAGGCCGCTAAAACTGCTCGCCTACGCCATGGGCGCGGCAAGTGAAGCACCAGCCGAAACGCACCATGATTTTCTTGATGAACTCCGCCGTTGGGGCTTTGCGGTGAACCCACTCTCGCAGCGCCTGGAAAGCGAAGACGCGGCTGAGAACTTCCAGACTGAGATCGGCGCACGCCGCGCCGCACTGGCTTATGATATTGATGGCGTGGTCTATAAGCTTGACCGGATTGATTGGCAGCGCCGGCTTGGCTTTGTGGGCCGCGCGCCGCGCTGGGCCGTGGCGTGGAAATTCCCTGCCGAACAGGCGGTGACGAAATTGCTGGAGATTGAAATCCAGGTGGGTCGCACTGGTGCGCTAACGCCGCGCGCGGTGATGGAACCCGTTAATGTCGGCGGCGTCGTGGTGCGCCATGCGACGCTGCATAATGAGGATGAGATTGCGCGCAAGGATGTACGCATTGGCGATACCGTCATGCTGCAACGCGCGGGCGATGTCATTCCGCAAATCCTGGGCGTGGTACTGGAAAAACGCGCTGGCGATGCGGAACCCTACGCCTTCCCGCTGAATTGCCCCGCCTGCGGCAGCCATGCCATTCGTGATGGCGAAGATGTGGTGCGCCGCTGCACGGGCGGCCTGACCTGCCCCGCGCAAACCACCGAGCGCTTGCGGCATTTCGTATCCCGCCGCGCGATGGATATTGAAGGCCTTGGTGAGGAAAACATTCAATTCCTATTCGATGCCGGGCTGATCAAAAGCCCCGCCGATATTTTCCGCCTGCACCAGAAGCGCGAAAGCCTGGCGGGTTTTGAAGGCTGGGGCGAACGCAAGATCAGCAAATTGCTGGAAGCGATTGAAGCACGGCGCAGCGTGGCGCTGGAGCGTTTCATTTTCGCGCTGGGCATTCGCCGCATCGGTGAACAGAACGCTAAGCTCTTGGCGCGGCATTACCATAGCCTGGAAGCCTGGCGGGCGGCGATGATTGCGGCGCATATCGTTGGTTCGGAGGCGCGGGAGGAATTGGGTTCCATCCAAGGCATCGGCCCGGCAATTGCGGAAGAACTTGTCGAATTCTTCGCCGAACCGCGCAATCTATCCGCGCTGGATGACCTCGCCGGCGAGGTGGCGCCCTTGCCGGTGGAAGAAGCCAGCGCGGCGGATAGTGCCTTCGCCGGCAAGACCCTGGTCTTCACCGGCACGCTCGAGCAAATGACGCGCGAGGAGGCCGAAGCATTGGCCGAACGCCTCGGCGCCAAGGTCACGAAGTCCGTTTCGAAAAAAACCGATTTCGTTGTGGTTGGCGCCGAGGCCGGATCGAAAGCCGCCAAGGCAGCAGAGCTTGGGGTTAAGACGCTGACCGAAGCCGAATGGCTGGGAATGGTGGGCAGCTAAATCGGCACGCAGGCGGCGCGCAGCCAGATAGCGGTTTCGCCATCCAAGTGCGGCGCCACCTCCGCCGCCACGCGCGCGTGATAGGCATTCAGCCAATCTCGCTCCGCCACCGTCAACAGCGCGGGTTCGATCAGGGCGCGATCAAACGGCGTCAGCGTCAGGGTTTCGAATTCCAG
>Ga0208788_1000642_pt1 | contig 17027 bp, 17 predicted proteins | sample Wag4_2014_7_11_3_FD_187363 | JGI IMG/M metagenome (GOLD analysis project Ga0208788, IMG submission 187363) | Fresh water mixed with fracking chemicals microbial communities from Ohio, USA - Utica-2 Time Series FC 2014_7_11 (SPAdes) (version 2) ...
GGATTTGGCCGAGTCCGTGCGCACGGCGATCATCAACAAGCGCGCGGGCGGGATGGGTCTGATTCTGGGGCGCCGCGCGTTCCAGCGCCCGTTTGAAGAAGGCGTGCAGTTGTTGCAGGCGGTGCAGGATGTGTACCTGTCTGAGGCGATCACGATCGCATAGTCCTGGTAGACAAAATGCAGGGCGTGTGTCGTTGATTCGCACACGCCCTGTTTTTTTGAGCGTCTAACTTCAGCCCAATGATTGAGTCGGTCAGAGCCTATTCGCGGACGATTTTGCCATTTTTCCAGTTGTGCTTCATGGTGATGGTTTTGACGGTGCCATCTGGCTGTTCAATCTGGCGCAATACGGCGCCTTTGACCGCTGCGGTGTAGCGCAGGTCCGGCAGATTCTTCACGTCAACCAGGATCGCCCCGCTCAAGTCTGCCCCACTGACATCAGCGCCGGCCATGTCAGAGTTCACGAAACTGGTGCGACGGGTCAGGGCGCCTCTGAAATCGGTGTTACGAAGATCGTTATTCACAAGTCGGGCATTATCCGCCCGGGCTGCTCTGAACGATGCCCCCCGAAGGTCCGAACCCATGATCCTTGCCTCTGTGATATCGGCGCCCTCAAATTTTGCGTCGCGCAGTCGACTGCTCACGACCAATGCTTTTCGCAAACTCGCCTCGGAAAAGTCCACGCCCCGTCCTCGGACGTCAACGAAAGAGGCACGTTTGTATTTTGCACGATGGAAGCTGGCGCCGCCCATACGAGTTCCCTTAAAAGAGGGTTTTTCGCCTGTCGAGCGCTTGAGACTCGCCCCGCCGAGTTTAGCATAATCGAATGTGGTTTCGTCGAGTGTCGTGTTGTAGAACTTAGCTTTAGGCGCGTGGATACCTGAGAGATCAGCGTGGGAGAGATTACTGTAATCGAAACCGGCTTCCGTTGCCTTCGCCTTTCTCAGAGTCGCTCGGGTCCAATCGTTACCCCCCGTGGACAAATTATCGAGCTTGGCCCCGTTGAAGTTTGCCCCACTAAAACTGCCGCTGGCGCTGGTTTTGGACAGATCAGCATTAACAAACTGCGCGCGATTGAAGTTCCCTTGGATTTCGGCAATGGACATGTCACTGCCATTGAAGACGGCTCCCGAATATTCCCCGCGATCGATCCTCAGGTAACGCAAATCGGCATTGTCAAAATTGACACCTTTCGCCTGCGCGTTCTCGATTTTAATGGATCGTGCTTTTGCTCCGGTAAATATCGCACCATCAAGTTTGGGATCGACTAGCAGTGCGTTTGCCAGTGAGACACGCTCAAGGCGTGTTGCCCTTCTACCTGCCTCTCGAGGAAGGGGTGAAAAATCTGGACTGTGAGCCCGAATCTTGTCCAAGTTGGCGCCGGTGAAGTCTGCTCCACGCGCACTGAACTCATCTAAATTTGAACCACTAAAATCACTCAAGTTAAATGCAGCACCATCCGCAACGGCACCACCCAGACGACTTTTAGGCGCCTCCGCACCGATTACTTGTGCGCCCCGTAGGTTAAACTTTTCCAGGTCCCAGTTGGGACGCTGCAACCCTGGCCTGACGGCGGCCCCCTTTAACGGGCTTGGCGAGATCCCGAACGTATCCCGAGCAAATCGCCCAGCGTTGAGGTCTGCTTCGGTAATGCGACGGTTGAACAACTGTCCCGGCCGCTCGGCTACCACCTGCTTTGATGCCTTCATGATTGCGCCTGCAACCTGATTGATCCCCATCTTTGCCTCCAACGCCTGCTAAACACATTCCTTACACTTTGTTAATAGGCTATTGGGGTTACAAATGAGTTCCAAAACTGCGTAGGTAACATTGTGATCCAGCTAATGTCTCATTAATATTTGGGAGTGCGGTCACAGTCAGCGTGGAGCAACTGGCATCAACCTGCGGGTTTACTGCCTGAGTGTTGCATCATCTCTATATTATCGTCACTGGCAAATGGTTAGTGATGTTTCCTTGTATGCACTGTTCGCGTGTCATCGTCAAAGACGGCAATAAAAAAACCTGGGGTGCCATGCACCCCAGGTAAATGCGAAAGGAACCAGCGAGACTTATCAGGCCTTGGCCGGTACGTGAACGGTGAAGTCATGCGCGAAACGTTGGGCGTACTGAGTTAACAGTTCCTCTACGCGTGCTTGGTCAGGCGATCGCACGATGAGACCCGCATGCCACTTGCGCGCTTGACGGTAAACAATCTCCGAATCAGTGTAAGCGGAGAGGTCAGGGTTCTCCGAATTCGCAAGCGTGATGATGACACCCGCGTACTCATCACGAACTGGGTCCATTTGGGCCGGCCCTTGGGCAATCTCAATGCGTGCCCATTCGTGCCACAAACAGATGCCCTGACCATGCCAGATGACATCGGGGATGCGAGCCGCACCCACGCGCGCCCCGGCTTCAAGGAAGTAGAACTTGCCGTCTTCGCGGCTCTTGATGTATTCGATATGGGTTACGCCGCGACGCAGACCTAGCGACTTGACGACATCCCGGTTAAGTGACTGTAAAGCAATTTCGTCATCGCTGCCACGTTGGATCAATCGCGTGGTGTAAATGCCGCCGCCTTTGTTGAGGTCCAACATCGGGGTGCCATAACGCGAACATGCCGCAAATTTAACCTCGTGCTCCTGAACGACGGAGTCCACGTGATAGACATCACCCGGCGTAAACTTCTCCAACAGATTCAGTGACATCTTGTCCCCCAGCTTGTGTAGCAAGGGCCAAAGCTCATCGCGGTTGTTCACCTTGGTGATGCCCATGGAGGCCGCTTCTTGACGTGGCTTGAGGATCCAGGGGGCGGGCACGCGATCCAGATACTCGTGAATCTCACGCCAGTTAAACAAAGGCGTGAAATTCGGGACAGGCACGCCGTCTTCACGGGCCTTCATGCGCATGGCGAGCTTGTCGCGGAAGTAACGCATCGTGGTTTCGCCCATACCCGGGGAGCGGAAGTGTTCACGCAGGAAGGACGCCACTTCCATCTCCCAGTCGCCCATTGGAACAATGCGGTCAAACTTGATGTCCCGTGAAATGAAGCTGACAGCGTTACGGACCTGCGTCTCGTTGAACAAGTCCGGCATCGCGAACACGTCGGTGATCACATCACGCGGCCAAGGCTCACTCAAGCGTTTTTCAGAAGTCAGGACATAGATGTTGTGTCCAAGCCGCTTCGCTTCCATCATAAATGGCCGCCCCATCAAAGTCGCGGCAATACACAGAATGTTCAGTGGTTTTGTGTCGGACAAGGTCTTATCCTTCCTCTCGTGGCTCAGGAGATGGTCGTGATTCAGCCAGGCGCCCAAGTGTTGCAGCCAAGCCGTTCACGCCCATTGTAGCGGGTATGCTTGCCTCACCGCTACCGTTCGGCCCGAAAGGCGGCGGGGCAGGCGCGATATCCAGGCGATCGAGTTTGCGCGCATTGCAAGACTGACACGCAGGCACCAGGTTTGAGATATCGTTACTGCCGCCTGCACTCAAGGGAATGACGTGCTCCTTGACCAAGGCGCGGTCACTGCGTCCGCAATACGCGCAACGGGCGCCGTAAGCCTGTAACCGCGCCTGCCATTCCGCCTCGGTGTGCCCCCCGGGCGCCCGCTTGCGCCGTTTTACATACGCCTCGCGCATCGCCAACGCGCGTCGGTGACGCTCAGGCGTGCTGTGTGCCCAGCGAACGCGTTGCAGGTTGCAACAAATCCGACACTCAGTTCTGCGTCCACCCTTGCCGTCGGATTGAAAGTCCTCAATGAACTTTTCCTCCCGACAGATCCGACACAGTTGCATATCCGGCTCATCATCCCAGTCCAAGCGCTGCAACCCTCCCCACAGAAAGATTTTGACAGGTGTGCGCTCTTTTTGACAACGTGATGGCCGTCGTCTTGTGGTTGCCTGTTCCGGTACACCTCTTTATGATGTTTTGGATTGCTGCACGATACAGAAAAGTGTTGATTGGTGATCGCATTCTGGCTGTCGCTGAACAACAGGGTGTGAGTGTCCGTTTTTTGAGCCTGGCACTCACGCTCTGAACACATGTTCGTCGGTCATTGTATGGGATGCGACCACGTGTGAACACTTAAAAAAACCGTTTTCGGGTTTTTCCAAACAATCAACCTTGAGCAAATCCCGGTAACCCGCATACGGAAAATGTCAGCCAACGATGAAACATGGGGTTTTTTGTGCACGAGTTACTTATGTAGACACGCTTGGGGACACGACCTTGCATGGTTTTGAACACAAAACCACGCGTCACTATGTAACGGATCCTGAAGCAAATGAGGGGCGGAGACATCTGTGCCTCCGCCCCTCGGATACTGCGAGCGGATTACCCGCACGCCCTTCGTTGTGCCTAGAAAGCGTTTGCCAGGTACATCGGCAACATGCGCCGCCAGGTTGGCCAGTCGTGACGCATGTCAGAGCCCCAGACGTCGAGATTGGCCGGAATGCCCTTGGCCCAGAGATCACGCGCCATCCGGGCGGAATGCTCCGGCACTTCGTAGTCACCCGAACCCGTCAAGATGTGAATGTGGCGCTTGGCGCGCAGTTGGTCAAGATACCAGGAATCGTGCAAATTGGGCATGTAATACGTCGGCGAATTGAAATAGACGTTCTCATCACAGTAATCGCCAATAAATTGACGCATGTTATAGGTTCCGCTCATTGCGATGGTGCCATCGAAAAGATCCGGGTGCCGCAACAACACGTTCATCGCGTGATAGGCGCCCATGCTCGCACCCGTCGTGATGATGCCACTCCGCCTTCCCTGATGGTTCCAGATGAACGGCACGACTTCCTTGGCCACATACGCGTCAAAATACCCATGCTTGCGGGCACGCTCAGCGGGATGCAAACGATTGTTCATCCACGTGTGCTGATTGACACTGTTAATCGAGTAAACCTTGACCTTGCCTTCGTCAATCAACGGCTTGATGACCGACAGCAGGTGAAAGCGCTCGTACTCTTCAAAGTCAGCCGCAGCCGTCGGGAACATAAGCAGCGGAAAACCATAATGACCGTACACCGCAATGGGCATTTCGCCACCGATTCGCGGACTGTACCACCTGTGAACCTCTTTACGCATAAACCCTCATCGCTAGCCAGATGCCCACCGCCACACTGACCTCAAGCCGATCGTGACGCCCTGACATCATTGTAAACCTTTCGTCAGCGACCCGTTGTCTTCACGCGGCGGATTTTGAAAAATTTAACCTTTTATTTAGGCATTTTTCACGTATTATTCTGTTTGCGGCAATTGTTTGGTGGGCGTTGGCGTCGGTTTGGCGCGTTTGAAGGGGTGGCAGGCACGTGGGAGTCAAGTTCATTGAACATACAGGGTTGACTTATGATGATGTGCTGATTGTACCGAAACGTTCGTCGGTGCGTTCGCGTCGGGAGGTCAGTTTAAGCACGCGCCTGGTGGGTGACTTGACGCTGGAGCTGCCCATTATCAGTGCCAACATGGATACTGTCACGGAGCTGCGGATGGCGCAGGCTATGAACGCGGCCGGTGGCTTGGGTGTGATTCATCGGTTTATTCCGGATGCCGGCTTGCATTCGCAATGGGTGTCTGAGACGCCGGGAATCCGGATTCTGGCTGTGGGGGTCAAGGCATCGGATTTGGCGCGTATTCCTATGGTGAGCGGTTTGCATGGGGTTTTGATCGATGTTGCCCATGGTCACAGTGATCGCGTATTGGAGACGATCGCAGTTATACGGGATCGCCACCCCGACTTGTGGGTGATTGGGGGTAACGTCGCCACGGCGGAAGGGGCTTGGGATTTGCTTGAGGCTGGCGCTCACGCCGTCAAGGTGGGCGTTGGGCCCGGTGCGGTTTGCACCACGCGCATCGTGACGGGTTGCGGTGTGCCGCAGTTAAGCGCGGTGATCAAGGTGAAGGCTGCGATCAGCCGCTGGTGGGATGTCGAACGTCGCAAGGCGAACCCACGGTTGCAACAGCGTCCGACTGTGATTGCAGACGGTGGCATCCGGCATTCAGGCGACATCGTCAAGGCGCTGGTTGCGGGTGCCGACACGGTGATGATTGGCAGCCTGTTTGCAGGCACCGATGAGGCACCGGGTGAGGTGATCGAACGCGACGGCGAACGGGTCAAACTGTATCGCGGGATGGCCTCCGAAGGCGCCATGCGCGTGGTTGGCGCTGAACGCACACCGGAAGGGGTCTCAACGTACCTGCCCTACAAAGGATCGATGGCAGGCTTGCTCGCATCGCTCGAGGGTGGTATCCGTTCTGGGCTCAGCTACTGCAATTCGAGCAGTATTGTTGATCTCCACGAACAAACCATCGAAATGGTCCGCATCACGCAAGCGTCACTGCGCGAAAGTCATCCTCACGCCACCTCACGGCAACCGGCAGAAACTCGCATCGAGCCTGCTGGTGCGGAACCATCCGAAGCCGCACCCAACCCCTGTTTTTGAAACGAAAAACTGCATGGCAAGTGGCGTCGTGTAATCAAGGGGTAAACAAGACAAAAGTTGTCATGTTTGTGTTATACTCACCGGACAAGGAGGGTGATGACCGTGAAAGTGATGAGTTTTGAGCCCACGCCAAACCCGAACGCCATGAAGTTCAATGTGAGTGAACGTCTGATTGAGGGGGGCTCGCGTTCGTTCGAGACCCCGTCGGCCGCTTCGGATGATGTGTTGGCGAGTCATTTGTTTGCTTTGGGCAAGGTGACGAGTGTATTTTACATGCCAGGATTTGTGACGGTGACGCGCACGCCCGATGCCGATTGGTCCAGTTTGGCGCCGATGGTGGCGCGCACCATTGAGACTGTCAGCCTGCCGGTTGCGCAAGAAGCCATCGCGGGTGATGACCCGGCGGATGGCAATGAGACGATGCGACGGATACACCGCGTGTTGAACGAGCAGATTCTGCCTGCACTCGCCGGCGATGGTGGTGGGCTTGAGGTGGTTGGTTTGGAAGGGCACACGCTCACCATTCGTTATCAGGGAGCTTGCGGCAGTTGTCCGAGTTCGATCGCAGGCACCTTGAATGCGATTCAAAACCTGCTGCAAGCCGAAGTGGATGAGAAACTGACGGTTGTCGCCGCCTGATGGGCCAAGTGGCCCCAAGAGACTTCCTTGGGGCCTTTAAACGCTTGTTCGACACTTCAACAAATCGAGGCCCTCTGCCACTCAGCGTCTTGTCACTTGTTCGCGTATGGTGGTTGGCCAATGACGCGGAAACCTTTATGGCGCCATAAAATCACGTGGCGGCTTATGATCAGAACTCGATTTGATAGAACCGCGTTGCTTGATAATCGCGTTTTTGGCAAGCGTTGATTATCGGTTGATGGTTGCTTGGACTTTTTGTAATGACAGCACATGTTCGAACGAAAACCGATGGGTTTCTGTTGAATCATTGCATTTTTGGATGATGTTTTTTCACCGACAGAGCCGTTACGGGATGGTCAGGCTCTGGTGAAATGAAAGGTTGAGTGGCCTTCAAACGGAGCGGGCAAGCTGTTGCCCGAGTAAAATGGCGCCGATGCCCCCGGCACTGCTGCCAAGCCAATAAAGCACCGCTGCGGCTTGGTGTCCGGTGTTCCATAAGGTGACCAATTCCAGACTGAAGGTGGAGAAGGTGGTGAAGGCGCCGCAAAAACCCGCGGCTAGCCCGATGCGCCAGTTTGGCGTGGGCCACGTGTGGGACTGGGCACTCAGATAGCCCAGCAGCAGGGCTCCGCCCAAATTGACCAGTAAGGTCGCGCCAAGGAGCGCCCATGGACCGCCCGGTTGCAACGCGAGTAAACGCGGTGTGAGTGAGACGCTGACGGCGAAGCGTGCCAAGGTGCCGCTGGCACCCCCGAGAACCAAAAAGAGCAGTTTCACGCTACCCCTTTCACGCCGCAATCCCATCGAGCCGGGCGATCGCCCCCAAGCCCTGTCGAGCAACCGTACTCAGGCCTGCCATCGAATGTGGCTCGGTTATCATAACATTCTAAAAAAAGGATGACAGGTCGCGAACACTTTGCTATAGTTTTAACAATCTTGACTTTAGATTCTCTTAACCTCTTACGGAAGGTCTGACAGGTCTCTGAAACGATGCTGACGGTGTTGTCAGTGCGCTTGGGTTGGAGGAATCGGTGGGCACTCACGGAATGAAGACCTGTGGTGGGGTGCTCCGGGCCGTTTGGCTGGGGTTGAGTGTCTTGGCGCTTGGTGCGTGTGGGCAGTCGCAGGGTGCGATTCTGGTTGGCGATTCAGTGCTTCGTGCGGATGCCAAAGCGTCGCTTGAGACTCATTATCGTGTGGTGAAGCAGGAAACAGGCGCTGAGTTGTTGGCCGTGCTGCACACGCTGAGTGCCAAGGGGCAGCGGGTGGTCAGTTATGACCAGGCCCGGGATTGGTTGTTTGGAAGCATTGATGATCCGACGAATCAAAATCGGATCAAGGATGTGTATTTGGGGCGGCTAGGTTTTGCTATCACGGATTCGCGGGATGCCTTTCATCGTGGTTTCAACGCTGAACACACGTGGCCCCAAAGTTTGGGTGCTGAACAGGAGCCGGTTCGCAGTGACTTGCATCATCTCTTTCCGGTTGATGCAGGGGCCAATACGCAGCGCAATCGGCATCCGCTGGGTGTTCCCGAACGGTCCATTGAGGTTTTGCCTGATTATGACAAGTCTGAGCTGCACAGTCGGATAGGTCTTCGAGCGGATTCTCGAATTGTATTTGAGCCACGGGCTGATCACCGAGGCGACGCAGCCCGCGCCCTATTCTATGTCTATACGCGTTACGCACTGGATCGACGCTTGGGATCAAAAATGTCCCTCAACAATTTTAAAGAGGAGCACGCGACGTTGCTCCGCTGGCATGCGAACGACCCAGTATCTGAGAACGAGCGTGCACGTCATGATCGCATCGTCAAAAAACAGGGCAATCGCAATCCGTTTATCGATCACCCGGAATATGTTACCCGCGTTGGTGACTTCTTGCGGAGACGTTGATCCACAACGATACCGTGACACACCTTTTTCCGTTCAAGGCTTGTCTGGCGAAGTCAAAAACCGCAGGTCTTCACGTCCTGTTACTCAACAACACCAACAACTTGATCAACCATCAATGCTTTTCCGTATCATCCCTCGGTCACCGTCAAGTTCGTCCCGTTTAGGGGTCAAGCGTCTTGAACCGGGCGACACGCGTCAAGCGACCAATGCTCCTCAATGCCACGTGCCTGTGCGCGATCCCAACGCCGCGAACGGGCACCCCCCGATTCAGCCATCACATGCAGACCCAAGCCACACGGGTCGCAAACCCAGGGGTAATCACCCTGTCCATGTTCGTAACGTTCCAGTTGGCCTCGACAAATGGGGCAATGCCACGTCATGCTTGTCACCTTCTCCACGCGATGCGACCTCAAGATGCTCTGCCTTGGCAGTGTCAGAGCCGTCTGTTATAGTAATGGCGTTGAGGGAAAAAAGCCAGATTGGGGCGCGCGAGGCGATAGCTCGTGGCAGTTTGGCTCTGAAGCGGTTGGAATCGTTTTTGCCCTGATACCAAAGCCGCTTCAAGCGTCGCCTTGTGGGTTTGTTTGGCTGGCGGGCTTGGCGGCGTCCGGGCATTTGTTTACAGACATTGAGACAGGCGGGCATGGATGCGGTATATCGACCGCGAAGAAGATTTGCGACAGTTTGCTGTGGAGTTGGCCGATGAGCGTTGGCTGGCCCTTGATACGGAATTTATTCGCGAACAGAGTTATCAGCCCAAGGTTGAACTGGTTCAGGTTGCAACGCAGGACGGGCGAATTGCGCTGATTGATTATGGTCGAATCGGGTGTTTGGCAGCTGATCCTCTCAGTTCGTTGTTGCAGGATTCGGCAGTTTTGAAGATTTTTCATGCAGCCGAGCAGGATCTTGAAATGTTTCATCAGTTGATGGGCTGCGTGCCGGAACCGATTTGGGACACCCAATTGGTGATGGGTCTGATGGGGCATCGCGGGCGTAATGGGTATGCGGCGGTCGTGGAGGCGGTATTGGGTGTCAAACCGACCAAAGGTGAGACGTTGACGGATTGGTCCAGACGTCCGCTCAGTGTTGAGCAATTGAATTATGCCATGGAGGATGTTCGACATCTGATCCCTTTGTATCAGCGACAAGTCGAGGTTTTGCAATCGTTGGAGCGTTTGCGTTGGGCGCATGAGGAGTGCCATCGCGCGCGTCTTGCGGTTACCCGCGCTCTGGCGCTTCGTTCCAATCCGGCCACCTTGTACCGAAAGGTTCGTGGTGCGTCAAGTTTGGATCCGCGTGGATTGGCCGTAGTGCGGGAGTTGAGCGTGTGGCGTGAGCAAGAGGCCAAGCGGCGTGATCGCCCGCGGGGTTCGGTGTTGAAAGATGACATGCTGGTTGAAATCGCGCGCCGTGCGCCGACTCACCCAAGGGCGCTCAACAGTTTGAGGGGCTTGTCCGCGCGCGATCTTGAGCGTCACGCTTTCGATTGGGTGGCTTGTGTTCAACGCGTCAATCAAATGAATGTTGCGCAGTATCCTGCGGTGGAGGCGTCGGGGCCGGTGTTGAGTGACGCTGAACAGGCATTGGCAGCACTGCTTCAGGCGGTTTTGCATCACATCGCAGAGCGTGAACGTTTGCAGCCTGGATTGATTGCGACAACGGCCGATCTCCACCGTTTGATTGAGGGGCACCGCACGGACGATTTGGATCATCCTGTGTTGTCAGGCTGGCGGTACCATGTTGTGGGCAGTGTCTTGAAAGCAGTCATGAACGGCCAGTACCACGTGCATTGGGAGCCGAGTCAGGCACGACTCGCCATGGAGCCGCGCACCGTCGCTGCTGACGGCCAGGACGATGTTCGCTCAGTGCGTGCAACAACAGGGCATGGTGATCATCCCACGTCTTGAGTGTTATGCCATCAAGCATCGATTGGTGATCAAATTTTCGCTGTTTCTGAATGACGGGACGTGAGTGCCTTAATTATTGGACTTTGGTTCAGAAATTTTGAACGCACGGCCAAAGGTCAAGGTATCGTGCCCATCCGGCAGGTTTTGAGACGTGAAACTGGAAATGCCTAGGCAATCCCTTGCCACTCAAGACCACACGCGCGAGCGTACGCCTCACACGTGTTGTTTAATAACCACGCAATGGTCATGGGCCCAACACCGCCCGGAACCGGAGTGATGGCAGCCGCCACCTTGACGACCTCACTGAAGGCCACGTCACCCGTAAGGCGACCATCAGGCAAACGGTTAATTCCGACGTCAATCACCACGGCGCCCGGCTTGACCATCTCACCTGTCACCAACTCCGGACGCCCGACCGCCGCAATCAAGACATCCGCATCTCGGGTGTAACGCGCCAAATTGCGCGTTTGTGAATGACACACCGTCACCGTCGCATGCGCGTTCAACAACAGCGCGGACAACGGTTTGCCGACAATCGCACTGCGGCCCAATACCACGGCATGCAAACCTGCCAAGTTGATCGCGGCATGATCCAACAGATGCATCACGCCTGCCGGCGTGCACGGACGCGGCGCCGGCTGCCCCAGTACCGTGCAACCCAGGTTGTAAGGATGAAAACCATCCACATCCTTGCTCGGAATAATCGATGCAATCACCCGTTCAGCACGAATGTGCCCGGGCAACGGCATTTGAACCAGGATACCATCGACAGAACCATCCTGGTTCAACGCCTCAACAACCCCCAATAAACTTTGCTCCGAAGTATCCGCGGCAAGATGCATCACCTGCGAGACCATGCCAATCTCTGCACACGCGCGTTGCTTGTGTCGGACATAAATGGATGAGGCTGGATCATTGCCAACCTGAATAACAGCCAAGGACGGCCGACGAAGCTCTGACGGCAAGCCTTGGATCCAACTCGCCATCCTCTGACGAGATGCCCCCGCCAAAGCCTTGCCATCCAACAATCGCGCTGCTACAGCCATCACACGCCTCCAATCAACGGCTTGCCCATACTAAACACCGTCAGAGCAAGCGTCAACATCACCGCCGACAACCGCAACGCATCAAAGTCACTAGAGGAAATTTGACGGATTGACCGCTCGGCCTTGAATCCGCACCTCAAAATGCAAGTGCGGCCCCGTTGAACGCCCCGTGTTGCCCATTTTGGCGATGACCTGCCCACCCGATACGTGATCCCCGGTTGCCACCAACAAACTGGAACAATGCGCGTAACGCGTCACAACACCAGGACCGTGCTCAATGTCCACTGCATACCCGTAAGCACCCATCCAACCTGCGCCGATCACAGTACCACCTTTGGCTGCTCGAATCGCCGTTCCAACTTCATTCGAAATATCAATACCGGGATGGAAGGCAAATCCACGTATGCCAAATGGAGACGAGAATTGACCACCCGCCGGCCACGACAATGCGCCTACCCGATTGCCGAACTGACCGACCAGACTGCGGGATACCCTCAACCGGCCAGCCCACGGTCCCCGACTCTCTTCCCGATAGCCCCGCTCAATTTTTGGTGCGGATTGCTCAAGCAACATCTTCGCACCAGGGACAAACACTCGTTCACCTGCTTTGAGCATTGATGGCAGTCCGTCATTGTAGTCTCGTAATTTTTCAACCGAGACGCGATAACGTTTTGCCAATTTGTCTGAAGCAATTGGCTCCGACACTTTGTGCACCAAACCATCGACCGGTGGAATCAAGAGGCGCTGCCCGATGCGCAAACGATAGCCTCGTGGCAACCCATTATAAACACGAATACTGCGTGCCCCTATGGCAAATCGCTGTCCCACTGCCGCAAATGAGTCGCCAGAAACCACCACGTACGCCACGACACCCCGGCGTTCTCCCTGTTCAATCGGCGTTTGCGTCCGACTCAACGCTGTTGCCTTTAGCATGAGATTTTGTGCCATAAGCTGCTGCATTGCCGGGGGACTCGCTTGAGGCACCTGTGAAACAAGCGGTCTGCTTGGTAATCGATCAGCGTAAACGAACGGCGCAAGCAACAATCCGATCAAGCCGATCCACACGAGTGATCGCGCGCCCAAAGTGGATCGCAAGCGCCCAGGCTGCATCAACCCGGCAACTGACGCGCGCGGTATCACGGAATAGCGCAGTTCACCGACACGGTCCTCAGCCGGACGGAACCCGTCGGCCTCAATACCCGCCTGCCCCGTCCACAAACGCCAAAACGGCACAGGTTGCTGGTATAAACCCACAAACGCACTTCGTGACAAGCGTGGCGCCCGATAACGTGACCCCCGGGTAACAGGCGGACGAATCACATATGCCTTGATTTCAGGTTCATCGACAGTTGTTGGTTCGCTGGCAAAAGATTCGAGCAAAAACCAGTCCTCCCGAGACGATGGTTTGAAGCCCAAAATGACGTTGCGCCGTAGGAACCATCGTTGACTCACAAAGCCTGCACAAGCTTGTGCCAATGTCTGTGATAGAAATCATAATAACCAAGCAAAATCGTAACATTTGCTTGGTTGAACGTCAAACGAGTCGGAGTGCTTTGATTAAACGGACAGGTGCGTCTGCGCAGAGCGCCAATCCGCTAAAAACTTCTCGATGCCAATATCGGTCAATGGGTGCTGGAACATTTGCTGGAGCACCTTGAAGGGCATTGTCGCAACGTGCGCGCCGAGCATCGCGGCCTGCGTGACATGGAGTGGATGGCGTACGCTCGCAACCAAAACTTCCGTCGTGAGATCATAGTGGCGATAGATCGTCAGGATCTCGCGGATCAATTCCATGCCATCGAGCCCCACGTCATCCAATCGTCCAACAAACGGGCTGACGTAGGTGGCACCCGCACGCGCAGCCAAAAGCGCCTGGTTTGCCGAAAAAACCAGCGTGACGTTGGTCTTGATTCCTTCACGACTCAACGCCCGGGTCACCTGTAATCCCGCTTCAGTCATCGGTAACTTGATCACGACGTTCGGAGCCCACGTGCAGTAGTCGTGCGCCTCGCTCAACATTCCCGCTGCATCGGTCGCCAGAACCTCCACGCTCAAAGGACCGGAAACCAGTTCGGCGATCGCCCCGATCACAGGCTTGAGGGCCCGACCTTCGCGCGCAATCAAACTCGGATTGGTTGTTACCCCATCCACTTGACCCCATGCCACCGCCGCACGGATTTCATCCAGGTTCGCCGTATCGAGAAAAAACTTCACAACTCTTATCCTTTCCGAAAACCGGTCCCCAAGGCCGTCTTGTCCCAAATCGGCGCAACAGGACTTGATTGTAAGCGACAAGGCGTCGGTACCACAAGCGCTCTAACCCGCATTTAACGAAAAAAATTGCTGCGTTATGTGTGATGCGTCACACCGCCCGGCGCACGGCAGGCATTAACATAACCGCATTAAGTTGGTTCCCACGGTATTCAAGGACTGAATCAACCGGGGCGGTTCCCCTTTGCGATAACTGAACAGATTGATGGAGCACGAATCTATGACAACCAAAAAGAAATCCAACCAAGCCACGGCAAAAAGCAAGAATGCCCAAAAGCGTCAGGAAACCACGCGTTCGACGCGTGGACGCAAGAGCGCCACAGCGACCGCTGACTCAAGCCCTGTTACCCCCAACATCATCGCAGTGACCATCGTGCCGCCCGACTTGACGGAGCCGGTCAAAACGGTTGTGCCAAGCCTTTCCCCCAGCCCTGTGGCCTCGGCCACACCCAACGTCGGGTCCGCCATGACACCCCAAACAACCCGTCAACCCCTGACGATCGGGATGTTCCAGAAACGTCTCTACGAACTCGGGTTCTATGGTGGCCATTGGGATGGCGTCTACGGTCCCCTCACGCGTGATGCCGTTTGTCGCTTTCAGACACGCGAAGGCTTGCCGGTCGATGGGGATGCGACACCCGACACCCTCACCCGTATGGGCTTAACCCTTTAGGCTGTTGGTGAAACGGTCCAGGAAACGCCAGCATTTCCATTAGCTTGTGCCACGTGGCAGACCTTGCGCGCAAAGGTCTGCCACGTTTTTTTAACGCGAGAGCATGCTGGCCGTCTGTTCAATCAGCGCGTCACCCACTTGGAGGCGAAAGCCTTTGATCACTTCTTCCGCTTCGGCCCGTGCGGCAAAAGGCGTGACACCAACCACCCGCAAGGTGCCAATGCGTTGCGGAGCGATGTTGGTCATATGGCGATAAACGGTGAAACGACTGTCGGTTTTGATGCCATCACTTTCGCCCAAATCCAGCAGGATTGTGTCTTCTTCAAGTCCTTTGATCAGACAGCGCAAGGGCAACGCCTGTCTGACGAATAACGCCAGTTGGTCCGCCAATGTCGCTTGACCACTCACCTCACCAAGCAAACTTAACTCCCGCGAAAACTCACCGCTGCGCAAATCATACAGACGTGCACGAACACTAACCGAACCGGTATTTGGGCTGGCACGACACACCAACAAGAGATCCGTCTTGCCAACGCCTGCAATTTTGGCACAATCCTTCAAGGAAAGCGGCACATCGAAATCAATCCGCGAGCCTTTCAACGACTGCAACAAAGCGGGACGCTCCACCCAGTCGAAGCGCCGCGTCTCATCCAGTTGTTTCCTCAAACGCTCAACGAAATCACCCGCAGACCCTTCCAGCACCATGGCCAAACGCGGGCGCGATTCGACCGTTTCCGCATGCGCAAACGCGACAAGACACAGCCAAGTCATCACACCCAGTCGCACAGCCCTGCCAACGCCCATTTTGCACCCCTCGCTGCATCACGTCCCCGTCGTCCCCACGCATCGCGTTGCCGCCTGCGTCATTCTAACACCATTGCACTAACCCTTCTGCCGATTTCATTAACGTGCACTTCCCCATGCCAGTGACCAACACCCACCGCCTGCTACCGTGACTTCTCGTCACGCAATTCCGTCCAATCATCGCACCTGTCGGTTTTGGGCCGGCACGCCGTGCCAGCTGCCAGTGCTTGGTGCGTCTTTTCGCATTGAACATTAAGAAAAATATAATTTTGGTTTAAACGTTTTGTCTGGCAACAAGGTGACAGGGCAAAACGGGATAACGATTCCCATGGCTGGTGGATACAGGAGGTTGGGATGAGCGGCAGGCGGCGGATACGGGGCTTCGGTGTCGGGCTGTGTTTGCCGTTGCTGGTTGCGTGTCAGAGTGTGCCTTTGGCTTCGCTGCAGGTGAGGGATGTGGGGGCTTCTGTGTCGGCTCGTGTGGGGGAGCCTGTGCGATCGCCGATCATCACGACGCTATCACAGGCGTTTGACTGGCAGAGTGTGGATGAAATGGTGGTGCGTTTTCGTTCAGGGGGACGCACCTTGCCAGGAGCGACGCTCAAGGGCTCCCTGGCGCTGAAAAACACGTATGTCTATCGCTTGAACAGTCGTGGTTACGCCCTTGCGGCGGTGGAAGACTGGTCGATGCAAGAAGATATCGATTATGTCGAGCCAAATTATGTGTATCAGGCGGTGGGTGAGCCGAATGATCCCGGTTGGGATGATGCGTGGGGTATTGGCAAGATTGGGGCGCACGAGGTCTGGGCGTCCGGGCGTGGTGCGGGAATCAAGGTTGCTGTGTTGGATACCGGGGTTGCGGCGTCTCATGTTGACTTGAACGGGCAGGTCTTACGGGGTTGGGATTTTGTCAACGATGATGATGACGCAGGCGACGATCACGGGCACGGGACGCACGTGGCCGGCACGATTGCTGCGTTGGCAAACAATGGTGTCGGTGTCGCGGGGGTTGCGCCTGGATGCCGGATTATCCCCATCAAGGTGCTGGATGCGTCCGGTTCGGGGCGCAACAGCCAGATTGCCGCCGGGATTTTGAAGGCGGCTGAGTTGGGCGCACGTGTGATCAATTTGAGTCTTGGTGGGCCATCTGAGTCTGAGACCTTGCGACGTGCGATTGCGACCGTTGCGGCACAGGGTGTGACAGTGGTCGCCGCTGCGGGAAATGATGGGGTCTCCACACCTTTTTACCCGGCGGCCGCTGCTGATGTGATCGCGGTTGCCGCAGTTGACAGTGCTTTGAATAAAGCAGGCTTCAGCAATTTTGGCGATTATGTGGACATTGCAGCAC
>Ga0208788_1000643_pt1 | contig 17026 bp, 14 predicted proteins | sample Wag4_2014_7_11_3_FD_187363 | JGI IMG/M metagenome (GOLD analysis project Ga0208788, IMG submission 187363) | Fresh water mixed with fracking chemicals microbial communities from Ohio, USA - Utica-2 Time Series FC 2014_7_11 (SPAdes) (version 2) ...
GTTGATGACGTTGTCGTAACAGATACAGATATCACCGAGCAGGTAGACGAACTCCGCGCTCGCTTTGGAACACTTAAAACTGTTGAACGCGCAATCAAGAACGGTGACTTTCCAACACTAGATCTGACCGCTCGCATTAATGGCGAAGAAGTTGATGGCGGCGCAGCATCTGATATTTCATACGAAGTTGGCTCTAACCGCATGATTGATGGTCTAGATGATGCGCTCATTGGAATGAGTGCGGGGGATAAGAAAGATTTTGAGACTCAACTCGTTGGACAAGCCGAAGGTGAAAAAGGCGTTGTAGAAGTTGTTGTTAAAGTTGTTAAGGAACGCGAATTGCCTCCGATGGATGATGCGTTTGCAAAGCTTGCATCTGAGTTCGACACATTGGATGAATTGAAAGCAGATTTTGCTACACGTTTAGAGCGCGTGAAGAAGATGGAACAAGGCGCACAGGCTCGTGATTTGCTCGTTGAGAAGTTGTTGGCCGAAACAGAGATTCCAGTTCCTGACCTTTTAGTAGATGAAGAAGTAAATGATCACCTATCTGGTGAAGGTCGCTTAGAAGATGCAGAACACCGCGCAGAAGTAGATGGACAAGTTCGTTCATCACTTAAGTCAGATTTCTTACTCGATGCAATTGTTAAGGCCGAGGAAGTTCAAGTAACTGAAGTTGAACTCACCGAATACTTAGTGCGTACGTCACAGCGCTATGGAATGGCTCCAGAGCAATTCGCTCAAGAGTTACAAAAGGCTGGACAGATTCAACAACTCGTTGCTGAAGTGGCACGCGCCAAAGCACTAGCTGGTGTTCTCTCACGCATTTCGATTAAGGATGCATCGGGTGCAGCTATCGATCTCGAAGCCCTTGCTCCAAAGCCAGCAGCAACTCCAGTAGCGGAATAATCTCTGCGCTCTGAGCGAACATGGGCGCTTTCACGCTCTTAATCGAACAAATTGGGAAGCATTTCTGTGCTGACATTGTTAAGGTCACTACAGGAGATATAAATATCAGGAGGACTTCACGTGGAGCAGATGAACCCGCAATCATTGCCAGTAGTTGCGCAAGCATCACCGGCATCAATGGGTGGACTAGACGAACAGGTCTATAGCCGCTTGCTCCGTGAGCGAATTATTTTTCTAGCAGGCCAAGTTGAAGACAACATGGCTAATGCAATTTGTGCGCAGATTCTTTTACTTGCTGCCGAAGATTCAGAGAAAGATATTTACCTTTACATCAACTCACCTGGTGGATCTATCACTGCAGGTATGGCGATTTATGACACGATGCAATACGTAAAAAATGATGTCGCAACAGTTGCAATGGGAATGGCTGCATCAATGGGTCAGTTCTTGCTTACAGCTGGCGCACCAGGAAAACGTTATGCACTTCCAAATGCGCGCATCTTGATGCACCAACCTCTCGGTGGCATCGGTGGAACTGCAACAGATATTCGAATTCAAGCCGAGAACATGGCTGCAATTAAGAAGAAGATGGCAGAGCTCATCGCACACCACACAGGTCAAAGCGTTGAGAAAATTACTGCAGATTCAGATCGTGATCGCTGGTTCACAGCAGATGAAGCAAAGGAATACGGCTTTGTAGATCAGATTGCACAATCAGAGGGTCAGGTTTCAGGCAACGGAGGAAAAGCGAAATGATGAATAACATTCCAGAGATTACAAACCGCTACGTTCTTCCAACCATCGAAGAAAAGACTGCTTATGGTTTCAAACGCTTAGATCCTTATACAAAACTATTCGAAGAGCGCATTATTTTCCTTGGTCAACCAATTGATGACACCGTTGCAAACGATGTTATGGCTCAGTTGTTAACACTTGAATCAATGGATCCAGATCGCGACATCATGATTTACATCAACTCACCTGGTGGTTCATTTACCGCGCTCACTGCAATTTATGACACGATGCAATTCGTTCGTCCAGATGTCATGACAATCTGTCTTGGACAAGCAGCATCTGCAGCAGCCGTGCTTCTTGCGGGTGGAGCAAAGGGCAAGCGTTACGCACTAGAGAATTCACGAATCATGATTCACCAACCTTCATCTGAAGGTGGCGGACAGGCATCTGATATTGAGATTCAAGCTCGCGAAATTCTGCGTATGCGCACACTTCTCGAAGAGTTAATTTCTCGTCACTCAACTCGTTCTCCTGCAGAAATCGCAGCTGACATCGAGCGCGACAAGATTCTTACTTCGGCAGAAGCAGTCGAGTACGGATTAATCGATCAAGTTCTAGCCAGCCGTAAAGCAAAGGCTTAACACGAACTTTTCGCTGAATTATTCTCTCGGCGAACAGAGCAAACCTTCTTTATCCCGCGTATTTGCGCGCCTTCAATCTATTCTTATCTACTAGACGTTCCCAGAAATTTCCCCCAATGGGAACAAAGGAGTGAGATGACACGCATCGGCGAGACTAGCGATCTGCTGAAATGTTCCTTCTGCGGTAAAACTCAGAAGCAAGTCAAGAAATTAATTGCCGGTCCTGGTGTTTACATCTGCGACGAGTGCATCGAACTTTGTAACGAAATCATTATCGAAGAGCTTGCAGAAGCAGGAACACTCGGACTTACCGAACTTCCAAAACCTGCTGAAATTTTTGAATTCTTAGATCAATATGTAATCGGGCAAGACCGTGCAAAGAAGTCACTTTCAGTTGCCGTCTATAACCATTACAAGCGCGTTCAATCAGGGGATACAAAGCGCGAAGACTCAATTGAATTAGCAAAGAGCAATATTTTGCTTCTAGGCCCAACTGGCTGCGGCAAAACACTAATGGCACAAACTCTTGCTCGCATGCTTAACGTCCCATTTGCAATTGCAGATGCAACTGCTCTTACAGAGGCAGGCTATGTCGGCGAAGATGTAGAAAACATTTTGCTTAAGCTTTTGCAAGCTGCAGATTACGATGTGAAAAAGGCTGAAACTGGAATTATTTATATCGATGAAATCGATAAGGTCGCACGCAAATCTGAAAACCCATCAATTACTCGAGATGTTTCCGGCGAAGGTGTTCAGCAAGCACTTCTAAAAATCCTAGAAGGCACTGTTGCATCTGTTCCGCCACAAGGTGGACGCAAGCACCCACATCAAGAGTTTATTCAAATTGATACAACCAACGTTCTCTTTATTGTTGGTGGAGCATTTGCTGGCCTTGAAAAGATTATTGAAAGCCGCAGTGGATCTGCTGGTGTTGGATTTAATGCAACACTTCAGAGTGAAGCAGAGAAAAACCGCCGCGATATCTTCGCCGATGTAATGCCAGAAGATTTATTGAAATTCGGAATGATTCCCGAATTCATTGGTCGTCTTCCAGTTATTACGAGCGTCGAAAACTTAGACAAGCCGGCTTTGATGCAAATTCTCACAGAGCCAAAGAATGCATTGGTCAAGCAATACCAACGTCTATTTGATATTGATGATGTCGAATTAGAAATTACGCCAGAAGCTCTCGATGCAATCGCAGAACTCGCTCTTAAGCGCGGAACAGGCGCTCGTGGACTTCGCGCAATTCTTGAAAGCGTTCTGCTTGGTGTGATGTATGACGTACCAAGTCGCGCAGATATTGCAAAGGTGATTTTGACTCACGAATGCATTAGCGATGGCGGTGCTCCAACTTTGATTCCTCGCACAGGTGACATTCCTAAACGGGGTGCACGTCGCGATAAAGGTCAAGAAGAGAAGAGCGCATAATCTAGACTGCTCCACATGAGTCAGTCAGACCGCGAACTCGCATCGACCTTTGTACCGGCCGATATCGAAGCGCCACTATATGAAAAGTGGATGAAGGCTGGCTATTTCACGGCTGATGCAAAATCTGAAAAACCGCCGTACACAATTGTTATTCCGCCACCTAACGTAACTGGCGTACTTCACATTGGTCACGCACTCGATCACACATTGCAAGACGTACTCATTCGCATGAAGCGCATGAAAGGTTTTGAAGCGTTGTGGTTACCAGGAATGGATCACGCGGGTATTGCCACACAAAACGTTGTTGAAAAACAATTAGCCGCGCAAGGAAAATCTCGCCACGATCTTGGTCGCGATGAATTCGTAAAGAAAGTTTGGCAGTGGAAAGCAGAATCTGGTGGAGCAATTCTTGGACAGATGAAGCGCCTGGGCGACAGCGTTGACTGGAGCCGCGAAGCTTTCACAATGGATGAAAACTTATCCAAAGCAGTCCTAACTATTTTTAAGAAACTCTACGATGCGGATCTGATTTATCGCGCCGAACGAATCATCAACTGGTGTCCACGTTGTTTAACTGCTCTTTCAGATATCGAAGTTGAACACCAAGATATTGATGGCGAGTTTGTTCAAATTACCTACGGAGATCCGGGCGAAGTTCAAATCAGTATTGCCACAACTCGTCCCGAAACAATGCTCGGAGATGGTGCGGTTGCCGTTAACCCAGATGACCCTCGTTACAAAGATTTGGTTGGCAAGCAAGTAAAGCTTCCTTATGTAAACAGAATGATTCCAATCATTGCTGACGAACTAGTTGATCCAGAGTTTGGTACCGGCGCCGTCAAAGTAACTGCCGCTCATGATCCAAATGACTTTGAAATGGCGATGCGCCATAACGTTCCAATGGTTGTCATCATGAACGAGCACGGCGTGATGTCTGGAACAAATACACAATTTGATGGCATGGATCGTTTCGAAGCGCGCAAAGCTGTTGTTGAACAGTTGCGTAAAGATGGTCGAATTGGTTGGGAAAAGCGTCCTTATTCACACTCAGTTGGACATTGCCAACGTTGCGCAACAATTGTTGAACCACGTTTGTCTCTGCAATGGTTCGTAAAAGTTGCACCTCTTGCAAAAGCTGCAGCGGATGCAGTTCGCGATGGTCGCGTGAAGATAGAACCAAAAGAGATGGAACCACGTTATTTTGAATGGGTAGACAACATGCACGATTGGTGTATCTCCAGACAATTGTGGTGGGGTCACAGAATTCCTGTTTGGTATGGACCAAATGGAGAAGTATTAGTTGTTGGCGCAGATGAAAAAGCGCCGGATGGATACACGCAAGATCCTGATGTTTTAGATACCTGGTTCTCTTCTGCACTCTGGCCATTTTCTACTCTTGGATGGCCGGCAAATAGTGATGATCTTAAAAAGTTCTATCCAACAAGTGTTCTTGTAACTGGTTATGACATTCTCTTTTTCTGGGTAGCACGCATGATGCTCTTTGGTTTGTTTGCAATGGATGGCAAGCAACCTTTCCACACGATTGCTCTACACGGTTTAGTACGTGATCAATTCGGAAAGAAGATGTCAAAGAGTCGTGGAAACACAATTGACCCAATTGAATTTATGGATAAGTACGGCGCGGATGCTCTTCGCTTCACATTAGCTCGCGGTGCTAACCCAGGAAAAGACCAAGCACTCGCTGAAGATTGGGTAGGCGGTTCCAGAAACTTTGCCACCAAGCTATGGAATGCAACCCGTTTTGCAATGATCAATGGCGCAACTATTGAGGGCGAACTTCCAGCAACAGCATCACTTAATGGAATTGATAAGTGGATTCTTTCAAGACTCTCAGAGACTATCTCCGAAGTTGATTCACTCCTCGAGTCATACGAATTTGCTCGCGCATGTGATCGAATTTATCACTTTGCTTGGGATGATCTCTGCGACTGGTATCTCGAACTTTCAAAGGAGAGTTTCGCTTCTGGAGATGCCAAGAACTCGCAACGTGTATTGGGTTACGTGCTGGATCAACTCTTGCGATTAATGCATCCAGTTATGCCATTTCTGACTGAACAACTCTGGACAACTTTGACCGGGGGAGAGTCACTAGTTATTGCGCAATGGCCACAAGCTAATGCGGCTCATGTTGATAAGGGCAGCGAAAAAATTGTTACAAGTATTCAAGAAGTAATTACCGAAGTCCGTAGATTCAGAAATGATCAAGGGATTAAGACATCAGCAAAAATTCCTGGTCGATTCATTGCGCCGGCTGAATTTGCTCCATATGAGAGCGCAATGCGTTTTGTCTTAAAGCTTGAAGCTTCCGATTTCACGCCAAGTGCCAACTTACAAATTGGTTCCGTTAAAGCTGAATTCGACCTCACAGGGACTATTGACGTAGCAGCTGAGCGCGCACGCCTCACAAAAGATCTTGCTACTGCTAAGAAAGATTTAGAAACTGCAAATGTAAAACTCAATAACCAAGGCTTTATGGCGAAGGCACCTGCTGAAGTAGTTGTTGAAATTAAAGAACGTCTTGCCAAGACGAGTGCTGATATTGAACGAATCACTTCACAACTAAACTCATTGCCGGCGCAGTAATTAATGAGCGCAGACGATAACGCACGTGTAGATGCAATCGAGCAGGCGCTGCTTGCACGTTGGCCGGAAACACGAATTTCTCCAACACTTGATCGCATTGCCGCGCTGACAGACATTCTTGGTTCACCTCAACTCACATATCCAACGATTCATGTGGGCGGAACAAATGGAAAAACAACGACATCTCGAATGATTGATTCGCTTCTATTTGAAATGGGATTACGAACCGGACGATTCACTAGTCCACATCTCGAAAGTTATTTGGAGAGAATTTCTATTAATGGCGAACCTATTGATCCTAAAGCCGCAATATTTGCCTACAACGATCTCTCGCCATATTTGGATTTAATGGATACAAAATTTGAAAATCCAATTTCTTTCTTTGAAGCAATCACCGCCATGGCTTTCGTTGCATTTGCCGAACATCCAGTTGATATTGGAGTCATTGAAGTAGGCATGGGCGGACAGTGGGATGCAACAAATGTTGTCGACGCAGATGTATCAGTGATCATGCCAATTGGTTTAGATCACATGGAATATCTTGGCAACACTCTTGGAGAGATTGCTCAAACTAAAGCCGGAATAATTAAAGCCGGTGGGTTCATCGTGATGGCAGAACAAAAGCCTGAAGCGGCAAAAGAGTTATTGCGTAGAGCTGCCGAAGTTGAAGCAGACATTGCTCGTGAAGGAATCGAATATTCACTGGACTCCCGCGCAATCGCTGTTGGTGGGCAGATGATTTCCATCAATGGCGTAAATCAAAAGTACGATGAAATTTTTTTACCACTTCATGGTCGCCATCAAGCAATGAATGCTGCATCCGCTCTTGTGGCTGTTGAAGCGTTCTTCGGTGAACAAGCGCTAGATCCAGACGCGGTTCGCGCAGGATTCGCCAACGTAAAATCTCCAGGACGATGTGAAGTTGTACATCGCGACCCAACCGTAATTTTAGATGCAGCGCATAATCCGCATGGTGCGCAGGCACTTGCACAAACTCTTGCCTCTGAATTTACCTTTGATGACACAATTGGCGTTGTTGGAATTTTCGGTGACAAAGATGCACAAGGAATTCTCGAATCTCTCGAACCAATTCTTAACTCAATAATTGTTACCTCAAGTTCTTCTCCTCGTGCAATGCCCGTCAAAGAGCTCGAATCCCTTGCTATCAAAATCTTTGGTGCAGAAAGGGTGTTCAGTAATGAGAATCTAGAAGGCGCCCTTAAGCGAGCCATTGATGATGCCAAGCGCCCATTGAGCGATGACAGTGTCGGAATAGTTGTAACTGGATCAGTCGTTACAGTCGGAGAAGCACGTTCAATTCTACGTAGACTATTTTCAAAAGAAGATTAAGATCTAACTATGCGCATGTTGGCTTCTTCCGTTCTTGTCATGGAATTTTTTGTAATGGGTTTTGCATTATTGCTCGCAATGAAAAATCACTCATCTTCTGTTCTCATTGTTGGTGGCGTGATTGCAATTGCATGTTTACTTGCGCCAGGTTTTCTCAAGACGAAATTTGGTTGGGCCCTTGGGTGGATTCTGCAAGCAGCGATGATTGCCTATGGCTTTGCAGTCACATCAATGTTTCTGGTGGGGGCTATTTTCTTGGGGTTATGGATTGCGGCTATTCTCGTGGGTAAAAAGGGCGAAGCAGCCCGCGCAGCCCTGCTGGCAGCAGGTCCTCCAAATGCCTAATAGACTGCGCATGTGAGTTCCGAGAAAACCTTAATCCTGATCAAGCCCGATGGCGTTCGCCGTGGTCTTGTAGGTGAAGTTATTTCTAGAATAGAAAAAAAAGGTTATTCAGTTACTGCTCTACGCATGTTGCAAGCGGATCGTTCGATACTTGAAAAACACTACGCAGAGCACAACGGCAAACCTTTTTACGAACCACTACTTGAGTTCATGAGTTCAGGTCCGATTGTTGCAATAATCGCCGAAGGAAATCGCGTCATCGAGGGATTTCGTTCACTTGCCGGCGCAACTGATCCAACTGTTGCAGCACCAGGAACAATTCGCGGAGATCTTGCACGAGATCAAGGAACCAAAGTTGTACAGAACATTGTTCACGGATCTGATTCACCTGAATCAGCAGCTCGTGAAATAGCTATTTTCTTTGAAGGGAAATAAATGAGTAACAAAATGTCATTCATTGGCCGCGATATGGCTGTGGATCTAGGAACTGCTAACACGTTGGTTTATGTGCGCGGTCGTGGCATTGTTCTCAACGAGCCAAGCGTTGTTGCTGTTAACCAAGATACCGGTGGAATTTTGGCTGTTGGTCTTGAAGCAAAGAAAATGATTGGTCGTACTCCTGGCAACATTGTTGCAATTCGTCCACTTAAAGATGGTGTGATTGCAGACTTTGATACAACAGAGCGCATGTTGCGTTACTTCATTCAGAAAGTTCACCGTCGTCGTTATTTGGCGAAGCCTCGTATTGTTGTTTGTGTTCCATCAGGTATTACTGGCGTAGAACAGCGCGCTGTTAAAGATGCTGGATACGCAGCAGGTGCTCGTAAGGTTTACATTATTGAAGAGCCAATGGCAGCAGCAATTGGTGCAGGACTTCCGATTCACGAACCAACTGGAAACATGGTCGTAGATATTGGTGGCGGTACTACAGAAGTTGCCGTTATTTCACTCGGTGGAATTGTTACTTCTCTATCAATTCGTGTGGGTGGAGACGAACTTGATCAATCAATTATTAACTGGGTAAAACGCGAATTTTCATTGCTACTTGGTGAGCGCACAGCCGAAGAAATCAAAATGGCTATCGGTTCTGCTTATCCACTTCCAGGTGAGAATGATGCAGAAATTCGCGGCCGTGACCTTGCAACGGGACTTCCAAAGACAATCGTTGTATCGGCTGCCGAAATTCGCAAAGCACTCGAAGAACCAGTAAATGCAATTATTAACGCCGTAAAGAGCACTCTAGATAAGTGTCCGCCAGAGCTTGCAAGTGATCTTATGGATCGCGGAATTGTTCTTACAGGTGGAGGAGCACTTCTTAAGGGCCTCGATGAGCGCTTGCGTAAAGAGACTGGAATGCCAATTCACGTTGCAGAGCGTCCGCTCGATGCAGTTGTAGAAGGTTCCGGAAAATGTATTGAAGAGTTCGAAGCCCTTGAAAAGGTTTTGATCTCTGAGCCTCGTCGATAGGTAATTAGTAGATGCGTTATGGCGGCGAAGGACGCTCGCGCCTCCTACTCATCATTCTTATCGTCACATCTTTATTCTTAATCACCCTTGATCTTCGCGGTGTAAAGATTCTCGATGGCCTTAGAAGCGGAACGCAAAATGTTCTTTCACCATTTCAAAAAGCAGGCTCCACAGTTGTCTCCCCATTTCGCGATTTCTTTGGTGATGTCACACATTTAGGGCGCACCCGTAATGAGATTGAAAAACTCAAAGCAGACAACACACGATTGAGAAATCAATTGCTTCAGCGAAAGAGTGCTGATGCCGAGTTGGAGCAACTTAAATCTGTTCTAGACCTTGCAGGACGCGCTGGATATAAAGTTTTAGCTGCACGCGTAATTTCACAAGGTGCCAGCACAAGCTTTACTCAAACAATTACTATCGATGCAGGCACTACTTCAGGAGTGCGTCAGAATATGACTGTCGTATCTGGTGAAGGACTCGTAGGAGTTGTAAAAGAGTCTTACCTGAATTCAGCGCTCATCATGTTGGCTACGGATCCAGATTTTAAGGTCGGTGTAAGGATTGCTGGCACTCAACAAATTGGAATTCTCTCTGGCCGTGGTTCAAAGCGAGCAGAATTACAATTACTTGATAACCAAAAAATCGTAAAAGTTGGTGACGTTCTATTAGCCCGCGGAAGTACAAATAATCGCCCATTTGTTCCAGGCATTCCTGTTGGAATCATTAGTGCAGTTGATAGCACCGCTGGATCTATTGCTCAGACTGCCACCGTAATGCTCTATCCGAATTTTTCAGCACTCGGAGTTGTAAGCGTTGTCCTCAGTGCAGGCAAGAACAATCCGGGGGATGCCCTTGTTCCCGCTGCACCACAACCAACACCTGTTCCAACAGTTACTATTTTTGCGACTCCAACTCCAACGGCGACCACGAAGTAGCTCATAGATGTTGGCCAGGCAATTTTCTATTTCATCGCTAATTTTTTTGATCATATTTTTGATTCAAGAGAGCGTTATCAATCAATTGCGATTGCCAGGCGGTGGATTTTCACTACCTTTATTGATCGCCTTAACTTGGGCAGCACTTAGTACACCGACCGTTGGTGCACTGACCGGATTTATTTCTGGATTTTTGATGGATTTGTCTCAGAGCTCAAGCGGAGCAATGGGCCATTGGACTCTGCTCATGATTCTTGCCTGTTACGCAGTTGCATTCTTAGGTTTTGGAAACGATAACGTTCGAGGAAATCCAATTACAAATATTCTCCTTGTTTCATCTGCTTCCGTGCTCACTCTCATGGCTTTTGCAATCACGGGATTTCTTCTTGGAGTCTCTTTTGGAGGCTTCTCCAGAGTTCTAATAACAATCCTAGGAAATGGTATTTGGGCTCTCTTTGTTACCCCATTAATCCTTCCGATCGTCACTCGACTTCATCGGACGCTATTTGGTAACCAGGCGCATACATGAACCAACGTGTTCGCCTAAGTCTCTTAGTTGTGCAGATCTTTGTTCTGACATTAATGATTGCACTAGTCGGTCGACTCTTTTATTTACAGGTAGCAGCCGCTCCCAAGTACAAAGATGCAGCGCTGAGTATTCAAAGTAGAGATGTGATAAATCCGGCTATTCGCGGGCTCATAGTTGATTCATCAGGTGTACCACTGGCTCTTAACCGCGTAGGGCTTGCAATTACAGTCGATCGAATTACATTGGATAAGCAGCCGGATAAAGGCACGCGAGTTTTGGCGAATGTCTCTTCACTTCTCGGCTTGTCATACACCGATGTGTATCGTGCAACACGTTTGTGCGGAGAGTTGCCCAAGTACGACAAAGCGGGTTGTTGGACTGGTTCTAGATATCAACCTATTCCAATTACGAAAGAAGCAGATCCAGAAATTGCGCTACAAATTGTGGAGCGCACAAATGAGTATCCGGGAATTGGCGCAACTCCAGTTGCAATTCGAAACTACCCTAGTTATGCCGGAGTAAATGCTGCACACGAATTGGGATACGTCGGACCAGTAACAGAAGAGGATTTATCTGGAATAAATGGTCGCTCGTACTATCGCAGCGAAACAATTGGCAAGACTGGACTCGAATATCAATACGATTCTTATCTGCGCGGCACGCCAGGAATCAGAACAGTAATTGTGGATCGTAAAGAATCGATCACACGTGAAAGTCAGAACACACAACCTATTGGCGGAAATCACTTAGTTACGAGTTTGGATGTTCGTTTGCAAGCAGGTGTTGAAAAAGCACTTTCCGATGCGGTTGCTCGCGCACGAGCTAGTGGTTACCCAGGAGATTCAGGCGCTGCCGTTGTTATGGATATTCGTACTGGACAAATTTTGGCAATGGCTTCGTATCCAACTTATGACCCAAATTCGTGGGAAAAGGGTTTATCAGTAAAAGATGCAAAAGCGCTCTTTAGTGAAAAAAATAATGTGCCTGCCTTGTCTAGACCGTTACAAGGTTTATTTGCTCCGGCATCAACTTTTAAAACTGTTTCAGTTGTTGCAGCAGCAAATGCGGGCTATAACCTCAATGCAATTTATAACTGTCCTTCAGAGACGCAAATTGGTAATCGTGCTTTCCAAAACTTTGATAGCAAAGCTCTCGGACGTATCAGTATGAAGAAAGCCATCGCGGTTTCATGTGACACCATTTGGTATCAGATTGCTTACGATGAATGGGTTCGAGATGGTGGTTTGAAGCCAAAATCCAACCCAAATGATTATTTTTTCAAGGCAGCGCAAGGATTCCAAGTAGATAAAAAAACTCAGATTGATTTGCCATCTGAACTTGCTGGACGTTTAGCCAATCGTGAGTGGCGCAAAGATTGGTATGCAGAGAACAAAGATTTTTACTGCAATTACAAAGAGCGAGCTCAAAAGAGTCAGTTAACAACATTTCTCATTGAATTAGCCCGTGAAAACTGTCTAGATGGAGACAAAATTCGAGCAGGTGACGCTGTTAACTTCTCGATTGGACAAGGCGACACTGTTATTACGCCACTTAAGTTAACGCAGATGTATGCAGCACTTGGCAATGGAGGAAAAATACTGCGCCCAAGTGTTGCTAAGGCAATTGTTTCAACTGATGGAAAGATAATTAAGAAGATCGAACCAAAACAACTTGGAACCCTGCCTGCTACCTCGGCTACCTTGAAATTCTTAGAAGCCTCACTTCGAGAAGTGGTTACTGCAGGAACAGGTACGGGAGCCTTTGCGGGATTCCCGATTGCAATCAGCGGCAAAACAGGAACTGCGCAAGTATTTGGTCGAAATGCGAATGGTTCATTAAAGGCAGATACATCGTGGTTTGCATCCTTCGGTCCAACACAAAATCCTCGTTATGCAGTTGTGATGATGGTTAGCCAAGGAGGTTTTGGTGCATCAGTCAGTGGTGTGGGTGTTCGTCAGATCTATGAAACTTTATTTGGTGTCACAGGATCCAGAATCGATCCAGCAAAGGCTATATTTCCGGATGGAAAACCACCTGTGAAAATTCCAAAGATTTCACCCGCTACAAAATTGAAGGAGGACTAATGAGTTCTCTATCAACGCGCAATCTTTATCGCCGTAGATCTCGCGGTTCAGTATTTACAGGATTTGATCCGATTCTTACTGCTGCAGTAGCTGCGCTATTAGTAATCGGAACGCTCCTCGTTTACGCGGCAACTCGTGATTGGTATGCCTCAAATGGTTTAGATCCACAGTATTACTTAAAGCGCCACGTGTTAAATATTTTAATTGGAGTTCTGCTGGCATGGGGAACCACAATTATTGATTACCGTTTGCTGCGTGCTTACACTCCAATTTTGTGGGGTCTAGGCGTTTTAGGTTTGATTATTGTTTTAATACCTGGCCTTGGGGCAGAAGTAAATGGTGCAAAAGCATGGATTGCATTACCGGGTGGATTTCAGATTCAACCTGCTGAATTAGCAAAGATTTCAATTATTGTTGGTATGTCCATGATTCTCTCTGAGCGCACACACGACAGTAATGAACCTACTTCAAGAGATGTCTTACAAGCACTCCTGGTTGCAGGCATTCCAGTTGTATTCATTCTGCTCCAACCTGACATGGGAACCGTATTTATCATCAGCGCATCCGTCGTAACGATTATTGCTGTCTCTGGTGCCTCTTCGCGTTGGGTTGTCGCTCTATTGCTCATCGCAATCATTGGAGCCTTTGGTGCCACTAAAGCTGGTGTGATTAATTCATACCAAGTTAATCGCTTGCAATCATTCGTTAATCCAAATGCCGATACGCAGGGAAGTGGCTATCAACTTCGCCAAGCCCGAATCACCGTAGGTTCTGGTGGATTATTTGGCACTGGCTTATTTGATGGGCCACAAACAAATGGACGATTTGTTCCAGAGCAGCAGACAGACTTTATCTTTACAGTTGCAGGTGAACAGTTTGGTTTTGTCGGCAGCGCCGGAATTGTTTTACTTTATTTGATTATTCTGATGCGCGCCTTTGCAATAGCCCGAAGAGCTAATGATCCATATGGAAGGCTTGTGGCAACTGGTGTAACCGCATGGTTTGCTTTTCAAATTTTTGAAAATATAGGAATGACATTGGGATTAATGCCGATGACCGGCGTTCCACTTCCATTCATTTCTTACGGCGGATCAAGTATGTTTGCAACGCTCATTGGTTTTGGTTTATTGCAAAACGTGCATGCGCGACACCGCGGATAATCAGGTAATTACGCTCAATTTGCTCCTTACTTGGGTTTAGCCTCAACATCTGCCATACTTACATCACAGTTCAGCGCGGCTCGCGAGCACTTCGCGGTAAAGCCCAAGCGCGAACTCACAGAAGATTTGCTTGATGAGTTAGTTCTTTTCGAAGTTCGAATCACTTCAAGCCAGAGCGCGTTTACTTAAACGCATAGAGGATTTGGTGCCATGGCTATTGAGCCAAAAACGCCGCGCAAGCGTGCGGCTAAGAAAGCTAGTTCAAAAAAATCAGATGCAATCGAAAGTACTGACGTTGCTGAAACTAAGAGCGCAACAAAGAAGAAATCCGCAGCTATTCCTGTTCCAATGTTTCAAGCAGCACCGGTAGCTGAAAAAGCTGCACGCCCTGCAAAGAAAGCAGCACCTGAACCAGTAGCCGAAGATTCAGGTGAAGATGATTCACGTGCTGGCAGAAATCGCCGCCGCCGTCGTGGTGGTCGTGGTCGCAGAAAAGGTGGAGCAGATACTGCTGAAACATCGACTGAGAATTCAACAACACCATCAACTGAAGATTCTGAAGAATCTACAACGCATCGCCGCCGCCGCCGTCGTCGCGCAACCGGTGAAGGCGTTGTTCCTGGTGAGACCGTTGAAGAAGATGGCGTAATCACAGTTGTAAAGGTTCGCGAAGTTCGCGAACGCACTCCTCGGGTTGAAGCACGTCGAGGTCGTCGTGATCGCTCAGAACGTTCAGAGCGTGGAGAACGCCGCGAATATCGTGAGCCGTATCGCCGCCGCGGAACAATAATCACAGACTCCGAATTTTTGGCACGTCGCGAAAATGTTGATCGCGAAATGGTTGTTCGCCAGATTGATGACCGCATTCAAATTGCAGTTATCGAAGACAAGGTAATGGTTGAGCACTACGTAAACCGCAATAGCAATGTGTCTTACGTCGGCAACGTCTATCTTGGACGCGTTCAAAACGTTCTTCCTTCAATGGAAGCTGCATTCGTAGATATTGGCAAAGGTCGAAACGCTGTGCTCTATGCCGGCGAAGTAAATTGGGATGCTGCAGGAATCTCTGAATCAGAACCACGCAAAATTGAAATGGTTTTAAAGACAGGACAGCCTGTACTTGTTCAAGTAACAAAAGATCCAATCGGCCAAAAGGGCGCACGTTTAACTAGCCAAATTTCTCTTCCAGGTCGTTACGTTGTCTACGTTCCGGGTGGCGGAATGAGTGGAATCAGTCGCAGCCTTCCAGAGCAAGAGCGCAATCGCCTTAAGGCAATTTTAAAAGATTTAATTCCTGAAGGAGCTGGAGTAATTGTTCGTACCGCTGCAGAAGGAGCGAGTGAAGAAGAGATCACTAGCGACGTAGCTCGTTTGAAATCTCAGTGGGAAGATATTTATCAGAAATCTGAGAACCCAAACTTCCACGCACCGACTGCTCTTTATTCTGAGCCAGATCTTGCAGTGCGCGTTATCCGCGATATCTTCAACGAAGATTTCCGTAAGTTAACTGTTCAAGGCAGCCAGGCGTATGAAGAAATCAGTAACTACCTTGGATTTATCGCTCCAGAGTTAGTCTCTAAATTAGAGAAATACACAGGCACCGGAGATTTATTTGCCGAATATCGCGTCGAAGAGCAGTTATCTAAAGCATTTGATCGCAAGGTTTACCTACCTTCAGGTGGTTCACTAGTTATCGATCGCACAGAGGCAATGATTGTTATTGACGTCAACACAGGTAAATTCATCGGTAAGGGTGGAAACCTCGAAGAGACAGTTACAAAAAATAACCTTGAAGCAGCAGAAGAAATTGCTCGCCAACTTCGCTTACGCGACTTAGGTGGAATCGTTGTTATTGACTTCATCGACATGATTCTTGAATCAAATCGTGAAGCAGTTCTACGTAGACTTGTTGAGTGTCTTGGACGCGATCGCACCAAGCACCAGGTTGCAGAAGTTACTTCTCTCGGTTTAGTTCAGATGACTCGTAAGCGCGTCGGACAAGGACTTATCGAAGCATTCTCAACAACGTGTGATTCATGTTCTGGCCGTGGAATTCATATTCATACAGAACCTGTGAAGATGAAGGCACCAATGCCACAAGTGAATTCACAATCTGCAAGCCACGAAGATGTTGAAGAAGAAGCGGCAACTGGACATGAATTTATCGAAGTACAAAATGATGATTCAGATGTATCTGAAGTAAAGAAGGATTCAAAGAATCAAAAGCCTGGTGGTCGCAAACGCCGCCGAGCCGTGAGCACCGGAGTAGTCACTCCTGGCTCTGTGGAATGAGCATAAAACCCGACTCAGTTTGACCCGTGGGCACGGTTCTCCGTACCCTTAGCGCCTGCCCGATTCGCACGACGTGCTGATCAGGCCTTACGAAGTGGAGTAGTTACGTGTACGCAATCGTGAAAGCTGGCGGACGCCAGGAGAAAGTCACTGTTGGAGAGACAATTCTTGTCGATCACCTTGATAGCAAGAGTGGTGCAACAGTTTCATTTTCTGCTGTCCTAGTTGTCGATGGCGCAACTGTTACTTCAGACCCAAAGGCACTCTCTTCAGTCAAGGTAACTGGTGAAGTTATTGATGATGTTAAGGGTCCAAAGATCGATATCTTGCGTTACAAGAACAAGACCGGTTACCGCCGTCGTCAAGGTTTTCGTGCGCAACATACTCGCGTAAAAATTACAGCAATTAACATCTAACCCAGTCGAATCCAACCTAAGCGTCAATAGGAGTTGAGCAATGGCAAGTAAAAAGGGTGTCTCCTCGACACGTAACGGTCGCGATTCAAACGCGCAGTACCTCGGTATTAAGCGCTTCGGTGGTC
>Ga0208788_1000645_pt1 | contig 17007 bp, 12 predicted proteins | sample Wag4_2014_7_11_3_FD_187363 | JGI IMG/M metagenome (GOLD analysis project Ga0208788, IMG submission 187363) | Fresh water mixed with fracking chemicals microbial communities from Ohio, USA - Utica-2 Time Series FC 2014_7_11 (SPAdes) (version 2) ...
TATCTATAGTGTTTAATTGGTACAAGTTTCCAAGCACCGATCAAGGTGCCAAATAGAGGGAGAAGGCGCAGATGACTACGGTCGCATCCGGCGTAGCTCGAAAGAAAAAGATCAAGTTAAGTAACGTACTAACAAAAATCTCGATGGTCTTTATTCTGTCCGTGATCACCTACTGGTTGGGAATGAACCTTCTTAATGATCCGATCCAGTTTGCCCAAGTAACGGTCAATGGTTTAAACAACGGCTTGCTATACGCCTTGATTGCCCTTGGCTATACGTTGGTTTACGGAATCATTGAGTTGATTAACTTCGCCCATGGTGACCTTTTTATGTTAGGCGCAGTATTTAGTTTTGCTGTTCTAACAGAGGCCTTGGGCGCAATGGCTCCGAGCACAAGAAACTACATTCTGATGTTGCTTGTCTTGGTTCTTACTATGATCTTCGGAGCCTTGGTTAACGTGACTATTGAGCGCCTGGCCTATCGCAAGCTACGTAATGCACCGCGCCTCGCACCTCTAATTACTGCCGTTGGTATGTCCTTTGTGCTGCAGTGGATCGGTTTGCGCTGGATTGGCTCAGTTCCAGTGAATGTAAACACCGTTCTACCTTCTACTAATTTTGAAGTTGTCGGCCTGCAAATTGCTTTTAAGACATTGGCGATTTTTGCTGTAACTATTCCGTTACTGGTTGTACTTGCGTTCATCGTAAATAAGACGCGTCGCGGCCGTGCAATGCGAGCAACTGCACAAGATAAAGATGCTTCTCGCTTGATGGGTATTGACGTAAATAAGACAATCACCTTTACGTTTGCAATCGCAGGCGCCGCTGCTGGTGCAGCTGGTCTAATGTGGGCTCAAACCACCGGCACGGTTGCGTACAACCTAGGATTCCAACTGGGGTTAATTGCATTTACATCTGCCGTACTTGGAGGTGTAGGTAACTTGTATGGTGCTGTGCTTGGCGGCCTAGTAATTGGTCTGATTCAAAGCTACAACGATGGTTTGCCAGTTGGGCCGGGACAAAGATGGTCCCAAACTATGGTTTTCACCATTCTTATTCTTTTGATGGTCTACCGCCCAGGTGGACTATTGGGCGAGACATCACAGGAAAAGGTCTGACATGTCAAACAGTTCAGTAGCTGCACACACTGCAGTAAGTAGCAATCGTAAATGGGCCATTGGTTTTACCACCGCAGTGGCAGCCATCTTCTTGCTAAATAAATTCGTTCTCCCTGGTGCGCCAGAGCAGATCCAACGGTTCTTCAATGCTTGGTTCTCTCTTAACTCTTTAGCTGAAGTTATGATCTGGATCTTGATGGCCCTTGGCCTAAACATCATCGTTGGTTATGCAGGTTTACTTGACCTCGGTTATGTAGCCTTCTGGGCTCTCGGAGGATACATAGCTGGCTGGTTAATGTCTCCATTTTTCAGTGGAATAGAAATTAATTTCTTCGGTAACGCACGTCCCGGGCTTGAGTTTGGAATTCACTTTCATGTTTTCCTTGTCTTGATACTTGGTGGTGCATTTACCGCAATTTGGGGAATCATAATTGGCGGTCCAACGCTTCGCCTGAAAAGCGATTATCTAGCGCTTGTGACTCTAGGTTTCGGAGAAATCATTCCGCAGTTCATGCTCAATGGTGCTGACATCGGTGGTTTTAACGTAACTAACGGTGCCCAAGGTATTGGAGCGCTAGATGAGGTCAATCTCTTTGGCTACGTCATTGGCACATTTGCGCTGCCTGAAAAGTTCTTAATGGTTTCATTAATGGCTGGCGCTATGATCTTTTTCTCCATCCGCTTACGTGACGGTCGTTTGGGCCGCGCGTGGCTTGCTATCCGAGAAGATGAGCTGGCGGCAAGCATGATGGGCGTACCGTTATGGCGAACAAAATTCGCCTCTTATGCAATTGGAGCAATTGGCGGCGGAGTTGGCGGTGTTGGTTTCGCAATTCTTGTTGGCGGAGTTTATGCAGATCGATTTAACTTCGTAATCTCGATCATTATTCTTGCCATGGTTGTACTAGGTGGTATGGGTAACGTTTGGGGTGTTGTAGTTGGGGCAACAGTTTTAGCTTGGGTTAACTCTGTTGGACTTGTTCAATTCGGTGAATTGGTAAATAACACCTTTGGAACTAATTTCAACTTCCCGTCATACCAATTTTTACTATTCGGTCTCTTGCTTGTTCTTATGATGTTGTTCCGTCGTGAAGGATTTATTCCAGAAGCGCGGATTCAGATGGTTATGAATGAAGAAAAGTTCGAAGATCTTGAAAAAGTAACCGACGAGACAAAGATTGCGAGCAAGTAGTCATGACGCTTAGTAGCACAGCAGTATTAGATGCTCAAAACATTCGAGTTGAGTTCGGTGGTTTGGTTGCAGTAGACAATGTTTCCTTCACTATTCCAGAAGGCTCCATTGTTTCGCTGATTGGTCCTAACGGTGCCGGTAAAACCACGTTCTTTAACGTGCTTACCGGGCTATACAAGCCAACAAGCGGAGAGGTCTTCTTTGAATCGAAGGAGATCACTGGCGATCCAGTGCACGAAATTGCATCAGGAGGCATGGCCAGAACTTTCCAGAACATCCGCTTGTTCGGTCTGATGACCGCGCAAGAAAACGTCATGGTAGCAATGCACTCCAAGATGAAGTCGGGCGTCCTCGCAACTATCTTCAGAACCAAGAAGCAAAAGGCAGAGGAAGCTGAAGCTCGTCGCTTCGCACAGGAACTGTTGGATTACGTAGGTATCGGGGGAGTGACGAACGAATACGCTCGCAACCTTTCCTATGGTGACCAACGTCGACTAGAAGTAGCCCGAGCATTAGCGTTACGTCCAAGCGTTTTACTGCTTGATGAACCAACTGCTGGCATGAATCCAAATGAATCTGCAGCGTTCGTTCAGTTTGTTCGCAAGCTTCAGGCTGATAAGAAGGTAAGTATTCTGCTTATCGAGCATGATATGAGCGTGGTTATGCAGGTTTCAGAACGCATCACAGTTTTGGACCAGGGGCAAAAGATTGCTGAAGGAACACCTGCTGAAATCAAGTCAAACCCAAGAGTTATTGAAGCCTACTTAGGCAAGAGCGGATCGGAGGCGAGCAAGTAATGGCACGTTTAAACACTCCTGTAATGCTCAAAATCAACGACTTAACAGTTGGTTATGGCGCCATTACCGCAGTCAAGGGTCTTACCCTTGAGGTTCGTGAAGGCGAAATTGTTTCGCTTATCGGTTCCAATGGTGCTGGTAAGTCAACGACTCTTCGCACCGTTAGCGGTCTGTTAAAGCCAAAGAGTGGAGACATTGAGTTCCTGGGCGAGAAGATCGATGGAGTTGCCGGCCATGAAATTGTGGCCAAGGGAATCTGTCACTCACCTGAAGGACGTCGCATCTTCCCAAAGATGACAGTTGACGAGAATCTTGACCTAGGTGCGTACCTTCGCAATGATGCCGCAGCCGTTAAGGAAACTCGCGATCACGTTCTTCAGCTTTTCCCACGTCTACAAGAGCGCATTAACCAGAAAGCCGGCACTATGTCCGGTGGTGAGCAGCAGATGCTTGCAGTTGGCCGTGCTCTAATGGGTAATCCAAAGCTACTTATTTTGGATGAGCCTTCAATGGGTCTGGCACCAGTACTTGTGGATCTAATCTTTGAAACCATCGAAGAGATCCGTAAGTCTGGCGTAACTATCCTTTTAGTTGAACAGAATGCTTTGGCTGCACTTCGTATCGCAGACTACGCATACGTTCTTGAATCAGGTCACCTAAAGCTTGAAGGTGATGGTTCCAAGCTTGCTGACGATCCAGCGATTGCACAGGCTTACCTAGGCGGTTAATAACTTACAAAAAAAGAACCCCGCACTTAGCGGGGTTCTTTTTTTCGAAATCAATTAGGCGACAATTGCAACTAATAGAGGCGCAATAACAAGTGCTGGCAACATATTGCCAACCGGAATTTGTCTGATGTTTAGCAATCTAAGCGAAATTCCAAGAATCAATAGACCCCCAGTTGCTGTCAGCATCAAGACTTGTACTTCGGACATAAAGTTCCCCAGGGCATAGCCCAAAGCAGTCAAGCTTCCCTGGAACACCAGAATCGTAAGCGCAGAAACAGCCACACCCCAACCAAAGACCGAAGCGAATGCAATTGCTGCAAAGAAGTCCAAGGTTGACTTCAACACAAGAATTTCGTTTCCGCCGCCAAGACCATCAGTGATCGGCCCAAGAACTGACATGGCGCCAACACAGAAGAGTAGGGAAGCGGCAACAAAGCCTTCAGTAAATCTCGAAGTACCGTCACTTGAAAATCTGGCTTTTAGTTTCTCGCCAGCACTTTCAAGGCGTTCCTCAATCTGCATCGCAGTTCCAATCATTCCACCAACGACAATGCTTGCGAGAACTATCAGAACAGGCCATCCGCTTCCAAGGGTTTCACTTAGCAGGGGATTAGTTATCGAAGCACAGGTCAAGACCGCAATCATTCCTGTTACTAGTCCAAGGCCATCAGTAACAACGTCACGAATCTTTTCGTTTAGTCGATGGGCAATAAAGACACCTAAAGCGGAACCGAGTAGGACCGCAATAATGTTGATAACAGTTCCAGAACCAATAAACATTTAGTTACCTTCTCAAGACAAAATGGGTTTAAGGCTACGCAAGATCGCGCAGCAGGCAAGTTAGACGAGCTGTACATATTCGCTTGTCGCGTTCATCGGTAATTACGATCTCATAAACCGCTACGGTGCGGCCCAGGCTAAGCGGGGTAGCAGTTCCTGTCACTTGGCCACTGGTTGCGCTGCGGTGGTGTGAGCCATTTATGTCGATGCCGACCACGCTTCGCGTAGGACCGGCATGTAGGTGAGCACCTACTGAACCCAGAGTCTCGGCGAGAGCCATCGAAGCGCCACCATTTAACAAACCAAATGGTTGCGTGTTTCCTTCGACTGGCATGTGCCCAACAACCTTGTTTGCAGTGGCAAAACTAACGGTAATACCCATGCGTTCGGCCATGGCACCCACTTCGATGTGACTTGCTAGGTTCTCTTGATCGGAACTCATGGTTACCCCTCTAGGATCATTACGTGGTTGCTACTTCTAAGTTTCTCATTTTGGACGGTCACTCGCTTGCCTATCGAGCGTTTCATGGACTTCCAGTTGAAAACTTTGCAACCAGCTCAGGCCAGCACACCAATGCCGTTTATGGATTTGTGTCTATGTTGGTCAATGTTCTTAAGGACCAGAAGCCTTCTCACTTAGTGGTTGCCTTTGATGTTTCAAGGCAAACCTTTAGAAGTGAAAAATATCCCGATTACAAGGCAACTAGGGCTAAGTCTCCACCGGAGTTCAAGGGCCAGGTCGAGCTAATCAAACAAGTATTGGAATCCTTAAATATCTCAGTGGTAACCGCCGATGGATTCGAAGCAGATGACATTCTTGCAACTTTGGCAAAGAGCTGTGACTTCCCAGTAAGCATTGTTAGTGGTGACCGTGATTCATTTCAGTTAATTGATGAGCGGGTTACGATTTTGTATCCACGCAAAGGCATGTCCGACTTGGTCAACATGACACCAGATGCGGTGTTCGAAAAATACGGTGTTACGCCAAAGCAGTACCGATCCTTGGCCGCGTTGGTGGGCGAGAGCAGCGATAATCTTCCGGGAGTTCCAGGAGTGGGGCCAAAAACTGCAGCAAAGTGGATTTCAGAGTTTGGTGAACTTGAAAAAATACTCGCTGTTGCAGATTCAATCGGTGGCAAAGTAGGCGAGGCACTGCGAGCAAACCTTGATCAAGTGAAACTCAATTATGAATTGAACCGACTTGTTGAAGATGCTCCAGTTGATAAAGCAATCGAAACCTATGCAAAGCGTGAATATGATGTCAGCGTCGTGCACGCCACATTAGATGCGCTTGAGTTCTCAGCACTGCGCCCACGCTTATTTGCCGCTTGGCCAAGTGGCACCGAGCAAGTTTTGGACACTAGTTCCTCAAAGCAAGGCGCCGCCAGTAAATCCAAAGCAACCAAGGAATCAAGCGAAGTTGCGAATAGTGCCAAAACTGCGGGCGCCTCGAGTGAAGGCTTTGATGTCGTCACCAAAAAAGTTTCCGACGCAGAACTTGCAAAGTGGCTAAAGTCTGCAACTGGATCTGTAGCGCTTTCGGTTTCAGGGCACTGGGGTAGTGGCTCCGGTCTGGTTGAAGCAATTGCATTTGTAAATAGTGCTGGCGATTCGGTTTGGTGCAATCCAACTGATGGCGGAAAAGCTTTAACTGAGTGGCTAGCTGGACCAGCAGAGAAGATTTTGCACGACGCTAAGGGTCCAATGCTTGCTTTTGCAGCCATGGGAATGCGCCTTAACAATGTGTCATTCGATACGGCGATCGCGTCTTACCTAGTTTCACCTGGTGGTAGAAACTTTGAGTTGCCAGATTTAGTGATGCGATACCTCGGCAAATCTTTGGAATCCGAGTCTTCAGATTCAAGTGCCCAGCTTTCGCTTGACGCATCACTGGATGTGTCAGGGGACTCCTTAGCAAAAGCGGCTCGTGCAACTTTGGATCTGAGCGAGTTGCTAAAACTTGAACTGCAAAAACGTGGTGGCGAGAGTTTGTTCAACCAAGTCGAGATGCCACTAGTTCCGTTACTTGCGGAAATGGAAGGTTTTGGAATTGCAGTAGATGTTAAGGCATTAAAGAAACTTGAGAGTAGCTTCGAGTCAGATGCTGCTCAAGCCGTTAAACAAGCTCATGATTCAGTTGGCCACGAATTCAATTTGGGCTCACCAAAACAGCTACAAGAAGTTCTATTCGAAGAACGTGGTTTGCCTAAGACTAAAAAGATTAAGACTGGATACACCACAGATGCTGAATCGCTACTGGGCTTGCTAGCTAAATTCCCCGATGATGAGTTGCTGACAGCGTTACTTAGGTATCGCGAAGTAATTAAATTAAAGCAAACTGTTACTGGACTGCTATCTGCAGTTCAAGCTGACACTCGAATTCACACCAGCTTCAATCAAATGGTGGCAGCTACGGGTCGACTTTCGAGCACCGAACCAAATCTGCAGAACATTCCAATTAGAACTAATGAAGGCTTTGCAATCCGTGGCACGTTTGTAGTTGGCAAAGAATTCGAAACTCTACTAACGGCCGATTACAGTCAGATCGAACTTCGCGTCATGGCCCATTTATCAAATGATTCTGGTTTAATTGCAGCACTTAAGACTGGCGAAGATCTGCATACAACAGTTGGCTCGCAAGTCTTTGGTGTTCCGCCTGAGAAAGTTGATGCTGACATGCGTCGCCAGATCAAGGCAATGTCATATGGTTTGGCCTACGGACTTTCGGCTTACGGCCTGGCTCAGCAATTAGGAATTAGTAACGACGCTGCCAAGAACTTGATGAATACATATTTTGAAAGATTCGGTGGCGTTCGTGATTACCTGGCTAACGTTGTCGTTGAGGCTCGAAAACTTGGTTACACCGAATCGATCATGGGGCGTCGACGCTATTTGCCGGATCTAAACAGCGACAATCGACAATTGCGGGAAATGGCCGAACGTATGGCTCTGAACGCTCCAATTCAAGGTTCAGCTGCAGATCTTGTAAAGGTAGCAATGTTGCAAGTAGACGCGGCACTGAAGGCTGCTGGCGTCAAATCTAGGTTGTTGCTCCAGGTTCACGACGAATTGGTAGTCGAGGTAGCTAAGGGTGAGCTTGAACAAGTTACCGAGATTGTTGTGCAAAACATGGGTTCAGTAGGGGAATTGTCGGTACCGATGGAAGTATCCACTGGAATTGGCACTTCCTGGGCTAGTGCAGGCCATTAAACCCATTATTTTCAGGCATATCGGTTTTGACCCAGCATTGGCAGGTGCCTATCCTTAGAAGGTTGCCATTTGCCCAAGGACAGACCTAGTTCCACGGGATCCGCAAGGAAAGAATGCAACATTGGAACTATATCTATCCGCATCGAGGCAATAATTTAATGACTGTCACTTCTGACAAGAGCAATTTTTCCACCGTCGACGATTTCGCATCAGCCGAAGAATTTATGGCCGCAGTCGACGCCACAATTAAGCCATTTAACGACGGAGACATCGTCGAAGGTATCGTAGTAAAAGTTAGTCGAGACGAAGTTCTCGTTGACATCGGCTACAAGACCGAAGGAATTATCCCTTCTCGTGAACTAAGCATCAAGCACGATATCGATCCCAACGAAGTGGTAACTGTTGGCGACATCATTGAAGCGCTAGTTCTTCAGAAGGAAGATAAAGAAGGTCAACTTATTCTTTCCAAGAAGCGCGCACAGTACGAACGCGCTTGGGGTTCAATTGAAAAGATCAAGGAAGAAGATGGCGTCGTTACTGGCACTGTCATCGAAGTCGTCAAGGGCGGCTTGATCATGGACATTGGACTTCGCGGTTTCTTGCCAGCATCACTTGTTGAAATGCGTCGCGTTCGCGACCTAGCGCCATACATTGGTAAGCAAATTGAAGCCAAGATTATTGAGCTTGATAAGAATCGCAACAACGTTGTGCTTTCTCGTCGCGCTTACCTTGAGCAGTCACAGAGCGCAGTTCGCCACGGCTTCTTGAATCAACTTGAAAAGGGTCAGATCCGTAAGGGTGTTGTATCCAGCATCGTTAACTTCGGTGCCTTCGTTGATCTTGGTGGCGTAGATGGCCTAGTTCACGTTTCAGAACTGTCATGGGAACACGTCGATCATCCGTCAAAGGTTGTCGAAGTTGGCCAGGAAGTAACAGTTGAAGTTCTTGAAGTAGATTTCGATCGCGAACGTGTTTCGCTATCCCTTAAGTCAACCCAAGAAGATCCATGGCAGCACTTTGCTCGTACCCACACAATGGGTCAGGTCGTGCCAGGTGAAGTTACTAAGTTGGTTCCATTCGGTGCATTCGTTCGCGTAAGCGATGGCATTGAAGGTCTAGTTCACATCTCTGAACTAGCTGGACGCCACGTTGAAATTCCAGAACAGGTTGTCCAGGTTGGTGACTCAACATTCGTAAAGGTCATCGACATCGATCTAGAGCGTCGTCGAATCTCACTTTCCTTGCGCCAAGCAAATGAAGACGTAGATTCCGATGAGACTGATTCATTCGATGCTGGTCTATACGGCATGAACCAGTACGACGAAAATGGAAACTACATTTATCCAGAAGGCTTCGACCCAGACACCAATGAATGGTTGCCAGGTCATGAAGAAAAGAAGGCTGAATGGGAAGCTCAGTACGCTGCAGCACACGCTAAATGGGAAGCACACAAGCTTGCTGTTGGCGAGTCCAAGAAGGCTGATGCAGCAGCGAACGCTGATGCTGAAGTTCCAACTTCTTACTCAGGCGAAACAACTTCTGAAGGAACACTTTCAGATGATGCTGGCCTGCAGGCTCTAAGAACAGAATTGGCTGACAAAGCCGAATAAGGATAATTAGAAAAAGCGGTTGTCATTAGATGGCAGCCGCTTTTTCTATGTTTCAAATCCCTTAATCGATTAGCTATCAGGCCCAATGCAGCGATTAGGGTAGGGAACGTGTACTTAGGGCTCACTGGCGGAATTGGCAGCGGTAAATCAACCGTGGCCAAGATCCTTTCTGATTTAGGCGCAGTGGTGATCGATGCTGATGCTATTTCCAGAGAAGTGTTAGAGCCAGGACAGATCGGATACGAGAATACAATTCTTACTTTTGGCGAATCGGTTCTATCTGAATCAGGGAGTATTGATCGAAAGCGGCTTGCTGAACTCGTATTCCAGAACCCCGCACAATTAGCCAAGCTTGAAGCAATCATCCACCCGGCAGTGATTTCTCGCGTTGCACAAATCCGAGAATCACTTCCAGCTACATCAATAGTGGTCTATGACACTCCGTTGTTAGTTGAAAAGAATCTTAAGTCTCAATTCGATGAGGTAATTATCGTTTTGGCGGATGAGCAAGTCCGGAAAGATCGATTAGTTGCACGTGGCCTAAAACTTCCCGATATTGAAGCTCGAATTTCTAATCAAGCCACAGATGAACAGCGCATTGAGGCAGCCGATTTCATCATCAACAACAATGGAACGTTAGCGGAACTACAGGACAACGTCACCAAGGTGTGGCAGCAACTTTCCGCGTAGTCTTGAGACATGACCCGCCCGATTACTGATCTGCAGCGCACAGTTGCTCCGTTTGAGGTGATTAGTGAGTTCGTTCCGGCTGGTGACCAACCTGCGGCAATCGCGGAAATTGAGAGACGAATCCGTAAGGGCGATAAAGATGTGGTTCTACTTGGCGCAACTGGAACGGGTAAGAGCGCTACCACAGCGTGGTTGATTGAGAAATTGCAGCGGCCGACTCTGGTACTAGCACCGAATAAGACGCTCGCCGCACAACTTGCAAACGAATTTCGAGAGCTACTGCCTAACAATGCTGTTGAGTACTTTGTTTCCTACTACGACTATTACCAACCAGAAGCGTACATTCCACAAAGCGACACATTCATTGAGAAGGACTCATCGGTGAATGAAGAAGTCGAAAGACTGCGCCACAGCGCGACCAACAGTTTGCTGACTCGACGAGATGTAATTGTGGTGGCTAGTGTTTCCTGCATCTATGGACTAGGTACTCCGCAGGAATACGTTGATCGCATGGTTCGTCTCAAGGTTGGCGAGAGTGTCGATCGAGACTCGCTCCTGCGGCGCTTAGTTGACATTCAGTACAACCGAAATGACATAGCGTTTACCCGCGGCACATTTCGAGTCCGTGGCGACACAATTGAGGTTTATCCGGTTTACGAAGAGCATCCGGTTCGGATTGAAATGTTTGGCGACGAGATAGAACGCTTGATGTCGCTGCATCCAGTTACCGGTGAGATTCTTACGGATGACACGGAAATATATATTTTTCCAGCTTCCCATTACACAGCCGGACCAGAGCGAATGAATAGGGCAATTTCCGCCATTGAAGCAGAAGTTGCAATCAGAATTCCCGAACTAGAGAGTCAAGGAAAGCTACTCGAAGCGCAACGCATCAAGATGCGTACTTCCTATGACATTGAAATGATGCAGAATCTGGGATTCTGTTCTGGTATTGAAAACTATTCACGGCACATAGATGGCCGTGATGCTGGCTCAGCTCCAAACTGTCTACTCGATTATTTCCCAGAAGACTTCTTATTGGTCATCGACGAAAGTCACGTCACAGTTCCTCAAATTGGCGCGATGTATGAGGGGGATGCGTCTCGTAAACGCACTCTGGTGGAACATGGTTTCCGATTGCCAAGTGCCATGGACAACCGACCGCTGAAGTGGCCAGAGTTTCTCGATCGAGTTGGGCAGACGGTTTACTTGTCAGCCACCCCTGGACCATTTGAGCTGGGCGTTGTTAACAATGACGTTGTCGAGCAAGTTATTCGTCCAACTGGACTTGTAGATCCAGAAATCATTGTTAAGCCAAGCAAGGGTCAAATTGATGATCTGATTCATGAAATTAGATTGCGCTCTGCCAACGGTACTCGGGTACTGGTAACAACACTGACCAAGAAGATGTCAGAAGATTTAACTGACTATCTATTGGAACAAGGAATTCGAGTTCGTTACCTGCACTCCGAAGTGGATACCTTGCGTCGAGTCGAATTACTTCGGGAACTCAGACTGGGTGAGTATGACGTGCTAATCGGTATCAACTTGTTGCGCGAAGGATTGGACTTACCAGAGGTTTCCTTAGTGGCGATCTTGGACGCTGACAAAGAAGGATTCTTGCGAAGCCACCGAAGCCTAATTCAAACCATAGGCCGTGCGGCTCGAAATGTTTCCGGCGAAGTGCACATGTACGCCGACAAAATCACGGACTCTATGCGAGTTGCAATTGATGAAACTAACCGAAGGCGGGAAAAGCAAGTCGCTTACAACCTCATGCATGGACTAGACCCACAACCGTTGCGCAAGAAGATCGCTGACATTACCGACCTGATTTCTAGAGAAGATGAAGACACTGAAATATTCATGGCCAATCAAAAGTCAGGAGTCCGAATTCCAACATCGGTTAGAGAGAACCTGAAAAGCATTCCGGCGCGCGATCTAGGGGACCTGATTGATCAACTGTCCGAGCAAATGCGCACTGCTGCTAGCGAATTGCAGTTTGAGGTTGCCGCGCGCCTGCGGGATGAGATCTCGGAACTAAAGAAAGAACTTCGACAAATGTCGCAGGCGGGTCATGTTTAAGCCTGAAATTCGTGGGTAGAGTGATCGAATGACTGTTTCTAACACCATCTGGATTATCACCCTTGGCATCCTCGCAGGCGCCTTCATTCTGGATTTCGTGGTGGTGGACGCCAGACCACATGTTTTTGGTCCTAAGCAAGCAGCCCGTTGGGTGGTTGCATACATAATTGCAGCACTGCTGTTTGCAGCGTTTGTGTGGAACTACTTCGGCGCAGAGTATGGCCAGCAATTTCTTGCCGGCTGGATTACTGAATACAGCCTTTCTGTCGACAACTTGTTCGTATTCATTGTGCTGATGTCTTCGTTCGCGGTTCCGGAGATGCTTAAGCACCGCGTGCTGCTAGTTGGTGTCGCACTTGCCATCGTCTTACGTGGAATTCTGATTGTGGTCGGTGCTGCAGCCATTGCAAGGTTTACCGCTACCTTCTATGTATTTGCCGCCTTTCTCATGTACACCGCTATCACCGTGTGGAGATCTCATGATGAAGAGCCAGATCCAGAAGGCAATGGATTAGTGCGCTTGGTTGAAAAGTACGTCCCAACATCCCGGGAATACGTAAATTCAAAGCTCACGGTGAAGATTGACGGCAAGAGATTCATTACACCACTGTTTCTGGTTATCTTGGCTGTTGGTACGACCGATTTACTATTTGCCCTAGATTCAATTCCAGCCGTGTTCGGTCTGACCCAAGAGCCGTATCTAGTTTTTGCCGCAAATGCTTTTGCACTTATGGGATTACGACAGCTTTATTTCTTGCTGGATGGACTACTTGCAAAGATCATCTACTTAGCTCGAGGCCTAGCAATAATCCTGGGCTTTATCGCGATAAAGCTTTTCTTAGAGGCTCTCGATGGCACTACTGACCTGCACCCGCCTCATGTCACAATTGCACAATCTTTAATTTTTATCGCAACCGTTTTAGCAGTTACCGTAGTTACGAGTCTGATTGCAGTGCGCCGCTCTCCAGAATTGGCTAAGCACTCTGAGATTTCTCACGCAGTGGAAGAGTCCGAACAACACCGCGGTGAAGGAATTGAGCACCTTGGGCCAGGAGATTCGCAAGCCTAAAGGTTCATTGGCTCGCGTGCATGCTGGTTGGATCTGCGATGCACCAGAGGGCACTGACAACTAACATAGGGATGTGGTTGATCAATTAATCGTTAGAGGCGCTCGCGAGCACAACCTCAAAGACGTAAACATTGATCTGCCAAGAGATTCCCTTATTGTTTTCACGGGCCTTTCCGGTTCAGGGAAATCTTCACTAGCTTTCGACACTATTTTTGCCGAGGGTCAGCGCAGATACGTTGAGTCCTTATCTGCCTATGCTCGACAGTTCCTTGGGCAGATGGATAAGCCAGATGTTGACTTTATTGAGGGTCTTTCACCTGCGGTATCTATCGATCAAAAATCTACTAACCGCAACCCGCGCTCAACTGTTGGCACAATCACCGAGGTTTACGATTACCTGCGGTTGCTATTTGCCCGGGCCGGACGACCACATTGCCCAGATTGCTGTAGGTCAATCGCGCGGCAGTCACCACAGCAGATAGTTGATCGAATTCTTGAAATTGAAGAGGGAACTAGATTTCAACTTTTGGCACCGGTGATTCGCGAACGCAAAGGGGAGTACGCCGAACTGTTTCGCAGTTTGCTGACTCAAGGCTTTGCGCGCGCCAGAATTGATGGCGTTGTCTACTCACTGGAAGAACCACCGAAGTTAAAGAAGCAAGAAAAGCACACCATCGAAGTTGTAGTCGATCGTTTGGCTGTTAAGCCTGACGCAGTCCGAAGGTTAACTGACAGCGTTGAAACTGCACTACGCCTTTCGAGTGGACTAGTAACACTTGAGTTTGTTGATTTGCCAGAGGGCGACCCAGATCGTGAGCGAATGTTCAGTGAACATCTTGTTTGCTTGTTTGACGGAAATCAATTCGAAGAACTAGAGCCAAGATCGTTCTCATTCAATTCGCCATTTGGTGCCTGCCCAGAGTGCACCGGCCTTGGCAACAAGATGGAAGTCGATCCGGAATTGGTGATTCCAAATCCCGACTTATCGCTCGAAGAGGGGGCAATTGACCCTTGGGCATCTGGACACATCTTTGATTATTTCTTTAGGCTAACTAAAGCACTCTCAAATGAACTCGATTTTGCATTAGATGTGCCATGGAAAAAGTTACCTGCCAAAGCCCGCACCGCACTACTGCATGGCAACGATCACGAAGTTCAGGTTAAGTACAAGAACCGGTATGGCAGGCAGCGCACTTACTCAACTGGTTTTGAAGGCGTAATTCAATACATCGAGCGTAAACACCAAGAGTCTGAGAGCGACTTAAGCCGCGAGAAGCTTGAAGGTTACATGCGCGAAGTACCTTGTCCAGCGTGCGCGGGTGCCAGGTTAAAACCGCTTTCGCTGGCTGTAACGCTCAACGACAAGAGCATTGCTCAAATTGCCCAGTTGCCGATCGGCGAATGCGCCGAGTTTCTCAAGAAACTTGAGCTATCGCCCAGAGAGCGAGCAATTGCTGATCGCGTACTAAAAGAAGTCAATGAGCGGTTAGCGTTCTTGATCGATGTTGGACTCGATTACTTGTCACTGGAAAGATCTGCTGGGTCACTGGCTGGTGGAGAAGCGCAACGCATTCGGTTGGCTACCCAGATCGGTAGCGGACTTACTGGCGTACTTTATGTTTTGGATGAGCCAAGCATCGGCCTTCATCAACGAGACAACCATAGGCTGATTGAAACCTTGATTAGACTCCGCGACCTGGGAAACACCTTGATTGTTGTTGAACATGACGAGGATACTATTCGCACCGCTGACTGGATTGTCGATATCGGACCAGGAGCTGGTGAACACGGTGGCCACGTTGTATCAAGTGGCTCATACGAGCAGTTGATTGGTACTAAGGAATCAATCACTGGACAGTACCTGTCCGGTAAGCGCGCTATTGAAGTTCCGCAGATTCGTCGGCCAGTGGACCAAAGCCGATTGCTGACGATACATGGCGCCAAGGAACATAATCTGGCTGACGTTAAAGTCGACATTCCACTTGGGGTATTCGCTGCAGTTACCGGAGTCTCAGGTTCAGGCAAGTCAACGCTAATCAATGACATTTTGTATAACGTACTGGCACGAGATCTAAATGGGGCGCGTACTGTTCCGGGACGGCACAAAAAAGTAGATGGCGTAGACCAGTTGGACAAAGTCGTTCACGTGGATCAAAGTCCGATTGGACGTACGCCTAGATCAAACCCAGCAACTTACACGGGAGTTTTTGATCATGTTAGAAAACTTTTTGCCGAAACGCCTGAAGCGAAGATGCGTGGATATCAGCAAGGACGTTTCTCGTTCAACGTCAAAGGTGGTCGTTGTGAGTCATGTTCTGGAGATGGCACGTTAAAGATCGAAATGAACTTCTTGCCTGACGTCTATGTCCCATGTGAAGTTTGCCATGGCGCAAGATACAACCGCGAAACCCTTGAGGTCCATTACAAGAACAAATCGATCTCAGATGTGCTTAACATGCCTGTTGAAGAAGCCTTGGAGTTTTTCGAAAGTATTCCTGCAATTGCCCGACATCTACGAACCTTGGTTGACGTTGGACTTGGTTATGTTCGCCTGGGTCAACCCGCAACGACTTTGAGTGGTGGCGAGGCGCAACGCGTTAAGTTGTCCTCGGAATTGCAAAAGCGCTCGACAGGTCGCACGGTTTACGTTTTGGATGAGCCAACAACCGGATTACATTTTGAAGACGTTAGAAAACTGCTCATAGTCCTACATTCTCTGGTTGAAAAAGGTAACACCGTAATTGTGATCGAGCACAACCTTGATGTCATTAAGACTGCGGATTGGATCATTGACATGGGTCCAGAAGGCGGGTCTGGTGGTGGCAAGGTGGTGGTTACGGGAACGCCGGAGCAAGTTGCCAGCCACGCGACCAGCCATACTGCAAGATTCCTTAAGCCGTTACTGGAAGCTAAGCCGTCGAACTCAAAAGCATCGCAAGGATCGGCAAAGCCTACGAAGTCCAGTGTGGCGGCGAAAAAAGTACCAGCTAAGAAGACGTCAGCTGGAAAGTCTGTAACTAAGTAGTACCTGTGCAGATCACAGATAAGCCGAAGGAAATCCCGACAAGCCCAGGGGTTTATCGATGGCGAGATTCTCAGGATCGAGTTATCTATGTTGGTAAAGCTAAGAACTTAAAGAGCCGAATCAATTCCTATTTTGCAAATGATCTGCACCCACGTACTCAAACTATGGTGACAACCGCACGAAGTTTGGATTGGGTAACCGTGCGAACCGAAACTGAGGCCCTGCAACTTGAATACGCATGGATCAAGGAATTTGATCCAATGTTTAACGTTAGATACCGCGATGACAAAAGTTATCCATATTTAGCTCTCTCGACTCAAGAGGAATTTCCCAGAGCGTTTGTCTATCGCGGCGATAAGCGCAAGGGAGTAACTTACTTTGGCCCATATGTGCAGGCATGGGCGATTCGTGACTCATTAGATCACTTGCTTCGAGTGTTCCCGGTGCGCAGTTGCACATCCGGAGTATTCAGAAATGCTAAATCTTCTGGCAGGCCGTGTTTACTGGCACACATTGATCGCTGTAGCGCTCCCTGTGTTGGAAAGATCGATGAATCTGGACATCGGGATCTAGTAAAGCAGTTCATGTCATTTATGTCGGGAAACTCTAAAGAAATCATGACTGACATCGCTCACCGAATGAACGAGGCATCTAGTTCCCAAGATTATGAACAAGCGAGCGTGCTTCGCGATGATCTAGCTGC
>Ga0208788_1000648_pt1 | contig 17001 bp, 15 predicted proteins | sample Wag4_2014_7_11_3_FD_187363 | JGI IMG/M metagenome (GOLD analysis project Ga0208788, IMG submission 187363) | Fresh water mixed with fracking chemicals microbial communities from Ohio, USA - Utica-2 Time Series FC 2014_7_11 (SPAdes) (version 2) ...
CTGTACGAGAGCGTAACTCTAGCGCACGTGATCTGGCACATCAGCGCCAGATTCTTCACCGAATACTGGCTCCAAGATAGAGCCGGCGTTATGTTCGGCTAAGTGCCAACCCTTAGGGCTAGTCTGCAAAATAGACCAGCGCGCATTTGAAAGCCCGCCGATCTTTCCCCAATGCGCCATCGGTAGATGTAGGTAATGTCCGATTAAGCAACGTGCAGTACCTCCGTGAGTTGCAACAACAATTAATTGATTCTCTTTATCACCTAGAAACTCATCGATTGCTGCACTTGCACGCGCTGCAACTTGGCTCCGGCTCTCGCCGATAGTTCCAGCAGGGTTATCGTTGCCATCGATCCAGCGAACAAAATTCTCTAGATCTGCTGCGCGGTTTTCCGCACCGGTCTTACCTTCCCAGTGTCCCCCGTTGGTTTCACGAAGCCGTTCGTCAACTAGTACTTCCATATTTACGATCTCACTAAGTTTCGATGCAGTAACCCGAGCGCGTGAAAGATCGCTACTTAAAATTGCTGTTGGTTCCATGCCGGCAATAATCGGTGCGGCAAGCTGCGCTTGATAAATTCCAACGTTATTTAACTCGATATCAGAGTGTCCCTGAAAACGGTTTACAACGTTCCAATCAGTCTGGCCATGGCGCCAGAGCAGAATGCGATTGTTCTTACCTGCCATCTGCCACAGTTTCCTTTACAACATCGAGTTCAATTGTTGGGCAATCATTCCAGAGGCGATCGAGCATGTAATAACGGCGTAGTTCGCTACTTTGGATATGTACAACCAGATCTGAGTAATCGAGCAAGACCCATTCGTCCGTGCCTTCACGGCGCGCTGGCTTTTCACCAATCAAGCGGAGTTTTTCCTCAACCTCATCAGCAATGGCATCGACTTGGCGGATATTTGCACCGGTAATAATTAGAAATACTTCTGAAAGGACCATCTGATCCGAAAGATCGATGGCGATCATCTCTGTGCCAAATTTTTCAGCGGCGGCGCGGGCTGCGACTTGAGTTAATTCTGTAACGCTCTTACTTGCTGGCATAGAGGTTGTGCTCCTTTATATAAGCGGCTACCTGCGGTGAAACACTTTCTATCTCACCAGCGCGTACCGCAGTTGCAGATACGTTTAGCGCGTTGATATCCAGATTCGGCGAACCTGGAAAGTCTGGGCGATCGATAACGATGAAGTCGACCATATCCTGTAATTCTTTGCTGCGATGCCAATCTGCGATCTTGCTAAAGGCATCTGTGCCTAAAATCAAAAGTATTTGATCTCCTGGATAAGTCTGGGCCACTGCTTCTACAGTATCGATGCTGTAACTAGGTCCTGAGCGCAGAATTTCAATTGGATTTACTTCTACACGGCTAGCAATCTCAGGAGCTAAATCCTTTAGCGCCACTTGGCACATTGCGCGACGATCTGAACCTGCAGCAACGGGTTCTTGATCTCGTAAACGGGGCTGTCCGGCTGGAACCAATAAAATTCGATCTGCTATTTCGCGAGTTAAAAGTTCGGTAATGACGTGAAGGTGACCTAAATGAATAGGATCAAATGTTCCGCCGTAGATAGCGATCTTTGCCAAATGAAATTTCCCTAATGAGAAAAATTATTGATCTAGACGAAGTACTAGATAGAGACAGATTACAAAGACGATAAAGGTGCCGACGCCGAAGGCCACTGGTGATGCTGGAAGTTCGCGTACGGATTCAGAGGCTAGGTTGGTCAAAGCTGATTGGTTGATCATGGGTACAGACTACCCCTGCCCGTCTAGTAACTCTAAAAAGCGCGCCTCATCGATGATGGTTACGCCAAGTTCTTGGGCTTTGGCCAATTTGGAACCAGGATCTGTGCCGACCAACACATAATCAGTTTTCTTAGAGACTGAACTTGCTGGCTTGCCGCCATGGGCGGTAATTGTTTCGGCGATCGAATCGCGTGTGAATTTCTCTAGCCCGCCAGTTACAACAAAGGTAAGTCCTGCCAAAGTTTGCGGAAGATCAGCGGTTGCTTGCGCCTGCATTAATACACCGGCCTTCTCCCATTTCTTAATAATTTCGCGGTGCCAATCAACGGCAAACCATTCAATGATTGATTGGGCAATTGTTTCGCCCACGCCATCAATATCAGCAAGTTCTTGCGCATTTGCCTTGGCGATCGCGTGCATATCGCCGAAAGTGTTTGCTAATGCTTGCGCTGCCGTTGGTCCAACGTGGCGAATAGAGAGCGCAACGATTACCCGCCAAAGTGGACGTGACTTAGCCTCTTCCAGAGCGGCCAGTAACTTTTCAATATTCTTTCCTGCGCTGCCATCTTTCTTGGTAAAGAATTCAGAGCGCATTAACTTATCTACTGTTAAACCAAATAGATCTGATTCATCTACGATGATCGCATCGGTTAACAACGCGTTTGCTGCTTCATAACCCATCACATCAATATCTAGCGCAGCGCGTGAGCCGATGTAATAAATACGTTCACGTAACTGCGCCGGACAGCTCTGGGTATTTGGACAACGAATATCAACATCGCCTTCAGTGATGGCACGCAGCGCAGAACTGCAATCAGGGCATTGCGTTGGCATTACGAAGGCGCGTTCATTGCCGGTGCGCTTATCAAGAACTGGGCCAAGGACTTCAGGGATTACATCGCCGGCTTTACGAATAATTACAACATCGCCAATCAACACACCTTTGCGTTCGATCTCTTGCGCGTTATGCAGAGTCGCATTGGTAACCGTTGATCCAGCAACTTTGACGGGTTCCATATAAGCAAAAGGTGTGACGCGGCCAGTGCGACCAACGCTGACCTTTATGTCCAGTAATTTTGTAGTTACCTCTTCGGGCGGATACTTATAAGCAATCGCCCATTTCGGTGCGCGCGATGTAAAGCCGAGTTTTTCTTGTTCGGCGATGGAATCTACTTTGATAACCACGCCATCGATCTCGTGTTCAACATCGTGGCGATGTTCGTTGTAGTACTCAATAAATTTCTCTACTTCGGCGCGCGAACCACAGACTTTAAAGCGCTCACTTGTTGGCAGGCCCAAACCTTTCAAAGTTTCATAGGCTGCAGATTGTTCAGTAAAGGTAAGTCCTTCGCGGGCACCGATTCCGTGCACAACAACGCTAAGTGGGCGCGATGCGGTAACGCGTGGATCTTTCTGGCGAAGAGAACCTGCGGCAGCATTGCGTGGATTAGCAAATAGTGATTTTCCGGATTCTTCTAAACCATCATTTAACTCTTGAAAGGCGGCGAGCGGGAAGAAGACTTCACCGCGGACTTCAATACGGGTTGGCACTTTCTTTCCGCTAAGTGAATGTGGCAAACCCTTAATGGTTTTAACGTTAAGGGTTACATCTTCACCAGTAACACCATTGCCGCGAGTCAGCGCGCGTGTTAACTGACCATCTTCAAAGAGTAAGTTGATCGCAAGTCCATCTACCTTTAACTCGCAGAGGTAAGAGGTTTCGCCGATCTCTTTTTCAACGCGATCAAACCAGGCTGCAAGCTCTTGGGAATCAAAGACGTTATCAAGGCTCATCATCTTTTCGATGTGATCGTGTTGATCAAAGGTTGTGGCAAATCCCCCGCCAACGCCAAGTGATGGTGAATCCGGTGCAAGGAGCTCGGGGTGCTTGGCTTCTAGCGCCCCTAACTCTTTTAGCAGGGCATCAAATTGCGCATCGGTAATTGTTGGAGCATCTAAAACATAGTATTTAAATTGGTGATCGCGGATTTCATTTGTTAACTCGGTAATACGGTGGCGTGCTTGATTGCTCATGCGCTCTCGCAAATTGTTGCTGAACCCACTACGCGATCACCATCATAAATAACCATCGCTTGGCCATTGGCGATACCAAGTAGCGGCTTATCAAGATCTGCGACTAAACGGCCATCTGCATAGTAATAAGTGCAATCAAGTGGTGCGCCATGGGCACGAACCTGGACAAAACCGCGAAGCGGTTTCTCATCAATGGCTGGACCGCACCAAATGGTTTTCTCTCCTATCAATTGGTTCACTGCCAGCTCTTCGCGGGAACCAACAACCACAGTATTTGTGACTGGTTCGATCTTTAAAACAAAGCGTGGTGAGCCATCAGCAGTTGGAACGGTAAGCCCCAATCCTTTGCGTTGGCCGATTGTGTAGGTGTAAGCGCCTTTATGTTCGCCGATCTTGGTACCGGTTTGATCAACTATCGGACCTGTTTCACTTCCTAAGCGATCGCGTAACCAACCTGCGTTATCACCGGATGGAACAAAACAAATATCGTGGCTATCTGGCTTCTGGGCAACAGCTAAACCACGGGCTTCGGCTTCAATTCGAATATCAACTTTTTCAGTATCGCCTAATGGAAATATTGCACCACTAATTTGTTCAGTGTTTAAAACTGCTAAAACATAAGATTGATCTTTTAGCGGATCTATCGCGCGGTGCAGGGTTCGGCCCATCGGACCTTCTTGGGTTCGCGCATAATGTCCAGTAACAACGCCATCAAATCCCATCGCCTTTGCGCGATCTAGAACGGCAGCAAATTTAATCTTTTCGTTGCAACGTAGACATGGGTTAGGTGTGCGGCCTGCTGCATATTCGGCGAGGAAGTTTTCTACAACGCCTTGGTGAAATTCTTCGGCCATATCCCAGATATAGAAAGGGATACCGATCTTATCTGCGGCGCGACGGGCATCGTGTGAATCTTCAATGGTGCAACAGCCGCGCGCACCAGAACGATATTTCTGTGGATTTGAAGCTAAAGCTAAATGCACACCAATTACTTCGTGCCCTGCTTCAACTGCGCGCGCTGCTGCAACTGCAGAATCAACGCCGCCGCTCATCGCTGCGATTATCTTCATTTAGAGGCCGCCGCTCTGCCGCGATTAATAACGGCTGGAAGCACGGATAAGGCGAAATCAATATCGGATTCGGTTGAGGTAGCGCCGCAAGAAAAACGCAATGAGGATTGTGCAGTCACTTCAGTGTGGCCCATCGCAAGCAAAACATGGCTGGGACGGTGCACGCCTGCGCTGCAAGCCGCACCTGTTGAGCAAGAAACTTTTTCAGAGTCCATTAACAAGAGAAGCGAATCGCTCTGTGTTCCGGGGAAGGTCACATTGGTGATGCCAGGTAAGCGCGGTGCATCCACACCATTTATATAAGCATCTGGCACTGACGCACGAAGGCCGCTTTCAAAGCGATCGCGTAGTGCGCTTACTCGCGCAGAATCGTAATTTGAACTTTCTACAGCTGCGGCAAAGGCGACGATTGATGGCGCATTTAAAGTTCCGCTGCGAATTTCGCGCTCTTGTCCCCCGCCATGTAAGAGCGCAGGAATTTCAAAGGCGCGACGAAGTACAAGGACTCCGATACCAAGTGGTCCACCAACTTTATGAGCGCTCAGCGCCATCGACATGACACCGAGCTCTTTATAAGAAAGTGGCGTCTTGGTAAATGATTGAACTGCATCTGTGTGGACTGGAATATCTCCGGCGATCTTAACAACTTCGGCAACTGGTTGAATTACACCGGTCTCGTTATTGGAGTGCATAACTGAAATCAAGGCGATTTCGTTGCCGCGCTTTGCAATCAAATCCTTTAGAAAGCCTAAATCAATTAAACCTGTCTTGGTTACTGGAATCTCAATTAGCTCTGCGCCCTCATGTTCAACTAACCAGCGCGCCGGATCTAGAACCGCGTGATGTTCAACAGCGCTGATCACAATTACTTTCTTGCCAGATTTCCAGAACAAACCTTTTATTGCGGCGTTATCTGCTTCGGTGCCAGAGCCGGTAAAGATGATTTCGGAAGGTAACGCGCCAACTGCTTTGGCGATTACCTCGCGCGCATCTTCTACATCTTTTCTAGTCGCACGACCCTGTGTGTGAAGTGAAGAAGGGTTGCCGATCTTGGAGAGTGAGCTAGTCATCGCTGCAATTGCAGCATCAGCCATCGGCGTAGTTGCCGCATGATCTAGGTAGACGCTCATTGGAGCAGTCTAGTTGACGTCGGTAATTAACCCTTTTTCGCTGAGATGCCCTGCGTAGCCTGCGGCAATACGTTGAAGAGATCGCCGATAACGCCGAAATCTGCGATATCAAAGAGCGGTGCTTCAGGATCTTTATTTACGACGACGATTGTCTTGGATGTCTGCATACCTGCGCGGTGTTGGATCGCACCTGAAATTCCACAAGCTACATATAACTGTGGGCTAACGCTCTTGCCGGTCTGTCCGACTTGGTGTGAATGTGGATACCAACCGGCATCAGTTGCCGCACGCGATGCGCCAACTGCGGCGCCGAGTTCGTCAGCGAATTTTTCTACCGCAGCGAAATCTCCATTTGTACCGCGACCACCTGAAACAACAATGTTTGCTTCAGTTAACTCAGGACGTCCACCCTTAACAGGAGGTTGTGATGAGGAGATCTTAGATTTCTTCGCCGCATCTGAAATAGCAGCAGTTGCGTTTTCGATCGTAGGTGTTGCAGCAGTTAGATCTGCTTCCACGCTATTTGGGCGAACGGTAATGATTGGTGTTCCGTGTGAAACCTTTGAGTGAACCGTTGTTGAACCGCCGAATACCAACTGGGTTGCAGTGGCATCTGCTGCGACATCTACGGCATCTGTGATGATTCCAGATTCAGTAAGCACTGCAACGCGAGCAGCAACTTCCTTACCGAAGGCGTGAGATGCAATCAGAACCGCGGTTGGAGAGTTCTCTTTGATTAGGTTTGCAAGAGCATCGGCAGATGCAGCAACACCAAATTGTGCGAAGTCATCTGATTCGACAACCAAGACGTTGGCGATTGGACCTTGATTTACAGTTGCAGCAAGCGCTGCCCCTTTACCCGCAGCAGCGAGAACAACTGCGGTTACTGAACCAATACGTGCACCGGCAGTTGCTAGCTCTGCCGTTGTTTTGCTCGCCTTTTCTCCTGAAAAATCAGCGAGGATAAATACTTTGCTCATATCAACTTCTTCTCTGCTAGGAAGTTAACTAGCGCTTCTCCGCCGCTACCTTCATCGGTTACTTTCAAACCTGCAGCGCGTGGTGGGCGCGGGGTTGCATCATTTACTTGTGACCAAGCGCTTTGTGCACTGGCGCCAACTGCCGCTAAATCCTTCTGCTCAATTGTCTTCTTCTTCGCTGCCATGATTCCTTTAAATGATGGGTAACGCGGTTCGTTGATCTTCTCAACAACGCTAATCACGCAAGGAAATGCCGCAGAGATTTCATCTACGCCAGCTTCGGTAACGCGGGTAATTGAAACTGATCCGGCGGGATCAACTGTCACCTTGAAAGCGAAAGTTAACTGCGCCCAACCTAAGCGAGCGCTGATCATCGCTGGTACAACGCTCATGCGCGCATCAGTTGATTCAGTTCCACAAATTACTAAGTCATAGCCGCCATCTGAAATCACTTTGGCGAGAACTGCAGATGTTGCCAGTGCATCTGCACCGGCGAGCGCGCCATCAGTTACCAAGATTGCATCGTTTGCACCCATGGAAAGCGCTTTACGAACTGCTTCGGTTGCGCGTTCTGGTCCCATCGAAATCACCGTGACGGTATTTGCGCCGCCTTCTTCATTGCCGCCATGTGCTTCTGCGATACGCAGTGCTTCCTCAACGGCATATTCATCTAGATCATTTAGTACTGCATCAACGCTTTCGCGATCGAGTACTCCATTGACCATCTTCTTCTCGGCCCATGAATCTGGAACCTGCTTTACGCATACGGCGATCTTCATGGCGCAGATGTTACCGACCAGTAGCCTTTTCCGCTAGGGCAAAACCCTCAACCAATACTTCATCTCTCATTTGCCAACACTTAACCTCACAGGTTCCATTAAGTTGGTTTTAACCTTCAGCCTTCGGACTATGTTGGAGATATCTGAGAACAGGGTTGCGAACCCGCTGCGAATACTTGTCGTAACAGAGGCCTTCCTCCCCCAAGTAAATGGCGTAACCAACTCAGTACTTCACCTTCTTGAATTCTGCAGATCACAAGGACATCAAGTGCTGGTAGTTGCACCTGAGAGCGAGAACGCGCCAAAGGAATATTGCGGATACAAGATTAAGCACGTTCCAAGTATCGACATGAAGAAGTTGATTCCGATGGGACTTCCGCAGCGAACTCTCGAACCATTTATCGAAGGCTTTGCACCAGATGTAATCCATCTAGCTTCACCAATCTTCCTAGGCCATTACGTTGCACGGTTAGCGAAGAAGGCCGGCATACCCACAGTTTCGGTTTATCAAACTGATATCGCCGGCTTTGCTCGTCATTACGGTTTAACAATTGCACATGCAACTCTGAAGCGCTGGGTCGCACGAATTCACTCGACTACCGACCTCACCCTTGCGCCTTCATCTTGGGCTTGCCGCGATCTTGAAAACTCTGGAGTTAAAAATGTAAAGCTCTGGCAGCGTGGAGTAAACATTGAAAACTTCCATCCTTCTAAATTTGATGTAGATTTCCGTAGCGAACTTCTATTAACTCGCGGCAGAAAACCGTCACCTAAATATCTAGTTGGTTATGTGGGGCGTCTTGCAAACGAGAAGCGAGTAAGTGACCTAGAGGTTATCGATCGCCACCCAGATTTCCAATTGGTAATTGTGGGCGATGGACCTGCGCGAGTTAAGCTGGAAAACGATCTTCCCAACGCAATCTTTGTGGGATATCAATCTGGTGCAGACCTAGCGCGACATGTAGCTGCACTTGATGTTTTTGTTCATACCGGCAAACATGAAACTTTCTGTCAGGCTATTCAAGAAGCACTTGCCTCTGGAACAGTGGTAGTTGGCCCCGATACCGGTGGTCCTACAGATCTGATTGAACACGGTAAAACCGGGCTTTTAATCGACACTGCAAACTCACATGAACTCTTGGAATCTGTCTTCACTCTTGCCGAGCATCCAGCGCGGGATCTAATGGAAGAAGCTGCACGTAAATCCGTAGAACATCGAACATGGGATCAGATAAATGAAGAACTTATTAAACATTATCGAGAAACTATCCGCATTGTTGCATCACAGAAAGATCTGGTCGCATGAAAATTATCCACATCGCCAATTTCTATGGCCCTAAGTCGGGTGGCATAAAGACCACGCTTCATAATCTCGGCACTGGATATACAAGCCAGGGCCATGAATTTACCTACATAGTTCCCGGCGCTGGTCTGCATCACGAAAAGACGCCACATGGAACAAGAATTACAGTTCCATCTCTAGTTATTCCCTTTACAGGTGGATACCGCATCATTAAATCAAATCGTCAGATCAGAAATATGTTGCTTGCGCTGTCACCTGATCGCATCGAGGTTTCTGATCGATTTACGCTTTCTAGCGTTGGGCGATGGGCGAAGTCACGCAAGATCACAACGTTGGTATTTAGCCACGAAACTTTGCGCGGGTTGATCAAGACTTATCTACCGTTTTCAGCCAAGAAGTTCGTTGCCTGGCATAACCAACGGCTTGCCAAATCATTTGACTATGTAATTGCCACAACTAAATTTGCCTCTTCAGAATTTCTTGCCATAGGAACCAAGAACTTGATTCAAGTTCCTTTGGGCGTTGATCTTAAGACTTTCTCGCCAAAGAACCGCGATCTTGAGCTACGCACCAAACTTTTAAAGGGTGGCGAGATACTTCTCGTTCATTGCGGAAGACTTTCACCAGAGAAGAAGCCAGAGCGATCAATCCAAGCGCTACGCGAACTTTTAAAGCGCGGAGTTAATGCACGATTGATCTATGTTGGCACTGGGCCGCTGCATAAGAAACTCTATGAATCTTCCCGCGATATTCCTGTGACTTTTCTCGGCTATATCTCCGATAAGAAATATCTCGCCTCGGTTGTTGCTTCAGCCGATATCTCAATTGCACCTGGGCCAATTGAGACTTTCTGCTTATCGGCCCTTGAATCTTTAGCCAGCGGAACACCTGTTGTTGCCTCAGAGACAAGTGCGGTCGGTGAATTCCTTCTCGTTGATTCTGCAGATTTTGTTGGGCAAGTAGCGGCAAATAACGGTTCTGACTTTGCTGATGCGATCGAAACGCTAATTGGTAAGTTGAAGACAGATAACACCATGCGCAGTCGCTGCCATCACCAGGCAGAGAACTTCCCTTGGTCCTCAACTATCTCGCAGATGCTTTCACTCGGTAAGAAGCCAAACCTCCAAGTTCTGAGAGCGGCGTAACAATGAGCGCGCCGCTTACCTTTGCTGTGATCGGCGATAGCGCAGCATCCGGTGTTGGAGATTCTGACGGTCATGGCAACAACCTAGGTTGGAGTTATCACCTAGCTAAATCTTTTCAAGAACCGCTGATCTTTATCAATGCAGCTCGCCCGGGTGCAAGGTCGGCTGAAGTATTAGAAGAGCAACTTCCAAAAATTTTGCTCTATAACCCAGATTTAGTAGCAGTGGTTGTAGGTGGAAACGATCTCTTACGCAGCAGCTTCAACCCACAGAGGTTTGCACATAACTTGCGAAAGACTTTGCTAGAACTTGTATCTAGAGGTTGCACGATTATGTTGCTTGAACTTCATGATCCAACCAAGATCGTGCCTATGCCATATCTAATCGGGCGAATCTGCCGCCGCAGAGTTGCCGCGGTAAATGCATCTACAAGAGCGCTCGGCAAAACTTTTGGAGCAGTACTAATGGAGACTCGCTCGTTGCAGGATATTTATGCTCGCGAGAAATGGCACGTAGATCGTATGCATCCCAGCAAATTAGGCCATCAATTCATCGCTGCACAATTTGCCAATCTCTTAACTCAACGTGGTTATGAGATCGGTGAAGTAAAGATCGATGCGGTAAACAACCGGAGCCGTCGCGATTCAATTATCTGGATGTTAAAGAATGGCACTCCATGGTTTTTAAAGCGCAGCGTCGATCTGCTACCTGGGCTTATCTTGCTAAGCGCTGCTGAGATAATCTTCATAATTCGCCAGAAATTTGCAGTTCTAGTTTCCCAATTTAAAGCCTTGCAGGGCAAGATAGGCCCATGCTCCCAGCCGATCCCAGAACTCTCGGCGCCACACTTACAGATGGTGGAGCAAACTTTGCGATCTGGTCTAACGCCGCAGATGCCATCGAGCTCTGCCTCTTCAATGAGGTCAATGGCAAGTTAGTTGAAACTCGTTTTGCGATGTCACATCGCAACGGCCCGATCTGGCACGGCTACTTAGCGGGAGTAAAAGCCGGCCAGCGTTATGGCTACCGCGTCTACGGTCCATGGCAACCTGAAAATGGTGTGCGTTTTAACGCCGCAAAACTTTTGATTGATCCATATACCCATCAACTAGATGGCCAATTGGAATATGTTCCAGAAATTTATGGGCATGTAGCAAGTGATGCAATCGGAAGTGGCGATAACACGGTGCGCGATGATCGCGATAGCGCAGGCTCGGTTCCGTATTCCGTTGTTACAAACCATCCGGTGCGCGAGATCCATCGCCCGCTTGTTCCTTGGGCAAATACTTTAATTTATGAAGCGCATGTTCAAGGTTTAACTGCAAAGAATGAAGAGATTGCGGCGAACGAACGCGGGACATATAAAGCACTTGGCCATCCCAGCACGATTGCGCACCTAAAGAAATTAGGAGTTACCGCACTTGAACTTCTGCCAATTCATTCTTATCTAACTGAACCGTCTATCTGGGACCGTGGCCGGAAAAACCATTGGGGCTATAACGCAATTGCTTTTAGCGCACCACATGGCGCATATGCGGCAACCGCAGATCCGATTTCAGAGTTGCAAGAAGCCGTTGATCGCTTACATGAGAACGATATTGAAGTAATTCTCGATGTCGTTTACAACCACACCGCTGAAGGTGGAGTCGGTGGACCAACGTTATCTTTTAAAGGAATCGACAATAAGGCTTGGTATCGCCAAGATGGCCAAGGCAATTACATCGATGTAACCGGATGTGGCAACACCTTAGCCAGCAGTAATCCACATGCAGTGCGCCATATTATTGATTCACTTCGTTGGTGGGTTGAAGTAATTGGCGTAGATGGCTTTAGATTTGATTTAGCAGCAGCGCTGTACACCAGCAACAGCGCATTTAACTCATCGCTTATGTCAGCTATTGAAGCCGATTCGGTTTTACGTAACTTTAAGATGATCGCTGAACCTTGGGATGTAACCCGTTATTCACTCGGTGACTTCCCGCATCCCTGGCGCGAATGGAATGATGCTTATCGCGACTCGGTACGACAATTTTGGTTAGGTGATTTAGCGCGCGGTTACGGCGAAGGCGTTGCCGATATCGCATCGCGCATCAGTGGCTCAAGCGATATCTTCTATTATCGCGGGCCAACTTCATCAATTAACTTCATCACCGCACATGATGGCTTTACTTTGGCCGACTTAGTTATGTACCAACATAAACATAACGGCCCGAATCAAGAAGATAGCAAAGATGGCCATAACGACAACCGCTCTTGGAATCTCGGCGTTGAAGGTCCTAGCGATGATCCTTTGGTTAACACTTACCGACATCAATTAAAGAAATCCATGATGGCAACGCTTCTCCTTTCTTCAGGTGTTCCGATGATGACTATGGGCGATGAAATTGGTCGTACTCAAAATGGTTCAAATAATGGTTACTCACTGCCACGCGATATGAACCCGCTTATGGAAGATTGTGAGGCAAACTTCCTGGGTGGCTGGGCAAATAAATGGAAGTTAAATGAAGAAGAACAGGATCTCTTTGATTCGATATCCGAACTTGCCCACATTCGTAAGCAGTACCTAGAAGGTGTGGCGCACGAATTCTTTACTGGCACAGTTGATGCCGGAACAAAACGAAAAGATATTGCATGGTTCTCACTTGGTGGTCATGAGATGCACGAAGACCACTGGCAAGATGGTGAAAAGCGCAGTCTGACAGTATTTATCGAAGCCGGATCAGAACGCGGACTTTTATTGCTGCTTAACTCTTCTAAATCAGAGACACCATTTACCTTGCCGGATGAAAACTGGGGACACTCATTCCGCAGAATTTTTGATGCCGCAACACCAGTGCAAACACACGAACCGATCATTCGTCCACCATCTAGCAAAGTAGATGTGGCAGCGCATTGTGCGCAGGTGTGGCTAGTAACACGCAATTAATTTTGTAATCACCGCGCTAGAAATGGGTAGGTACTAGGTAGTAAACATCACGCTCACCTAATATCTGAACCATGCTCGCATTAGTTGCACCGGGTCAAGGTGCTCAGACGCCAGGAATGTTGGCGCCTTGGATCGAAGATCCATCAAACAAAGCGCTCTTGGTTCAATGGTCAGATGAAATCGGACTTGATCTAGTTCGATTAGGCACAACCGCCGATGCTGATGAAATTAAAGACACTGCCAATGCGCAACCGTTGATTGTCGCTGCAGGTTTACTCGGTGCTCGCGCACTCAATAAAGGAAATAACTTTGCATTTGTCGCAGGTCATTCAGTTGGTGAAATTACCGCTGCTGCCTTAGCGCAAGTAATTAGCGAAGTCGATGCCATGAAGTTGGTACGCGCTCGTGGAATTGAGATGGCGAAAGCCGCTGCAGTTAAACCAGCGGGCATGGCGGCAACCTTGGGTGGTGATCGTGACGTAGTTCTTCGTGCAATCGCTGATCTCGGTTTAGTTGCAGCAAATGACAATGGAGCGGGACAAATTGTTGCCGCAGGAGATTTAGAAGCACTTGCGAAATTAGCCCCCGAAGGTGCACGTGTGCGTGCACTTGCTGTAGCTGGCGCTTTCCACACTTCCTATATGGAACCTGCGGTTGCACCGCTACGCGCACTTGCTGCTTCACTCGAGGTTCAAGATCCAAAATGTGGCGTTATTTCCAATAAAGATGGTGCGGTAATTCGCGATGGACGTGAAATCTTAGATCGCATCGTTGCGCAGATCTCTAACCCGGTTCGTTGGGATCTCTGTATGACAACGCTCTCCGAGAACGTATCTGGTGCACTAGAAGTTCCACCTGCTGGAACGCTAGTTGGCTTGTTAAAGCGTGCGGTACCCATTGTTGAAACCTTCGCGCTCAAGGCGGTTGCTGATCTTGCGTTAGCTGATGAATTTGCGCTGCGACATAACCAAGAAGTAAGGCATTAAGAGTTAAGGTAGAGCGATGGCAATCAAAGTAAAAACTGGTAGCGAGAGCACGATTTTATCTGTCGGTGCCTATCGCCCATCTCGACTTGTTCCAAACTCGGAGATTGTAGATTTAATTGATTCCAGTGATGAATGGATTGTGCAGCGCACCGGCATCGAATCTCGTCGCTTTGCTGGCCCTAATGAGTCAGTTGTTGATATGGCAATCGGTGCAGCAGAACAAGCACTTACTCGCGCCAAACTTACTATCGGCGATGTAGATACCGTGGTTGTGGCAACAATTACTTATCCGCACCAAGCACCCTCTGCGGCTACAGCGATTATTCAACGGATGGGAAATCCAACTGCAGCGGCTTTTGATATCAGCGCTGCCTGCGCAGGGTTTTGTTATGGCGTTGCCATGGCGCATGACATGGTGCGCGCCGGTAGCGCGAAGAAAGTTCTCGTAATCGGTGTAGAAAAGATTTCAGATTTTACTGATCCAACTGACCGTGCAACGGCATTTATCTTCGCCGATGGCGCTGGCGCCGTCGTGATTGGTGAATCAACTGAACCAGGAATTGGCCCAGTTGAATGGGGATCAGATTCAGAAAATCGCGATGCCATCTTGATGAACCCATCTTGGATTGAAGTGCGCAACACTGAAACTCAATTAACAAAGGCAGATGTTAAGTGGCCGAATATCACGCAAGAAGGCCAGAAAGTTTTCCGCTGGGCTGTCTTCTCAATGAGTAAGGCAGCGCTTAAGGCTCTCGATTCTGCAGGCCTATCTGTAAATGAGATTGATGCATTTATTCCGCACCAAGCAAATGTGCGCATCATCGAAACTATGGCGAAAGAGATGAAGATGCCAGAGTCAGTTTTGATTGCAGATGACATTCGCACAAATGGAAATACCTCTGCCGCATCAATCCCGCTTGCGATGGATGCGCTCCTTTCAAAACACCCTGAACTTCACGGCAAGATTGCGCTCTTGATCGGATATGGCGCAGGTCTCGTTTACGCGGGGCAAGTTGTGAAATTACCGCCTAAACCATAATTTTCTAGCGATAATCTGCCGAATTACTAGGAAGTAGCGTATCTAATCAGAGAGAATTACAACCTGTTGGACTCAAAAGAGAAAAGCAAGAAATAAGAAAAGAAAAGGAATAAACAAATGGCACTTTCAGCCGCAGATGTACTTGCAGGAATCAAAGAGATCGTTGAAGAAGTTGCTGGTATTCCAGCTGCATCAATCGAACTCGATAAGAACTTCACTGATGACCTAGAAGTAGATTCACTCAGCATGGTCGAAGTTGTCGTCGCCTGCGAAGAGCGCTTTGGCGTAAAGATTCCTGATGAGAAGGTAACTGATCTTGCAACAGTAGGAGATGCAGTTAACTTCATCGTTAGCGCTGCCGTATAAGTAGTTTAAATGTCTCAGCGTCGCGTAGTCGTCACAGGTCTTGGTGCAACTACTCCATTAGGTGGAGATGTTGCATCGACTTGGGCTGCACTTATCGCCGGAAAGAGCGGAGTCCGTCTTCTAACTGAAGATTGGCGCGAGCTCTTGCCTGTGCACTTCGCAGCGCGCGTTGCTACAGAACCAGCCGATCAGATGGAGCGCGTTGAAATGCGCCGCCTTGATCGCTCAGAACAATTTGCTTTGGTTGCATCCCGTGAAGCCTGGAAAGATGCAGGTACGCCAGATGTTGATAAAGAAAGACTCGGCGTCGTAATCGCCTCTGGTATTGGCGGAGTCATTACCTTGCTCGATCAATTCGATAATTTGAAAGAGAAGGGCGCGCGCGGCGTCAGTCCTCACACTGTGCCGATGTTGATGCCTAATGGTCCTGCTGCAAATGTTGGCTTAGAACTACAAGCTCGCGCCGGAGTACACACGCCCGTTAGCGCATGCGCATCTGGTGCTGAAGCAATTGGTTATGCACTTGAAATGATCCGCTCAAATCGCGCCGATGTAATCGTTAGCGGAGGCGTTGAAGCAGCAATTCACCAACTTCCTATGGCTGGCTTTGCTGCTATGAAGGCGCTTTCTACCCGCAACGATGCGCCAGAGCGCGCATCACGTCCTTACGATGCCAACCGTGATGGTTTTGTACTCGGTGAAGGCGGCGGAATATTAATTCTTGAAGAGTATGAGCACGCTAAAGCGCGTGGCGCCAAGATTTACTGCGAGCTAGTTGGCCAAGGGCTTTCCTCGGATGGTTATCACATCGCAGCTCCGGACCCAGATGGAACTGGAGTGCAGCGCGCAATTAAATTCGCACTACAAGATGCCAAGCTTTCTACAAAAGATATTGTTCACTTAAATGCTCACGCTACTTCGACTCCGGCAGGCGATGTTGCTGAAGCAAATGCTTTGCGCTTAGCACTGGGCGTCGACGCAGACCATGTTGCAGTATCTGCAACTAAATCAATGACTGGTCATTTACTTGGTGGTGCAGGTGCAATTGAATCTGTATTCATAGTCAAAGCACTGCAAGAACGTCTTGCTCCCCCAACAATTAATGTTGAAAACTTAGATCCTGCAGTGACCATCGACGTGGTTCGTGACACTCCACGCTCGTTGCCTACCGGACAAATCGCGGCGCTCAATGATTCCTTCGGTTTCGGCGGCCACAACGTTGTATTGGCATTCGCAACTCTATAAACTCAAAGTTATGGTCTACAACGAAGTTGATCCGCGTGATCCGCTGCTTCGTATCCAGCGCCTGCTAGATCCCGGAACAGATTCACTGCTTGTTGAACGCACAGATTGTGGGATGATCGCAGCAACTGGTGCAATTAAAGGAAATCGCGTTGTTGTCTTTGCATCTGATGCCACAATTAAAAGCGGTGCACTTGGCGTTGTTGGTTCCAAAGTTATTGTCGAAGCCTATAAAGAGGCAATG
>Ga0208788_1000651_pt1 | contig 16984 bp, 31 predicted proteins | sample Wag4_2014_7_11_3_FD_187363 | JGI IMG/M metagenome (GOLD analysis project Ga0208788, IMG submission 187363) | Fresh water mixed with fracking chemicals microbial communities from Ohio, USA - Utica-2 Time Series FC 2014_7_11 (SPAdes) (version 2) ...
TTAAAAGGTTTGTATACAACATTTGTTTGGGTAAGCGACATTTAAATCTCCTGAAAATGATTTGATTTTTTTACATTAACTTCAGCAGGTAAAAGCTGAACATTGTTCCAAGAATGAAATCCACAAACTGCCTTCCCCCTTAGTGGGATAATGTGGTCTACATGATGTTTTACACCAGTTAATGTAGACCTTAATTGTGCGAGTGTGTATATTTCTTCTAGGCAAAAATCATTAAACTCATCTCCAATATAAATGTTTGCTTTAGATTGTTTTAACTGCCTCTCCATTTGGTTTTTACTTCGCAAGCCCTTGCCTCTAAAAGTACTCCTGTATTCTTTTTTATATTGATTTTCTTTTTCTTTGTTCTTACTTCTCCAGGATTTTAGCATTTCATTGCTGCATTTAACGCAGTATCCATTGCTTGTATATCTAGCAGAAGAATGGCCATGCTTACAAGGTATTCCAGTGTCGTACTGTGACTCCTTGTAAAGCATGGCGCTTTTTCTTGAGGCTTGCATAAATGAACTCCAGAAAATTTAGGGGAAAAAAGAGGGTACCCCAGACCTGCAGGTACCCACACGGGATTGTAGTTGTATCAGACCCCGTTGTCTAATGCAAGTTAATCTGTCTCTTGCATATCTCTGATCCTCTTGGCAATACGGTCACGGACAGACATGCCATTAGAGGGCATTGCAACGGGTCCTAAGCCTTCCGTCTCAGCAATCTTAGCTGCCCCCTCCACTGTGTCAGCCAAAGCCTTCTCAAGCTCTTTAATGCGGCTCATGAGGCTGTGGATAACTTCGTCAGAATTACCCTCAAGGTCTACTTCGTAGGGCACACCACTGACTTTGCCTTTAACCTTAACCTTTGCATGGTCTTTAGCTTGTTCCCGTGCCCGTTCATACATCTCTTCGATAGACATCTCGTATTCACCCTGCTTTTCAGAGATATCTTCACCACGCTTCATGGCACTCCATGCTTTTGTCAAGCCTTCAAATGTGTCCCACATTCTCTGGCAGCGTAGTTCATGGACATTCATGATGGCTGCAACGTGATTCCATACCATGTCGTCTGTCCACTTAATGGAGTCACTGTCAACGTACAGCTCAAGGAATCGATCCATGTCATCCTTGGTACTCCATGCTGCCATGAGTTCTTGCTCCAAATCCCATGGTGTTTTGTATACATAAAACTTTCTACTTGAGATCATCTTCTGTACCCTCCTCGTCTTCGTCAAAAAATCCCTCTTCAGAAAACAACTCCATCTCGTCGTCTTCATCTTCAATCTCACTGGGATCAAACTCACCCCCAATTGAGTAGCATGCAATTACAGTTTCCAATGCAGGAATTGCCTTGGCATTGTGGTTGTAATCTTCTTTCTGGTAAGTCTGTAGATTGTCCAGCCCCATTGCTTCAAGCGAGTTGTTGTGCTCAACACAAGTCTTGTAGTACCAGACCAGTTCCCTGCGTACCAGTTTACTAATCTCATCATCATCAATTTCAAATGTTACTTGCATTTAATTCCCCTGTATGGCTACCATCATTAAACCCACATTGGCTACAGCATACGCTATGTATGATATAGCCAGCCCAATCCTGCCCTCTACAACAAATGCTACTCCTGCAATCAGATACAGGAGCGTTGATAGAACAAGAATCCATGTACCAAAGCTAAGTTCAGGTATCAAAACAATGCCTCTGGTATGTCGTCAATGTTTGTCATCTGCTGGCGTTGAAGCCTGGATTGTTGCCTGACCCATTTCGCTAATTTCTCCCTCTGCTGAGGTGTCTTGAAAGGCCATTGATACTCCGTCCAAGTTAGCCCCGATGGATGCGTACCAGTCTTCAACTTCTCTGTCTGGGCTAGGCCCATTGCCGTATTTGCTATCATGGTATTGTTTGTCCAAGTCTAGAATAACATCGTAAATATCTGCTGAAGTTCGGTACAAATCAGAAGTTAGGTACTCTAAGGCATCGACGATATCAGGATCGATATCTTCAAACCTTGGGCTTTCCATTACTAGTTTAATTGACGAAGAGATGCCGTCAAGTTTCTTTGCTGTCGCTTCCAGATCCTGTATTGATATCCACAGTTCCATTGCCATTTGATTTCTCCTTGTGCACCCTCTTGGGCACGGTAAGTTTAAGGGTTCTACGTCTTACGATCCATGCTTTAGGGATTGAGATTCGTGCATTGCTTTGATTGCGAGAGATTGTAGATGCAACACAAACATACTTGTCTGTCTCATCAATTACAAACCCTGCAGTCGTGCACTCATGAATCTCGCCCTTGGCTTCTACTTTCCAGTCACCTTCGACTACTGCATCATACCAGTCGACTACTACCAACTGATTATAATTAGGTTTAAACTTTTTCACACGGCACCTCTACTAATGTCAATGTGTTTATGGGGATCTTAAAGAAGTTCTCACCAGATCGCATGTACTTATTGGATACCTCTACTAGCGGGGAAACAGCAAGTTGAGAATCCGTACAAAGGTATCCATGGGTTTGCTCATTGTTAAACACAATAAACGCACATGGCATATCGAGGCCAATGAACTTACGCTTTCGTTCTGGAATCTGTAATGTGTCATACTTGAATTCCTTTCCTGACCAAACCCGCTTGATCTCCACCTCACTGTAGAATTTCTGCAGCCCAGTGTCAACAATTAGATCGGGACCATATCGATCTGGATTATCCTCTGCTGTATATCCTTGAGAACGCCAGTACCGCTTCCCAGCGGCACGGGCTAGTGTGTCATTCTCCTTGAATAGCGAGGGGCTAAATGGCTTGTTAGCCATGGCAGCTAAGGCACTCGTCTGCATCTTTAAGGGCATCCCTTTCGATTTGTAATCCGACTTTGTCTGCCTGTACACCTGCCGATGTACGGAGGTAATACAGACCCTTTAAGCCCTGCTTCCAAGCACGAATATGAACACTATTCACATAGGACTTAGGACTACCTGCAGGAAAGAACAAGTTTACACTCTGACCTTGACAGATATATTTCTGTCTGTCTGCTGCATGGTCAACAACCCAACTTTGATCCAGTTCAAATGCTGTCTTGAATATGTCCTTCTCATCTTGAGTGAGAAAGTCCAAGTGCTGTACCGAACCTTCATTCATAATGATGGACTTCCATACTGCATCTGTATTGTTACCTGTAGATTCAAGTACATTCTCAAGGTATTTGTTCTTTACTAAATGCGATCCAGCTCTCGTTCGATGTACGTACGCATTCGATTTAATAGGCTCAATGGAAGCTGAACAACCGCAGATAATAGAACTATTAGCATTGGGTGCCACTGCGATTAAATGCATATTGCGTTTTAAAACATTGCGTATTCCTTTTACTATCATTTCCATCCTTCCTTTAGATGAATTTCACGATGACAATTTGGGCAAAGCATTACACACTTTTCAACCTCTTTCATAAGAGACTCAAGAGACCCACATAATATTTGTTTAACCTCCCGAACTTTAGTGCCCTTATTTTTGTGGTGAAAGTCAAAGAAGGAGGGGATACTATGCGTAATTTTACACACGCTACACTCTTTATTGTGTAAATTATATAAAAGATACTCCCTCTCTATCCTAAGTTTCTTTATTCGTGTGGACTTACACTCTTTACACTCTCCCGCTCTTCCTGATTTTTTTACTGATGCAACAGGAAAATCCTCTTCTTCTTTTTGTTTATTACATATGGTACAAGTTAACAATTTCGTCTCCTTCTTGCAATTGATTGACTAGCAAAGTTATATCTTTACCCGCCCTTTTTGCAAGAACTTTTTGCGATTTGTTAACTAGCAAAGTCTCTGTATCTGTATCAATATACAAAAATTCATCTGCGTCTGGGCAAGACCCCCGTTCCTTTGCAAGAAGTTCAGTCTCACGAATTGCCTCTGTTTGAATGTACTTGAAGATACTATTGTTCAAGCTCTTAGCTGCAACGCTTTCAAATGGAACATTCTTAGACTGCAGCAGGCCATGGAATCCCATTGCACCAAGACCAAGTGATCGCTCTCTGATTGCAGAGTACCGTGCCTTGGCAATGTCGTCTGGTGCATTATCGATAAATGCTTGCAGTACATTGTCCAAGAATCGAATCAAGTCTCGGATCATGGTGGTGTCTTTCCACTCGTCGTAAGACTCTAGGTTCACACTGGACAAGCAGCACACTGCTGTACGGTTCTCATCTGTTGCAAGGTGAATCTCATTGCACAGATTACTGCCACGAATCTTCAGGCCCATGTCCTTCTGGACTTGTGGTAGATAACGATTGGCTGTGTCAATGAAGTTCAGGTAAGGGCTGCCAGTACGGAACCGTGCCTCAAGGATGCGCTGCCAGAGATCCCGTGCCTGCAAAGTCTCACGCACACTGCCGTCATGTGGGTCTACCAGATCCCATGGTGCATTGTTTGCTACTGCCTCCATGAATACATCTGTAATGTTGACTGCATTGAACAGATTGAAACACTTGCGATTGATGTCACCACCAGTGGGTACTTTGAAATTGGTGAACTCAATAATGTCAGGGTGACTTACTTCGATATAAGCTGCATAACTACCCTTACGTGTCTTGCCTTGCTTGTAGGCAGTCATCTGTGAATCGACTACCTTCAGGAAAGGGATAGGCCCTGGGGCTTTGTCACTGATGCCACGAACATCAGACCAGTGCCCACCTACACCACCACCTTTGACAGACAGCCATGCTACCTCTGCATTGTGGGAGATCAAAGACTCAAGGGTGTCACCTACATAGGTAAGAAAGCACGAGATGGGCAGTGCCTTAAATTTCTCCAAGGGTTTTGGTGCATTACTAAGCACAGGGCTAGCATACATAAACCAACCCATGGAAGCGTAGTGATAAATCCTTTGTGCAAAGGCATCATCACCTGCACTGTACGCAACTGCAGCCCTTGCAAAGGCTTCCTGTGGGCTCTTCTCATCTGGCAGCATGTAGTAGTCACGCAGAAGCTGCATGGCCTGCTCTGATAGCCTTGCGTCCCTGCTTAAATCAATGTCAACACAATCATAGTAATGAAACATTATTCTAACCCCTCAATACCTACGTTAATTTTCTCTACCTGTTGTGCACCGACATCGTACATGGCATCTTGAATAGCCTCAGTGATAACCTCTTCTAGATAACCAGGATCAGTGTAAGTGTCAGGCATATCTTCAGGATCAAAGTTAACATCGAAAGAAACTTCTACAAGCACACCAGATTTACGAGCCATTACCAGTTCACCCCTTTAGTTTTCTCAAGGCACTCGATTTGTTTACGGAGATACCACTCAGCTTTCCTAGCGTTCTCGATGGGATCTCCTTTGTGCCACATACGAACGATGTACTTGAGGACATTCCCACGGCAGTATTCGATTGTGTCAAATGTGCCAAGCGTGTCTTCGATAATGTCAATCGTTTCATACTTTCCTTGATTGTAATGCAAAGGTTTGTCTACTGGGTCGTATACTGTATCAAAGTCTACATTCATGCGTTGCCCCTTGTCTTTGTCCACTCAGTCAGTGATACGACATTGTCCATAGTAACGTCTTCACCTGTGGTCATTACAAAATCATTCTGCTCTGCCATTGCTGCCATCTCTTCATTGATATGTGCAGCAAACTCTTCGTCCGAATTCAGCAGGTTAAAGCATACAGACAGTGCTGTAACCAGATGCATAAGCTCTTCACGATTATCATCAGTCAGTTTAGACTGGGGCATAATGACTGCATGCAAGTCTACTGTGCCGTTCCATGTGTCATTGGCAATGTTAGGACGGATGATAAGGGCGAGGTCGTCATTCGTGATTTGCATCTTTTTTAGTTCCTTTAAATTTAACTAACGGGGGATGGGTTAACTTCTTCTCTTCTTGAATCCATTCATCAGGTACTAACTTGTCTGCATATAAGAACCCATGCTTCTCACACCATGCTGCATATGTAGTCTTAGATACTTTTGACAACCTGCGTTTACTATTCTCAAACACAAACCTAATGTCTAACTCTGGGTGCTGCTTCTTAATCAGCAGATGCTTACGTCTATCATCAACTGTAAACATACCCTTAGTCTCGATAATTATACCATTGGGCAGTAGAAAGTCTGGTGTGTATGTACGGTAAGCCAGATCTTCCCACTCAATCTTCATAGCTTCGTACTGAGCGAAGCACATTCTATCGTTTAGGGAATCTTGTACAACCTTCTCAAGCCCACTACGATAACCAAACTTCTTGGCACGTGCCCAATGTTTTATCGGACTAACCATTGGCGATCTTCACGTAAGATACCATCGGAGGATTCTCTGCACGTGATACAAGGGATGGCTTCTCTTGTAATCCGGGCCAGCATTTGTATCTATACTTACACCACCCACATTCTTTTCCGAGTATAAGATTTCCTGTCTCCTTCTTTCTGTATGTTTCTGGGATAGCTTCATAGCATCTGCGAAACTCATTCTTTGCAATCTCGTCGGAGAGTTGCTGGATCTTAGATACTTCCTGATCGACATCAATCCCGTCTGCTGGTACATATTTAAACTCTCCATTGGCTTTGTTAACTACCCACCATCCACCTGCTTTGACTCCAAGTGCTTTGGCGTAGCCTGCCAACTGAGCCACATAACCAAAAGAATCTTCAGCAGCCAGCGTGTCGTAGTCTTTGAACTTGTTCTCATATGCCCAGGGGCTGGCAGATTTAACATCGTCCACTGCTCCATCCATGATTAGGTCAGGCGTACCAGGAACTTCTGTGTCTTCTAGCTTGAGCACTACCCTCTCGCCAGATGCATACGCCACACCTGCCTCTGTGAGTAACCCCTTGAACACAGCCTCTACAATATCTCCGATCATCATATTGATTACGAAGTTTGTAGAGTGTCCTGCTGCATCTTCAGGGGAGTTCTTATCGAACCAGAGTTGGCAATAGTCACGTCCAACATTGGACATCCGCAGGCCAAACTTCTGATCCTGCTTCTGAACAAACTGCCGAATCAAGGCAGCACGAACATCAGTCACAATTTGTTCGACGGTTTCTTCACTGAGAGTGCTATCTCCAAATCGCAGATTGCTCAGATATTGGTGTACCTTGAGTTCGGCAGGATGATTCATTAGGCATCTGCCTGAATCTCTACGTCTACAAACTCTTCGACAACTGAATCAAACTCAGACTCAGCCTTCTCCTTCATCGCTTCATTGAAGGACTTGACTACATAATCATTGTAGCCATCGATCCACTCGTTGAAGCTAGCGAAGGTGCCCTGGTCCTCATCAGTCAGGGGCAGAGTGTGTGACAGATCCAGTGCTGCACTGGGGGTGAAGAACACTGCACCAGTAGGCAAGCTGTGCTCGATGGTATTCAGCAGGATGTTGTGCTGGGGCAGAATACGTTTCTGCTTTGCCATCTGTGCAATGGGAGCACCCATCTCTTTGAATGCATCTTTGTTGTCTACTTCCCAGATGAAGGGCACTGCAGTAAGACCTTCAATCTCTTCACCCTTTGCATTCAGTGCAATGGGGAAGTTCACTGTACCAAAGAGAACACGAACACGCTTAATGGACTTCAGAAGATTCTTCATGTCATCAGGCAGGGACTTGTAGTCTTCGATCCAGCCAGCAGGCTTGCCACAATTGAAGCCACCATCAGTGTCACGCAAGTCACCATTCAAGTCGGTAGACATAATGGTTTTTACATAACGATCCTTCTGTCCTGCAACACCTTTCACATACCGCTTGTACATGAATCGCTGGTTGAACAAACGGATGGTAGGTTCCTGGCAATACACATTCTCCTGCTCATTGCGCTGGAGAACATACAGGCCACCATCAACTACTTGTACCTTACGAATCTTGCCCTTTACATTCTCTTCACCCATCACACCAGAGTGATCAATCTTAAGACGAGCAAGGGTTGCAGTCTTTGTCTTCTCTTTCTTGAGATCAGCAGACATGCCCATTGCAGCAGCCATAGCTGCGAAGTTACCAGAGTCATTCAGAGTTACGAGTTCAGTCATTTTATTTCCTTTATCAAAGTTTGTTACTCTTGGTTAGGTTATCACTACTCTTTAGGTATTGCAAGTTCCATCTTACATTGAGTCCACACACATTGCAACCTCTTAGCGGGACAATGTGATCAACGTGGTATCCCTCTGGCCTCTCCTTGTAAAAATTCCTTATATCTTTTTTCTGTTCCTCTGTTAGCCAGACAGGGGTAGCTTGCTTGGCTAGTGCTCTCCTCTTAGCATTGTTGAAAAAGTATCTGTCTTTGTTCGATTGGTATTCACGCTTTGTCTGGGCCTTCCTTGCTTGCTTGTACTTATCTGTCTTTAATGTAGCGTAGTAATTACTTTTACTGCATTCGTAGCAAGCGTAGTTAGACACAAACCGTAGAGAGGTGTGTCCTCTCTTACATTCTTTGCCAACAAAGAAGAACTTACGCCCTTCTTCTATGGCATCCTTTCGTGTAATTAAATCCAATCCTCTTGATCCAGCCATGTTTTTCCTATGCCTCCCTCCATTATGATGGGGACATCTGTTTTAACACCAAACCTATTTTCTACCAGTAAGTTTACCTTACCATTAATAGAGTCCATAATACCTTTTACTTTATCTTTCTCATCGGGATGGACATCAATCACCACAGAATCGTGCACTGAATTTACTACACCACTTTGTAACCCTGCTGCTGTGAGGCTCTCGTGAACTTCTATCAGTACTAGCGGCACGATATCTGCAGTGGCAAAAGATTGCACAGGATAGTTTTTAATCTGCGTAAAGTTTGTTACGCTGCCGTCCCTCTTACGTTTTGTGTCTGGGAAAGCAAACTCTCTTCCACTTGGTGTAGAAATGTACCCATAGTTAACTGCTTGCTTTGCCAAGGTGTTATGCCATTTGCTTATTCCTTGGTACTTCTCCATGAAGTGTGAGTAATAGGCAGCTTCTGCTGGGGTTCTTCCATATCCTGACGCTCCGTATAGGGGTGCAAATGTATGCATCTTAGCAACCTGTCTAGTTGTAGGTTGCCCTGCCTCCGTAATAATCTTTGCTGTATACGAGTGTACATCAAAGCCTTCTTTGACTTCTTTTTTAATTTGCTCATCGTCTGAAAGTATTCCAGCCACACGAAACTCTAGCTGTGCAAAGTCCCACTCGGACACATAACCACCTTCCCATTTAGATATAAATACTTTTTTAACTGGGAAAGTAGAACCCCTTGGCATATTCTGTAAGTTCGGGTTGGACCCACTGAACCTGCCTGTTGCAGTGATGTGTTGATTCAGTCGTACATGCAGCATGCCATCTGGCTTGACGAATGCAGAGATACCATCCACAAAGTTAGTTAGATAACTATCTAATGCAGACAGCCTCCTGAGTTTACCTAAGAACTCGCTGGCTTCTTGCATACCTTTACCGGCGGCAACCCGTTCGAGTATCTCCAGGTTCCCTTTAGAAGTTCCGAATCCGTTGGCACTAGCCCACTTTTCATTTGGAGGAGTGAATTTAAGTCCCGCAACTTCCCGTGTAGGGTGATATTCAAATCCTGTTCCATTGCATTGTGTGCATTTAGTAGCCTTCTTAAACAGTCCTCCATCTTTCTTCTCCTTGAAAAACGAACCCTTGCCTTTGCAGGTAGGGCACTGTACTGCTTTCGTTTTATATAGGGTAGTGAAGTGCTGCTTGACTGCCAGCTTGAAATCTTGGTCAGTCATGTAAGGTGTGATTGCAGCAGCCCATCTGTTCTTGTCGATAGGCTTACGGCTAAATACTACCCATGATAATTGTTCAGGGCTGTTCAGGTTGATGGGTGTATCGCCCATCAGGGTACGAACATACTCATTGATGGAGCGTTCAAGTTCTGCCTTCTCCGTCTCAAATTCAGTACGAACGTGCTCAAGTTTGGACTGGTCTACCTTGAATCCATTCTGGTACATCCGTGCCAGTACAACCGTCACTTCATTTGTAAGCTCGATTGTCGGACGAAGACCCTCATCCGAGACTGACGAAAGTCTGGATTGTATCTTCTGAAAGATTCCCTCGGTAGCAAGCAGGTCGTGTCGTAGATAATCCGAGAGTTCATCATGTGGGATATCTCGTGTTGAGTATCCCTGTTTGAAGTAAGCATGCAGCGTGTCTTGTTTTTTGTACTCACACTCGTATCTTTCAGCCACAGAACCTAAGTCCAGCGACGCATTCTGTCCACGCTGCAGCACATACTCTGCAAGCATCGTATCAAACACAGGCCCATCGTACTTGAAGCCTGATTCCCAGAGCCACAGCAGGTCGTGGCTGATGTTGTGACCCACTAGCATGGTCGTCTTGTCGAGCCATTCTTGCACCCGATTACGCCCATTCTCAGTGGGCTGTACTTGAGAGTGATCAAAGGTGATGATCTCGTGCTCACCACCTACTGGAAGTACACCCACCATCACAAGTGTATTTCCAGGTTCAAATGGATCTAAGTGTTTCTTTCCATCCTTGTTTGTTACTGTGTTCTCAACGTCCAGTATCAGAATCATTGCCGTACCTTTCACGAATTATTAGGTTGGCTTGCGGTACATCTTCTCTCGGTGTTACAGACTGTCGGATTATATCTGCGAATGCCGACAGTTTGTTAAGGTTCTTTTCATTCTTCAACCATGTCTCGGTGAAGCCTGCCTCTATTGCTTTGTCGTAATCACTCATGATGAATACACTCCGGTAGTGAAGTCGAACTCACAGTTCACGATACGATGCACACCACTAATCTTGTTCTTCACAATGTTCAGGTACCGCATACCATCGTCCTCCGTCTGATCATTCATTGGCGGGTTCCTTGCAATCAGAATCATAAGGTCAGACTCACCTGCCAGTCCAGTCTTGCTGCCCTCAATCATTGCCTGTGACAGTACGATCTTGCCCTCTGCCTCGGCAGACAACTGAGTGCAGTATACCACCAGACATCCATACATCTTGCCAATGTTACGTGCATAGATTGCATTGGCCTTGAGTGACTCGTGATTGTTAGATGCAGCACCATCCTCTGCGAACTTGCTACCGATGTCCATGATCACAACGTCAGGCTTGTGATTCTTGATCACTGCCTCAGCCCAACGCATGGTCTTGCCTGTTGCATCTACAAACTTCAGGTTGTCCTTGATTGGATCGTACAGTCTGTGTGCCTGATTCTTGTTAGCCACAATCTGTGCCATGGTCATGCCTGTTGCAGCAGTCATGTACCGTGCAGCCACACGCTCAGGTTTCTCTTCGTTACAGAGCACAAGAATTTTGGCACCCTGTGATGCCCAGCCATGTGGTGCAGCACACAGTGTTGCATGGAAGCTGGACTTACCTACGTTGGATCGAGCACCAATCACAAACAGCATGCCGTTGTCCAGGCCCTGCACTGCATGATGCAGACTGTGCACATTGAACTGCCACTTGGTATTGTTCGATGCATTGTGGATGAGATTGTCGATGCTGTTGTCTACGTAGTTAACACGAATGCTTGGTGTGAAATCATCTTGGTAACTGTCGAGGATAGTACGCAAGGGTTCCATGGATGACTGCTCACCATTGACATACTGGAATCCAAGGTTGGCAACTTCTTCACCCACAACTTGACGAAACATGTGGGACAGAACTTCCTGTGCCACGTCAGAGCCAAGTGAATCTTCCTTGCGGATTCTATCGAAGATTAGTTTGTAGGATTGTTTCTGTGCGGTAGTAAGGGTGGGGTTGCTGGTTAGGAATAATGCCTCTACTTCATCGACTGTCAGGTCACGCTGGTATGTCTCCATGGCCTGATCAATCGTGACCTTGATCTTACGCAAGTCTTTGGTGAACAACTTCTCTGGGCATTTGTTGCCACGAGTGTCGTCGTAGAAGGACTTGTTAGTAAGACTCTTGAGTAATGCATGTTCCATTTAATCTCCAATGTATTTTCTAAGGTTGTCAATATCGTCTTCGTTTCTGTACTTAACATCATCTCGTAATCGTATGGCACTAGCATTGACACCATGTGATCTTAGCTCACGAGTGTACTCAACAGTCTTGTACAGGGCATCAGGATCAAGTGCAATCAGTACAGAGGTGTATTGTAACAGCATGTCCTTGTGTTCGGGAAGTAGCTGAGTGCCAAGCAAGGCAAAGCCTGTGCCTCCGATCTCTTCAATGACTGTTGCACTCACACAATCCTCAACCACAAATGCGTACTTGCTGTTGCCACGAATGTATGCAGTACGGGCAATGCCATAGCGTTTCCACTTAGGCTGCAGTGTGTCACCCACTGCCCTACCCACTGCATCGACAATCAGTTTGGTGCCTGGATCGTAGACAGGAAACACAACACGATCTTCACGGATGTCATAGCGCAGGTCCAGTTTGGCTGCGTCCAGCCCCCACTTCTCACAGTAGTCCTGCATCCGAGGCTCAGTGTAACGCATGACCACCCACTCTGGCAGAGAGAAGGGATCGACAGGGATATCGTCGAAACTTTGAGACAAGAATCTTTTGATGTCCTCTGCTCTGAGATTGGCACGAGTGCCGCCAGATGCATCACAACTGTTGGCGTAGCAGTTCCACAGTAGGGAACCCATCTCATTCTTTGCAGTGAAAGTATTCTTTCGGTGACACACAGGGCAGTTACCTCTGTATGTTTTACCTACGGATAAGTCTAAGTCTTCAACGAATTGTTTTATGTTCATATGTATCACCTGCCGTGTAAGGCGGAGCCTATCATGTATTTTGAGAAGTGTCAAACAGCTTTTGGAATCGAGCAGTCGATGCCTCTGTTGCTGACTTAAGTGTATGTTTTATATAGGGCATTACCGATTGTGCATTGGCATGTCCTGTCACTGCCTGTATCTGGAATACCCCTACACCAGCGTCAACCATTTCAGTGATGCCAGTCCTTCGCATGTCCATGATCTGGAGATGCTCTGGTAGTCCTGCCTCTCGCATGATTTTCCTAGCGTGTGAGGTAAGTAGATGTTTTGTATAAGGTTTTGGATAGACCTTATCGTAGAGGCAGACAGGAGCAACATAGGGCTGGAACCCCATGTCCTCCTTCTGTGCCACGAGTAGTTCGTGTAGGTCATCTGGGGTCGGAAGCTCCACTCTTGCCTTGCGTTTTGATTGCTCAAGATATAGTACGTGCTCGTCAAAGTCATAGTTTTCCCATTTCAAATTGGACATGTCGCCCAGCCTCTGGCACCAGACATATGCCATCTGCACGATAAGCCCCACAGAACGCCATTTAAACTGGCTGTATGCCGTCTTCAGGAAGAGGTTGATCTGCTCCTGCTCCCACACTTCTCGACGTGGCCTGTGTGCCTTCTTACGCACCACCGTCCAGGGGTTGTGATCAATGTAGCCGAGGGAGATAGCCCAATTGTAGAGCCTGCTGCACACTGCCTTGCAGTGATTGGCAAACGGGATACCCCTCTCAGCCAATTGATTGTAGATAAACTGGGCATCAGGTGCTTTCATATCATCTGCAAAGAACTGATCCACCTTCTTGCCCCGCATGTGGCAGGCAAGGATAGCTTCCAGATTGTATCTATAATCACGCTGAGTATTGGGAGTCAGTGACCTGTAATCCAGTGACTTGTAGTATTCACGAACTAGCGTGGTCAGTTTTCTCTGTCCCAGTTTAGGACCGAACATTACAGGTGCCCCTCTGTTAGATCAAACCATACCTGATACAACTCAAGGAATGCCTTGACATCTGGTGTATCAGGGTCAATGTACTTCATGGTCTTGCGGAATCGCTCACCGAACTCAAACATATTCCCATGAAACTCCAGCGCATTGATCAGGATATTAGCCTGCTCTGGATTCTCTGTGGTGTCAATCTCAATTGTCACTTTCATTTACTGCCTCCATAATTGTGGGCACAACTTCACTCAGAACAACTGCACATTGGCATGCCACATCACGATGTTCTTGCTGGGTGTCCATGCTGGTACGCACTTGGACATAGTGCAGCCATGACCGGAGTGTGCCAGACATGTACAACTTAGACATGGTCAAACCCTCTGGCAATACCTTACGTGCTACCTCCTTGGCAATGCCCTGTGCCAGTGCATTCTTGTAGGCAGAAACTGCATTGGACACTAGCCTTGCCTGCTCATCAGACCACCACCGCATAAGCTCTCTGTCCTCGCAGGGCAGGCTGGACTGTCGATTCTTTTCATCTTGCATCCGTGTACCTGCAATAGTGAACTCATCTGACTCAGCGTACCTTTGACTGAACTCCTGAAAGCTGAACGATCTGTGCCTGAGAATCTGCCTTGCAATATCTCGTGTGGTATTGATCTCCATGCAGACGGATGCCATTTCAAACGGTGACCAGTGCTTGTGTTTGATCAGGTACTTAATTAGTTTGCGGTACTCAGGATTGTCCTGGTTCTCAGGGTTAGATACTCGTGCCATACGAGCAACCCATGCCTCTGCATTGGGTGTGTTCCAGACTAGTTTAACTTTACTCATGTGTTCTTCTCCTTTAGTTTGGCTTCGACTGCTTTACCAAAAGACCTGATTCCATAATTACTCCCATGCTGATAGAGAAACTTATCGGCGTAATCGTAAATCTCCTCAGCCGTCAGCCCAACCCATTCACGTTTTACATGGTCGTGCATTGCCATCATTGCGTTTGCAAACCATCCAGTCATTAGCCCTTCGTCAATATCTTCAATACGCCAACTTTGATCTGCCACTGTGTTAATAAAAAACCTAGCCCATGCTTGTGCATATCGATGGCTTGGCGTAGTGCCTCTATTTGGTTTTCTCGTAGCTCAGACTCCAGTGCGTCTAGCGCCTGATCCATTGTGTCTGCATGGCCTGTTGCTAGGTCAAATGTACCCATGATTCGGATAAGTCGATCTTTGCTGGAGTCAAAAGCATCAGCAGCCTCCTCCAGCAAGTCAGCAATACGATCAGGCTTACCCTCCTGCACAGACTTGCGAGTGCTGATCTGCCTGCGTATCTCTGCTCGTTTGCGTAGACGATAGACTAGATCATCCACCATTCTTCTCCTTTAGTTTGGCTTCGATGTCTCGCACCAGCCTCATCAGGGCAGGCTCTTGGTCGTAGCTAGGCCACCAGCTAGGCAGGGCTTTGATCTCCTCATCCGTCAGCCCAACCCATTTTGACTTGCAATTAGGGCATTCAATCTCAGGCTCTTTCCCGAATCGTTCTACCCACCACTTGCTCTGGCTCCTGTCACCGTCATAGATCAGCTTCACCCCGCACTTGCAGCAGGGAATGTAGTCACTGTGTGCCATTGTGCTGCCCCTTAAACCAGAGTGCAGCACACACTGCCTCTAGTCTCTCACTTGGTTTCTCTGCATTCAGTGCCTCATTCACGCCTTTATTGTAGGCATAAACAAGATCATCAGATTCAATGGTGGTGTATGGTTTGTAAAAGAATGTCATCAGCAGGGCGACTGCCATGCCTGTAATTGCATGAGTAATGATTGGCCTCATTTGTTTTTCTCCGTGTATTGGATTACTGCATTGGCAAAGTTCAGTAGCAAGGCATCGAGGGTGAGAATTACCGAGTCATCTTCCTCAACTTTCCATGTGATCTTCTTCTGCTCGTCTGTCAGACTGTCCATCACTGCATTCACATCGTCTTGTGTCAACATCTTCATACCCTTTCATTTTCACTGCCCTTTTTTTATTGGGCACAGACTTGGGCTTGTATTTAGGGGTGAACAAGTCCTTAGCCACATAATCCTTGATGAACTTGTTACCCCTAGCCATGTGCCTACCCCTTATGCCGCCAGTGCAAGGCCAGACATGTTGCGGAACTCTTCAGTGTAGATAACATCCTGAATGTTCTGCTCCATGCGGATCGTCTTACGGGCAAGGTCAGTATCCTTACGGCCCTGAACGTGGGTGCTGAGGTGAGTCAGGGTATTGTAGACACGATACGCATTGTCTCCAATCTCACGGTAGTTATCGTAGATACCAACCACCTGCTCCAAGTACTTCTTGTTCACCTTCACACCAGTCTTGGTGAAGTAGGTTGCGACATGCCGCTCAAAGAAACTGATAGCGGCATCACGCTCCACCTTATGCTGACGCATCACTCGCATGTCATCTGCCTGTTGCTCCAGCCTGATGGGGAAGTCTGCAGCCACCTTGCCTACAGTCTCTGCATCAGCATTGACTGTGTGCTTCTGCTTGATACCGATAGATTCACGAGGGGCAAGCATTCCATTCAAGCAAGCAAGGCGGTAGATCATGGCCTGCACTTGACGCTTGACCGACTGATCGTGACTGTCACGGATTGTCATCTGCATTTTTGCAGCTTCGCCCAGCGCCTTGGTGAAGTCATGCTTGGGCAGGATGATACGGGCAGAGAATGCCGCACCATTGTCCATGCTATCGAACTTCACTTCAGCATTGGACGTGTCCAGACCGGACAGTGCAATGCCATGGCGCAGGTTATCCCACAGTGTGCTGAAGTTCTCAGTCTTGTGCACCGACTTTGAATCGCCAATGACACTGTCCGTGGCAGGGTTCACAACCCAGAAACGATCAGCGAGAATCACACCATTACGAATCTGTGGCTCACGCTGGGGTGTGAAGTTCAGGTGAGAGGGCAGTGCGGGAAGGATCGTGTCGAGGTTGAGGTCAGCACGGGCTTCTAGGATTTCAGTGGTCAACATGGTAATGCTCCTTTGTGGGTAAGAAAATTAAGCTGCTTGTTTCCAGTTACGGCCCAGTTTACGGGCAGGTTTTGCCTTCTGAATGAACACAGACATCTTGCCCATATGCAGGGCATTGAAACAGGTGCCTGGGACATTCAGATCGATGCACCAACCACGAGATTTGCGTACTCGTTTGCGGAAGATGACAGGGATACCGAATAGTTTGGTGCGTTTCTCATAGTATTGCATAGACTTTCGCCTCCTTAGTTAACTCGACACAGTCAGCATTGTACACAGGGTCTTTTGTACCTGCAAGAACAAAGCTGTCATACATGTATGGATTGTA
>Ga0208788_1000654_pt1 | contig 16969 bp, 24 predicted proteins | sample Wag4_2014_7_11_3_FD_187363 | JGI IMG/M metagenome (GOLD analysis project Ga0208788, IMG submission 187363) | Fresh water mixed with fracking chemicals microbial communities from Ohio, USA - Utica-2 Time Series FC 2014_7_11 (SPAdes) (version 2) ...
AATGGCTTCGTGAAGATTGGCCTTGTGCCATGGAAGGAAGATGGTAGTCTCAATGGCAAGTATTACAAGCGGCTTGAGGAAGTGGTAGCCAAGGCTGAAAAGCGCGACGTTGTAGTAGTAGTGCGACTGTTTGAGCACACCTTTCAAACTTACGAACAAGGCTGGAATAATCATTGGACAAGAACACTGCCGGCAAAGAATCGCCCAGCAACGCCTGAAACTGTCCACACCAAAGGGCCATGGAACACCTACCAACGCGCCCATGTCAAGCGAGTTGCGCAAACGCTTAATGGCTATGACAACGTGACAGGGCATGTTGGTAATGAACTCTACCGCTACAGCACGGCATGGTTCCAGCCCAAAGTGGTGAAGTGGTGGCGCAAGTGGTCCGATAGTCCTATCGGCGCCGGCTATGCAACAGGCTTAAAGCCTTCCCTGGGGCGCTCTCAAGACTGGCTGAGCGGCATGAAGGTGGACTGGGTGGCGCCTGCCAATGGCGAACGGATAGAGGGCTTCAAGGGAGCCTACATCTATGACACTGACCATGGCCGCCCTCTCTATTCAGACCTGCCAGGAATGGCGGCAGCATGGAGGCGAGGCGATGCCGTGCTGCGCATGGATGGTTTCAATGGCACACTGCTGAGAAACCAAGAGAGCCCAGTGGCAGATCGAGCGTGGATTGAGAGCGTGGTAGGCTAGTGCTCCTAGCATTGCGCCCGTGACTGCTTACGTCACCTCTGATCTTCACCTTGGCCACGCTGGTATTCTCACCTTCGTCACGCCCGATGGCGCCCCATTGCGTCCGTTCATGAACCTGGCGGACATGCACCATGAGCTGATGAAGCGATGGAACAAAAAGGTGAATCCTCAAGACAGAGTGTATGTGCTGGGTGATGTGGCATTTAGCAAGCCTGCTCTTCAGCTCATGTCGGAGTTCAATGGCAAGAAAGTGCTCATTGCTGGCAACCATGATCGACTTCGACTTAGGGACTATGCAGCAGTCTTTGAGGACGTTAGGGGAGCATACTATCGTGATGGCCTCATCTTCACTCATGTGCCAGTGCATCCTGCTGGCCTGACTGGGCATTATCAAGGCAACGTGCATGGCCACCTTCATGCCCATTTGGTCTATACAAGCGATGGGGAAGTGGACAAGCGGTATTTCAACGCCTGTTTGGAGAGGAACAGCTTTGAGCCTGTAGCATTGGAGAAGATCAGAGCTTACTTTGGGCTGTGACTTCCGAAAGGCGCACATTCAACACTGACGTGCGTGCGCCTTGGAATGCTTCCATTCATCATTGCCTTAAGGCAATCGACAATCACACCGCCCTACACCTGCAAACTGGACTTCCCTGGCATGAGCAGAAAGCTGCCATGCTCAGGGAGTATGTTGCAGAGTTGAAAGATTGGCTGATAATGCAAGAACGCAATCAGACCAAGGCCAGACAGTAGTGGGCAATGGAAGCAGATTGAGCGGCCTTCAGGCGTGCTGCTTTCAGAAGCTGTTGCTTGATGAGAAAGAGTTTGTTCATCGACGTTCTCCATGAAGCCACCCCCGTTCCATGGTGACTGAACATGCACCATTTGCAATTCGCAAACGGCGAACGTGATTTAAGCCTAGCAGTAGAGCAAGAGGGTGTCGAGAGGGCCTTCATTCCTCTTTGTACGACGATTAAAGCAGGGTTGGCCCTGCTCCCTCCCGTCACTGGGGAACGGAAAGAAAGCTCGTAGAGCTTTCGGCGGAATCCCGAAGGGTTCCTTCCCTCGCTGGCCAGCGGCTCCTGCAGGAAGCTCAGGAATACTACCACAACCGTTCGGTCCAGAACACCGCTGCTCCCCTTTCCCATAGGCGTTTGTTCACGCGCTTAGCCTCTGCGAAAGGCACAATGACTTCCCGGCAAATGCCGCATTGAGAAAAGCAGAGCTTGACCATCACACACCCTCGACTTTCTTCAGCTCGCGCTCCAACTTGTGCAATTTAGGCAGCAGTTCAGGCTTGTAAAAGTGTTCTGCTGCAAGAAGTTGCAACGCAGTTTGCCTATCCGCTTCCAGCAATGCAACCAGGAAGGTGACTTCTTTGAGTGAAAGCATGGTGTTCATTGGCTTTTTCAGGAAAGACGGAAAAGGCGTATTTGTGAAAATTGTAGCGGTGGTTAGTGGACTAAACTCCTCAACCAGTCTATGTCATCATCCTTTGATGCCTCAAGAATAGCCCCAGCCAACGCAAATGCGTAGTCATCAATACCAGATTCTTTGCCACCAGTCACATTCCATTGACCACTGCTCCTGTAGATAACGCTGAGGTTCTTGAGCTGCCACACTGCTTTCTTGTGGGGATACATCTCAATAAGACCAGCATTGAATAACTCTTTCATCTTGCTAAACGCTTTCATTTTGCTACTCACAGACCAAGCAAGTTCAGAGATGGGAAAGTCTTTTGCCAGTGACTGAATAAGAGCCGAGCTGTTAAACTGGTCAAGAACTATGCTGCTGAAGTCATAAGTGCGATGATGCTCTCTAATCCACTCTTCCACTCGCGCAATGTTCACTTCTTTCTTGCCACCAATCTCAAAGTCAGCATCGAAGGCGTGGAACTTGTCCACCACTAAACGCTCCCCTTCATAGTGGACAATGGCTGCAGTGTAATCATCACGACCCACACCACCGCGTGCCGGGTCAAGAGCGAGAACGTATGTGCCCTTAAACTCCAACTTTGGCGGCAAGATAGTCCGATCCTTATTCACTGCTACGTCAACAATCTCTGGAGCAAGCAGTACAGAGTTGTTGGCGCGGAACTGGGCGCCAAACTCCACCCAAAACGCTTCTTCATCTTTCTTTCTAGCGTTCTCCAGGAAGTCACACCCCCATGGGAGGTGAGGATTGATCTCCCAAGTTGGCACTTGTAGGGCTTGCATCCCAGGGAAGTCGCCACTTTGCGCTTGCTTGAAGTGATCAAAAAACAAGCCGGAGGTCAGGTAGGGAGATGATAGTTCAATGATCTTTCCATACTTTCCAAACTGAGCGATGGAAGGGGAAAGAGCCGTGTACATGGCCTCCGCGCCCCTATTGGCATCCCCTTCAATACTAAAAGCCAGCTCATCCTGAAGAATGGCCACTACTGCTTTACCACGGGATGCACGGGCCGATGCCGGGATTGCCTGAAAAACGCAGTTGTTCTTAATCTCAATCTCCAGGCTTGTCTCCCTTGAAATCTCCTCTTCAAACGGACTATTGATGATTAACTGGCGAATGTTATCAAGAGCAATCTTTGACTGACCAAGATCATTAGCCACGGCAATGATGTACCACTTCTCCCCCTTTCGCACCCTGCGAGTGAAGTGCTCATCGAGGACAAAGCACATGTAGCAGGCAGCAATGGCCGACATGAATGTTTTACCACTCCTGCGCCCTAGAGCCCAGATGGCATGGTTGATGTTATTGCTAAACAGCTTATTGAGAATCTCTTGCTGCTTAGGCCAGAGTTCCACGCCAAGAGCGTGCTTTGCAAAGTCCGACGGAAGAAGTGTCACCTTAGGCTTTCCATTGATCGCAGTGCCTTTTGTGGCACGAAGTATGCCGGCCTCCCACGCGCAGGATCGGCCCAGTATTCGTCCATCATTGCTTCCTCTCCATAGCACCATCCATGAAGCAAGGTTTCTTGATTTTCAATGGTCACAAGCACAAACTTCTTGCTTGGACATTCATTCTTCTGCACTATCAAATCATAATGCTTCTTTGATCGCGTCTTAACATCAATGCCAGGGAGATCGTCGGAACCTCGCTTGGCTTCTGTTTCTTTGTAAAGTTCGTGCTTGAGCCCCAGGTAAGACGCCACTGCCATCTCCCCAGCGGCGCCCAAGAGATGCACTTGCAAAGCCTTGTCCCCAAATCGCGGCCCCCTGTTCCTTCCTCTTAACCCCTTCGCTTCATTCACAGCCTGTCTTCGATGGCCCTCCTCCATCGCCAATCGCCTTTCTTCGTCAGTGAATGTGAAGAGAATCGGTGAAGGGGCCATAAAGACATGGGCATCGTCGCCATGATAACCACCATTAGAATGAGAGAACTAGCCACAAGGGGCAATGGCAGAAGAAGTAGTTGATCTAGGTCACGCCACCGCGAATGGTCTTCGCATGGATGGACTTGCCAATGCTCTCACCGGCATGGGTACTGGTCGAGACAAAAGCCGCCACACTACCACTCAGCCCATCGTCTTCCTCACGCAAGAAGAGCTGGAAAACCTCTATGGGGAGTGGATTCCCAGGCGCATCATTGACGTGGTAGCCGAGCAGTCCACACGCAAGGGCTACAAAGTGCTGTTTGGTGGGGACGGAGCAAGAGCAGAGGAGGTGGCTGGTATTGAGCAAACCATCGAGGATCTCTACATTCTTGAGCACTTCATGCTCGCCAGTAAGAACGCAAGACTCTATGGCGGTTCGGTTATCCTCCTTTACATTGACGATGGTCGAGCCGCTGATCAGCCGGTCAATAAGCGCAACATTCGCGCCATTGAAGGCATGGAAGTGCTTGACCGCTGGCAGATCGCACCAATTATCAGCGAGGAAAGCCTCTACGACTACTCTAAGGCAACTTACTATCAGATTATTTCAGGCGACCTGATTCAGCAGCCGCAACTACAAAAGATCCACAAGGATAGGATCCTCAGGTTTGATGGTGAGTGGCTGCCTTATCGCATTAGGCAGAGGAACTACGGCTGGGGAATGAGCAGCCTTCAGACCATCTACGACAGCTTTCGTCATTACTGGACTGGCCTCAACTCTGCTGCAACAGTGCTGGTTGAGTTTGACGTGTTTGTGCATAAGCTGCGAGGCTTGAGCACGATGCTTGCTGCTGGCAAGGAAGCCGATGTGAGGCAGCGTTTGGTGCTGAATGACATGAGCAAGAGCATCTATCGCGGCTATGCCATTGATGCCGAGCGTGAAGAGCTTGATTATGTTACACGCAACTTGACTGGCATTGGTGACGTACTGGAAAAGCTCCGCATTGACATTATTGGCGCCTCGCAGATTCCCCATACCATTTTGTTTGGTGAGAGCCCGAGTGGTCTTGGCGCTACGGGGCGCAGTGAAGAGCGAGACTTCGCCAAGTTCCTTGGTGATTACCAAGCAGCGCACTACAAGCGACCCTTGCAGAAGCTGATGGAAATGATCATGCTGAGCAAGACCGGACCGACCAATGGCGAACTGCCTCAGTCGTGGCGCGTGGCCTTCAACGACTTGTTTGAACTGAATGAACGAGAGAAGGCAGACGTGAGAGCCCGTGTGGCAGCCGTAGACGGCAGGATGCTGCAACTGGGCGTTCTTCATGCGCAAGAAGTAAGGGATGCTCGCTATGGAGGGTCTGAGTGGTCAATGGAAACCGCCCTCGATCCATCGCTCAAGGCAAACGATGCAATGCTTGCTCCCAAGGCAGGAGGATCGGTGCCCCCTGGTGGCCGCGACCCATTGAATGAAGAGAATGGCACCCTGCCCATTGACGGCACCCGTGAGGTGGCCGACTCTAAGGCGGGCCTGTTCTTGGAGGGCGACTTGGAGCACAAGCGAGGTGATGTGCAGTTCAAGGACAAGGAGCTTCACCAGCAAGCGATTGCTGCTGCCAAAAGCAAGTTCAAGGTGTGGCCCAGTGCCTACGCCAGTGCGTTCATGGTGAAGAAGTACAAGGAGCTGTATGCACGAAAGCACGGTGGACAGAGCGGCTTCAAGGGAGACGATGGCGATGTGAACTATGACGACTTGGACAAGTGGTTCAAGGAGGAGTGGGTGAGGATTGGCGCCAATGGCGAGATTCTGGGAGAGTGTGGCGATAGAGGCGAAAAGGAAGGAAAGCCCAAGTGCCTGCCAAAAGCAAAGGCAGAGGCGATGGAGAAGGAAGAGCGGCGAACGATTGTCGCTCGCAAGCGCAAGGCCGATCCAGACCCTGAGCGCAAGGGAGCTGCAAAGATGGTTAGCAGCAAAGTGGATGCCATTGAACCCATCAAGACTGGAGGGCTCATCATTGGAGGCATTGACGAAGCTGCGCTTATCTCAGAGGAAGACATTGCCGAGGCTTTGAAGCAATGGAAAGAAGAAGCACCAGCCCAGTTCAAAGAACTGCTAGAGGCGGACGATGCTGAATGACCTGAGCGGACTATCTCAAGCAGTGTTAGCCACAAGGCTCGATGCAGCCTGGTCTTACGATCAGCGCACTGGCCGCTACCGCAATGAGAAGGGGAGGTTTTTAAGTCAGAAGGCCGTTGAAGCCTTGGTGGACAGCCGCATTAACAGGCTCGACACCACTCTGCGGCGCGTTACGCGCATGATGGCAGAGGGGAGCATCACATTAGATCAATGGCAGGGCAGCGTCCGTGAAGCAATCAAGGCAGCTCACATCCAGGCAGCCATCATCGGGCATGGTGGCAAGGACAGCATGGGAAGCGTCGAGTATGGGCGCATTGGTCAGAGGCTTCGTGCAGAATACGCTTACCTACAGGGCTTTGCTGGTGACGTTCTGGCTGGTCGCTCTTCTGCTGCCATGGCTGTTGCTCGTATCAGCCTTTACGCTCAAAGTGTACGCGGGAGCTACTGGCAGGGTGCGGAGCTTCGTAAGCAGGCGGAAGGCTATGGACTGATGCGCCGCATCCTCGATCCAATGGCGCAGCATTGCACCGACTGTATTGGCTACGCCAGTCGAGGAGTGGTGCCCATTGGCACGCTGCCGATGCCAGGGCAGCGTTGTGCATGTAATGCACGGTGCAAGTGCCGAGTGGAGTTTCTCAGACAGCAAGCGCCTAATGCTCCCGTGTAAAGAGGCCCTAGTATCTAGCGAGCTTCTTTCTTTCAGTGGCGAAAATCCTTTATTGCGGCGATGCGGGCGTGCAGACGGGCTTCGGCCGCGTTGCAGAATACCTTATTCCTGCTCTCGCTAAAGAGCACGAAGTTTTCGCGTTATGCACGAATTGGCACGGCGACCCCTCGCCCATGCAGCAGCATTGCCAGATGTTCCCTGCAATGGCGCACGGCTCTGACCCGTTCGGCTCCCATCGCATTGCCGAACTGGTGCAGGCCATCAAGCCAGACGTGGTGTTCATTGTCAATGACATTTGGGTGGCCATCAGCCTGATCGACCGCATTGAGCCGCTCAAGGAAAAGCTGGGCTTCAAGGCTTGTGTTTACACCCCCATTGACTCTTACGGGCTGTTTCCTGAACTGTTACCTGCTCTGGAAAAGTGGGACAAGCTCATCACCTACACCGAGTTTGCCAAGCTGGAAATCGAGAAGATGGGCTACACCCGTCCCATTGGCATTGTCGGACATGGCACTGACTTCAGCAAGTTCTTCCCGCTGAACAAGGAGCAGTGCAGGAAGGACGTGGGTGTTCCCGAGGATGTATTCATTGTATTCAATGGCAACAGAAACCAACCACGCAAACGCATCGACTTGACCATTAAGGGCTTTATCAAGTTTGCGAAAGACAAGCCTGATGCTCGACTGTGGCTGAACATGGGCAAGAAAGACATGGGGTGGGAAGTGGTGCCGCTGTTCAAGCGTGTTGCCCGAGACGAGGGTTATGACTCCACTGGGAAGCTCATCTTGACCAGTCCTAACTTCTCCACCCACAACTGTCTTCCCATTGAGCAGCTCAATAAGGTGTACAACGCAGTGGATGTTGGCGTGAATACCTGCTTGGGGGAGGGTTGGGGCTTGGTGAACACTGAGCACGCTGCAACTGGTCGCCCGCAGTTGGTGCCAGATCACACCAGCCTGAAGGAAATCTTTGACGAGGTGCCGCGCATTGCAGTAGAAAGCTGGGAAACCGACAGGAACTATGGGCTGGAGCGTGGGCAAGTATCGGCAGATCACCTGGCCGAGCTGCTCGACAGTTACTACTACAACCGTGAGCTGATGGAGGAAGATGGCGTGTGGTGTCACAACCGTATTCACGAAGAGCAGTTCACTTGGAAGCACGTCACCAACAAGATGCTTGGTTACATCAATGAGCTGCTGGCTCCTGAGGTGAAGGTGCCTGAGTTCAAGGGCTTCGGCGCCCCCGTGAAGGTGGCCTGATCATGCAAGTTTCCCAAATCTTCTTGAATGACAACGGTGGCAAGGAGCTGCCGGAAGCACTGCAACTGTTTACCAATACAGTGCGAGCAGGTTTTCCTGGTGCCGACTATGTGCGGTATGACAACGAAACACTTAGAGCGTTCATCGTTGAGCACTTTGAGCAGGATGTTGTTGATGCTTATGATAGTCTTCGCTCCTATTCCAACAGAGCAGACCTGGGCAGGTTCTGCATCCTTTACATTGTTGGAGGCTGGTACTTTGACATTGCAATCAGGCTTCATTCTCCTGTTGAGCTTGCTGATCGCATTGACTTTCTCGCCTTCCGTGAAATCCAGAAGTTTACTGGCACTTGCTGGGCGTGCATGACCGCTGTTCTATTCTCCAAGCCAGGCAATCCTGCGCTTCGTCACGCCATCCATCAGATTGTGGAGAACTGCCGGAACAAATACTACGGCATCACTCCATTGTCCCCTACTGCCACTCCCGTACTGGGGCAAGCACTGGCTCGACATGGAGAACAATCATCGTTTGTTTATGGTGACTTCGTGCAACTGACCCCCACTCATCAAAACCAGAACACTGCATTTGTCCTGCCTGATGGGACGATTCTTGCATGGGGCAAGCCGGCGGGCGGCGGGGACTTGTCGGCATTGGGAGCCAAGGGCACTAACAACTACAATCAACTCTGGCACGACCGCTTGATCTATCAGTGAAATACTTTCTGGACTTCGGCACTCACTACTTGGACAATGGTGGGAAGTATTCAGGCTGCGAAAGCGGCCTGCTCACTTTTGAGCGGGAACTGTTCTTTGGCGACAAGCCGCCCTACGATTGGCATGTTCTCACGTTTGAACCTTCCGCTCATGCAGTCGAAGCAAACAAAGCAGTCGTTCCGTCCATCGCAGAGCGTTTTATTTCGCTTCAGGCTATTCATGCTGCTGTTGGCACAGAAGATGCTGTGGTGACATTTAAGTGGCTGCCTGGCTACAAAGCAGGCTCCACTTGCGTGATGGAACCATTAACTGAGATTGAGCTGCATCATTGCGAGAAGCATCAAGTGCAAGCAGTGGATGTGAAGCGAATCGTGCAGGAGATTATTGACGCGGACAGCGATGCCACTATCTACGTTAAGTGTGACATTGAGGGAGCCGAGTTTGAAGTGCTGCCACGACTCCTTGAAATAAGCAACGTGGGGCAATGGGTGAAAGCCATTTATGTGGAGTGGCATGATCGTTTCTGGCAAGGAAAGCCACGGCACGATGAAGTGAAGGCAATTAAGGCTACGATTGTGGAAGATTGTGCCCGCTTTGAAGTGGCGCTTTACGACTGGGTGTAGCCAATGGCCAGCAAGAAACAACAGTCCAAGATTCGTCGCGTGATGCGCGAGTTCAAGGGCGGCAAGCTCAAGAGCAGCAGCGGAGAAGCTGTGACCAGTCCTAAACAAGCCCTTGCCATTGCCCTTTCAGAGGCTGGCTTATCTCGGAAGCCCAAGAAGGACATGGGCGATGAATACTACCTGGCTTTCATGAAGGAGCTTGGCGGGGACGATGAGGACGAAGACGAAGACGAGGGTGAAGACGAAGACGAGGACAGAGACGACGCAGAATCTTTTTCCCCTCCATCGTCAGTGCGTTCTGCGGCCCGTCGAGGGCTGGAGCTGCGCAAGAAGCACGGCAAGGGTGGCCTGACCACGCAAGAGGCTGGTAAGCAGGGCATCGGCAGTGGTGTGGCACGGGCTTCGGACCTTGCAGGTGGTGAAGCCGTGAGCTACGAGACAATCAAGCGCATGGCAGCATTCTTCTCTCGCCATGAGAAGAACAAGAGCGGCGGCGAGGATGATGCTGGTCGAATTGCTTGGATGCTCTGGGGTGGCGATGCGGGTAGAGCCTGGGCCAATCGCATCATTAAGATGGTTGAAAGTCGCCGCAAAGGGCAATGAGCGAGTACGTTCACATTATCGAAGAGGACAGTGAGGACGGCATTGGCATCATGAAAGCCCTGTCGATTCTTTCGGCGCATGAGCACAGGGACACTCCCCATTGGAGACTTGTTGAGGAGCAGCACTTTAAGAATGGCCGGCACGACGAAACCCACATGTTTGTCGAGAATCGCTACGACAAACCGCACGAATACTATGTGCCGATCAGGATGCTGGTCTTTGAGGTGGAGGCTATCGCCAGAGCCTATGTGATGGAAGACGTGGAGCGCCAGGTGCAATCCATCAGGAATCAGGACGACGACGACGAGGATTGATTGGCATAGACCAGGAAGTTTGGCATCCCCAAGAGCCAGAGGATTGAGATGCCATAGAGCCCGCTCAACACGCGAATCTGAGCACAGTCGGGAGAGATGAGTCCTTTTTCCATTCTGGAATAGGAGCTTTGACTGATGCTCAAGTGGAAGGCTACATCTTCTTGGTTCATGCCACTGTTCAGACGAGCTTCTTTAAGGCGTGCTGCAATGAGCGCCTTCGCCTGCATGTAGTTCATTTTTGACACATCCAGAGGCGACAGGTGCCCAGCCACGGTATGCAGGATTGAATAGGATTGTGAGCCAGTATAGCCCGTCCGTTAGCCTTATGGCATGAGCGAAACTTCTTTTCGTTACGACGTATCTCCTATTGACAAGTACGAAGTGACGCCTGAGGGCTATCTTCGTGCTTGGGCGACCATTGCGCGCACTGGTGTTCAACTTTACACTGATGCAGATGGTTCCATTCGCAAGGAATACCGTCCAGCGGAAGAAGTTGGCTCGGCTGAAAGTCTTGCTTCATTTGCGGGCAAGGCTGTAACACTGGAACATCCCAGCGTTCTTCTCGACAGCTCCAATACCAAGGAACACCAGATTGGTTTCACTGGTACGGAGGTGGTTTATGACAACGGTTTCGTCCGGGCTGTCATGACCATCACCGACAAAGATGCCATTGAGAAGATCATGCGCAAGGATGTGAAGGAAGTCAGCGCGGGTTATAGGGTCGAATACGACTCTACGCCTGGCGTCACAGAAAACGGCGAGCACTATGACGGCGTTCAACGCTCGATTAGCGGCAATCATGTGGCCGTTGTTAGGCGTGGCCGTGCTGGCCCGCAAGTGAAGTTGCATCTTGATCGTCTTGATGCAGCTAGTCCACACCTACTCAACATAGAGGAACCATCTATGACTGCGAAAGTCAACTTTGATGGCGCTGAGTTTGAGGTGAGCGAAAGCGTTGCGCTTGCGATCACCAAAGAACGAGAGGACGCCAAGATGTCCTACGAGGACATGAAGAAGAAGTACGACGGCATGATGGCCGAAGCCTCCAAGATGAAGGAGGAAATGGATGCGATGGAGAAAGAGATGAAGGGCAAGATGGATGCTGCCGAAGGCCGCGCCGACGCCCTTGCCCAAGAGCTTGAAGCCGCCAAGGCTGATCTTGAGGCCGCCAAGCAAGTGAACATTGATTCGCTTGTGGACGAGCGCATTGCTCTCATCGACAAGGCTCGCACCACCCTGGACAGCGAGTTTGACTTCTCTGGCAAGAGCGCCCGTGAAGTCATGGAAGCCGCCATCAAGGCGGTGCGTGGTGACAGCGATCTGTCGGAGCGTTCCGACGATTACGTTGAAGCCATGTTTGACACCCTGTCGGAAACCGCCCGCAAGGACTCGGCTTCCACTGACAGCCTCCGCAAAGCCGTGGCGTCTCTCGCCTCCCCTGTGGCTGCTCCCTCTTCCTACCTGGAGCGTCTGCAGAACGGCTGGAAAACCCCCCTCTCCGTTACCAAGAAGGACCGCTGATCATGGCCGTTACTTTCTCTTCTACTGCTGGTTCGGCGGGTGGTGTGCAGCAGTCCTACGAACTGCAACATGCTGCTCTGCTGGAAGGCCAGCTTTCTGACATTCGTGACAACACCATTGGCACCTATGTCAACGAAACCGGCGCTGTGCTGGCTTTCGGCAACGTGCTCACCTATGCAAGTGGTGGCACTGTTGACAACTCCGCCCAGACGATCTCCGGCACCACTGCTCCCGTGGTGGGCGTCAATGTTCTCACCTACGTTGACGAAACTGCCGAAGATGCCAATAGCCGTCCTGGCGTGAAGGCCAATCAGGCTCTTAACGTCATGAACGAAGGCGCTGTTGCCGTTTACGTTCACGGTTCCGTGACTCCCGCCTCGACTGTGCGCGTTGTGCATACTGCTACTGGCGTCAAGTATGCCGGTCAGTTCCACGCCACTGCCATCTCTGGCAAGACTGCCGTGCTGTCCAATGCCCGCTACCTCACCTCGGCGGCTTCTGGCCTGGCAATCCTTGAGCTGAACGGTCCGTCGTTCACCCTCACCGCTGACACCACTACCGGCTGATAGGAGGCCCTACCAATGTCTGATTTCCGCATGGATGAGGCGGGCCTGTTTCTTGAGCGCCAGCTTGAGTACATCCGCCCCCAGGTATTTGAAACTGTCTACGCCGACATCAAGTACCCGACCATTCTGCCTGTAACCGCTGAAGCGGGTAATGCAGCGCAAACCTTCACCTACCGCATCATGGACAGCACTGGCGACTTCCGCCTGCTGGCCGATGCTGCTGATGATCTGCCCCGCGCTGACATCAGCCAAGTGGAGAAGAGCATCAACATTCGTTCCTTCGGTGGTAGCTTCGGTTACACCGTGCAGGAACTGCGTGCTGCTCAGATGGCCAACATCGCTCTGGAGCAGCGTCGCGCTGCTGCTGTGCGTCGTGCCTATGAGGAGAAAGTGGAAGAGGTGGCCATGTTCGGTGAGGCTTCTGCTTCCCTGGCTGGTTTCTTCAACAACTCCACTGTTGATGTGCTGACTGCTGACAAGTGGTTCACCGATAGCGGCACCACCTCGCAGGAAATGCTTGAGCTGCTGAACTATGGCGTGACTGCCATCGTCAATGGCTCCAAGATGAAGGAACAGCCCGACACCATCCTCATTCCCTATGAGGACTTCCGGGTGATCTCCACGCAGCGCAACTCCGACTCCTCGGACGTGACTGTGCTGGAATACTTCCTGCGCACCAATCCGTACATCACCTCCATCGAGCCCATCAACCAGCTCGATGCAGACAACAGCTCGCTGACCACCAACCGCATGGTGGTTTACAAGCGCGATCCGCAGAAGGTGCAACTGCACATTCCGCAGCCGCTTGAGCTGTTCCCGCCTCAGCAGCGTGGTCTGGAGTTCATCGTTCCGGCTCATGCCCGAGTGGGTGGCGTTGCCATCTACTTCCCCAAGAGCGTCATCTACGTTCAAAACAACTGAGGCTGATTGAGTTTGGGGCGTTAGGCTTAGCGGCAGTTCTTCTGAACCACCAATGCTTATTGCTTATCGCCCTGAACTGGAAAATCCGCCGCGTGAAGGGGGCTTTGGCGTGATCACCAATGTCGGGATTCTTCAGCTCAGTCCTGGCGTCAATGCAGACGTGCCTGAGTCCAAGTGGGCAGAGGCTCGTCAAAATCGAATGGTGAAGCGCCTGATGGCCATTGGTGCCATCGAAGAGATGAAGGACATGCCCACTGTGCAAGAGATTCCGCAAAGCGTGGAAACCCTTTCTCAACTTGCACAGCGCGATGCTCTCAGCATGATTGAAATTATGCACGACGAAGAGCAGCTTCTTGACTGGAAGAAGATCGAAGGGCGTGTCCGCATCCGTAATGCCATCGCTCGTCGCCTTGAGGCGATTCGCACAGGGAAGGCTTGATCATGGCCGTCACCTACGCGACCTTCCTTGATCGGTTTCCTGAGTTTGAACCTCATCCATCGGGGATCGTCAATGGAGCCATCAGCGAAGCAACTGCGGACGTGGGTGAGGTGATTTTCGGGGATCAAACTGATCGTGCCGTCAAACATCTTGCTGCCCACATCATCGCCATTCAACTTGCACAGATGGGCGTTCAAATTGGCGCTACTGACGGCAAGGTGTACGGCAAAGGACTGGAGGCCACCCAGTATGGTCAAGAGTTCAAACGAATGCTTGAATCCGTCGCCGGTTCATCTTCCATTGGCTTTGTCGCATGAACGGACTGTCGCCACTCGCTAATGCCACTTTGGTTTGGCAAGTGTCGTCGGGCTATGTTCTGGACGAAGAAACTGGTAACTACGTTGGTCTGTCATCAGGCGTGACGTACTATGCCACGCTCAAACAGAAGAACAATCCACGGTATGACTACCTTCTTGGCGCTGACAACACGGCAGTGTACATGGAAGGCAGATTGACAGGGCCTCTGGCATTGTCAGGCATCACCCCAGGAAGTTCTGCTGCAGCAACCATCAATGGAAGGGAGGGACGGTTTGAGCTATTGCCTAATGAGCACATTGCCGAGCATTATTGGCAGTTCTTAGGCACGCCAATCAGAGGCATTTTTAGACTGGTTGGCAAAGGAAGCGTGCAGAACGTCTGACGCTTAACCACTCTCTCTTCCCATTGAGGATTTCGCAATGCTCTACCATCCGACTGAACTGGTTAAGAGCCAAGACGTTATTGTGCGTGTTGGTTCGATCACCCTGGCCTCTGGCCGTCCTGTGATCACCCAGAGCGGCGCCACCTTCACGGTTAGTGGCGCTCCTAGCCTCTTCACCCTGCAGGCCGCTACGACCGCCTCTGTGGCGTTCAACGACGGCAACCAGGAGTTCTATCTGCTGGGCGGCGGCGGCTTCGCTGACAGTGTGATCACCACCTCTCAGGCCACTGCTTCGATCACCAGCTACTTCCAGAAGGACGTGGACGGCACCACGTTCCTGCCCAACAGCTTCGACGAAGCGTTCCAAGTGATTAGTGCTTCGCGGTACGACAAGGACCATGAAGTGTATGTGGAGATCAACAAGCAGCTTGGCGTGAGCGGCACCACCTACTACTACGATCGCGTGGCCTTCTGCGCCTGCGTGATGAACTACAACGAGAACTATCCCGCTGATAACCTCGTTGAAGTGACCTTCGACCTGACCAGTCGTGGTCGCATCGGTATCCACCAGAATGCCACCAGCTCCGGCAGCATCATCCCCACTGCTCCGAATAGCTGATTTTCTCCCCATCGCTCTGCTAGCCTCTCCTTACGGGGAGGCTTTTTATTGTGAACATTGCTCAACTGCGGGACATTGTTACGACGCTGCTTACGGCATCGCCCGATCTGATTGGTTCTTATACGCTGCCTAATGGGCAAGCCATTCCTGCGGTGTATGTAGTGGGGCAGAAGGGAGTGCCTAGCGAATGGAAAGTGAGCGGCTTGGAAGTGACGATGAGACAGTATCCAGAGTTGCTTCCCAAAGCGGGTGTTGGTATTGTTGACATTCTGAAGCAATGGGAAGTAGTGCTGGTGCAATACAACCCTGACAGCACGCAGATCGCTGATGCAATGGAAAGAATGTCGAGGCGATTTCCTGATGCAACATTCCGCTACCTGCCCGGCGATGATGTGGCCTATGAGCGGTGTCGCATCATCATTCCTGATCGAGAAGTCAAAACCATCTTGAGATAATGGCAGTCATTTCAGCAAGGATCATTGGCGGCAAGCGTATTGAGCGGGCGTTGATTGATGCCTTTGCAAAGTGGGCAGAAGAGGACATTAACGACGCACACTGGGACGACAAATTTAAGGACAGGCGCTGGAAGTGGCCCGGTGAGACAAGGCGTAGAAATGGTGAAGTGGTGGACAGTCCGCGAGACATTTACGACCTTGGCGACTTGTACGAAAGCGGAGTGAAGAGCTTTAAGCTCAACAGAACTGTCACTGGGGCGGAAGCTAACTGGCACTGGGACGCCACAAACAGTAGCGGGCAAGAGTATGCCTATTACGTTCATGAAGGTACAAGGCTGATGCCTGGCAGGCCGTTCACCGATGACATAGCCATCCCATCGTCTTTCTTCAGGAAAGGGCCTGGCAAGGCTTTAGAGTTGCGAGTGCAGGAAGAACTGGACAAGATTAATGCACGTTGATTACTTGTGGAGTCGTGACGGTCGCGTTCACGCAATCAACTGCAAGCAGGATGCTGCAAGCCTGGAGGTAGGCATTTTGTGTCTTGTTTCCTTTCAAGATGACACGGCTACAATCTGCAATGAAAACCACCGTTTCTTGGTGGAAGTGCCTTCTGATTGTCGCTCTTCTAGCGAGCGCGTCAAGGCTTTCAACGTCACCCTGAACATTCTCAGCCATGAGCAAGTATAGTTTCCTGCTTCAAGGGGAAGAGCCTGAATACTTCGATCTGCTGCCTGGCCTGCGGCTGCGGAAGTATGGTGGCTGGCTTGTCGCTGAATCCATTGAACAGGAAGAGGCAAGCCGTGCTCAGAGCCAAGCGACCATTCGCGCCGTGCAGCTTGCCAAGAAGATTGCCTCGACCAAGGGCATCGCTCTGGAAGAAGCCTTTGACATGCTGCAGGGCGGTGCAAGCATGGGCGAGATGGATCTGCTGAGCGACTTCACAGAGGAAACACTGGGGATGCTTAACAGCGTCGGCAGCGTTGAAGTGAGCAATGCCCGCATTGTTACCACCTTCATGCGCTGTCGTGGTGAGGCCATGATGGATGGCGAGTGGCAGCGCACTGAAGATTGGAGCCTGGATGATACGAAGGCGATGGGGCGCAAGCTGATCGCACAGACGCTTGAGTTCATTGCTGACGAACAGCAAGCTGAGCTGACGGAGGCTGGAGCCACAAAAAAAGCGAGGAAGACGAAGGCGGAAGCCCCGTCGAACAGCTAGAGAGACAAGCAAGGCGCACGCTAAAGAACCTTACACGCTGGGACGACATTTACTTCCGGCTATCAGCGTCGGACTACAAAGATGATCGCTGGTCAGCGTGTAACTTTGGCCTGCAACGAACTAAAGATGTGATTAAGGCGATCAAGTGGATTGAGCGTCAGGACGTTAATCGCCACAACATCGACAGCATTGCCACTGCCAAGCTCGGGGCAGTGG
>Ga0208788_1000658_pt1 | contig 16949 bp, 11 predicted proteins | sample Wag4_2014_7_11_3_FD_187363 | JGI IMG/M metagenome (GOLD analysis project Ga0208788, IMG submission 187363) | Fresh water mixed with fracking chemicals microbial communities from Ohio, USA - Utica-2 Time Series FC 2014_7_11 (SPAdes) (version 2) ...
CGCCGGTGTCGACGTCGATCACCACGATCGCGCCCTTGAGCTCGGTGCCGATGGGCAGCGGACCGCGCTTCGGAGTGCCGTCGCCCTCCCAGCCGAGCTGGTACTGCTCGATGCGCGCGAGACCAACGTCGGGCATGAGCAGCCCGTGCAGCCGCGCCTGCAGGTCGATGTCGATGGTGAGCTCGATGTCGAGGCCGGGCTGCGCGTCGACGCGCGCCTCCGTGCCGGCGCGCAGGTCGCTCGTGACCTTGCCGCGCGTGCCGCGCAGCACGGACTCTGCGGTGCGCTCGACGCCGCGAGAGCCGATCATGTCCCGGCCCTCGCGGTAGCCCTTGAGGTCCTCCGCGCCGTCGGTGCTGCGGAACGGCCGCGCCGCCACGTCCTCGGCGTACACGCCGCGCAGGTAGCCGACGATGTGGTCGGCGACGCCGTCGAGCGCAAGCGTGACCGCGCGCGACGAGCGCACCGGCGACGGGAAGTGCGAGCGGTCGATCACGACCTCCGTCTCGTCGTAGGGCCGCACGCGCTTCATCGACGGCTCGACCGCGACGGTGCCGGGCAACTCGACCTCGAGCTGCTGGAACGCGAACGCGGTCTCGGGCGCGACGTTCGCGAGCACGACATGGGCGTCGAGCTGCGAGGGCGCGCGCTCCTTCTCGATCACCGCGATCGGCGCGTCGCCTCCGTACTTGCGGCGCAGCGCATCCTTTCGGTTCTCGCGATACGAGGTCGCCTGCCGCTCGACGCGCGTCATGATCGCGCTGAGCCGCGCCTCGAGCTCGTCGCGGCTGAGTCCGCCGGCCGCCATCAGCGGGCGCAGCACGCGCTCGTCGAGGATGGCGGAGTACGCCTCCTCGTGGCGGTCGATCTCGGCGTCGCGCGCATCGGGCGAGAGCTCGCGCCAGCCCTCGCGCCCGACCGCCTCCAGCGCCGCGCGCCGCGCCCGCGCGCGCGCCCAGCCGCCGTCGATCGCGTCGTAGTGGAGTAGCACGTCCCACGAGGTGCGGTCGGTCGCGAGCACCGCGCCGTGGCGATCGCGGATCGATCCGCGCGCCGCCGGCAGCCAGGTGGTCTCGGCGAGGAACCGCTCGACGTTCTTGAGGTGCTCGTCGTGCTCGGCGACCGACAGCCGCACCACCTGGAGGAACAGCACCGCGAGCGCGGCGGCCGCCACGAGACCGATCCACGCGGTGCGTTGGCTCGACCGTCCCAGCGCGCGCCCGCGCGATCCTCCAGTGTGTCCGTGTCCGCTCGACGGCATGGCACGCAGCGTATGCGAGCCGACGCGTCGGCGCAGCCGTTTCCCGATGGGCCGCGAGGCGTCGAGGCGAGCCGAGCCGAGCGTCCCGCCGCGCCGTCACCGAACCTTGATGACCGCCAGCGCGATCGCGCCCAGCATGGCCGTGATCACCCAGAAGCGGACGACCACCTGGCTCTCGCTCCACCCTCCGAGGTGGAAGTGATGGTGGATCGGCGCGCAGCGGAAGATGCGCTTGCCGCCCGACCACTTGAAGTAGCCGACCTGCAGCATGGTGCTCGCGAGCTCGAGGTAGAAGATGCCCGCGATGAGGATCAGCAGCAGCTCCTGGCGGATGGCGAAGGCCACGAACGCCAGCAGCCCGCCGAGCGCCAGCGACCCGGTGTCGCCCATGAAGACGCGCGCCGGATTGCAGTTGAACCAGAGGAACCCGAGGCAGGCGCCGACCATGGCGCCGCTGATCACGATCAGCTCGCGCGCCCCGGGCACGTACGGCACCATGAGCAGCAGCGACCACTCCCGGTTGCTCGCCACGAAGCAGAGGACCATCACCACCACGCTCGCGATCGACATGGTCCCCGCGGCGAGGCCGTCCATGCCGTCGGCGATGTTGACCGCGTTCGAGGTTCCCGCGATGAAGAGCGTCCCGATGATCAGGAACGCCCACAGCGGCAGCAGGATCACGTTGGGGTTCAGCTCGGCGGTCGCCGAGGCGCGGATCTGGTCGAAGCTCTGGTTCTCGAAGGTCCGCTGGAACGGCAGGTTCAGGCTGATCGCCGAGGGGTCGGTCTCGCTCGCCGACACGCTGAACAGGAAGAACGCGACCAGCAGCGCGCCGCCGAGCTGGAACAGCAGCTTCTCCCACGCGAAGAGTCCCTCGCGGGTGCCGGCCGCGCGACGCGCCGCGGTGAGCTTCAGCCAGTCGTCGAACATGCCGACGCCGGCGAGCCACACCATGATGAGCATCGCCAGGTGCACGTAGCGCGACGACAGGTCGGTGAACAGGAACACCGACGACAGGATGGCGCCGCAGATCAGGATGCCGCCCATGGTCGGCGTGTCGCGCTTCCCCTGGTTGAGCGTGTTGAGATCCGCGTTGTAGAACTCGGGGTTGTCGCCGACCTTGAGCGCGCGCAGGCGCGCGATCGTCTTCGGACCGAACACGATCACGAAGAAGAACGAGAAGATGAGCGCGGCAAAGGCCCGGAAGTGGAACTGGGTGAAGATCTGAATCACCCAGTAGACACTGTTGCCCAGCCAGCCTTCGAAGGCGTTCGTCAGGTAGTAGAACATTCGCGGTCGCCTTCTATCGGGAAAGCGCCGCACAACGCTGCAAACTCAGGGTGTCGCGGATGCCCCTGCGGAAGGCCCCGCGAACGCCGTCCGGAGCGGCTCGACGAAGCGCTCCATGCGGGCGCCGCGGCTGCCCTTCAGGAGGATCGCCGCACCCGCGGGCGCGAGCGCGGCGGCCTCGAGCGCGAAGGCGTCGCTGAACGCCGGCGCGTGGACCGTGTCACCCGAGAAGCCGGCGCGACGGGCCGCCGCCGCCAGCGCGTCGGCGTGGGGCCCGACCGCCACCAAGGCGTCGTTCGCGCCGAGGCGGGAGGCGGCGTTGGCGCCGACCTCCTCGTGCAGGGCGCGGGCGTTCGGGCCGAGCTCGCGCATCTCGCCGAGGATCACCACCCGCCGCGAGACCCCCGCCGCCAGCTCGGCGAACGCGCCCAGCGAGGCGATCATCGCGTCAGGGTTGGCGTTGTAGGCGTCGTTGTAGACCGCCCGGCCGGCGATCTCGATGCGCTCGAGGCGCATGTCGGCGGGCTCGACCTTCGCGAGTCCGCGGGCGATGACCTCGAGGTCCACCCCCATCTCGATGGCGGCGGCGATGGCCGCGACGGCGTTGCGGGCGTTGTGCTCCCCGGGCATGCGCAGCTCGAAGGTCGCGCGGCGAGGCGCAGGCGGGGCGTCGTCGCCGTCCAGCCCGCCGCCGGCCTCGGCCGCCGCCGACGCACGGGGCCGCGGGAGCGCGACCTCGAGGGTCTGCCCCCCGGCGTGCGCGGTGCGCGCGGCGAGACGGTAGTCGCAGGACGTACCCGTCCCGAAGGTCGCGATCCGGCGCGGCGCGCGGCCGGTCTGCACCAGCGCCTCGATCGCGTTGAGCAGCGGCGGGTTGTCGCCGTTCACGATGCCGAAGCCGTGCTCGGGCACGCCCTCGAGAATCGACGCCTTCTCGGCGGCCACCGCCTCGATCGAGCCCATCCCCTCGAGGTGCGCACGGCCGGCGAGCGTGATGATCGCCCCCTCGGGCTCGGCGATCTCGGTCAGGGGCAGGATCTCCCCGGGGTGGTTCATGCCGATCTCGGCGACCAGGAAGCGCGCCGCGTCGGGCGTGGAGAGCAGCGTGAGCGGGACGCCGATGTCGTTGTTGAAGCTCTTGGGGCTGGCGTGGGCGGGTCCGGCCTCGGAGAGGATCCCCTCGAGCAGGCGGCGCGTGGTGGTCTTGCCCGCGCTGCCCGTGACCGCGACCACGCGCAGCCTGAGCAGGCTGCGGCGCCACGCATGCGCGATCGCGCCCAGCGCCTTGCGCGTGGAGCGCACGCGGACGAGGCCGAACGACTCGGGCAGGCCCGCGCGCTCGGCCTCGGTGAGTTCGCGCTCGACCACGGCCATCGCGGCTCCGGCGCGCGCGGCCTGTCCCACGAACGCGTGCCCGTCGAAGGTCTCGCCCTTGAGCGCGACGAAGCAGGCGCCGCGCAGCTCGTCGCGGGTGTCGGTGGTGAGCGAGGTCGGATCCTGCGCGGGCCGTGCGATCACCTCGCAGCGGGTGGCGAGGACGATCGACTGGAACGACGGCGAGTGGACGCGGTAGGCGCTGGCCATGGTTTGCCCGAAATATGCCTTGCGGCTTGCCTTGAGGATCGCCTTGAGGGTTGGCTGAAAGTTGCCTTGCGAATCGCGCGGAGGGTTGCCCCGAGCGATGGCCCCGCCGCGCGCTACTTCGCGCCGCGCATGCGCAGCGCGGCCTCGGCCTCGCGGCGGTCGTCGAAGTTGCGCTTCTCGGTGCCGATGATCTGATAGTCCTCGTGGCCCTTGCCGGCGATGAGGATGATGTCGCCCTCGCGCGCGCTCGTGACCGCGTAGGCGATCGCGCGGGACCGGTCGCTCTCGACCGCGACGCGGCCGCGCGACTCCGCGGGAACGCCCGTCATGATCTCGGTGATGATCGCATCGGGATCCTCGGTGCGCGGGTTGTCGCTGGTCACGATCACCTCGTCGGCGCCTTCGCAGGCGACCTTCGCCATGCGTGGGCGCTTGGTCCGGTCGCGGTCGCCGCCGCAGCCGAACACAACGCGGAGCCGGCCGCCCGACGGCACCGTCGGCCGGAGCGCGCGCAGCACATTCGCCAGCGCGTCGTCGGAATGCGCGTAGTCGACGAGCACGCTGAAGCCCGCGCCTCCGACGGCGACCGGCTGGAGGCGGCCCGGCGGGGCGTGGCAGGTCGAGAGCGCCCGCGCGATCTGCTCGCCCGAGACGCCGCGCGACCAGGCTGCGGCCGCGGCCTGCAGCGCGTTCATCGCGTTGTGGCGCCCGACCAGCGGAAGCCTGATCTCCATCATGCCCCACGGCCCGCGGAAGGTGACATCCATCGCGTCGAGTCCCATGCGGTGCACGGTGGCGTGACACTCCGCCGAGGCGTCGAGGATGCTCGTCCGCAGCAGCGCGGCGCGCGAGCCGACGGTCGCGGGCAGCATCGCGCGATGCCAGGGATCGTCGCAGTTGATGACCGCGGTCCCGTCCTCGTCGAGCATGCGGAAGAGCGTCGCCTTCGCGTCGGCGTACGCCTCCATCGTGCGGTGGTAGTCGAGGTGATCGCCGGTCAGGTTGGTGAAGATGCCGGTGCGGAAGCCGAGCGCCGCGACGCGCTTCTGGTCGAGCGAGTGGCTCGACACCTCCATCGCGGCGGCGCGGCAGCCGTTCTCCACCATGCGGGCGAAGAGCTCCGACAGCTCCAGCGCCGGCGGCGTGGTGAGCTGGCTCGGGACTCGCTCGCGCCCGTCGTCGATCTCGACGGTGCCGACGAGTCCGCAGCGCAGCCCGGCGAACGCCATGAGCTGCTGCACGAGATAGGCGATGGTGGTCTTGCCGTTGGTGCCGGTGACGCCGATCAGGTCGATCCGCCGCGACGGGCCGCCGTGGAAACGCTCGGCCGCGAGCGCCGCGGCGAGCGCGGGGTCAGCGGTCTCGCACCATGCGACCGACGCGGGCACGCCCTCGGGGCGCGAGGTCCCGGCCGGGGCGAGCACCGCGGTGGCTCCGCGCGCCACGGCGTCGACGACGAACGCGCGTCCGTCGGTCTTGGTGCCGGCACGGGCGAAGAACAAGGCGCCCTGCTTCACCCGCCGGGAGTCCTCGGAGAGGCTCCAGACATCGGGATCGTTGGCGTCGCAGCGCGTGACGGGCAGGCCGGAGAGCAGGGTCGAGAGCTTCATGTTCGCATCCGTTCGAAACAGCGTTGTACTTCCACAGCGGTTGCAGCGGCCGCACGAGAGCGGACGCATGAGCGCAGGCGCATGCGGGCGCCGGCGCTCAGTCCTTCCCGAGCGGCAGCGGATCGGGCGCGCGTCCCCGCGCCCATTCGGTGATCCTCGGCAGCAGCAGCCGCTTGGCGGCGATCTTGCCGCACGCCGCGAGCGGGATCGCGAGCAGCATGCCGTACACACCCGCGACCGATCCGCCCGCGAGGATCGCGACCACGATGGTGACCGGGTCGAGATTCGTCGCCTTGCCCGCGATGATCGGGGTGAGCACGTAGCCCTCCACGCTCTGCACCACGATGAAGACCACCGTCGGCCAGAGCAGCATGCCCCACAGCGCCATGCGCGCGCCCTCATCCAGTCCGAACTGGTCGACGATGAGCAGGCCGACCGCGAAGGGAAGACCGATGCCGCCGAGGTAGGGCACGATCGAGAACGCACCCGTCATCAGACCGAGGGCGATGCCGTAGGGCACGCCGCAGATCTGCCAGCCGATGGCGAACATCACGCCCATGATGCTGCAGATCACGATGCGCCCGCGCACGAAGCCCGCGACGGCGCGGTCCATCTCGCGCGCGATCTCGAACACGCCGTCACGCCGGTCGTCGGGCACGAACATCGCGAAGAAGCCCACGATCGCCGGCCAGTGCACGCTGAAGTAGTAGAAGTAGAACGGGATGAGGAACGCGACCAGGCCAAGCTGCAGCACGGCGAGGGCGAACGACCAGACCCGCGCGGAGCCTGCCCCCAGCAGCGTGACGATCGACTGGTCGATGCCGAAGCCACCGAACATCGCCGGCGTCTCCGACTTCACGCCACGTTCGTCGGCGGTCGGGCCGCGCGGCGCCTCCGACCGAGCATCGCGGGGAAGCGCTGGCGGCTCCGCGGGTGACGAGGTTCCCGGTGACGGGGTTCCCGCTGACGAGGCTCCCAGCGACGAGGCTCCCAGCGACGAGGCCCCCGGCGACGAGGTCGCCTCCGACGAGGTCCCCGGCGACGCGGCTCCACCCCGTTCCTGCGGCATCGGATGGACGACGCTGTAGGTCCAGTCGCGCACCGCCTCGCGGTAGGCGTCGGGCACCGCCTCGACGGCGCGGTCGATCGCGGTGTCGTAGCGCCCGCTTCGCAGGCTCTCGCCGAACGCGAGCGTCTGACCGACCGCGAGCGGCACGATCACGGCGATCGCGCCTCCCACGAAGACGATCAAGGCACCGAGAATCATCGAGACCGCCAGCGGACGGTTCATGCGCCGCCAGCTGGACATGCGCGAGACGATCGGCTCGAACAGATAGGCCAAGGCGAGGGCCACCAGCAGCGGCACCGTGACGGTGCGCATCGCGTAGCCGACGTAGACGGCACCAGCCACCGCGGCGATCACGAGCAGGTCACGCACCGGCTGCAGATGCCAGAGGTGCAGCGTGCGGAGATCCGCGCCTGCGCGCGCATCGGAACCGGGGGCGTCCTTGCTGCCGTCCGTGTGCATGCGCGGAAGGTAGCAAGGACGCCGCGCGCGGTGCGGGTTGCACCCGCGGCAACTGCGGGGAAGTTCGGAGAGGTTGAGGGAAATCGGGCGCCCTGCCGATACACTCGCATGGCCGTGACCGCATCCCAGAGCAACTCCGAACTGACGCACCCCGCGCTGCAGGTCACCTGCTATCCGCCGGCCGCGTTCCAGTTCGTCTGCGAGGGGCTCGGCTACACCACCGAGCGGTCCGTCGCGCTCCACCGCTCCGGTTCGCTGGGTGGCCCGGCCGGCTGCCTCGGCAACCCCGAGTCGCGTCACGTGACCGGTCAGCAGCTGTGCATGGGCCTGCGCGAGTACGCGATCGACCGCTTCGGCGTCCTCGCCCCCTGCGTCCTGCGCCATTGGAACATCTCGCGGACCGAGGACTTCGGTCGCATCGTCTACGCCCTCATCGAGGCGGGCCGGCTCGACAAGACCTCCGACGACTCCATCGAGGACTTCCACTCGGTGTTCGAGTTCGACGAGGCGTTCAGCCTGCCGGCGCTGAGCGCCCGCATCGCCCCGCGCGACTCCGCGTCCTGATCGGCTTCGAGCCGCCCGCAGCCCGGTCCCACCGCGGGCAGCGCCCCACGCACCGCGTGGAAGTGACTACAATCCGCGCCACGCAGGTCACCCTGCCCCTCAGGAAAGTCACGAGAAAGTTCGTCGCCGCATTGGACGCGTGCGGCGGTTTCCCGATGCTTCGGTTTCGTTTCAAAGTAAGGAAAGCCATGCGCCTTGCATTCATCCCTGCCACTGGTGTCGCCCTCATCGCGCTCGCGGGCTGCGTTCCGCAGAGCCAGTACGACGATCTCATGAACGCCTACCGCGCGAAGGAGCAGCAGCTCCTCCAGATGCAGAACGAGTTCGACACCGCGCGTGCGAACGAGGATCTGCTCCGCAAGCAGCTCGGCGAGGCGATGGCCCGCCTCGAGGGTCTCAAGGGCAGCGGCAGCCAGGCCGAGATCGATGCGCTCAAGAAGCAGATCTCCGAGCTCATCGCGCAGATCGGCTCGACCCCGCTCCCGAGCGAGGTCAACCAGATGATCATCGACCTCGTCGCGATGTACCCCGACGTGCTCGAGTTCGACGAGAAGACCGGCATCGTCCGCTTCAAGAGCGACGTGACCTTCGAGTCGGGCAGCGCGAAGCTGAGCTCGAAGGCCAACGCCGTCCTCGTCAAGTTCGCCGACATCCTCAACACCGATGTCGCGACCAACCTCGAGGTCCGCGTCGTCGGCCACACCGACAACGTGCGCATCAGCAAGCCGGCGACGCTCAAGGAGCACCCGACCAACATCCACCTCTCGGCCCACCGCGCGATCTCGGTCCGCGAGGCGCTCGTGAAGGACGGCGTCGGCTCGAACCGCTTCATGGTCGGCGGCTACGGCGAGTACCGCCCGATCGCGGAGAACACCAAGAAGGGCAACGAGGCCAACCGCCGCGTCGAGCTCTACCTCGTGAACATGCCGTCGAACTCGGTGCGCGGCGCCTCCGAGGAGACCGCGCCCGCGGTCGCGAGCCCGGAGAAGGTCGTTCCCTCGAGCGCGACCAGCGAGTCGAACGAGAAGTGATCGGCCGACGCGTGTGCCGCGACGCGGCGTCCTGAACGACGCCGAGCGCGAGCACCCGCGAACACACACGAACCCATCGCAGCCGCGGAGTCAACGGACTCCGCGGCTGTGTTTTTCGAGACCTTCGAACCAACGGTTCTCGGACGGCCGTGCTCGGTAATTTCGCCGTTCGGCGTGAAGAGGAGGTGAATTCACCCGCGGGTGCGGCTCGCTGGCTTTGGGAGAAAGCGCCCTCTCCGTACACTCGCGCCTTCCCCGAATCGGGGATGCGTGAGTCTGGCAGAAGTACCGTCGATCCGAGCTCAGTCCGTGCGACGCGCGTCGCACGGGGATCTGGTTTCGCTCAGCGCCGGCGCCCAAGCCTCAACAACCCGAGAGCAGGAGCAAGTTCATGATGAGCCGACTGGCCCTCACCAGCGTTGTCTGTCTTCCGTCGCTGTGCGCAGCGATCGCGGTGGCGGACGCCCCCCTTCGCCTCAATGAGATCCGCCTGGAGCAGCCCGGCGCCGACAACGACGAGTTCATCGAGATCGCCGGCGCGCCCGGCGAGAGCCTCAACGGCGTCTCGATCATCGTGGTGGGCGACGACGACCTCGCGCTCCCCGGACAGCAGAACGGCGTGATCGAGGAAGTCATCAGCCTCGACGGCCTCGTCGTCCCGGCGAGCGGCTTCTTCCTCGTGGGCGAGCCCACCATGTCGTTCGCGGTGCCGAATCTGGCCCGCAGCCTCAACCTCGAGGGCAACGACAACGTGACGGTCTTCGTGGTCCGCGGCTTCACCGGTGCGATCACCCAGAAGCTCGACACCAACGACGACGGCACGCTCGACCTGACCCCGTGGACCTCGGTGGTCTCGAGCCTCGCGATCGTCGGCACGACGGCCGCCAACGGCTCCAAGAGCGACTTCTACTACTCGACCACGACGGTCGGCCCGGACGGCGGCCTCGCCCCCTCCGCGGCCTGGCTGTGCGCGAACCAGGCGCTCTGGATCGCGGGCTCGAGCGACCCCTTCCTCAGCGGTGCGACCGACACGCCGGGCGCTGCCAACGCGGCCTGCGCGCTCACCGGCACCCGCATCAGCGAGGTGCGCATCGATGAGACCGGCACCGACAACAGCGAGTACTTCGAGCTCGCCGGCGCCCCGGGCACCAACCTCGGCGACCTGACCTACATCGTCATCGGCGACGGCACCGCGCTGCAGCTGTCGGGCGTCGTCGAGGCGATCGTCCCGCTGACCGGCCAGGTCATGCCGGGCGATGGCTACTTCGTCTGCGCGGAGCCGACGTTCCTCCTCGGAACCGCGGACTACGTCCCGACCGGCGCCAACGCGATCAACTTCGAGAACAGCGAGAACGTCACCCACATGCTCGTCCGTGGCTTCACGGGCGCGCTCAACACCGACCTCGACACCAACGACGACGGCGTCCTCGACGTCACGCCGTGGACCGAGGTCGTGGACTCGGTCTCGTTCGTGCTGACGCAGGCCGCGACCCCCGCCGCGGGCACCGAGTGGTGGTACTCGCCGAACCGCGTCGGTCCGGACGGCACCTTCGTGCCCGGCCATGTCTACCGCTGCGAGCCGGACCAGGATTGGCTCATCGGCCTCTTCAATCCGGTCGGCGGCCTCGACAGCGCGGGCAACCCGAACCCGACCTGCACGACCTGCGGACCGGGCGCCGACAACTGCCACGCGGTCCACGCGACCCCGGGCTGCGTCGACATCACCTGCTGCAACTCGGTCTGCACGGTGGATCCCACCTGCTGCTCGACCGAGTGGGACCAGGCCTGCGTCGACCAGGCGCGCACGTCGTGCCTCGCGGCCGGACCGGCGCCGACCGTGGCGTTCAATGAGATCCGCCTGAACGGCGCGGTCCTCTCCGGCAACTTCCTCAACGAGTACATCGAGCTCGTCGGAACCCCGGGCGCGAGCCTGAACGGCGTGTCGATCCTCGTGATCGGCGATGCCGCGAGCCCGAACGGCGTGATCGAGGCTGTGGTGAACCTCAACGGCGTCGTGATGCCGAAGGACGGCGTGCTGCTCATCGCCGAGTCGACCTTCTCGCTCGGCCTCGCCGACGCGACCCGCACCATGAACCTCGAGGACGGCGACACCGTCACCTACATGCTGGTGTTCAACTTCACCGGCCTGCCGAACACCGACGTCGACACCAACGACGATTGCACGCTCGACGCGACCCCGTGGGACTCGCTCATCGACAGCGTGGCCATCCTCGCGGGCGACAACCTCTGCGCGTACTCGGCCGCGAGCGTCGGCCCCGACTACTTCGGCCAGCCCGGCCACGTGGTCAAGTGCGAGGACGGTTCGTGGCGCTTCGGCCGCTTCGACGCGGCCGCCGTCGACGGCTTCGGAACGCCGGGCACCGCCAACACGGTCTGCCCGCCGGCCTACGCCTGCGGCGACCCGAACGCCGGTGACTGCTACGTCGCGCACGCCAACCCCGGCTGCGGCGACAACGCGTGCTGCGATGCGGTCTGCCGCGTCGACGTGACCTGCTGCGAACTCGCGTGGGATGCCGCCTGCACCGAGCAGGCCAACCTCCAGTGCTTCGTCCCGGGCGTCGCCCCGAACGTCGGACTGAGCGAGATCCGCATCGACGAGAACAGCCTGCTCCCCGATCCGAACGAGTACTTCGAGCTGCGCGGCGCGCCGGGCACGCTCCTGAACGGACTCACCTACGTCGTGATCGGCGACGGCAGCGCCGCGCTCGGCTCGGGCGTCGTCGAGAGCTACATCAACCTCCAGGGCAACCGCATCCCGGAGGACGGCTTCTTCGTGTGCGCCAAGACCGGCTTCACGCTCAACGGCGGACAGGCCGACCTCTTCACGCCGTTCATCATCTTCGAGAACTCGGACAACGTGACCCACATGCTGGTGTTCGGCTTCACGGGTGCGATCGGCGACGACCTCGACACCAACGACGACGGCGTGCTCGACGTCACCCCGTGGACGTCGGTGCTCCAGTCGGTCGCGTTCGTCGAGAGCGCGGTCATCCCGCCGCTCAACACCGAGTACGTCTACGGCGACACCCGCGTCGGTCCGGACCCGTCGGGCTTCGTGCCGAGCCAGCTCGCGTACTGCCCGTCGACCCAGGTCTGGACGATCGGACCGTTCGACCTCGCCAATGCGCCGGGCTTCGACAGCCCGGGTGCGGCCAACCAGGGCTGCGACTACACGAACCCCTGCCCCGCCGACTTCAACGGTGACGGCACGGTCGGTTCGGCGGACCTCGCGGCGCTGCTGAACGCGTGGGGTACCAACGACCCCGCGACCGACCTCGACGCGAGCGGCACCGTCGGCTCCGCCGACCTCGCCGCCGTGCTGAACGCCTGGGGCGCCTGCCCGTAAGCGTTCGGTCGGAACCCTCCCTGCCGCGGCTTCCTGACGAGGCGCGCGACCGGGAGACACTCACGCCATGCTCCGCCGGCGGGCCTCGTGCCCGCCGGCGGTGTTTTTGTCGACCTCTGCCGATCGCGCGCCGCAGCCCGCGTATAACACGTCGATGCAGCGCTCCCAGCAGGCCCTCGCCCAGGTCGGGCTCTCGACCATGCTGACCCTCGACGGGCTCGGGCGCTTCTCGTCGTTCGCGCTGAACGCGCTGCGGATCGCGGTCGTCGACCCGACGAGCTGGATCCGCTGGCGGCAGCTCGGGCCGCAGCTCTACTCGGTGGGCGCTGCGAGCGTCCTGGTGGTCGCGATCACCGGCGCGTTCATCGGCATGATCCTCGCCCTCGAGGGGTACGACCAGTTCGCGGCGCTCGGGCAGGAGCAGCAGATGGGCGGCGTGATCAACTCCGCCGTGACCAAGCAGATCGGGCCGGTGCTCGCCGCGGTCATGCTCGCGGGGCGCGTGGGCGGATCGCTCGCGGCGGAGCTCGGCTCGATGCGCGTGACGGAGCAGCTCGACGCGATGCGCGCGATGGCCGCCGACCCGGTGCGGACGCTGGTCGTCCCGCGCGTGGTGGCGTGCGTGCTCATGACGCCCCTCCTCACGATCTACTCCGACATCGTGGGCTCGCTCGGCGCGTGGCTGATCGTGACCGGCTACCACGGCGTGACCAACACCGACTACTGGCACTTCACCGCGCAGTTCGTGTCGGCCTGGGATCCGGCGACCGGCGTCGCCAAGAGCGTCTTCTTCGGCCTCGCGATCGGTCTGATCAGCTGCTACAAGGGCTTCCACTGCGCGGGCGGCGCGAGCGGCGTCGGCCGCGCGGCGACGGAGAGCTTCGTCGCCAGCTTCCTCACCATCATCATGATCAACCTGGTGCTCGCGCAGTTCATGGGGTCGCTCCAGTCGTGGCTCGACCCGGCGAGCATGAAGACGCTCGTGTCCTGAACGCACGCCCCCGCGACACCACCCGGGCGCCGGGCGCCCGAAGCATGCGTGACAACGCCGCACCCGCGGCTTCAAGACGGCGTCAGCTTCACGGAAAGGAACCACCATGAGCGCGCGCACCCACGAGACCCCGATCGCACGCACCTGTTCCGCAGCCCGTCGCGCCGCGAGGCCACTGGCGGCGCTCGCCTCGGCGGTGACGGCGCTGCTGCTGGTCGCCGACGCGTTCCCGCAGGTCGCGGGGGCGCGCCCGGTGATGCTCCGCACCGACCCGCGCATCGATGAGATCCGGCTCGAGGTCGAGCTGTTCCAGCAGGCGTCGGTCGATCCGCGGACCGGGCAGGTGACGGTGAACGGCCAGCAGGTCTCGAACCTCTCCACCATCCCGACCTACGCCGCGGCGGGCGTGTCGATCGCTGTTCCGGTGCTCGTGCGGACGAGCTGGTGCGACACCGACTTCTCGAAGTACGGCGCGCGCGCGACGGTCGACGGGCGCGAGATCACGCTCGATCCCGCGAAGGTCTTCGTGCGCACGCCGGGAACCGCCGAGGCGATGCTGCGCTACGACCTCCCCTTCCAGCGCGGCGCCGCCGAGAATGTGTTCGTGCGCGGCATCTACCAGGTGCAGCGCTGGAAGCTCAGCGTCGACGAGGCCGCCGCCGCCGGCGCCACCTGGCCGCGGGAGTGGCCGAAGGGCATGGACCGCTTCCTCAAGGCCGAGTCGGGCATCGACCCGGCCAACGCGCTGGTGAAGTCGGTCGCCGAGGGCGCGACCAAGGGCGGACCGCGCTCGGTCACCCCGTTCGTGGCCGCGCGCAACGCGGTGGTGTCCATCGCGTCGCGCTGGCGCATCACCAACTCCGCGACCAGCATCTACGGACAGAAGGGCGCGCTGCGCGGCATCGCGTTCAGCGACACCACGCCGTGGGGACTCGAGGCCGGCGGCGGCATGCCAGTCGAGCTCGCGGCCACCTGCGTCGCGGCGCTGCGCGCGATCGGCATTCCCTCGCGCATCGTCTACTGCCTCGAGGGCAAGTCGGACACCACCGGGCGCGAACGCCGCGCCGAGCGCCGAGGCGGATCGCTGCAGTTCCACTTCATCTGCGAGTTCTTCCTGCCCGACATCGGGTGGATCCCGTTCGACCCGACCGTCATGCGGCAGCAGTCGACCAACGCCGGTGGCGGCGTGATCAAGGGATTCGCAAACGTCGAGGACCTCGAGAAGCTGCTGCCGATCGCCTACCGGCTCGTGCCCGACGGCTACACGATGGCCGACCGCCACGCCCTCTGGGGATGGAAGGGCGGCATCGAGGTGAACGCCGACCGCGCGGTCTCCCGCATCGGCTTCGACGACTCCGGCCGCGGCAGCGGCAAGATCCCGCAGATGCCGGCGCCGGTGAGCGACGAGGTTCCGTGACACCCGCCGCGAAGGCGGCGTGAGGCACCCGCCCGCCGCGAAGGCGGCGTGAGGCACCCGCTGCGAAGGCGGCGTGAGGCACCCGCCGCGAAGGCGGCGTGGCCAACCCGCAGGGTTCTCGGGATTCCACCTTTGCCGCCTTCACCGCCCTCGCGGGCGCGCTGCGGCGTTCCCGCCGGCGAATTGGCGCGGGGCTCTGATTTCTGGCCGCGCGAAACGCACCCTTGCAGACATGTACAACCCAACGCACTGCCCCCTCGGGGGCAATGGATCGGAGGCGGTCCCGGACATCGTCCGGGAGGCCCGCGATCTCAAGCACGGATCGGACTGTCCGTGGATCACGTCGGATCCTCAGCTGCTCGCTGCTGCGGCTGCGGATCGCGCTCCTGAGAAGCAGCACGAGGCGCTCGAACTGACGGCCGACGAGGCCGCCGAGCTCAAGCGCATCGAGGACGAGATGCTGCAGCTCGTCCGACGCGGCTAGCGGCCGGAGGGTGGAGCGGGCTGGATGGAGTTCAGAAACCGTGCGCGCGCAGCCACCGGCGCGCCGCGCGGTGCGAGTGCGCGTGGAGCTCCGCGGTGCGCTCTGCGGTGCGGGCGTAGCCGCCCGACAGCACCAGGCAGAGCGGGATGGACTGGCCCGCGACGGTTTCAACGACGAAACCGTCGCGGCGGGCGAGGCCGGGCTCGCTGAGCGAGAGCCGTCCGAAGCGGTCCCCCTCCACCACGTCGACACCCGCGAGATAGAACACGAGATCGGGCCGCGCCCGCGCGATCGCGCCGGGCAGGTGCCGCGCGAGGAGCGCGAGGTAGTCGTCGTCGCCGATCCGGTCGTCGAGCGGCACGTCGAGCGTCGAGGGCGGCTTCTTCATAGGGAAGTTGCGCGCGCCGTGCATCGAGAAGGTGAAGACCTCGCCGTCGCCCGCGAAGATCTGCGCGGTGCCGTTGCCGTGATGGACGTCGAGGTCGCACACCAGCGCGCGGCGGATGAAGCCCTCCCGCTGCAGCCAGCGGATCGCGATGGCCACATCGTTGAGCGTGCAGTAGCCCTCGCCCGCGTCGGGGAGCGCGTGGTGCGTGCCGCCGGCGAGGTTGGCGCCCATCCGTTCGGGCGACTCGAGCGCGGCGAGTGCGGCGTCGATCGTCCCCTGCACGGCGAGACGCGCGCGCCGGACCAGCGCGGCCGACCACGGCATGCCGATCCGGCGCTGCTCGGACTCGGTGAGCGTGCCGTCGCGGAGCCGCGCGAGGTAGACGCTGTCGTGCGCGAGCGCGACCGTCTCCCAGTCGACCTCGACGGGCGCGTGGACCTCGTGGGGCGAGAGCAGCCCTTCGGCCAGCAGCCGCTCGTGCAGCAACCCGTACTTCCTCATGGGGAACGCGTGCCCCTCGGGGAGCGGCACGAAGTAGTCGGGGTGGTAGGAGACGTGCACGACGCGCGTTCGCCCGCGGTGGGCGCGGGGATGCGTCAGAGGCGCTTCACGAGCGCGTCGGCGAACTCCATCGTGCCGAGCGAGCCGCCGAGGTCGCGCGTGGTCGCGCCTTCGGCGAGCGCGCGGTCGTAGGCGCCGCGGATGCGGGTGGCGCACTCGCGGAACTTCGGATCGCCGCGCTGGCTCGACAGCCAGTTGAGCATCATCACGCCCGACATGACGAGCGCGAGCGGATTGGCGACGCCCTTGCCCGCGATGTCGGGGGCGGAGCCGTGCACGGCCTCGAAGACCGCGCCCTTCTCGCCGATGTTCGAGCCCGGCGTGACGCCGAGGCCGCCGACGAGGCCGGCGCAGAGGTCGCTGAGGATGTCGCCGTAGAGGTTCTCGGCGAGGATCACGTCGAACTTGGTCGGGTCCTGCACCATCTTCATGCAGGCGGCGTCGACGATCACCTCTTCGTACGCGATGTCCTGGTAGCTCGCGTCGTGCACCTCGCGGGCGCAGCGGATGAAGAGACCGTCGGTCAGCTTCATGATGTTCGCCTTGTGGAACACGCTGACCTTCTTCCGGCCGCGCTCGCGCGCGTAGCGGAAGGCGTAGTCGGCGATGCGGCGCGACGCCGCCTCGGTCGCGACCTTGATGCTGGTGCAGACGCCCTTGGCGATCTCGTTCTCGATGCCGGCGTAGAGGCCTTCGGTGTTCTCGCGGACGATCACGAGGTCGACGTTCTCGTAGCGCGACCTGACGCCGTTCATGGTGCGGATCGGGCGCACCGCCGCGTAGAGGTCGAGCGTCTTGCGGAGCAGCACGTTGACCGAGCGGAAGCCGGTGCCGACCGGGGTCGTGCACGGTCCCTTGAGCGCGACGCCGTAC
>Ga0208788_1000659_pt1 | contig 16944 bp, 18 predicted proteins | sample Wag4_2014_7_11_3_FD_187363 | JGI IMG/M metagenome (GOLD analysis project Ga0208788, IMG submission 187363) | Fresh water mixed with fracking chemicals microbial communities from Ohio, USA - Utica-2 Time Series FC 2014_7_11 (SPAdes) (version 2) ...
GCCCGGGCTGTCATCGAACGCTGGCGGCTGGACTACAATTTGAACCGGCCGCACTCGGCGCATGGCGGGCTGACCCCTGATGCCGCACGCCGCCGCCACGCGGACGCGGCCGGGCAGCTGCGCTACCTCGACGGCTCCGCCGCCCGGCCGCTCCAACCAGAACAGGATTTCGGCTATAACCCCGGCGGGCTCTCACAATGAACGCGGGACCAACGGGGGGCAGGTCATCATTCATGTCCGGCGAGAACGTGAACTGACGTGCTGCCCCAAACGGTAGCGGTCTAGAGCGGGCAACCTCAAAGTCGCGCATGGCCTCAAGCAGTGCTGACTGCTGAGCCTTGCTCCCGTCGAACGGGCCTTCTCCCGCGAATAGATCCCACATCGAGGAGAGGTATGCGGTCTCAGCCTCGGTGAGGCGATCACTTTTCTTGGTCTAAGGCGCTTGCGGAGCGCACGCTGAACGCGGAGACGGATCACCATCTGGCCGGCGAAGGTGGCACGACGAACAGCCGCAACGGCTATGGCCGCGAGAGTGTCGTGACCGACAGCGTGGTCTGGCCCCTGAAAAGTGGTCCTCCCTGCAGTCGGCTTTTGAGCCTGGAGGAGACCGCTGGCATGTCGCAGAAGAAGCATAAGCCTGAGGAGATGGACACCTCCAGAAACCCTTTTGCGGCCTGCCTATGAGGTCAGCAGAGGGCTGGTGTCGGGGCAACGAGCGGGTGGACGTGAGGCCGCGGCGCTTGGACTGGGGCCTCATGTCGTGTCATCTCAGCGGTTGGTGTGGGCCTTTGCTACGCTGGTGAGGGCCATCAATGAAAGCGATCTTATACCTACTTTCATAGGGGCACCAACCAAAGACGGCTGCTTGAAATAGCCCATCGGCGCCGAAACTGATTCTATCCTGCATGAAACGCCTTGCAAGCCGCCACATAAAGCTCCCAATCTCTTTAAATTTAGGCGGGTTCGCGCGCCCACCAGGGCGTACAAGGTTCTGCAAGATCGTAGAAGCGTTAATCGCCGTCTGTGACGCTGGAAGAGCAGCACCTGCGTAAACAAAACCGTATTGGGTCCAGTAGTGTGGCTGGCGTGGTCCTGTCCCGGCCGTGTCAATTGGAGGGTTCCCCCACCCCGCGCCGCTACGCCTACTTCGGGTTGAGGCCCATTTCTTCTCGACAGGCGAGAGAACCGTCACGAACTCAGCAAGGCCGCCAAAATCATAAACTATTGAAAAAGCGACACTTTATTTAACCGAACCAATTTTGGCGAGGTTCGGTCGAAAAGAGACAAAAGGGCTTCAGAGACCGATTTTCGGCCTTTCCCCGGTCTCCGAGGTTCGGTCGCCTTCGCAAATTCCTTTGAAAACCTCAAAGAAACGCAGGCCATTTTCAGCTATAGGACCAGTTCGCGACGAAAAGCTGGCGGTGCAGCGGGGATTCGAACTGGCGGTATGGTGGTAATTTTGGGTCAGTTGGCTGCCCAGACCCAATGGCCTTTCTCAACTTTAATGTCCTTGGCCGGTAAATTTCCCACATTTTATAATGATCTATGCTTGGCTGAAATATTGTCCAAGTCGCCAGGTTCGGAGAGAATGGACCCGAGAGACAGCGATTCCCCGGCTGTTTAAGCCGACGATCCCGCCACGCGTATTTGAAATCCCTTGCGATAAGACGGAAATTCCGAAGGCCGTTTTGAGCAAAGAGAATGTTTTCGTAAGGGGAAGTGGCGTAGCAGTGGGAACCGAAAAGACGAAACTCTCTGGCTCCTATTTTTCAATATTTTCAATGCAATAATTGCTGCAGAGCCCTTCCAAGACAACACGGATCTCGTTCTCGGCGGAATGATTGGACTTGTCGCGTATTTATGCCGCTCCGCATACTCATCTAGGCTGCTTGGCGTTCGAAAGCCAGGGGGCTTTTGCCTCCCAACGCTGAATGCCTGCGGCGCGGGTTATAGAAGCCGTTGATGTATTGAAAGATGCTGGTTTCGGCTTGGCGACGGGTTTCCCACGTCCGGCGCCAGAGCAGCTCGGCCTTGATGGTCTTGAAGAACGTCTCGACAGTGGCGTTGTCATAGCAATTGCCCTTGCCGCTCATTGACGACTGCAAGCCGTGGTCGCGCAGGATTTTCTGATAGTCGTGCGAACAGTATTGGCTGCCACGGTCGCTATGGAAGACGCAGCCCCGTGGCGGGGATCGGAGCGCAATGGCCATTTTCAGCGCGCGGATCGCCAGATCGCGTTTCAGGCGATCACTGACGGCCCAGCCTATGACGCGCCGGGAGTGCAGGTCCAGGACCACCGCCAGATAGAGCCAGCCTTCCTGGGTCCAGATATAGCTGATGTCTCCTGCCCATTTCTGATTGGGTTGATCGGCAATGAAATCGCGCTCCAGTAGGTTCGGCGCGATGTTGAACGTGTGGTCGCTGTCTGTCGTCGCCTTGAACTTACGCTTTCTTTCAACAAAAATCCCATTCTCACGCATCAGCCTCCCAACACGCCGGTGCCCCACTTCGACCCCAACTTCCTTCAATTCTTCGGTCATGCGCGGGCGGCCATAGCTGCCCAGGCTCAGGCGCGATTGCTCCTTGATGTGGGCCAGAACCACCATGTCCATGCGTTGCCTGCGGCTGGCGGGGCGCTTGCGGAAGGCTCTTAAGACGCGTGGGCTGACATTCATCACGCGGCACAGCCGATCAATCGGAAAGGCCCCACGCTGTTCTTCGACGAACCTGAACCTCACGGCTTTTGGCTCGCGAAGAACTGGGTGGCTTTTTTTAGGATGTCCCTCTCCTCCTTCAAGATACGGACCTCTCGACGAAGTCGTTCATTCTCCCGGGCAAGCTCGTGGTCCTCGGCAGAGACCACATCCGTACCGCGGTGCGCGCTCACCCATTTGTTCAAGGTCGAAAAGCCGACCCCCAGATCATCCGCAACCTGGCGCCGCGAAAGCCCGCTGGTCAGCGCTATCCGCACCGCTTCTTTACGAAATTCATCCGTCCTGCCTGTGCTCATGGCTCATCTCCTTTGCTGCACAATATGTGATCAGAGGAGCGGCATAAATACGCGACAAGTCCATTTTTGGGGGCTGTGATTGGGTAGTTACCAGATCGCTAACGGTTTGGAGCCTCACCGCTGAGCCACAAAGCCTCGGTTACTAAATCCGCCGATTTGATTCCTTAGATACTTCCGCTGCATAATTGCCAACAAATATAATTTGGGGCAGACTACTTTTAATATTAAAAATGCTCCGCAAAAAATGAACAAAATGTCTTGTGAAATTCTCAGGCAAAACGGGAGAAGAAGCGCCATGACGCGTTCTTTATTGGTTGCAATCTGCGCTACGCTGATGCTGGCGCGAGCCGTGCAGGCGGAGACTGATGTCGCGCGGTGGAACCGAGTGATGATCGAGGCGGCGATTGCAACGCGGAGCAACGACTTGGTGATCGCGCGGATGCTCGCCGTCGTCCACCGTGCGACCTACGACGCTTGGGCAGTCTATGACGGGCAAGCAGCCGCCATCAACTTGGATGCCGGCATGCGCCGCCCCGCGACCGAGCGAACGGAGGCCAACAAGCGCGAAGCGATCGCGCATGCGGCCTTTCACACGCTTGTGGACCTAATGCCCGGCGAACGTCAGCGTTTCGAAGCAACGTTGCGCGCGGCCAGTGCCGTCGCGCCGAGCGCCGATGCGCCGGATAGCAGCCCCGCCGCGATTGGTCGCCGCGCTGCAGAACTTGAACTTACCGCAGCGCATGCAGATGGTTCGAACCAGCGCGGCGACCTTCATCCAGGCGCCTATTCCGACTGGACGCGTTATAGCGCGCCGAACCCACCAGATCGCCTAGTAGCCTGGAGGCTGCATCAGCCTACCAGCGGCAGCAACGGGATGCCCAATTTTTTCAGAGCCGCGCATTGGGGCCGTGTGCGCACCTTCGCAGCGGATGTAGCCGCTGTCCGCCCTACCACCGCGCCGACACTTTCCGGTACCGAGGACGAGATGCGCGCGATGGCGCAGGAACTACTCGACATCAGCGCCGATCTGACCGATGCCCAGAAGGCCATCGCGGAGCTATTCACGCTTAATCCCGGCACGCCCACCCCGCCTGGACAATGGGCGGTCTTCGCGCGGCACATCGCGGCGCAGCGCAACCATGGACTCGACGACGATGCGCGATTGTTCATGCTACTCGGCAACGCGATGCATGATACTGCGGTAGCCGCCATGGAGACCAAGGTCCACTACCGCGCCGGACGGCCGCAGACTGTCATCCAGCACCTGTTCCGTGGCAAGACGGTGCGCGCCTGGGGCGGTCGCGGACGCGGCACGCAGGCGATTCAAGGTGAGGCCTTTATGCCCTATCGCCCGAACGCCGCCTCGCCGGACCAAGTGTCGGGACACAGCGCGTTCGCGACTGCTGGTGCAGCGGTGCTGCGCTGGTATACCGGCGCGGATGCGCTCGGATTCGAGATGACGATGCCAGCCGGAGGCTTCATGTTTGACAACGGTCCGGCGCAGCCCGTGACGATAGAAATGCCGACGCTAGGTGATGCGGAGCGCTACATGGCGCTCTCGGGCGTATTCGGACAGGCGCATTTCATGCTGTCGGATCAGATGGGCCGGCAGGTAGGGCTTCGCGTCGCCGCAGCGGTCTGGGGCCGCGCGCAGGCGCATTTCGCGGGCCACAACTGACGCCCTGGGACGCGCGCTTCATGCCACTAAAGTTAGTGCACCGATCAGCGCTGTCCAGCGTTAGTACCTGTGGGACCAATTGGCGAATTGCGTAACGGGGGATTTCTCGCTCATCGGAACGCCATGGAGAGCGGAGATGACCAGCCATCAACTCCAAAAAACTGCGCGTGTCTGGCAGGGCCTTTTTGACCCCATCACAAGCCGGGGTAGTTTTTCCAGCCCCCGGGCTGCCTAGCCCCCCTCCAGAAACCTGCACTGCCTGCCTGACCGATGCACTCGCCCATGGACGCATTGCTTTCAAGTACCATCGTATCAGCCTGTTCCTGCCGCTCGCACGTAATAAGGGGCAGTAGCCGCTTCGTGGTTCGGCCACTTTCAAGCATCGGACGCGAAGCCTTTGTCTGGCTTCAGTCGGCGGGCATAAAGCCTGCAGCCCAAGGCTCTGGCGGCTTGGTGCCGTCAACGGCACGCTTATTCAGCGGTTCTCGGCAGAGCGGTCCAACACTGCCTGAACGGCAGCGGCGATATCCCGATTTTCACGAATTCGCTATTAAAACTGTCATTAGGATGTCATTTTTTCTTTGCTATTGAATTTATGTTCGGAAACACCCTGGGGTCTTTATGCAAATTTCTCGTCGTCCGCTGCTCGCGGGTCTTGTTGGCCTTTCCCCATTACTTGCGCTTAAAGTTGCTTCTGCCCAGATGCGGGATATGAAACTCGCCGTGACTGACGTTGTCGGGCTCGAGAATCTGCAGCGTGAATATGCCCCGTTCCAGAGACTGCTTTCTGAGAAGGTAGGCGCCAGGATCGATCTTTTTCCCGTTCCAAACCGCACCGCTTCGGTAGAAGCGCTGAATGCGCGGCGGGTGGATCTGGTTCTGACTGGCCCCGCCGAATATGTGGTTTTCAAGAAGCGTACCGATGCAAAGCTTGTTGTCGGTTTGGCCCGAAATGAATATTTTGGCACGATCGTAACGCTGGCATCTTCTGGCATAGACAGTGTTGATGATCTGAAGGGCAAGAAAGTCGCCCTCGGGGATGTCGGTTCCACCTCGCGCCACCTTGCACCGATTCAACTCCTTGCTGATCTTGGTATTGATCCGCGTCGCGATGTTCAGATCGTGCACATCAATCGCAATGTCGGCGTCGAAGCCATGCGGCGCGGTGACGTGGCGGCTATTGGTGTCAACCGATCCGACATGGCCGGTTTGCAGCGCCGCTTCCCCGATGCGATCTTCAAGGTCATCGCGCGCGGGCGCGACCTGCCAAATGATATGATCCTTGCGGGCGCCCATGTTCCCGATGACACCGTCGCCCTGTTGCGTCGTGTTTTTTCGGAGAACTCAGCGGCCCTGATTTCGGCCATCCTGCTTGGTCCGGATGAGAACCAGAAGTTCCAAGGGATGCGTTTCGTTCCGACCATCACTGACCGCGACTATAATTATGTCCGTAAGATGTACGCCACGATCGGTCAGCCACAATTTGCCGATTTTGTCGGCGACTAGCCGGTGGATAGGGAGCCCGCTCTCACAGCGGGCGTTGATCTTGCCGTGCGTGGCCTAGCCAAGCGCTTTGCCGGCACGCAGGTGCTGCAAGGCGTGGATGTCACAATCCAAACCGGTCAGGCGGTGGCCCTGATCGGCGCCAATGGCGCTGGCAAGTCCACGCTGCTACGCTGCTGCCTTAGGTTGATCGAACCCGATGCTGGCGACATCCAACTCCTGGGGCGTGAAGTGCGCGGCATGGATAGTGCCGCGCTCCGCGGCCTGCGTGCCGATGTCGGTTTTATTTTCCAGAAGCATAACCTTGTTGGTCGTCTTTCTGCCTTGAGCAATGTGCTCCATGGTGCGATTGGACGGACAGCTTTTGCGCGCGCCTGGTTTCAGTCCCTGGCACCAAAGGATCTGCGGGCGGAGGCGATGGCTTGTCTCGATCGCGTAGGTCTTGGCGATATTGCCACCCGCCGTACAGATCGCCTTTCTGGCGGCCAGTCCCAGCGGGTCGCCATCGCACGCGCGCTGATGCAACGCCCGCGCCTGATGTTTGCGGATGAACCAGTCGCCAGTCTTGACCCCGCCGCGGGGGAGGAGGTGATGGCGCTTTTCCTGGATCTCATGCGCCGCCAAGGTCTCACGCTGTTGTTCACGTCGCATGATCTCGCACAGGCCATTGCGTTTGCAGACCGCGTCATTGCATTGCGCTCTGGCCGGATTGTACTTGATGCTCCCTCCGCCTCTCTTGACGTTGCGCAGCTTCGCGCCCTTTACGACTGATGCATCATTCTCCACCGCCACGCTTCGAACAGCCGAGCTTGCTCGCCTTCGCCGCTTGGATTGCGCTTGTCTTGTTCTTTGTGTCTGCACTTGCAGGCACAGGTGCATCGTTTGGCGATCTTTTTTCTGGTATGCCCCAAATCATACGGCTTATGGGCGAAATGCTGCCGCCTTCCACCAATCGCATCGTCCCGGTGGCTTGGGCCTTGCTTGAAACCTTCCAGATGGCCTTGGTGGGAACCGTGGTTGGCGTCATTCTCAGCGTGCCGCTTGCCGTACTCGCTACCCGGCATCTTTCGCCGCATCCGGTGATCTATCACGGGGCACGCACATTGATCGCCTTTTTTCGTACCGTGCCGGACCTTGTTTGGGCGCTGCTGTTCGTGGTCTCAGTCGGCCTTGGGCCTTTTGCCGGTGTGCTGGCAATCATTGTTGACAAACTCGGTTTTTGTGGTCGTTTTTTTGCTGAAGCCATGGAGGAGGTGGATCGCGGCCCGCAGGAAGCGCTTTCAGCCATCGGCGGCCGCAGAAGCGCGCTGGTTGCCTGCGCCGTTTTGCCCGCGGCCATGCCATCCTTCGTTGCGACCTCACTTTTCAGTCTTGAGAAGGCTACCCGATCCTCTGTCGTGTTGGGCCTTGTCGGCGCTGGCGGTATCGGCATTGAACTCAAGGTCGCGATGGATTTGTTCAATTATGACGAAGCTTCCACCATCATCCTGGCTATTTTCGCCCTCGTCCTAGTTGTGGAACGCACTAGCGCATGGCTGCGTGGAAGAATGCTGTAGCTGCAAGAAGCTCCCAAAGCAGTGAACGCTGTTTGCCGACAATCAAGCTGACATTCTTGCCTTCTTCGGGAGCAGAAAGTGCCTTGGGTGACGGGCTGCAGAGCAGGCCCGGGCTGACCATTGCCCCTGGACCAGTGCGCGACGAAAATCTGGCGGAGGAGGTGCGACTCGGTACAGGCGGTCTCCAGGCTGGAGCCTTGGAGAGTCGCCCAGATTGTCGGTAATCTACGGCTCCAGCGCGGGGCCGTCCTAGCTCCTACTCATGTTCGCCAGTGCGACTACGACCATTATTATGCTTGAAGAAACTCGGCTTCAACGAAGCAGTGGTGTAGGTTGCTACGGTGATGAACGCAGCCGATATCAATACTACGTGCCCGATAATACTGGCGGGTAACAGCGTGTAACTACCGATCGCCAACAAGCTGGCGACTGCCCACATGAAGCCAAGTGCCTGCAACACATAGTGCCTCATTGACAAATCAGTAATATGACGTAGCGGGCTGACCTCAGAATTAAAAATATAGTTCCACGCAAAGACAATTATCCGTCGCATAAATATAACTCCATCCGTTGGACCCTCGGCGAACATCGCGAGACCAAGCCAGATATTGTCGATACCCTATTTATCGGGCAGCGAACAGCTAAATCAAATGAACCTGTGATGAGCGTAGAAGGTAACTGGGCAACTTCCACCCCGTATGCACATCGTGCCAAAGACTCGCCCGGCACGATGGGCACCGCACCCAAGATCAACATCGACCTAAACTGCTGTCATGGATGGTTTTCTCGCCAATCCCATGTACAAAATCCCCATGAAGGGAAGCTGGCCGAAGGTAAAGTCGAAGCGCCGGTTGATACCGCGCGGACCAAGGCCGGTCATTGGGCCCGGAACCAGCCCCGTAGCGTGCATCGCTCGGCGCAACTCCTGCGGCTTGATGAACATGGCAGGATCATGGGTACCAGTCGGTAGCAGCCCCAGCAGGTCTTCGGCGACTGTAATCGTGACAAAGTGGGCCATAGGGTTGCGGTTGATGGTGTCGAAAAGAAATAGACCACCAGGGCGCAGCACGCGGGCAACCTCAGCCAGAACTCGCCCGAGATCCCTGACGTGCTCCAGCACGTCAACGCAGATTACGGCATCGAAAGAGGCATCAGCGTAGGGGAGTTCCTCACCCACGCCAATATCATAGGCGATGTGAAGACCGCTTGCGCGGGCGTGACTGCGAGCGGCGGCGATTGCCTCGGCGGCTGGGTCAATACCGGTCACATTGGCGCGCCGCGTCGCCATGGCCTCGGCCATGAAGCCGCCCGCGCACCCAAGGTCGAGCACATCCTTCTCCGGCCAGTTTATGAAACGCTCGAACCATCCGAGCCGCCCGGGTACGAGGTTTTTCAGGGTCCGAACCCATCGCAGGTCATCCGACCACCAACGGTCGGCGACCTTGTCGTAGATCGTGAGGTCATTGCGCATCGGGATAGTCCTTTATGTGAGCCAGCCAGGCCAGCGTGTGTGGCGAAGCGACGCGATACCGGTTGAACAAGCGCGAAAAGAAAGCGGCAAGGTGGAGGTCGTTTACCAAAGCACCGCGCCTGGGGCTCAACGCCTCAGCCAGGCGTCTCTCCGTCGAGGAACGCCCGCAATGCCTGCGCCGACGCCTCCGGCGCCTCCTCCATCGGCACGTGGCCGATCCCTGGCAGAATCACGATGCGCGCATCGGGCAAAGCTTGCTCGTAGTTGCCGGCATGAGTGGCGGGCACAGCGCTGTCCCGCTCGCCCCACAATAGCAGCGCTGGCGCGCGGATCGTCGCCAGGATCGGTTCGGGCTGCAAAAGGCGCGTCTGCAGCACACGGTCGAGGATCGCCCGCCGCACCCCGGGTGCCAGCAGCATGGCGTGGTAGCGCTCCACCACCGCATCGGTCAGTATGCCGGGCACCGCATATGCGTTCCGCATTGTCCTTTCCAGAAGGGGCTTCGGCGCTGTGTAGGGCAGCAGGCGCATCAGCCAGGGCAGCCGCTCCGGCGTGCGGCCATACTCGCGCCCGAAGCTCGCGAAACCGTCCGGCGCCATCAGCACAAGCTTGCTGACCCGCGCCGGTTCAGCTGCGGCAAAGCGCCAGGCGATCCGCCCGCCCATGGAGGAGCCGACAACCGCCGCCTGGCCGATCCCTAGCCGATCGAGCAGCGCCACGAGCACCGCGACGCTGCGCTCGTCTGAGTAGTCGCCAGTTGGGTCGGGCCCGGTTAGGCCGAAGCCAGGCAGGTCGAGTGCAACCACGCGGAACCGGTTCTCCAGGAGCGACGCCCAGGCCTCCCACGTGTGCAGCGAGGAGCCGAAGCCATGGATCAGAAGCACCGCCGGGCCGTCGCGCGGCCCGGTGTCGCGGATGTGGAGCCGCACCCTGGCCACCTCAACGAACTGAGAGGGTGCCGGCGCCCAGCGGCGCTCCAGCGCGCCGCGGGGCTTATCTGGATCGTAGAGATACCAGCCTGCACCAAGCAAGGCTGCGAGTAGGAAAGCCAAGGCGATCTTCATCGACGGGAAATGGCCCCCTTTGCGCGGAAAGCAACTCGATTTTCGCTGTGCTGCGCTAGGCAGTGCCTGCCCGGACCCTGACTAGCTATGCTACCCGGGTCCGTCATGGTACGAAATTCCTTATTGGCCTGCTGAGCCAGATGTCCACCCGGGCCTTGCGGGCCTTGTCTGGCTGGGCCGGATGATCGTGCCCGCCACAGCACGCTGTTATTGTTTCTCGCGGGCTCGGTGCTGCATCTCGGGCTCGGCGACACGGAGGACGGGCTCCTACCCGATCGTGTGCCGCGTTGGCTAGGCATCGTGGGCGTTTCGCGGACGAGTGCCTAAGCAGCTCACATGTTGCAAGACTTGCGGTTCGGCGATCAGGGGTCATCTCCTTAGAGCTGACAGAAACCTCCCGGGTCCCGCCGCAAGCCGGGCCGGAATATTGCGGTTATTCGCATGTACTGAAGCCAGTGTTGCGGGCTCGGGAACTGCGCGGTCCAAGGTACGTGCTCATGGTAGACTCGCCTCCCAATGCCTCCTCCCTGGCTGTGCCACCTCGGCAAAGTTTTCCGCCAAAATTAGGATGGCCGATGTGGTGCGGCATGGCGGGGCTTGGATTGGGGGCTGGCTTGACTTGGCTCGCGGTGAATTGGTCGCACGCCGCGCTTGGCCTTCTCAGCCTAGTTGTGGTGTTTGGGAGCCTCTTCTTGCTCGGCATAGCCCTGACGCGTCGCCTCAGCACACGTTTCCGGCAGAACTAGCAGCCCGTTGACAAACTAGCCGTCGCCTGAGTCTGACCCCCACGACAGGCGGTGGCAGGTGGCGGCAGACGCTCGAGTCGGGTGATTTCGCCACGATCAACGAGCTGGCGGCGGAGGGGAAAATCAACCCGGTCGCCGTAGCCCCGGTTCTGGATCCCGGCACCATCCCGGTAAGCAACTTCCGCGCCTCGGCGCTGAGTAACGCGATGTAATACCTTCGCTTAGCCGGCCGCGTGCGACCGTGCCGGACTGAGCACCCATTTGGCATCATACGTAGAGGCAGCTCCGATGTTAGAAACCAACCCTGGCGGAACCCGCCCTCGGCCAAGTCTCGGGGATGCGGTCCGGCTAGCAGCCTGGGCATATACGCCCTTCCAACGCCTGGCGGCGCGCGATCTTTATGGTTTGCTGGCGACACGTGCCTTCACCGCAAACGGGCTTTACCTCAACCTTGGCTACTGGAAGACCGCGCGGACCATTGACGAAGCATGTGAAGCCTTGGCTACGCTGGTCGCGGAAGCGGCGGCGATGGGGCCGGATGACGATGTCGTTGATGTCGGCTTCGGTTTTGCCGACCAGGATATACTGTGGATGGAGCGTTTCGCGCCACGCCACATCACCGGGCTGAACGTGACACCGGTGCAGGTACGCCTTGCGCGGCAACGTGTGCGGCGGCGGGGGTTGGCGGAACGCATGACGCTGATTGAGGGCTCTGCCACGGCCATGCCGCTGCCCGATGCGTGCTGCGATATCGTCACCGCGGTGGAATGCGCCTTCCATTTCCATACCCGCAACGATTTTCTGGCCGAGGCCTTTCGCGTGTTGCGGCCTGGCGGGCGACTGGTGTTGGCCGATGTGATTCGCGCCGCGCCCGAGCCCGATGGGTGGCGCCAGCGGGTGCAGGATTTCACCTGGACCCAATTCGCACAGAAATTTGCGGTGCCCGCGGCGAATGCGGACCAGCGCGCTTCCTATACGGCGAAGTTGCGCGCGGCCGGCTTCGAGACGGTTGATGTGACGCCGATTGGGGAGCATGTCTTCCCCGGCTGGCATCGCGCGCTGGGCCACGATCGCGCGCTGTTCGCCAGGCTTCCGCTGGCTGGCCGGCTGCCTTATCGGTTACTGCTAAACTTTGATGCACGCACGGTGTACGGCGCCTTCGACTACGTACTGGCGAGCGCGCGCAAACCAACACAGGAGGGCGTGCTGAATGGTGCTGCATGACTTCACGGCTAAACTCAGCACAGGCGAGGAACAGAGCCTCGCAGCCTATCGCGGCCAGGCGCTGCTCATCGTCAATGTCGCGTCCAAATGCGGCTTCACACCGCAATATAAGGGACTGCAGGCGCTGCACGCGGAATACGCGCCACGCGGCTTTTCTGTGCTGGCCTTCCCCTGCGACCAGTTCGGCCGGCAGGAGCCGGGGTCTGACCAGGAGATCGCCAGCTTTTGCGACCGGAGCTACGGTGTGACGTTTCCGCTTTTCGCCAAGATCGAGGTGAATGGGCCGGGCGCGCATCCGCTCTACGTCTGGCTGAAGCAGCAGAAGGGCGGGCTGCTGGGCAGCAGCATCAAGTGGAATTTCACCAAGTTCCTCGTGGACAAGGCGGGCCTGGTTCGCGCCCGCTTTGCGCCGACGGCGAAACCCGAAACGCTGTCGCGGGACGTCGCGGCGCTGCTCTAGGGTGGGGTGACTACCGCAGTATGCGCCTGATGTCCTGCGGCCGGCGTTCGATGAAATGGTGCTTTGTCAGGGCGCTGAGATGCGCGAAGAGTGCCAGTTAGAACACTGTGGGTAGCACCAGATTGTGCAGCACGCCATGGCCAGCCACCTGGCGGTAGGACTACAACATCACCGGGCAGCACCCGAAACTGGACGGGCTCAGCCCCGCCGAGATCGGAGGTCAACGGGGATGGGGGCACGCTCCCATCCCCGTTGCCATAACCTCGACCATCAGTCATCAAAGCACATGAATATCCGTCTGAATGGATAGATTCAGGGGAGCCCAACACGCGAGATACCCTACGTGAAGGGCGGTGTTCTTCATGCTCACTTTGATGAAGACGCCGATTTTCCCTGTAAGAGCTGGCAGGCAAGACCGCGCCTTGAAAGCGGCTAGAAAGGATCCGAATGCTTGCTTCTTACCCTGGGAACCTGACCTGGAACCAGCATCCACCGCCAGAGCATCCCGGCACCTTCGGATGCCTTACGGAGCCAGGGTCCCTTACTGATCGCCTGATCGCAACGAAACATGAGTTTACAGTCACGCTTCTACGCTTTGGAGAAGATCTCGCGGCACCTGACGAGGCGCATCTGTTGGGTATTAGACCGGGAGATGCAATTACCAGCAGGCATGTAGCGCTATCGCTTGGGGGTCAGCGCGTGGTGATGGCGCGAAGCTTCTGCCGCCGCGCCTGCAAGACATGGTTTCCAATTCTGAACCGCGGCAGTAATTCGCTTGGCCTGACTATATTCTCGAGCGGAGTCGATCTGGTTCGAAATGCACTTGAATTCGCAACGGTTGGCCCCAACCATCCGCTTTTTACTCTTGCTCAAGAGGGTGAGATCGCAGCCAGCTTTTCGGCACGACGCTGCCGATTTGAGATGCAGGCTGCTCCGATGGTTGTATGCGAAGTCTTTCTGCCGGGGCTGGAACAACGCCTTGCTGATGCGTAGACTGAGGGTATGGCGCGGATGATGCACGATCCGCCCAACGTATTCTCACCCTATATTGACGATGATAGGCGATTATTTGGTGCGCGCCACGCAATCATAAATTCAGCTTGAGTTGTGTTTGAGTTTTGCCTTTTGTGCTTGGCTTGGCTTTCCTGCCTGTCATGCGCAGGCCAGCCTTTCGGCTGCCATGCTTATCCGCAATATCTGCGGTCTGTGATCGATGTTCTTCAGCCTTGCGAAGCCCGTAAAGAGTTTCGCGGGCCGCCTTGGCAGCGGCGGCGTTATCCACAATCGGTTTCGGGTAGCGCAGCTGTACAGCCCCGGGCCAATGCCACGGTTCATGTATGAAAGAATCCGGCACAGCGCGCAATTCCGGCACATGGGCGCGGATGAAGGCACCGGAAGGGTCCTGATCCATCCCCTGCTTCACGGGGTTATAAATACGGATCGTATTGATCCCAGTGGTGCCGGATTGCATCTGAACTTGCGGCCAATGAATGCCTGCTTCGTAGTCCACGAATTTGCGCGCGAGGTGAAGCCCGCTGTCCCGCCAGGGCAGCCAGAGATGATGGCTTGCAAAGGAAATCAGCATGGCCCGCATCCGGAAATTGATCCAACCATGCTGATGGAGTGCCCGCATACAGGCATCAAGGAAGGGAAATCCGGTTTCCCCATTGGTCCAGGCTGAAAGCCTCACAGCGTCCGCGATATTTGGACGCACCCCATCATAAGCGCGATGTAAATTCTTAAATTCCAGTTGTGGTTCATCCTCAAGTTTTTGCATGAAGTGGCAGTGCCAATGCTGTCGCCCCATGAAGGAAACTAGGGAAGCGCGCCACGCTCGTGCGTTAGCATCCGACGAATGCCGCAGTGCATCCATCCTGGCAACGCTTGCTTGCGCAACTTCGCGCATGGAAACGCTGCCCCAGGTAAGGTGCGGCGAAAGCCGTGAGCAAGCATGGAAGGCGGTCAAAGGGCTCGACATCTGAAAGCGGTAATCGCGACCGCGTTCGAACAGAAAGCTATGCAAGCTTGCAAGCGCGGCTGCTCTGCCGCCTGGCTGACGTTGCGGGCAGGGATCCGGTGCAAGGCTAAGCGCGGCTGCGCTGGGCACAGAAGCTGGCCATTCGCCCTGAAGCGGTTGCAAGGCCAGCGGGGCCGGGGTGATGGGTTCGGCCATGCTGCGATCCCACGTCCGTGCCCAGCCATCGCGCGTTTTGAGCTTACGGATGACGCCAAATTGTGGCATTTCATGCCACGGCACAACGGCTTCCCTGGCCCATGCGGCCACGGCCATATCCCGGGCATAGGTCCAGCTATTGCCCGTTTCTTCATGGCTCCATAAGCCCGTGATGCCGTGCTGTTGATGAAGTTGTCTGAAGATTGAGACGGCATCACCCTGCATCACGCATAAAGGCTGCCCAAGCGCTGCGAGATCGGACTGCAACTCCTCAAGACACTCCGCGGCGAAAGCCCATTGGCGCGCGGATGCATCCGGCTCCGCCCAAAGACCGGGCTCAACGATATAAAGCGGCAAGACCGCGCCGCATGAAGCCGCCATAGCCAGAGGCCGATGGTCCGCAACGCGCAGGTCTTTCTTGAACCAAACGATGTGCATTGTGTCCGTCGTCGAATCAAATGAGACAAATAGGTGGGTTGCCTAACGGAGTAACTAACGCGTCCGCAGGCAAGATTAAATTGCGATGTGGCGATGTATCAAGCGGTGGTGTTAAGCAATCCACTCTCACGCCTTCTCCCGTCCTGGACGCCCGCGACGCCAGCGGCAGGCTATCCCGGCTAGTGGAGGCATACCCCGGGCTGCGTTCATCGCGACCCGTCCTACCTCACCCCACGCGCCGCTTCACCACCTGCACATGGGGCGCGGTCGCGGGCAGATCCACCGTGGACAGGCTCACATGCCGCGCTGTCACGCGCACCTTGTCATTCGACCAGAATGGCAATCCAGCACAAAGGCAATGCTGCTGGTATCAAGCGACGCATCCGCGAAATCCCCTGCCGCGCGCCAGGCGCCGTCACATCCGCATTGGTCGTCGTCCCTGGCGGCATGCTCGGCAGATCGCAGCTGGTAGAAAATATCATTAGCCTCGTTACTGCCAGCATGGGCGCGCTGATCGCCGAGCCATTGTGCAACGCCACAGCGGCAAGCTAAGCTACCTTCAGAATGATCACATCGCCACCCTGACACGCTAAGCGTGTTGCCGCTTCACGCCGCGCCTTTCAGGCGTCGTGCCGTGATCTTAGCCGCTTTTTAACGTCTCAGCCTCGTTCTCCGAGTTCTGTGGCAGCCCGTATTTGCTTTTTGCACGTCTGGAACGTCTCCATGTCCTTTGCCCGACTACAAGCCGAATGGTTTTCCAATGTGCGCAGCGATATCCTCGCAGGCACCGTCGTCGCGCTTGCGCTGATCCCAGAGGCGATTGCCTTCTCGATCATCGCCGGGGTTGATCCGAAGATTGGTCTCTACGCCTCTTTTTGTATTGCCATTGTAATTGCGTTTGTGGGCGGCCGGCCTGCCATGATCTCCGCCGCCACGGGAGCGATGGCGCTTGTGATGGTGACGCTGGTCCGCGATTACGGAATACAATATCTGCTGGCCGCAACGCTGTTGTGCGGCCTATTTCAGATCATCGCCGGGATGCTCAAGCTCGGTGTGCTGATGCGCTTCGTCTCGCGCTCGGTGATGACGGGGTTTGTCAATGCGCTCGCCATCCTGATCTTTATGGCACAGCTGCCGGAATTAATCGGCGTAACGTGGATTACTTACGTCATGGTCGCGGCAGGGCTTGCGATCATCTACCTGTTCCCCCGCCTTACGAAGGCCGTGCCCTCGCCACTGGTGGCCATCATTGTGCTGACCGTGGTGGCGATCGGCTTCGGCATGGATGTCCGCACTGTCGGCGACATGGGTGAATTGCCTTCTGACTTGCCGGCCTTCTTGCTGCCTGACGTGCCGCTGAATTGGGAGACGCTGCGCATCATCCTGCCCTACTCGCTGACGCTGGCCGTGGTCGGGCTGCTGGAGTCGCTGATGACGGCGCAGATCGTGGACCAATTAACTGACACGGATTCCAACAAGCATTGCGAGAGCATTGGTCAGGGCGTGTCGAATATCGTTGCGGGCATGTTCGGCGGCATGGCTGGCTGCGCGATGATTGGCCAGTCGGTGATAAACGTGAAGTCGGGCGGGCGCGGACGGCTCTCCACGCTTTGGGCGGGGC
>Ga0208788_1000663_pt1 | contig 16912 bp, 12 predicted proteins | sample Wag4_2014_7_11_3_FD_187363 | JGI IMG/M metagenome (GOLD analysis project Ga0208788, IMG submission 187363) | Fresh water mixed with fracking chemicals microbial communities from Ohio, USA - Utica-2 Time Series FC 2014_7_11 (SPAdes) (version 2) ...
ACGATCAGAAGGGTCCGGGAACCCACCCGGGCTGCCGCGACGGCAGCGAGGCAGGCCTCGGTCTCGGATCCGGTGACGATGCAATCCCAGGCAGGGGTCATAGGAGCTCGGGTCATGGCACCGTCTCTCGTACCCGGACCGGCGGGACTCCTGACGCCCTTCGAGACAACGATTCGTGAAGCGAACGGTATTTCCCGGGCACGGGTGGGTACACGGCAAGAGGCAAGGAATGACAGATGTCACTCTCCGGATGGCTGGCATCGGTCCATTCCCTGCGGACAGTGGTTTTCCGTTCTCCGGAGGTGGGTTTTGCGTTTGAGCGTGGGAATGAAGCTGATCGGGGCCTTCGCCCTGGTCGCGATCGTCACCGTGGGCCTGGGATTCTTTTCCATCACCCAGTTCCGGGAGTTACATTCGGCAGCGACCGAACTATCCCAGAACGCCCAGGAAATCAGCCTGCTCGGCAACCTCAACACCCAGGTTTCGGACTACCAGCGGCTGGTCAACAACCACATCCTCGAGACCGATCCCGCCCGGATCCAGACCCTGGAACAGGCCATGGACCGGGTCCGCGGACAGGCCCGTGACAGCATGGAACGCTACGACCGTCTGGTACTCGAAGACGTGGACAAACAGCTCTATGAGTCCGTCACGAGCGCATTCGGCTCTTACGACAAGAGCATCCAGCGCGTCAGGAAACTGAGCCAGGTCAATCGCAACCGAGAAGCCTACCAGCTCCTCGAAAACGAGACGAGTGGTCTGTTCAATGAACTGAACACGAGTGTCGAGAAGTTGCTCGCGCACAACATCGCCACCAACCGCCTGGCCACCGAAAAGTCCGACATCGGATTCGCGGCAGCCACCCGACTCAACCTGGCCATCTCCATCGTCCTGTCCATCGTGTGTCTCATCGTGGGCGTGTCCCTGACCAGCCAGATCACGCGCCGCCTCCGGGGAGTCGCCCAGGCCGCCGAGGGCATCGCGCGGGGCGAACTCGAGCAAAACGTCGACGACTCGGGTACCGACGAGGTGGCCGACATGGCGCGTAGCTTCGAGGAGATGGTCACGTCTCTGCGCGAGGTCGCCACGGTCGCCAGCCTGATCAGCGAGGGCGAACTGAGCCAGAACATCGAACCCAAGAGTCAGCAGGACCAGTTCGGCGTCGCCATCTCGACGATGATCCTCGGACTCCGGAACGTGGTCACCCGCGTCCGCCGCGCGACCGATGGCGTGAGCGAAGGGGCCGTGCACCTCGCCCGCATGTCCGTGGATCTCTCCAGAGCGTCTGGCCTGCAGGCCGACCGTGCCCGGGATACGTCGCGTCTGATGCGCGACATGGCCGCCAGCCTGAAGTCGGTCAACCAGAGCACCCAGACCCTCGCCCGCCAGGTCGCCCTGGTCGACGACAAGTCCCGGGGCCTCGGAACCGCCGTCCAGAAGACGGCCGGTTCACTCGAGGCGATGGCGGCCGCCGTCGAATCGATGGCCACCAAGATCGAACAGGCCAACGAGGCGTCCGAAGTCGCGGCAGATGCGGCCACCAACGGCCAGTCCGCCATCGAATCGACCCTCGATGGTCTGTCGAGCATCGACAACACGATGGATGACATCCGGGCCAGCATCGATGCCCTGCTCCAGCGCTCGCAGGAAATCGGGAACATCCTCAACGTCATCAACGACATCGCCGAACAGACCAACCTCCTGGCCCTCAACGCGGCCATCGAGGCCGCTCGCGCAGGCGAAGCCGGACGGGGTTTCGCGGTCGTCGCCGACGAGATCCGGAAGCTGGCCGAGCGCTCGGGCAAGTCCACCAAGGAGATCGAGACCCTGGTCCACCAGATCCAGGTCGTCACCGCACAGGCCGTCATCGCCACCGAGAAGGGGGAAACGGCGGTCGCAACGGGGCTCGAGCTGGGCCAGGCGACGGGCCAGGCGCTCACCCGCATCCTGGAAGCCTCGCGCAACGCCAACGCGCTGCTCGAGGACGTCGTCGACGGGACCCGTCAGCAGGTCACGTCCAGTCACGAGGTCGTCCAGCTGGCCAGCCAGATGGCCCGGATCAACGACGAGGTGCAGCTGGCGCTCGGGACGATGAGCAAGGAAACCAATCAGGTCGCCTCGGCTTCAGACGAGCAAGGGCGTGGCATCGACCGGGTCGTCGCAGCCGTCCAGGAACTCAGCGAATCCGCCCAGGCTGCGGCCGAACTGACCGAGCGTGTCGAGCAGATCTCGCAGGAACTGGGCTCGGAAGCCAGCCAGCTGGAGGCCTCCACCGCATTCTTCAAGCTCGACAAGTCGGGTTCCGGCCAGCGTGCCCTGGTCGTCAAGGTCGACACTCCGGCCCGCCTGACGGCGACCCAGCGCTGATTCGCCGCGTTTCGAGGCCCCCCCGGTCTGCGACCGGGGGGGCCTCTCGCGTTCAGAACGTGGCGTACTGCACCAGGTAAGGCTTGACGTTGAATTTCTTCGCCGTGCTGTCAGAGGTCATGTACCGGACGGTACCGAACACCGGACGCACCGGTCCCCAGGGTCGGTCGTACCGACCGAGACACCAGAAGATCCCCGAGATGGAGGCCGGGTCACGCCCGTCCAGCGCATAACCATTGTTCAGCTCGATCATGGTCGCGAGGGCCTCCTCGGGCGTCGCGGACCATTCGAGGATCTTCTTGCCCCAGAGCATCCTCAGATAGTTGTGGATGCGGCCCTCGCGCACGAGCTGGCGCTGGGCTGCGTTCCATAGCGGATCGTGGGTGCGAGCTTCCCGGAAGGCCTCGAGGTCGTACAGGTGCGGTCGCGGATCGGCCCGATGGAGGTCGAGCGTCTCCCGGGACCAGGCGGGAAGCGTCTCGTACCGGTCGTATCCGGGCAGCCATCGGGCTGCGTTGAACCCGACCTCGCGCCACGTCACGAGCTCATCGAGGAAACTCTCGGCGGGAGCAGGCAGGCCCCACCAGCCATCGCGCTTGCCCCCGGCACGCGGGTCCACGCTGGCGGGAGACCAGGCAGAGGTCTCCAGGATACGCCGCACGAGTTCGTGAGGGGCCACCTGACCGAAGTGAAAATAGGGAGAAAGCCCGCTGCCCGCGTCCAGCGCGGGCTCGTTTCGGTCCTCGGCGTAGCGCCCCAGCTTGTGCGCCAGGAAGTGATCCACGCGGGCCAGGCCGGCGCGTTCTCCCCCCTCGACGAGGCCACGACCGGGCAGGACCGGGACACCGAGGGCAGCGAAGGCCGACGGTTCCAGGTCGAGGAGCGCAGGGGAGGCTTCCGGCCACCGGGCGAGGAAGAAATCCATTCCCCCGGAAGGCCAGGGGGGCAGGTCGGTGACGTCGGCCAGGGGGTCGGGAACGCCGAGATGGGCCAGGTGCTCGATCAGGTGCCGATGCAGGTGGCGCCGGAAGGCATGTGCGGTGGAGAAGACGGTCTCGGCGGCCCGGACGGGCAGGATCCCGCAGGAATCGACGGCCTCGAAGCGGCAGGCCGTATCCTGCATGCCGAGCGCCAGCCAGTCCGGGATGATGAACGCCGGACTGTCATCCGTCACCCACACGCAGGCCTGCCGGGCCAGATCCGCCTGCCATCCCCGGTAGGCGCCCGGACGAGGTTCGACCAGCGGGACGTAACGGATGGGAGTCGTGGCGAAGCGCGCGGCCTGGTCGCGCATGCCCTGCAGCATGAAGCGGTGAAACCGGTCGCTGGCCCAGGGGTAGTCAGGCCGCAGGCTCTCGACGACCACCAGGGGCTTGCCGAGACGCCGGGCCCAGGCGATGGCCCGCTGCAGGGCGAAGTTGTGGCGCGTGCGCCGGGCAGCGAACATCCAGTAGACGACGTAGGCGCCCTCCGGCGAGGGAGGGACGTCCCGCCGCACGTCGAGACGCAGCGCCAGGGATGGGGGCATGGTCATGGCATCACCTCGGCAACGGTCACGGGGAGGCTTTCCGCGAGGATGGCCCGGGCGGCGATCGATCCGCCACGCAGGGCTCCCTCGATGCTGCTCTCGGCAAGCGTTTCACTCGCCACGACGAGGCCCTCCTGCAACCGGGGATCCGCGAGGACCGGCCCGAGGCCCGCATCCTGGGCAAACTGGGCGTGGGGAATCCGATGGACGGCCAGGCACTCCCAGGTGGATGGGTCCTGGCGCGGGAACCACCGGGCAAGCTGGGCACGCACGCTGGCATCGAGCCCGGCATCGTCCTCCGCGGGCAGGCCCAGCACCTGGACGCACATCAGGTGGCGCCCCTCCGGGGCCCGCTCGGGCACGAGAAGGCTCATGGGGGCCACCAGGTTCGCAGGCCCCTGTCCCGTCCCGTCGAGCACGATCTTGCGCTCGGAGACGACGGGCGCCGGGGTGGCATAGTGCAAGGTGGTCACGCCTCTGCCTTCCCGGGTGGGCAAGGCCAGACCCGACAGACGCCGGGTGACGGGCCACTCGGTGGCCAGGACGACGGTGTCGGCCCGGAGCAGCTCCCCACCCTCGAGCATCACGCCGCAAACCCGGTCGTGCTCTCGCAAGAGCGAGACCACGCGGGCGCCGATGCGCAGGGTTCCCGGCAACAGCTGCCGGGCCAGGGCCTCGGGCAGGGCCTGCATCCCGCTACGAGGGAGCGCGGCCCCCCCGACGACCAGCATCTTCCAGTAGAAGCGAAACAGGCGTGCATCGGTCGACAGGCTGCGGTCGAGGAAGACCCCACCGAAGAAGGGCCGCAGGAAACGCTCGATGAAACCAGCCGAGAAGCCGAGGCGCAAGGCGAGGCTGGCCGTGCTCTCTCCGGGGGCCTCGGCCAGCAGACGCTCGTCGGGCAAGCTCGCGACATCGAGGGTGAGGCGCGCGACATGCGCCATGTCGGGCAGACGGAGCCAGGGCTTGCCGAACCAGTCGCGAGGGGCGAGTCCGTCCTTCCACGGGTCGGGGAGTCGCTCGAGGCGCTCGCCCGTGAACAGCAGGGCACCCGAATCGACGCGGACGAGACCCAGCGCCGGGGCCACCCCCGCCCGGCGAAGCGACGGGTAGCGCGGGAAGAGCACCTGGAAGCCCCTGTCGAGCAGGAAGCCGTCCTCGCGACGTTCGGTCCGGACTCGCCCGCCGACCTCGGGCTCCGCCTCGAGCAGCAGCACCTGGCGCCCCGCCCGCTGGAGGTCGAGGGCACAGGACAGGCCGGCCAGACCGGCCCCGACGACGAGAACGTCCGCACTCACGAGACCTTCTCCGGATCGACGGTCAGGGAGCCCCCGGCGGCGCGCGCCTGCTGCCGCTCGATGTGGTCGACCAGCAGGCGCCGGTAGGCACGCGCGGCGACATCGGCCCGGACGAGGTGATCGCCACCGGGCGTCAGGTCGATGTGGGTGGGGCGCTGGCTCAGGAGGACAGCCCGGTCCTCCTCGAGGATGCGCCGGTTGGCGATCCGGAACATGAAGTCGAAGATGCGCGGTTTCAGGAACTTGCGGAACCCGAAGATGAAGATCCGGGTGCGATTCACACTCACGGGCAGGCCATGCATGCCGATACCCATCTGGTCGAAGATGTACAGCCGGTGGATGTTCGGCATGCGGAACGTGAGCATGCCTCCCTGGAGGTCGAACCCTCCGGGCACCTCGCGGATCTCGAGTTCGAGGGGGCCACGCGTGCTGGCCCCGCGACCGATGGTCCGGGCGTGGACGAAGGGCACGTGGACCTGGTCCATCATGTTCTCGGCGAAGCGCGTGAAGTTGACGTCCCACGTGTCCTCGACGAGCGTCCAGGCCCACGCCGGATCGAGCAACTCGGGGGGGACGGGCGCGGGCTCGTCCGGCTCGATGGACGCATCCGAGCGCATGAACAGCCACAGCAGGCCCGCTGCCTCGTGCACGGGGAAGCTGCGGACCGTCAGGTTCCTCAGCGCGGGTGTGGGGGCTCCCATGGAAGGGATGTCCACGCAAGCTCCGGCCTGGTCGAAGGTCCAGCCGTGGAAAGGGCAGCTCAGACAGTCCCCGTGGACCTTGCCGAGCGAGAGCTGGGCACCGACGTGAGGGCAGCGATCCTCGAGGGCGACGACCCGGCCAGCCGAGTCCCGGTACAGCGCGATCCGGACGTCCATGACGGTGATCGAAGCCGTCTTGCCGCGTCGGAGATCGGGGATCCGCCCCACCAGGTACCACTGGTTCCAGAGATAATAGGGAGGTTCGACCATGGGAAAGCTCCTATCGCGCCTCCGTCACCCCCGTGGACGGGCCGGGCGGATCCCCATGGGATTCAATCGGCAACCCTCTTGTCAAGCGTCTGTCCTGGACAGATCGAGGAATCGCATGCGCATCGTCAGCTGGAACGTGAACGGGATCCGGAGTGCGGCCCGACAGGGCCTCGAGACCTGGTGGGCCGGAGCGGGGGACGACCTGCTCCTCATGCAGGAGGTGCGGGCCTTGCCGGAGCAGATGGATGCGGCGATCCGGGATCCGGAGGCTCACGAGGCCCACTGGCACGCCGCGGAGCGCAAGGGCTACAGCGGGGTGGGGGCATGGTCCCGCCGTCCGATCGAACGGGTGACGGCAGGCCTCGGGATTCCCGAATTCGACGTGGAAGGGCGGGCCCAGATCCTCGAACTGGACGGTCTACGCATCTACAACCTGTACGTACCCAACGGGGGACGCGACCTGGAGCGCGTGCCCTACAAGCTGAACTTCTACCAGGCCCTGCTCGACGATCTGCAACCGCGGTTGGCGCGCGGCGAGGCCCTGGTGGTGGTGGGGGACTTCAACACGGCGCATCGCCCGATCGACCTCGCCAACCCGCGAGCCAACGAGGGCACCACGGGATTCTTGCCGGAGGAGCGAGCCTGGGTGGACCGCTTCCTGGCGGCGGGCCTGCGCGACGTCTTCCGGGATACCCATCCGGAAGAGCCCGGCCACTACACCTGGTGGAGCAACCGCCCCGGCGTGCGGGCCCGGAACATCGGGTGGCGGATCGATTACTTCCTGGTCTCCCCCGCCGTCCTGCCGCGGGTGCGTTCGGCGACGATCCGCCCGGACGTCACGGGCTCCGACCACTGTCCGATCGCCCTCGACCTGGACTGACGAACCCCCGCACGGTGGGGCCGTTCGCTCACGAAACGATTTCCGGGTCGAAATCCCTGGAAGTGCGGACGTGTCGCGCCTGTTGCCGTTCGATGTGATCGACCAGCAGCCGTCGGTAAGCCTGCGCGGCGACATCCGCCCGGACGAGGTGATCCCCGCCAGGGGCCAGATCGATGTGCGGCGGCTGCTGGCTGAGAAGGACGGGACGGTCTTCCTCGAGGATGCGCCGGTTCGCTCCCGTGAACAAAAAGTCGAAGATCCGGAGTTTCATGAACTTGCGGAAACCGAGGACGAAGATTCGGGTCCGGCTGGCGCTCACGGGCAGGCCGTATACGCCGACAATCATCTTGTCCAGGACATGCAACCGGTGCATGTTGGGCATCCGGAACTCGAGGCGGACCTCGCAAGGAACGCCACGAAAGCCGACCAGTCGGTTCACATCGGGCAAGTGAAACGTGAGCATCCCGTCCTGGAGGTCGAACCCCCCTGGCACGTCGCGGATCCCGAGCTCGATCGGACCACGTTTGCTGGCCCCCCTTCCGAGCGTGCGGGAATGAACGAAGGGCATGTGGACCTGGTCCATCATGTTCTCGGCGAAACGCGTGAAGTTGACATCCCACTCGTCCTCGACGAACGTCCACACCCAGGCGGGATCGAGCAGCTCGGGCGGGACGGGCGCGGGCTCGTCCGGCTCGATGGATGCCTCCGAGCGCATGAACAGCCACAGGAGGCCGGCCGACTCGTGGGCCGGGAAGCTACGGACCGTCAGGTTCCTCAGCGCGGGTGTGGGGGCTCCCATGGAGGGGATGTCGACGCAAGCTCCGGCCTGGTCGAAGGTCCAGCCATGGAATGGGCAGCTCAGACAGTCCCCGTGGACCTTGCCGAGCGAGAGCTGGGCGCCGAGGTGAGGGCAGCGATCCTCGAGGGCGACGACCCGCCCAGCCGAGTCCCGGTACAGCGCGATCCGGACGTCCATGACGGTGATCGAAGCCGTCTTGCCGCGGCGAAGATCCGGGATCCGTCCCACCAGGTACCACTGGTTCCAGAGATAATAGGGAGGTTCGACCATGGGAAAGCTCCTATCGCGCCTCCATTCCTCTGATGTGAAAAGGCGTGGATCCCCATGGGATTCAATCGGCTGCTCCGTGTCAAGCGCCTGTCCAGGCGACGGTGCGCCCGCATGAGGGTGGGGTCTCAGCGACTCACTTCCCCCTCGGGTCGCAGCAGCAGGAACTCGAGGCTGGCCGAGGCCTTGAGTTGCCCGGCCAGCCAGGCGGCCGGCTCGCCTCCCCCGAGAAACAGGTCCGCCCGACCAGGGCCCACGATGGCAGCCCCGGTGTCCTGGATTCCCACGAGGCGCGTCTCGCGCTCGCCAGGCATGGGACTGCCCGAGGCATCGGGCACCGGTCGGACGAAGGACAGCAGAGCCACGAAGCCCGGCGACATCACGCGACGATCGGCGGCGATCGAGTGCCCGGGCGTGAGAGGCATGTTGCCGGAGCCCGTGACGGGCCCCTGAGCGACCTCGAAAAAAACGAAGCGCTCGTTGCGTCCCAGGTACGCATGGCGGTCCACACCGGGCCGGGCCAGCGTCTCACGGATGGCCGGAACCGACACCTGGTCGGCCGGGATCAGGCCGTCCTCGACGAGCATCTTGCCAAGGCTCCGGTAGGGCCGCCCGTTGGTCCCGGCGAAGCGAGCCAGGCGTTCCCGGCCGCTGGCATCGCGCAGGTAGCCGGAGCCCTGGACCTGCAGGAGGTACAGGTCGAGTTCGTCCCGGGCCCAGGCCAGTTCCAGACCCTGGCCCGCCAGGGCACCGTGGTCCTCGATGGCCTGGCGCTCGGGATATGGCAGGAGGCGACCGTCCCGCAACCTCCCGGCCAGACTCTGGCCCTGCAACTCCGGCCGGAACTGGCCCAGGTCGACCTCGATCAGGTCCGGTGGGCGCCGGTAGAGGGGATGGCGAAACTCGGCATCGGGGCGATCGCGGACCTCGAGCACGGGCAGGTGATAGCCCGTCAGCAAGATATCGGGCGCCAGGGTCACGCGCTCGAACCGGGTGGCGAGGGCCCGGGCGATCGCCACCTCATCGAGATCGGAACGATACAGCGCGATCAGGGCCCGGATGGTCGCCTGGAGACGCGGGTGCCCCGGCCGGGAGTCCCCCAGCACCGGGTGCTGCAGGCGTCCGGCCCCTACCAGGAATCGTTCCTGCTGCTCGAGCATGTGCAGGATGGCGGCACGCGCACCCGGATCGGGCAGGCCCGAAACGGTTCGTGCCCCGAGCACCAGCACCCCCGTCAGGGCCGTCAGGGCCGCCGTGGCCCCTCGCCTCACCCATCCACGCTTGACACCAGACATGGCCGGAAGCATAGCATGTCCGGCTGGGCTTGCCGCTTTCAGGGTAAGGAAATGTCGATGACCTACCAGAAACCTCGACCCATCACGCACCGTCTCCGGACCGGTCCGGGCGTCCTACTCGCTCTGGTGGCCTATCTGGGCTGGATCCAGCCGGCGCTGGCAGGGCACGGACAAGGACACGGCACGGACAGCCAGGAGCGGGGGGACGGTACGACCCTTTCGGACCTTCCCCCGGGACGCCCCCTGGACACCTACCGACCCTTGCTGGGACCGCTGGGACGCTCGGGAGGCCTGTTCGACCGGGGAGTCCGCTATTCCGTCTGGGAATCGGCACGCGGCGCCGAGAAGACGTTGGGGGCGGGGCTTTTGCCATGTGACCCGCTGCTGACCTCGGGTTTCGTCTATCTCCCGCACGTCGTCGTGACGGTCGAAGAGACGGGTGCCAGGCGCGTCGTCGGGATCGCCCAGTTGCGCGAGGTGAAAGGTCCCGACTCCATTCCCGACTTCATGAAGCTCTCCGAGGAGCGAGCGGCCCTGCTCACCCCCCCTGCGGCCACCAGCTGGGGGCAACTCGAGCGCAGCTTCGCAGCCCTGACGGGGCCGAAAAAGCGCTACGTGCCACTATCGAATCGCAACGACATGCAGGTCTGGGCCACCTCCCTGGCCGGAGGCCAGGTCCGTTCCGTGATCTTCCATCCCGTCTGGCCGGAAGGCGCCAAAGGCCCGGGGCTCCTCCAGCGCATCGAATGCCTGGCCTCGCACGAGCACCTCGTGCTGGATGACTGGGACCGGACCCTGAGCGCGGCTCCCTGGAAGCACCGTCGCCGATGATTCCCGCCCGGGAGACCCGCCACCGGTGGCGTCCGTGGGGCGCGCTGCTGCTCCTCGCCCTCCTGGCCCTCCTGGCCAAACCTGCTCGCGCAGCCACGGCGCCCACCTTGCTGGGGACGGGCGACTGGCTGGGACGGCTCGATCCGGTCCAGGACACCGGTGGCGCAGTCCGGCTGGCCGCTTTTCAGGACCGGTTCGAGCCGGAGCAACGGCTCTTCCTCTGCGTCGGGAACGTGCTCGGCCCCGATCCGGTGATGACCACCTCGGGTGGTCCGGTCATCGTCGAGGCGCTGGATCGACTTGGCGCGGTCGCCTGGCTACCGGCCGAGCATGATTTTGCCCGGGGCCTGGGACACCTGCTGGGCCTGACCCGGACAGCCAGGGTCCGCCTGGTGACCTCGAACCTGGTCTGGCAGGATTCGGGGGATCCTGTCGGATCTCCTTACCTGCTCTTCGAGCGAGGCGGGCGACGGATCGCGGTCCTGGGCCTGCTCGGCCCTGACCAGATCAACCACCTGGACGTGGCTGACCAGCGACGTCTCGTCATCGATCCCCCGCTGGTCAGCGCCCGGACATGGGCTCGCCGGATCCGGGAACAGCATGCTCCCGACATCGTGGTCGCCCTGGCGCGTCTCGATCTGGAACAGGAGACGAAGCTCCTGGAGGCCGGCTCGGGGGTGGACCTGGTCTTCGGGGGACTCGTGGAACGGGATCCGGCGACGAGCCCCCGACGGGATCTGTCGAGCGGGGACGGCAAGCATGCCCTGCACGGGGGAGCCTTCGGCCAGACGATCTGCCAGGCCGAGCTCCAGATGGATCCCGAAGCGCGCGTCCAGCTCAACACCCGCATAACCCGTCTCCACGGGCCCTGGCAGCCCTCACCCGCCGTGCAGGCCTTCCAGGACTGGTGGGAAGCGGCGCGCGCGTCCCTGCAGGCGTCCTGGGAACGCGCCCAGGAGGGGCTGGCAGGCCTGGACCCTCGCATGGAGGCCGGGGAAGCCCGGTCCCTGATCGCGGAGATCTGCCGCGAACAGGCCCACGGCGAGCTGGCGCTCTTTCCCGGCGGCCTGTTCGAATCCCCGGCCCTCCTGGGAGCGATCCGGCATCCGAGGGCTTTGCTGGCCCTGGTCCGGTGGGAAGACGCCCTGGTAACCGTCGACATTCCCGGATCCCGGCTGGCCGGGTTGATGGGACGGGTCCGGGATCCCGTGACGGCGGGATGGCGCCGGGGCCCCTCCGGCTGGCTCGTGAACGGTCATCCTCTGGACGAGCGCTCGACGTACCGGGTGATCGTCACCCGACCGATGGTCTATCCCCCTCCTGGCGGACCGGAAGGTCTCGAGGGCTTTCACCCCCGGACCCTGCCCTTCACGGTCCGGAGGGCGGTGGAGCGTGAACTGAGAGCCCTCGGTGCCACGGGGCAGATGCTGGGGGCGGACCATCGTTCGGGCCTGGAGGACGACCTCTTCTGGAAGAGCTCGTTCCAGTTCATGACGGATGCCCAGCAGCGAAACGTCGACACCCGCAACGGCCGCTACCCGGAACTGCCCTGGCAGAGTGACCGGAGCGGTCTCAACTGGGGCGGAGAGGCCACGTGGCAGCTCGGCACGGCCTGGGGCCCCCACGACTTCGCGCAGACGCTCCAGCTCGCCTATCGCGCCGACCAGCTGGCCGGCGGAGCGAGCCAGACCTCGACGGACCTCATCCAGGCCATGGGAACCTACCGCGGCACTCTGGGAGGCTCCGACCTGTTCCGCCCCTTCGGGTCCTACCAGGTGAGCACCCGGTTCAGCCCGGATGCCTCCGGCAAGGGCTTCCTGCTGGGCCAGTTCGGCGGCGGCATCAGCCACACGCTCCTTCCGGGGATCGACCTGCGGGAAGGTCTCGAGTTCCGACGCCAGTTCCTCGACCCCTCGGTCCCGGACCGGCTGGGCGGCACGCTGCTCCTGGCCTTGAAGGGAGCCTGGCAGGGCATCCAGCTGTCGTCCCAGAGCCGCGTCTTCGCCACCGGAGACTGGCAGAAGGAGGGCATTCTCCTGGACGAGGAAGCCCAGGTCCAGGTGCCGCTCGGTAGCGTCACGGCCCTCACGCTACGGTTCAATGCCTACAAGAACACCCGCGAGGCCGAATGGGCCCTGCGACAGCTGCTGGGCCTGAGCTTCCGGTTCGACCGGCTCGAGGCCCTCGGGACCTGACGGTTCATCAGGCCAGCTCGGCCATCAGCTTCGCGAGGACGTCGGGGCCGGGTTTGACCTGCGCATCCGCAAGCCGGGCCAGGGGGGCATCCACCAGGTTCAGACGCTCGGGCAGGGCCTCTCCGTCCGTCCGCAGGTGCAGGAGGCCCGTGACGAGCTCCTGCTTGCCTTCACCTTCCAGCAGCAACCGGATGGCCGCCTGACGATCGGAGGGATCGTGGTCGCGATCCAGCTTGCGAATGACGAGGCGCGACCCGTCATGCAGGCCGACCTCGCGAACCTCGCCCGGTTCGATCTCGGTCTCGATGGGCGCGAAGGCCGGAATGAATCCGAGCTGGTGAAGGGGCATGTCGTGGTCGCGCGCGGCCTGGTAGCTCTTGGTGGACCCCTCGTGGTTGTTGAAGGTCACGCAGGGACTCACGACATCGAGCACGGCCGTCCCGCGGTGGGCGATCGCCGCCTGTAGCAGGGCCACCAGCTGTCTGGGGTCTCCCGAGAACGAGCGGGCCACGAAGGTACAGCCCAGCTGGAGGGCGAGCATGCAGACGTCGATGGGCGGCAGCTCGTTCATGACGCCACTCTTGAGCGTCGAGCCCACGTCGGCCGTGGCGCTGAATTGCCCCTTGGTGAGGCCGTAGACCCCGTTGTTCTCGACGATGTACACGATGGGCACGTTGCGCCGCACCATGTGGGCGAACTGCCCGAGTCCGATCGAGGCGGTGTCCCCATCGCCCGAAACGCCCAGCGCCAGGAGGTCCCGGTTCGCGAGCGTGACCCCCGTCGCGACCGAGGGCATGCGTCCGTGAACCGAGTTGAAGCCGTGGGCCCGGTTCAGGAAGTAGGCTGGCGTCTTGGACGAGCACCCGATCCCCGAGAGCTTGGCCACCCGGTGGGGCTCGACGCCCAGCTCGTAGCAGGCGCGGATGATCTGGGCCGTGATGGCGTCATGACCGCAGCCGGCGCAGAGCGTGGAAGGACCGCCCTTGTAGTCGTTCAGGGAGAGCCCGATCCGGTTGGTGGCGGCAGAGGTCGTGGTGGCGGTCATCTCAGGCTCTTTCCTGCGCGAGAAGGGGATCGACGACACTCCCCGCATCGAGGGGCATGCCGTCGTAATGACGGATGGACCGGATCCGGGCCGCGACCTCGGGCCCGAGTTCGAGCCGCAGCAGGTCGGCCATCTGGGCGTCACGGTTCTGGTCGACGACGTAGATGCGCGCACTGCGTCCGAGCACCTCACGCACCTCGGCATGGAACGGCAGCGCCATCACGCGGAGCCCGTTGGTGGGGACTCCGGCCTCGGCGAGCAGGGCCCGGGCCTCGTCGATCGCCTGGCAGCTCGACCCGTAGCTCACGAGGGTCACCTCGGCGTCTTGCCAGTCCACGACGGGCGCCGGCACCAGGCCCCGGGCCGTCTCGTGCTTCCGCGCGAGGCGATCGACCAGTCGCACGTATTCCTCGGGCTTCTCGGTATACTTTGCCTCCTCGGTATGCCCGGAGCCCCGGGTGAAGTAGGCAGCCAGCGGATGATCGGTCCCGGGCAAGGTCCGCTCGGGAATCCCGTCGCCATGGACGTCACGATACCGGGCAAAGACGGGCGCGGTGCGCGTGGCATCGTGGACGCGGGCTTCCAGTTCTTCGGCGGTGACCACGGGCCCCCGATCGAGTGGAGCCTCGGGATACGCGAACGGATCCGTCATCCAGAGGTTCATGCCGAGATCGAGGTCGAGCATGACGAAGACCGGCGTCTGCAGACGCTCGGCCAGGTCGAAGGCCTGGTAGGACAGCTCGAAAGCCTCGCGAGGGTTCCCGGGGATGAGCACGACGTGCCGCGTATCCCCGTGACTCGCCAGGTACAGGGAGAGGACGTCACCCTGCTGGGTGCGCGTCGGCATGCCCGTCGAGGGACCGACCCGCTGGACGTCGAAGAAGACGCCCGGGATCTCGGTGAAGTAACCCAGGCCCACGAACTCGTTCATGAGGCTGATGCCAGGACCGCTGGTGGCCGTCATGGCCCGAGCCCCGGCCCAGCCGGCCCCGAAGACCACACCGGCCGACGCCAGCTCGTCCTCGGCCTGCACGACGGCGAACGTGGCCTTGCCCGTCCCGGGGTCGATGCGGTGCTTCTCGAGCAGCGAGATGAGCGTCTCGCACAGCGAGCTCGAGGGCGTGATCGGATACCAGGCGACGACCGTGCACCCGGCGAACAGACACCCCATGGCCGCCGAGCGATTCCCCTCGACGAGGATCCGACCGCCCGTCAGATCGCGGCGCTCGACCCGGTATGGCAGTCGGGTGGACACGTGCTCGCGGGCCCAGGCGAAACCGGCGTCGATGGCCGCCCGGTTGAGCGCAACGGCCTTTTCCTTGCCATTGAACTGGCGCTGCAGGGCCTTCTCGACCTCGGTCAGCTCGATGTCACACATGGCCGCGAGGACACCCACGTAGACCATGTTGGTGACGAGCTTGCGGAGCTTGACCTCCGGGCAGCACGTGGCGACCAGCGAGCCGAACGGAATCCCGATGGCTGCGATGTCCTCGCGGGTCGGCTCGAAGCGGAAATCGGCGTTATAGAGGAATACCCCGCCGGAAGCGACGGCAGCTTCATCATCCCGGATCGTCTCGGCATTCATGGCGACCATGACGGCCGAACGGGGCTGACGGGCCAGGAACCCGCGCTCACTGACGCGGATGGTGAACCAGGTGGGCAACCCCGCGATGTTCGAGGGAAAGAGGTTCTTGCCGCTGACGGGCAACCCCATCTGGAAGAGGGAGCGCAGGAGCACGAGGTTGGCGGACTGGGAGCCCGACCCGTTCACCGTCGCGACCTGAACGGAGAACTCGTTGATAAGGGGCGTCCTCTCGTCGAGACCTGCCAGCCCCTTCGCCGCAAGCGTGACGGCCATGTGGATCCTCTCTCGGCACGCACTCCGGCCACCCGCCGGATTCGAGGCTCCATGATACACCCGCGGCCGCGAGCCTGCGGCCCGCGGAATCGGCGGTCAGACGGGGCCGAGCTCCATCTCGAGGGCGCGGGGGACGAATCCCGTGGATTCGTACAGATGACGTGCCGCGGAATTGCCCCCCCGGACGAACAGGCGCAGATGCCGGACGCCCTCGCTGCCCAGATCGCGTCGGACCGCCTCGAGCATCGCGCGACCGACCCCGCGACCTCGGGCCTCGGGAGCGACCGCGACGGCCACCAGGACGGCCTCGAGGTGCTCGAGGATCGGATGGTTGCCGACGAGGGCCCAGACGCCGCCGGCACGGCCGCCCTCCGGGTCCTCGGCGACCCACCAGCGACGCCCGGGCCGATCGTAGCTCGCGAAGAGCTCGTCGAGCCGGTCGGCCAGCGTCAGGCGACCGAGCGCCCCGAGCTCCGGGTACGTTTCGAGCGCCGTCCAGCGGAGCACGTCACGCATGAAGGCCCGGTCGCCATCCTGACCGGGGCGAACCCTCACCAGGCTCCTGCCCCTTCGCGCATCAGGTCGAGCCAGCCCTGGGGCATCGCGACGATCCGACCGGGCGAAACCTCGAGGCCCAGCACGGGCAGACCGTCCGCGCTCCGACGGTAGGAGCGAATGGTACCCTTCGGCTGACCCGAGGCATCGATCAGAGCACCCTCGTAGGCCAGCTGGGCCTTGCCCGAGACCGCATCCGGCCGCTGGTCGAGATAGAGGACGAGCCCCATCGCGGGCTCAGCCGACGAGGCCTCCAGCCGGACGATCAGCGAACCCGTGGCGACGAGCGACGATCCCGAGGCCTGCTCGCCCTGGAACCGGAAGCGGAGGGCCCCGCCACTCCAGGCGAGTTGCTCCTCGTGGTCGACCCCGAGCGCACCGGCCGGAGCCGGCACGATGGAGGTCGTGGCCTGACGAGCGAAGGTCAGCCCGCGGCTGTTGACCCCCTGCCCTTCGAGCAGGGTCCGAACCTCCGCGCCGACCTGCGACACCATGACCTTCTGGATACACTCGCGCAGCGCCTGGCCAGCGATCTGGACGGACTGCCGCAGCACCTGGGCCTGCGCGGACGACGAGACCTGCGGACCGTAAGAGAGTTCGTAGGTGCCCGCCGGGCGCAGGCTGGAGGCGCGGACCGTGTCGGTCCGGACGAAGCTCGTGAGACGGCCGCCCTCGACGCCGTCCACCTGATGCACGTAGTTCGATTCCTCGACCACGGCCCCGCGGCCGTCGCGGATCAGGCGGTTACCCTCGACCCTGCCGATCGCCGGCACCGCAGGCCACACCCCCGTATCCTCGGTGGTGAAAGCCCCGCCCGAGGCGATCGCGAAGGCCGGTGCCCCCACCCTGGACGCCACGCTCATGACCCGATACGGGGCCTGAGTCGTCAGCGGGGCCACGCTCTTGAGCGCCGCCGAGCTGTTGCTGATGAGTGACGCCGCCCCGTTCGCGATGAGGGCTGCCGAACTGTTGCTGATGAGTGACGCCGCCCCGTTGGCGATCAACGCATCGGCGGGAGCGCTC
>Ga0208788_1000664_pt1 | contig 16900 bp, 15 predicted proteins | sample Wag4_2014_7_11_3_FD_187363 | JGI IMG/M metagenome (GOLD analysis project Ga0208788, IMG submission 187363) | Fresh water mixed with fracking chemicals microbial communities from Ohio, USA - Utica-2 Time Series FC 2014_7_11 (SPAdes) (version 2) ...
CGAGCGAATCGACTCTTATAATTATTTTAACGAAATACTTGCGCCCCGCCAGTAACACTAAGAAAAATGTTACTGCACAGACTTTAGCGGCTAGAGATTCAGAGCCCATTATTTGACCCTTGGACGCGACAGATTCTTCATGGTGTGATGATGTTGATGAATGAGTAGGTTGCTCGGTGTGGCAAGCGTGAACAACTACAAGACCTGCCGAAAAAATTGCAAGAATCAAGGCCAGTGCGCCGCTGTACTTTGCGGCTAGAGTCTTGAAGGCGAACATGGCTAAAACGATACCAACCAGGGTAGAAAAATTCCTTTTAGACGGGCGCTATTCGCAGGTTCGAGCCTATAACTTCAGCGTAATTGCCCATGTCTAACTAATCACATAACGCGAACCTTAAGGCTTGATAATTGTGATTCCGCCTTGTTGCTGGTTATTTAAATCTGCGAGTGCCTGCGCGCCAACTTCTAAATTTACTTCGCGTTTAACGAGTAGCGATGGGTTGAGTACTCCACTGGCAACTAGCGCGAGCATCTCTGGGTAATCCACCGCTGCCATTCCGTGAGAACCAAGTAGATCAAGTTCCCAGGCGATAACGCGGGCCATTGGCATTGCAGTTAATCCAGATGGCGTAAGGAGTAAACCGAGTTGCAGGTGACGCCCACCGCGTGCGAGTGAAAGAACTGAAGCACCGGATGTGGCTTCGCTTCCGAGTGCATCAACGGCGACGTGCGCTCCCCCAAGGTTTTGTAGAAATGCAACGGGGTCTGTGGTTTTTGAATTAACTGTTTGCGCGCCAAGGGAAGCGGCGATCTCGAGTGCATCGTCATTGATATCAATTGCATAAACGTTTGCGCCTTGTGCTTTGGCGATCATGATGGCGCTTAGGCCGACTCCTCCGCATCCGAAGATTGCAACATTTTCACCTGATTTAACTTTGGCGCGTTTGATTAGCCCGCGATAGGAAGTTGCAAAGCGACATCCGAGTGCGGCGGCAGTTGCAAAGGAAACTTCGCCGGGAATGTGAATTAAGTTGAAGTCAGCGTTATCGATTGCTACGTATTCTGCGAAAGAACCGAAGCCAGTAAAGCCAGGTTGAGTTTGGGTCGGACAGACCTGCGCATCACCGCGCAAGCAGTATTGGCACTTACCGCAGCCGCAAACAAAAGGAACGGTTACGCGATCGCCGACTTTAAACTTTGTAACTGCGTTGCCGATTTCCGAGATAACGCCCGCAAATTCGTGGCCTGGAACATGTGGCAGAACAATGTCAGAGTCGTGGCCCATCCAGGCGTGCCAATCGCTGCGACATAAACCAGTTGCTTCTACTTTGATTACGACGCCATCGTTTGTTGCAGTCGGGACCGGGATATCTTTGATTTCAAGTGGTCCCTTGAATTGCGTGAAGTAGATGGCGTTCATGCGCTTATGTTAGTTAGTCAATGCACTAGTTAGTAGCGAGTCAGCGCTGGCTGAGTTCGTAGCCCCAGACGTCAAAATCGTCGAGATCTACCTTTTTATATCCGCGGGCTTCGAGTGCGGAAACTGCGTGCGCGCGGTGTTCGATTGAGTGGTGCACTGCTTGCGTGATGATGGTGGAGCGCTTCCAATTGACGGTTTGGCCATCGCGAACAACTTCAATTGATTTATCTTCGAGGTCAACGAGTTTCAATAAGCGCGCATCGTTGGTAGCCAACACTTTTGCGATCTCAAGAAGTTCGGCCATATTCTTTGGTTGTTCTAGAACTTCGCTCTCTTTGCCTTCAAGGCGCGATGCATAACCGCCGGAAGAAGATGCGATGTGACGCAGGATTTCGCGGACAGTGAATTCGGGGTCGGTTGCGTAGGCATCGAGCGCTTCATCGGGTAGCTCGGCGATTAACTTGTAGATCTCTTGGTTTGCCCAAGCCATATGTTCGAGTGCGCGCTGAAGTGAAATTGTCATGCGTGAATACTAAGAGTTATGTAACTGTGCGGGAAATTACGGTGCGTTAGAAAATGCTAATGGCCATGCTTAACTACGGCGTGGCCATTAGGTGTACGTACCGCTGAGGGGACTTGAACCCCTACACTCCCATTAGTTAGATAGGTGCTCTTTCCATTGAGCTACAGCGGTACCACGTTTGTCAGTGGGGATCGCTAGCTTTGAGGGTATGAAGCGATTACAGATCGGGTTCTCCTTAGCGGGCTTCTCGTTCTTTGCAATTTTGTTGCTGCGATATGTGCGCGTTCCATTTATGGATCCATCTGGAAGTGCCAGCAATATCGCGGCTTTCATTGTGATGGGTTTGGTCTTTCTTTTATTCATTAAGCGATTTAATTTGCCATCGCTTGAATACTTTGGTTTGCCACGTATTTCACCAGGTTCAATCTTTGCCATGGCTCTCTCTGCTGCGATCTTGATTTCAGTTATCTCTAATGAAGATAACGCGATGAAACCATGGAAAGTTGCGGTGCCCGGGATTATCTTCTTGCTCTCTATCGGTTTCGGCGAAGAAATCGTTGCTCGTGGCTTTATATATGGAGTATTAAAGAGGCGGAGCCATAAGGCGGCGATATTTGTTTCATCGCTCTTCTTCGGGTTGATGCATTTAAATCTCTACACGGGCAGCGATTGGGATCCATGGTTAGCCTATTGGCATGTGATGAGCGCCTTCTGTTTTGGTTTCTTGATGTGCGCGATCATGATTGCAACGCGCAGTATTTGGGTTGCGGTCTTGGTGCATGCGCTCATGGACTGGAGCGTCGTCTTTGATAAGACTCCCCCAAAGTTGGCTGATAACCCGCCGACTTCCTATCCATTTTGGGAAGGGCTGGCATCGCCATTTTCAGATTTCGTAATGATTCTCTTTCCTGCTCTCTTAATCCTCTTCTTTTCAAAGCCACGCAAGATCTGGGCTCCACGGTGGCTTAAAGGCCTTGCTATCCGTTTAGCAATTAAATGGAAGTTAGTCGATGAAAGTTCGGACAAACCAGCGCTAGTTGGGCAGAATTAAGCCATGGGATTTATCGCTAAATGGAAAGCCAAGCGCGCGTATAAAGGCGCGATGGAAGTTTACGATGCCGAATTAACTGATTGGCAGAGCGATATTGAAATCTTTCAAAAGGCGCGCGATGCATTTATGTTGGCGGCTAAAGGTGAAGATGTTGTTGTTAATCAGACAATTCAAAAGCCTGGCGAAATAGTTCTCTGGACTGCGCAAGGTCAATTTCATGAAGCAGGTCGTGGCGCCGGAAGTTTCCAAGGAGCTAGCCAAGGGTTGAGTATTCCCGTGGTTGCAGGTATTCGTTATCGCGTTGGTGCAACGCGCGGTACATATGTTTCAGGTGATCCGATTCAGAAATACGCTGAAGTCGGCGATGTTCTTTTAACAACCCAGCGAGTGATGTTTAACGGAATGTTTAATACCAAAGAGTGGGCCTTCTCAAAGTGGAACGGTGCTGCCGCATCTGCCGATGAAACGGATTACATCTTTCATGTCAGCAATCGCCAGAAGACTTCGGGGGTTTTATTCGGCGCCCGCGATGGCCGCGAATTTAACCGTTTCTTATCCTGCGCCTTGATCGCAGCCGAGTACGGCATTGATCGGGTAATCAAAGAGATAGATAAGAATATGAAGGAGCTTCAGGAAGGTAAGCCGGCGATCCCACCGCTTGCATTGGAGGCGTAATTGGCAACTTTCTTTAGCGGCGGCACTATTTGGTGTGCCATCGGTTGCGTTGCTGACTCTGTACGCATCCATGGCGAGAAGATCATTGAGATAAATGGTGCAGCTCAACCCGGAGATAACGTTGTTGATTTAGCGGGCGCATTTATGGCACCGGCATTTATGGATGGACATGCGCATCCATTGTTTGGTGGACGTGAAGCGCAAGGGCCTTTAGTAAATGGTCTGCAGACCGTTGCTGAAATGGTTGCCGAAGTAAAGAGATTTGCAATAGCGAATCCAAATACGCCTTGGATTGTCGGCGGTGCTTATGAAGCTGCAGCAGTTAGCGGTGGAGATTTCTTAGCAACTTGGTTAGATGAAGTTGTAAGCGATCGCCCCGTTGTATTGCAGGCAGTTGATCACCACACGATTTGGGTGAATTCAAAAGCTATTGAAATTGCCGGGATAACTGCTGCAACTGTTGATCCTGATGGCGGCACCATCGCGCGCAACCCCGATGGTTCAGCGCGTGGCACCTTGCGCGAGCCTTCTGCGATGGATTTGATAATGAAACACGCACCAGAGCGCACCTTGGAAGATGATGTAGCAGCGATCGCTTGGTCATCGCAACGCTACTTAGAAAGTGGTGTAACCGCATCAGTTGATGCTTGGGTTACTCCTGGTATGGCTGAGGCATACATTGCAGCTGATAAATCCGGTGCGTTACAGATCAATATGGATTTATACATGTTGGCGCAACCAGATTCTTGGCTTAGCAACGTTGAATACTTCGAAAAGATTCGCGAACAAGTTAAGGCACTTGGCCCAAATTCAAAGTTGGCATGTAAGACGATAAAGATCATTGGCGATGGCGCGTTATCTGCCGGAACCGCGGCGCTACTTGAGCCATACCTTGATGATCCAACATCAAAGGGCTTGTTGATCTGGAACGATGACGAAATCTTGGATGCTGCGGTGCTATTTGATTCGCAGGGATACCAATTACATATCCACGCAATCGGCGATGCCGCTGCTCGCCAGGCGCTAGATACGATTGAAAAGATGGTGGCGGTAAATCCCAAGTGGGATCGCCGTCCCGTCATTACACATGCGCAGTTAATTGATGAAGCAGATCTGCCACGTTTTGCATCCCTTGGTGTGATCGCAAATTACCAACCTCTGTGGACTTACTTAGATCCAATGAATAAAGAACTTATCGCACCGCGCATTGGTGATGAACGAAATAATCGTCAATATCAATTGAAGTCGATGGTTAAAAGTGGTGCACGAATGAGTTACGGCAGCGATTGGCCAGTCACCTCTTACATTCCTTTACTTGCACTGGCCGTTCCAACCCACAGGCAATCTCCAGATAAATGGCCGACTGAAGGTTGGAGTGCGCACGAGGCGATTTCGGTGGAGGAGAGCTTGTCTTTCTACACCGCAGGCGTTGCCTACCAGGGCTTCAATGAATCGCGATTTGGAGTGCTAGCAGTTGGGATGCAGGCGGATCTGATGATCCTGGAGCAGAACCCGCTCACCGTTGCGCCGCATGATGTGGCCAGTATCAATATTCGGACCGTTTATAAATCGGGGGTTGCCGTCATAGGATGAGGCTATGACTACAACTGTTGGACACTGGATCGATAATAAAGAGGTACCAAGCACATCAGGACGCACAGCCCCTGTCTACGACCCTGCCTTAGGCGTTGAGACAAAGCGCGTTGCGCTAGCAAATGCGGCAGAGATCAACGCTGCTATCGCATCTGCGAAGAAAGCATTTCCTGGTTGGTCGAAGACTTCACTTGCCGCTCGTCAACAGATCGTCTTTAAATTCCGCGAACTTCTAAATGCAAAGAAGGGCGCACTCGCAGAGATCATCACCAGCGAGCATGGAAAGGTTTTATCTGATGCCCTCGGTGAAATTACCCGTGGCCAAGAAGTAGTCGAGTTTGCGGTTGGAATGCCACAACTTATTAAGGGTTACTACTCTGAAAACGTTTCAACTGGTGTCGATGTTTACTCAACTCGTCAGGCACTTGGCGTGGTTGGCATCATCTCTCCATTTAACTTCCCAGCGATGGTTCCGATGTGGTTCTACCCAATCGCGATCGCTGCAGGTAACACAGTTGTATTGAAGCCATCTGAGAAAGATCCAACTGCTTCAATCTGGATTGCAAAGCTTTGGAAAGAAGCGGGCCTTCCTGACGGTGTATTTAACGTTTTAAATGGCGATAAAGAATCAGTAGACGGATTACTGCACTCCCCTGATGTTGAATCAATTTCATTCGTTGGTTCAACTCCAATTGCACGTTATATCTACGAAGAATGCGCCAAAGCTGGAAAGCGCGTGCAATCACTGGGCGGCGCAAAGAACCATATGTTGGTCTTGCCAGATGCTGACCTAGAACTCGTTGCAGATTCAGCGATTAACGCAGGCTTTGGTTCTGCTGGAGAACGCTGCATGGCGATCTCGGTTGTCGTTGCAGTTGAGCCAGTTGCAGATGCGCTGATCGAGAAGATTGTTTCTCGTATGGACAAGTTGCGCACCGGTGATGGTCGTCGTGGCTGCGATATGGGACCACTTGTTACTAAAGAGCACCGTGACAAAGTTGCTGGATACATTGATATTGCAATTAAAGATGGCGCAAAGGTTGTTGTTGATGGTCGCGGCGTAAAGGCCGATGGCGAGGCTGCAGGTTTCTGGCTTGGGCCAACCCTGATTGATCAAGTACCAACTACTTCAAGTGTTTATAAGGATGAAATCTTCGGACCGGTCCTTTCTATTGTTCGCGTAAAGACATACGACGAAGGCGTTGCGCTGATTAATAGCGGTGCATTCGGAAACGGAACTGCGATCTTTACCAACGATGGTGGCGCAGCGCGCCGCTTCCAGAACGAGATTCAAGTTGGCATGGTCGGAATCAACGTTCCAATCCCTGTGCCAGTTGCTTACTACTCATTCGGTGGTTGGAAGCAATCACTATTTGGCGACACCAAGGCGCACGGTGAAGAAGGCGTTCATTTCTTTACTCGCGGCAAAGCGATTACTAGCCGCTGGTTAGATCCAAGCCATGGTGGAATCAACCTCGGCTTTCCCCAGAATTAATTAGTAAACACGTCAAGGGAGCTACAAATGGCAACTCGCAAGATGAGCGTCGGTCAAGCAATCGTCGAATTCTTAGCCCATCAATACACAGTTGATGGCGCTCATCGCGAGCGAACCATTCAAGGCGTCTTTGGGATCTTTGGGCATGGCAACGTGGCAGGTATCGGACAAGCGTTAAAACAGTTATCAACAACTGATCCAGAATTAATGCCGTACCACCAGGCGCGTAATGAACAAGCAATGGTTCACGAATCATCGGCCTATGCACGCATGACTCGTCGCCGTTCTACCTTTGCTTGCGCATCATCAGTTGGGCCAGGAGCAACAAATATGCTCACTGGCGCAGCAGTTGCAACAACAAATCGTTTACCAGTGTTGCTCTTTCCGGCAGATACCTTTGCTAACCGCGTCTCTGATCCGGTGCTGCAGCAGCTAGAACAACCTTATGACTTCACGATGTCGGTTAATGATGCCTTCAAGCCGCTATCTAAATTCTTCGATCGCATCAATCGCCCAGAACAAATCTTTAGCTCGCTACTTGGCGCAATGCGTGTGTTAACCGATCCTGCCGAAACTGGTGCGGTAACGATCTGTCTTCCAGAAGATGTGCAGGCAGAAACCATTGAAGTCCCTGAAGAATTCTTGGCAGATCGCGAATGGCATATCCGCCGTCCTCGACCTGATGCTGGCGTTAGCGCAGTTGCTGCAAAGGCGATCCGTGGCGCAAAGCGTCCATTTATCGTCGCCGGTGGTGGAGTTATCTACTCTGATGCCCACGTAGCGCTAACAAAGTTTGTTGAAGCAACTGGTATTCCAGTTGGTGTTTCACAAGCTGGAATGGGTTCACTTAACTGGGATCACCCACAGATGTGCGGTTCAGTTGGTGCCACAGGCACAACTACTTCAAACCGTTTGGCTAAGGATGCTGATCTAGTAATTGGTATCGGAACTCGCTACAGCGATTTCACAACTGCATCTCGCACAGTCTTTCAAAACCCAGATGTGAAATTTATCAATATCAACGTAACCGCTTTCGATGCCTTCAAACATGGCAGCGCAATTCCAGTGGTTGCCGATGCGCGCGAGGCTTTAACTGAGCTTTCCCAAGAGCTATCTGGCTATGCGGTAGATGCGGCATATGCCAAGCAGATTGCTGAAGAGAAGGCGATCTGGAATGCCATAGTTGATGCATCATTCGTTGATCAGAAGTTAGCAAAGCCAAGCCAGAGCGAGATCATCGGTGCGGTGCAGGCGGCAACAGATCCCCGCGATGTTTTGGTTGGTGCTGCAGGTTCACTTCCTGGTGATCTCCATAAGTTATGGCGCGTACGTGATCCACTTGGTTATCACATGGAATATGCCTTCTCTTGTATGGGATATGAAATCGCTGCTGGTTTAGGTGTCGCGCGCGCTGATTCATCACGCACGCCAGTTGTAATGATGGGCGATGGCTCTTACTTAATGATGCATACCGAACTCGTTACAGCAGTTGCTGAAGGCCTGAAATTTATTGTTGTTCTAGTTCAGAACCATGGCTTTGCATCGATCGGCCATCTCTCTGAGGATATTGGTTCACAGCGCTTTGGTACCAAGTACCGCTTCCGCGACAAGGGTGGCAATAACCACGAAACCGGAGATGTACTGCCAGTTGATTTGGCAACAAATGCCGAGAGCCTTGGAATGAATGTAATTCGAATTGCTGAAACACCTAGCGCGATCGCAGATCTATCTGCAGCGATGAAGTTGGCTAAGGCCCACCCAACTGCAACGTTGATCCATATCAATAGCGACCCAATGCTTTATGCGCCAGGTGGCGAAGCTTGGTGGGAAGTTCCTATTCCTGCAGTCTCAACCTTGGAAAGTACGCAGAAGGCATACGCGCATTATTCAGAGGCGCGCAAAGCGCAGAAGAAGTATCTAGGCAAGGGTGCTAGCGAGAGGAATTAAACGTAGCTAATTACTCTAAAGGTGCGTTTGATCGAAAGCGTTAACTTATCGTTCTTGGGATCGGCAACTCTAAAGAAGCACAATATTTTCTTGCCGTACTTCTTCTCTTCAGCGCCAGGATCTGGAAAGAAATATCCGTAGGTCAGAGTCTTCGGCAAATCTTTCTGGCCAGTAAGCGTTGCAATCGCTGCATTGTCACAAGCGATGCCCGCCTCTTTCTTGGCTCCTTCAGAATTTAAATCCTTCGCCTTTAACTTGCCAACGTAAAAGACTTCGTAGTGATGTGGGTCAGTGCAGCCGGTTGCGTATAAAGTCTTATAGTTAGTCTCACTCCAGCGACTGGATTTAGTTGGCGCTTTATTGGAGCTATAACAACCAGTCTTTAGCTCTAAGTAGAAGGAGCCTTTGGATAGGGCCTCTGCGGTAGGCAATCCCGAGATAAAGAAGGCAAGGGTTGCTAGTACTGCGAATTTTTTAGAACCCATACGGCGATCATATTACCTAACCCTCAACCTCACGTTTGCTGTTAATAGATACGACACGAAAAATGCTCACATTAAATTGGAGTAGTTGTGTAATTTCTGCGCAAGACTACGCTCTGTCTCAACCAGAAAGTATGGATTAGTTAATCGACTAATCTTTCGAGAGGAGCTCAATTGTTTAAGAAATTCAAGAAGATTGCTGCAGGAGTTGCTGCAGTAGGTCTACTCGGAATCACCCTTAGTGCATGCTCGACTGCAGAAAAGGCGATTTCAGAGGCAGATTGCGGAACTGATGAAGCATTTTGTATTGGTCTTGTAACAGACATTGGAAAAGTTGACGATAAGTCATTTAATCAATCTGCTTGGGAAGGTGCTCAAGAAGCAGCTACCACCAATAATGGATTTGCTAAGTACGTAGAAACACAAGATCCAAAAGATTACGCAGCAAATATCGCTCTATTTGCAGATGCTGGATACAACGCGATCGTAACAGTTGGATTCCTAATGGCTGAAGCAACAGCGATTGCAGCCGAAAAGTATCCAAATGTTAAGTTCATCGGTGTAGATCAGTTCTATGCCGGTACTGCAGCAAACTACAGCGGATTAATTTTCCCTGAAGATAAAGCTGGCTTTATTGTTGGTTACCTCGGTGGTTACCTAACCACTTCTGGTAAGACCGCAGCTATTGCTGGTGGTCCAGATTCAATTCCACCTGTTCGTAAATTCATTGAAGGCTTCGTAGCTGGAGTTGAATTTGCATCAAAGGAGCAAGGAAAGTCTTATCCTAAGGCATCATCGGTTTACTACACCGGTGCAAATGCGTTTAACGATCCTGCCTGGGGTGCTTCAACAGCCCAGCAGTACTTGGATCAGGATTACGATGTGATCTTCTCTGCTGGTGGAAAGACCGGTAACGGTGGACTAGCACGCACTGCTCAGAAGTCTGGCGCATATTGCATTGGCGTAGATACTGATCAATGGGGAACAGTTCCAGAGGCTCAGGCCTGTCTTGTAACTTCTGCGATGAAGCTCATTCCTCAGGGAGTGGTTGCACTCATTGGTAAAGTTGTCGATGGAACATTTGCTGGTGGAAACTTCGTTGGCGATGTAGGAGCTGCTCCTTATCACGACTTTGATGCCACAATCCCAGCTGATGTTAAGGATAAAGTTGCAGATGTAACCGCGAAGGTAATCAGCGGCGAGATCGCAACAGGAGTCAAGCAATAATCTAGAAAATAAAAGCAGGGCAAGGGTCGATAATAATTTGACCCTTGCCCTGCTTTATTTAAAATTCAACCGCGGTTGACAGAGAAATTGCCACGGGTAGATTAAGGGCCTAGATGAAAAACCAGGGGTGTTTATCGTGAAGTTAGTCCGTGCTTGGATCACTCCATTAATTGCACTTCTAATTGCATTTTCAATTGGCGCGATTTTGATGATTACACAGGGCGCTGATCCGATGAAGGCATATCAAAGTTTGTTCACTACTGCCTTTACAACTCAAGAAGGACTTGCCAAAACATTTGGCAAAGCAACTCCACTTGCAATTAGTGGGTTAGCTGTTGTAATTGGTCTGCGGGCCGGACTCTTTAACATTGGCGCACAAGGTCAGTTAATTTCTGGAGCACTTGCTGCGGCGTGGGCTGGGTATGCAATCACAGGATTGCCAATGATTGCCCATGTTCCGCTCTGTCTTCTAATCGGAGCGCTATTTGGATCAATCGTTGGTTATATCGCCGGTGCGCTCAAGGCATACCGCGGGATCCACGAGGTAATTACAACAATTATGTTGAACAGTATCGTTCTACAGCTGGCCGAATACTTATCCAACGGACCTCTAAAAGAAGAAGGTTCAATCATCGCCAGGACGCCCGATATTTTAGATTCGGCCAAGATTGGTACGGTTTCAGGCCTACCCATCGGCTTTCTTCTAAGCGGGTTGTTGGCACTTGGTGTTTGGTGGATATTCAAAAAAACTACAACTGGATTTAGATTTGAAACTGTTGGCAAAAATAAAAATGCCGCTTGGTATGCAGGAATAGCCGTGAAACGGAATACAGTTTTTGCAATGGTGGCTTGTGGGGCGCTGGCTGGGTTTGGCGGCGCAGTTGAAACCTTAGGCGTAGTCGGTAAATTTGAACCCGCCTTCAACCAAGGGCTTGGCTTTGATGGAATTACTATCGCACTGTTGGCCCGAGCTAATCCATTGGCTGTAATACCAGGGGCAATACTTTTTGGTGGAATGCGTGGAGCAGGCCCAACGATGCAATTTAGCGCAGGAGTTAGCCCTGAGATTATCGACCTTATCCTTGCGATCGTTCTATTTTTTGTAACTGCGCCAATAATCAGTCGCGTATTAAAGCTTAAGAGTGATTCGAATACTCAAGTTACAAGTGGTTGGGGAAGCAATTAAAATGAAAACTCCCATGTTACGGTCAAAAATGCCGGTCTATATTTATCTCGTCATATTCGTTATAGCCGTTGCCTATTCGTTTAATCCAGTATCAACAGTTGCTGTGGCTGCATCATCTATAACTTTTGGCTTACCGCTGGCAATGGCGGCAATGGTCGGAATTATGTGCGAACGAACCGGTGTCGTAAATATCGGAATTGAAGGAACTCTTCTAACCTCATCATTCTTCGGATTCTTTGTAGCAGCCCTTTCCCAAAATCTGATTTGGGGGTTGCTTGCTGCGATCGCAAGTGGCGCGGTTACTGGACTATTGCTTGCTCTACTGACTGTCTCTTGGAAAATGGATCAAATCATTGCGGGCACAATAGTTAATATCCTTGCAACCGGTTTGACTTCATTTTTCTATAAGCAAGGCTATTCATTGCCTGCAATATTTCCGCGATGGTCTATCCCAGGACTTTCTGAAATTCCGTTCTTAGGGCGAGTCTTCTTTCAAAGTGGACCAATCACTTACTTCGGCTTAATCCTTATCTTTGTTCTTTACTTTGCAATTTATCGCACTCCTTGGGGGCTCCGCACTAGAGCGGTCGGTGAATATCCAAGTAGCGCCGAAACCTCGGGAATTTCTGTACTCAAACTCAAATATACAAATGTGATTATCGCTGGCGCATTTGGTGGGCTTACCGGTGCTTATCTAACGCTAGAGCTTGTTGGATCTTTCGATCGTGGTTTTTCAGCCGGAAAAGGCTTTACTGCGTTGGCGATCATGATCTTTGGTCGGTGGAACCCAATTGGAGCTCTATTAGCTGCGATTTTCTTTGGTTTTGCGCAAGCCCTTGCTAATCAATTAATGATCGATGGCTTGGTGAATATTCCTGGGCCATTCATCAACATGCTCCCTTATGTTTTAACAATTGTGGTGTTGGCATTTTCTGCTGGCAAAGTTCGTGGTCCGGCTGCCGCTGGTCAACCATACGAGCGAGAGCAGGCATAAGTCGTGGCAACATTACTGCAGGTAAAAAACTTAACGAAAAGTTTTGGCTCGGTTATCGCCAATAACGATATTTCTTTTGAAGTAGGCGCCGGTGAAATCGTGGCCCTTTTAGGTGAAAACGGAGCGGGTAAATCCACTCTCGTGAAATCTGTATTTGGTCTACTCCGCCCTGATCAAGGCGAGATATATATTGATGGAAAGCAAATGGCTCCAGGAGATACAGCTGGCGTAATTGCAAGTGGTGTCGGAATGGTGCACCAACATTTCAAATTAGTACCAGTTATGAGCGTTACAGAAAACATCATTTTGGGAGATGAGCCAAAAAACGGCATTTTTATAAATATAAAGAAGGCCGAGCAGACAGTCCGCGCTTTATCGGAAAAGTTTGGGTTAGAAGTTGATCCGACAGCAATTATTGAAGATCTACCAGTTGGCACTCAACAGAGAGTCGAGATTTTAAAGGCGCTAAGTAAAGATGTTCGACTTCTGATTTTTGATGAACCAACAGCTGTATTGACTCCGCAAGAGACTGATGAACTGATACTTGTAATCAAAAACCTAGCGAGCTTAGGCGTTGGAGTAATTGTGATTACTCATAAACTTCGTGAGGTTATGGCACTTGCCGATCGAGTAGTTGTCTTACGTGAAGGCAAAGTAGTTGGTACCACCACTCCAAAAGAGAGTAACGAGTCTGGTCTAGCACAAATGATGGTAGGCAGAAGTGTGGTTTTAGAGGTTGACAAAGGTGTTGCACGTCCTGGAAAAGCAGTGTTAAGTGTTAAGGGCTTAGAAGTTTTTGATGATAGAAAATTGCTGGCGGTAAAGGGCGTTGACCTAGAGGTTCGATCTGGAGAAATTCTTGGTATTGCCGGCGTTGAAGGAAATGGTCAACGAGAGCTCGTCGAAGCCATTTGCGGTATGCGCATGCGGGAAAAAGGCGAAGTTCTGGTAAGTGGCCTCCCAACAAAAGATATGCACCCTCATGCAGTACACGAAGCGGGCGTATCACATATTCCAGAGGATAGAGAAAAGCACGGTTTGGTCTCGTCTTATTCGATCGCAGATAATTTAATTCTCAACCAATTTGATCAAGAGCCATTTGCTAGAGGTTGGTTTAGAAATATGGGCGCAACTCGGGAGAACGCGAACCTGCTCGTCAAAAAATTTGATATCCGTACTACTTCCGCCGCCGCACTGGCATCATCGTTATCAGGTGGAAATAAGCAGAAGGTAGTAATTGCACGTGAACTAAGTCAAGATTTGCAAGTTCTCGTAGCGGCTCAACCAACACGTGGCGTTGATGTTGGATCTATTGAATTCATCCACAAACAGCTAATTGCAGCGCGCGATAAGGGAGCTGGCGTTCTACTTGTCTCTGCTGAACTGGATGAGATTATTTCACTTTCAGACCGCATCGCGGTTATGTCGGGTGGAAAGATCGTCGCGATCGTTGATTCCAAAGATGCAGACCGCAACCACATCGGCCGCCTAATGGCCGGCCTAAAGGAGTAATACATTGAAGATCGCAATTATCGCTGGCACAGGTTTCTACAACCTTCCAGCGCTCGAAGGCCAATCCCCTACGACTGTAGAAACCGATTACGGTCAGGCAGTTATTACAACTGGTAATTGGCATGGCGCAGAAGTTGCGTTCTTGACTCGCCATGGCGTTAACCACACCGTGCCACCTAGCCAAGTTAACTATCGCGCAAATATCCAAGCGTTAAAGAACTGGGGCGCAGAGTTGGTTATCGGCGTTAACGTTGTTGGCGGCGTAGATAAGAATCTAGCGCCGGGAGCTTTGCAGTTAGTTGATGACTTTATAGATTTCACCCATGGTCGCGCAGATACCTTCTTTGATGGTGTTCAAGAAGGTGGCGTTCAACATATTGATATGACCTATATCTACGACAAGAAGATTCAGAAGGCTCTTGCGGAATCAGCGAAGAAGGCCGATATCAAATTGCACGAAGGTGGCATCTACGCGGTCTATAACGGTCCACGTTTTGAATCACCAGCTGAAATCCGCATGTGCGCGATGTTAGGCGTAACCGTAGTTGGTATGACCGGTGTTCCTGAAGCGACTTTGGCACGTGAGGCAGGGCTACGTTATGCAGCAATCGCTGCCGTTGCCAACCCTGCCGCCGGCCTTTCAGATGAAGAAATTAGCCACGAAGGCGTCGGTGAAGTCATCAAGGGTTGCGCCGGCAATGTAATCACAATTATTGATGGTGCGATAAAAATCCTGGCTTCATAATCGAAAAAATAATATGGATCTCTTAATCACCAACGCGCGCTATGCGGTAACTTCCAACGGCAACGATGAGATATTAGAAAATATCTCGATCGGTATCAAAGATGGCAAGATTGCATACCTTGGAACAGATAAACCTGCCGCTACTAAAACTTATGATGCATCGGGCAAGTTAATTGCACCTGGCTTTATCAATAGCCATACCCACTTAGGGATGTCGCTGCTGCGCGGTTGGGCAGAGGGTGTAAACCTGCAAGGTTTTCTTGAACGCGTCTGGGCTGCAGAAGGTGCGATTATGGATGAGGCAACCTGCGAACTAGGTACCGAACTCGGTGCGCTTGAAGCTTTGCTATCTGGCACAACTACGACCATGGATATGTATCTAAATCCAGTTGCAACACATCGCGCCGCGGTGCGCGTTGGCCTGCGCCATATCGCAGGACCGATCTTCTTTGACTTCCCTGGACTTGATGGTCTGCAATGGGAACAGCGCATCGAACGAGCACACCAGTGGAAGGCAGAGATCGCAAAAATTGGTGGACCTTATATTCCAACTTACTTAATGCCGCACTCAACTTATACAGATTCTCCTGAAAACTTAACCCAAGTAGCTGCGATTGCTAAAGAACTTGGCGCGCGTATTCACTTACACGTCTCTGAAACACAGGCCGAGAACGATGATGTAGCCACACGTTACGGCAAGACCCCCACCGAAGTTTGTCGCGATACCGGCATCTTGGATGTCCCAACTATCTTCGGCCACGGAGTTCACTTATCTGATTCTGATATGAAGATTGCAGCGAGCAAGGGTTCATCAGTTGGACATTGCCCTGGTAGCAACTTAAAGCTTGGTTCGGGGCTCGCGCGCTTCAACGATATGCGCAAAGCTGGAATCAAAGTTGGACTTGGCACAGACTCATGTTCTTCCTCTAATGATCTAGATATGTTCTCGGTAATGCGCATGGCCGCCCATGTTGTGGCTCTTCGCCAATCCCCTGCCGATGTTGATCTAACTTCGATCGTGCGCGCTGCAACTATTGAAGCAGCTCACGCAGTTGGCTTAGCCGATCGCATTGGAAGTATCGAAGTCGGTAAAGAGGCAGATCTAATTGCCATTGATCTACACGCCGCTCACCTAACTCCAGTGCACGATGTAAATGCGCTCTTAGTATTTGCCGCAGGCCGCGGTGATGTCACCGATGTCTGGGTTGCTGGTGATCAGGTAGTTGCTAACCGCACCAGCACCAAGATCGAACTAACAGATTTAATTGCGCGCGTTAACGTCCGCGTTAAAGCGCTGGATCCACTGCGATGAGCTTTGCTGGCAACAGCATCCTTATCACTGGAGCCTCAGGCTCAATCGGACGAGCCTACGTAGATCGTTTTCTTGAACTCGGTTTCACAGTCTGCGCGCAAGTAAATACTGGCGAGCTACATGCACGGCCAAATTTGCATGTTATTGCCGAGGATCTATCTGTTACTAAATCAGGAAACTCGCTTGTTCAAGAAGCGCTAGCCCGTGCGGGAAAACTTGATTATGTAATAAACAATGCGGCTAACCAAGCAATTCTTAATCCTGCAACGGCAACGCGCGCCGAAATCGAATTGATGATGCGAATAAATGTTGATGCTCCAAAAGAGATTATCGATGAATCTGCTAAATCTGGCGCACAAGTAGTTTTAAATATCTCATCGGTTGAAGCGCTTAACCCACGCGCTGGTCATGAGATATATGGCGCCAGCAAAGCAGCGCTTGATGTCTTAACTCGCTCTGCATCACGCGCACATGCACCAATGCGCGTTCTTGGACTGCGACTCGGTTTAATTGGTCGCGAAGGAATTGATCAAGCATGGCCAGAAGGCGTTGCTGCTTGGAAGGCGGCGACTCCACTTGCGCGCTATGCAACCGCCGCGGAAGTTGTTGGAGTAACAGAATTTTTATTATCTGATGCAAATGCCTGGGCCACCGGAAGTACTTACGACTTCGACGGTGGCCTAGGCAATCACAGTTGGTAGCCCCGAAGGGATTCGAACCCTCGTAGCTGACTTGAGA
>Ga0208788_1000670_pt1 | contig 16817 bp, 13 predicted proteins | sample Wag4_2014_7_11_3_FD_187363 | JGI IMG/M metagenome (GOLD analysis project Ga0208788, IMG submission 187363) | Fresh water mixed with fracking chemicals microbial communities from Ohio, USA - Utica-2 Time Series FC 2014_7_11 (SPAdes) (version 2) ...
GTTTTGCTCTGGTATTGATTCTGACCGCTCTGGTGGCTGTTACCGGTTTGCTGGCGTTGCGTGAAGTCAGTGCTGGCGCTGAGCTGCAGCAGCGCATGAGCGCACTCGGCGAGCAGGTGTTGCGCATGCGCCAGAGCGAGCAGACGTTCGCGCTGAGTGGCGACAGTCAGCACGCCGAGCGCCTGGCCGAACAGGCTGAGAGCATTTTGCAGGCCGGGCAGGCACTGCAAGGTGAGCTCGATAGCGACACGGCCGCGATTCTGGCGCAGGTCGAGCCTGCACTGGCCGACTACCGCAGCGCTTTTGCCCGCTACGTTGAACTCACCGACAACATGCAGCTGTCCTTGCAAGCCGCCGACTGGCTGGTGGTCAGCGCGGCCAACAGCCTGGATCTGCTGCAGGAAGGGCTGACCGAAGACGGCGTCGACCTGCTCAAGAGCTCCCAAGGCGAGCAGGGCGGTGATTCGGTCCTGCAGGCCGGCAAGGTCGGCAAGATTCATCAACTACTGCTGCAGGCGTTGGATCAGGCACGCCAGCGCCTGGAGGCCAGCCGGCGCAGCGATAGCAGTGAGCAGGCGGAAATTGCCCAGGCAGGCGAGGCGCAAGCCCTGGCTGCCGAGTTGCGCGATGCGCTGGATGATCCCGGTTATGCCGCGGTGCTCGGCGAGGTGGTGGTCAACGTCGACTCCTTCAATGAGCGCCTGAAGGAATACGCCACCCAGTTGCAGCAACAAAAACAGGTATACGGGCAACTGGTCGCTCAGGTCGAGCAGTTGCTGCAGCGGGTCGAGCTGGCCCTGGACACGCAACGCCAGGCCATGCATGCCGAGCGTCAGGCCAGCAGCGGTCTGATCATCCTGGCAGCGGCCCTGGCGCTGCTTTTCGGTCTTGGCGCGGCGATCATGATCAGCCTGGCCATCGTGCGTCCGCTCAAGCGCGTGATCGGCCTCGCCGAATCCATTGCCAGTGGCGACCTCAGCGTACGTATCGAACAGGATCGGCGCGATGAAATCGGGCAGCTGCTGGCTGCCATGCAAGGGATGTCCGCCAACCTGCGCGATATGGTCGGCCGCCTGCAGGGTGGTGTGACGCAGATTTCCAGCTCCGCCCAGACCCTCTCGACAACTGCCGAGCAGACGCGCCAAGGCGTCAATGGTCAGAAGCTGGAGACCGATCAGGTCGCCACCGCCATGAGCCAGATGACGGCCACGGTGCACGAGGTGGCACGCAATGCCGAGGCCGCAGCGGCTTCCACCGAACAGGCTGACCAGCGTGTCGGTGCCGGTAGCCAGGTGGTGCGCCAGACCCTGCAGCGCATCGAACAATTGGCTCGCGCCATGGACGCCACTACCGAGAGCATTCAGCGCCTGAGCCAGGACACTCAGCGTATCGATGCCGTACTTGAGGTGATCAAGAGCGTGGCCGAGCAGACCAACCTGCTGGCGCTCAACGCTGCCATAGAAGCGGCGCGCGCCGGAGAACAGGGGCGCGGTTTTGCGGTGGTCGCCGATGAGGTAAGGGCGCTGGCAAAACGCACTCAGCAATCCACGGCGGAAATCGAGTCGCTGATCGCGGCTTTGCGCGAGGGCAGCCGCCGCGCGGTGACCGACATGGAGCAGAGCGCCAGCCTGGTGAATCTCACGGTTGGCGACGCCAACCAGACCGAAGGCGCCCTGGCGGCCATTGCCGAGGCGGTGAGCCTGATCTCGGAGATGAATCAGCAGATCGCTGCCGCGGCCGAGCAGCAAACCGCCGTGGCCGAGGAAATCAACCGCAGCGTCACCTCGATCCGCGATATTGCCGATCAGTCAGCTACGGCCATGGACGAAACCGCTGCGTCGAGCATCCAGCTGGCTGAGCTGGGGCGGGAGCTGCAGGGCATGGCAGGGCACTTTCGCATGACATAGCGTCTGCCCTCACAGTTTCGTGAGCAAACTTTGCATAGCGCTATGCCACGCCTCGGCGCCCCAGTAGCATCGGTGTTCTGCATAAGGAGCCAACGATGCGAACCAAACTCGATGCCTGTCTCGACTCGGTCAATCAGGTATTGCTGGGCAAAGAGGCGCAGGTGCGCCTGGCCCTGACCTGCCTGCTGGCGCGTGGTCACCTGCTGATCGAAGACCTGCCGGGCATGGGCAAGACCACTCTCAGCCATGCCCTGGCGCGCGTGCTGGGGCTGAGTTTCCAGCGTATTCAGTTCACCTCCGACCTGTTGCCGGGCGACATTCTTGGCACCTCGGTGTTCGACAAGGACAGCGGGCAGTTCGTCTTTCATCCGGGACCGATCTTTGCCGAGTTGGTGCTGGCCGATGAAATCAACCGCGCCACGCCGAAGAGTCAGAGCGCGCTGCTCGAAGCCATGGAAGAAGGGCAGGTGACCATCGAGGGCGCTACTCGGCCGCTGCCCGAGCCGTTCTTCGTCATCGCCACGCAGAACCCGGTCAGCAGCGGCGGCACCTTCGCCTTGCCCGAATCCCAGCTCGATCGTTTTCTTATGCGTCTTTCGCTGGGCTATCCGGCGCAAGCTGCGGAACGGGCGTTGCTGCTGGGCGATGCCCGGCGCGATCTGTTGCCGCGCATGGAATCCATTCTCGACCACGCTGAACTGGCCCGCCTGCAGGCGCAAGTGCCCAAGGTGCGTGCCAGTGATGCGCTGATCGACTATGTGCTGCGCCTGGTCGAGGCGACGCGCAGTCAGCCGCAGTTCGCCTGGGGTTTGTCACCGCGTGCCAGTCTGGCGTTGCTGGCGGCGGCACGGGCCTGGGCCTTGCTGGCCGAGCGTGATTATGTGATCCCCGAAGACGTGCAGGCCGTACTGCCCTCGGTGGTTGGCCATCGCCTGCGCGAGCGCGCCGACCCGGCTGGCCATGGCGGCGGCAGCCTGGTGCAATGGCTGCTGCGTGAAGTGCCGGCGCTCTGATGCGTGCCGCGTTGAAGCCGCTCTGGCAGCGCTGGCTGGCCAGGCGCATTCCGCCAGCGGCCAGCGTGCGTTTGAACCAGCGGCGTATCTTCATCCTGCCCAGCCGCGTGGGGGGCGCATTTGCCGTGGCGCTGCTGCTGATGCTGCTGGTGGGCATCAATTACCAGAACAGCCTGGCCTATGGCCTGACTTTTCTACTGATGGCGGTGTTCGTCGTCACCATTCTGCACACCTACCGCAACCTGGCCGGGCTGGTGCTCAAGGCGGGTGGCGGCGCAGCGGTGTTCGTCGGCGAGCAGGCGTGTTTTCGCGTGCGCCTGGAAAGCCGCGAGCGCGAGCACCAGGCCATCGCGCTCGGTTGGCCGCCAGCCGAGCTGATGCTGCGTGATGTGCCGCGCCAGGGGCAGACCGAAGTGGATTTGAGCCAGCCCGCCGTGAGACGTGGCTGGCTGCGACCCGAGCGTCTGAGGGTGGAAAGCCGTTTTCCGCTGGGCTTGCTGGTGGCCTGGAGCTGGGTCGATCTGGATCAGGCGGTGCTGGTCTACCCGCGGCCGTTGGAGGGGGAGCTGCCGTTGTCGGCGGGCCTGGACGACGAGGAGGAAGAGGGCATGCGTGCCCGCGGCCAGGGTGCCGATGATTTCCAGGGGCTGCGCGAGTATCAGCCTGGCGATTCGAAACGGCGCCTGGACTGGAAAGCCTATTCACGTGGACAGGGCCTGTTGGTCAAGGATTTCGCCATGCTCAGCGGGCGTGACCTGTGGCTGGATTTCGACAGCCTGGGAGGCGACAGTGAAACGCGCCTTTCGCTGCTCTGTCATTGGGTGCTGCAGTTATCACAGCGTCAGCAGGCCTTCGGTCTGCAACTGCCGGGGCAGGTGATTGCCCCGGATTATGGCGAGGGCCACCGCGATGCCTGCCTGCGTGCCCTGGCGCTGTTCGGAGCGCGCGCATGAGCAGCCTGCCGGGTATCCCGCGTATTGCTCTGATCTGGTTGCTGGTCGCCCAGGTGCTGGTGATCGTGCCGCATCTGCTGCATTTGCCGTTGTGGATGATCGCGCTGTGGCTGGGCGCAGCGGCCTGGCGCGTACAGATCTTTCGCATGCGTGCCCCTTATCCCGGTGGTTGGGTCAAGGGCGGGCTGATGCTGCTGGTGCTGGCCGGTATCCTGCTGTCGCGTGGCACGTTGGTCGGGCTGGATGCCGCCGTGGTGCTGCTGATCGCCACGTTCGTTCTGAAGTTGCTGGAGATGCGCACGCGACGTGATGCGCTGGTACTGATCTTCCTCGGTTTCTTCTGCGTGGTGACCGCCTACCTGTTCGAAGACGGCATTCTTGCCGCGCTCTACAGCCTGCTGCCGGTCACTGCCTTGCTGGCTGCCCTGGTTGGATTGCAGCACAGTGGTTTCGCCGAACGCCCCTGGCCGACCCTGCGCCTGGCCGGTGGGCTGCTGCTGCAGGCGATACCGCTGATGGTGCTGCTGTTCGTCTTCTTCCCGCGCATGGGGCCGTTGTGGTCGCTGCCACTGCCCAGTGATAAGGGCGTTACCGGGCTGTCGGACAGCATGGAACCGGCCGATATCGCCGAACTCAGTCGCTCCCCGGCCTTGGCCTTTCGCGCCAGCTTCGAAGGTGACGTGCCGCCGCGCGAACAACTGTACTGGCGCGCCCTGACACTGGAGCGTTTCGATGGCCGGCGCTGGTCGCAGTCCGGTTACGCTGATGTACCCGTCGCGCCGCAGTGGAGCAAGGCCGGCGAACCGCTCGATTACAGCATCATCATGCAGCCCAGCGGTAAGCGCTGGCTGTACGCGCTGGATGTCGGCGAGATGGCGCAGGACAGCGGGCGGATGATGAACGACTTCCGTTGGCAGAGACTGCGTCCGGTGGATCGGCCCCTGCTGTACCAGGTGCGTTCCTGGCCGGAGGCCATGCGGGAGGCGCAGGCCGAACCGCCAGGTATCCGGCAGGCGCTGCAATTACCCGAGCAGGGCGACCCGCGCAGTCGCGCCTGGGCGGCTGCACTGAAGGAGCAGTATCCGCAGAGCGACGCATTAGTGGCGGCAGTGCTGCAGCATTTTAACCGTGAACCCTACGTCTACACACTGCGTCCGCAGCCTCTGGGCAGCGACAGCATCGACGATTTCCTGTTCAACACCCGGCGTGGTTTTTGCGCGCACTATGCCGGCGCCATGACCTTCGTGCTGCGTGCCGCGGGTATTCCCGCGCGGGTGGTGGCCGGTTATCAGGGCGGCGAGCTCAATCCCAATGGCAACTACATCCAGGTCCGTCAGTTCGACGCCCATGCCTGGGTCGAGTACTGGCAGCCGGGCCGTGGCTGGCGCAGCGTCGATCCGACTTTTCAGGTAGCACCGGAGCGTATCGAGCAAGGGCTGGAAGAGGCCTTGGCCGAGGAGGATGGTTTTCTCGACGATCAACCCTTCTCGCCACTGCGCTACCGCGAGCTGGCCTGGCTCAATCAGCTGCGCATGAGCTGGGAGAATCTCAATTACGGCTGGCAGCGCTGGGTGCTGGGGTACCAGGGCGAGCAGCAGCTGAAACTGCTGCAGAACTGGTTCGGCAGCCTCGATTGGCAGCGTCTGGCGCTCGTTCTGGTGGGCACCGGAGCGCTTCTGATTGGCCTGCTGGCGCTGTGGTTGCTCAAGCCCTGGCAACAGCGGCCTGATCCGCAACGCCAGGCGTTTCGCAAGTTCGAGCGGCTGTTGGCGCGCCATGACGTGCGCCGGGAAGCGGGTGAGGGCGCACGCTCCTTCGCGTTGCGCGCGGCGCGGCAGTTGCCCGAGCAGGCGGAGCAGATCGAGACATTTGCCCGATGCTTCGAGCAGCAGCGCTATGCCGGCGGGCCCGCGTCGCGTGATGCCCTGCGGCAGGCATTGAGTGATTTGCGCAGAGCATTACCCTGGCGCCTGTCGCGTTAGCGACCATTGGTCACTTGTTTGAGTGGGGGCCGGGTTGTTAGCTTGATGCATCGTCGTTTGGGAGGATCGAGCATGAGCGATTTCATCGAACATTGTTTGGGGCGTGTCCTGGCTCTGCAGGTGCGGCTGTATGCCTGCCAGGCGCGGTTGGCTGACTGCACTGACACCGAGGCCTTGCACGACCTGCGCATCGCCCTGCGGCAATTGCGCAGCCTGTTGCGTCCGCTGCGCGGTTTGCCGGCTGTGGATGCTCTGGAGCAGGGAGCCGCAGTGCTGGGCCGCCTCAGTGGGCCGCTGCGTGATCGTGAGGTGTTGGTGGCCGAGCTGACGCGTCTGGGCCTGGTGCATCTGGCGCCTGCCGATGAGGCGCAGCGCGCCGCAGGTTACGTTGCCATTGCCAGCAGTGGCGAGTTGGCCGACCTGATGCTGTTGCTCGACGGCTGGCCGGCGAATTGGCGTGAAGCTGCCAGGCAAGGCCAATTGAACGATGTGGACAAGCGCATCCGGCGCCGCCTGCGGCGCCAGCAACGACAACTGGCCCGCGCCTTACGCGATCCGGCGCATGACCGCCATCGCCTGCGCCTGCTGATCAAACGCGTGCGCTACGCTGCTGAAACCTACCCGGCACAAAGTCGTTTGAGCAAGGCGGTGCAGCTCAGGCTCAAACGTGCGCAAAGCGCCCTTGGCGACTGGCATGACCACCTGCAGTGGCTGGCGCAGGCCGATGCGCTGGCGTCGCTGGGCCCTTGCCGGGCAATCTGGCTGCAGGCTCAGCAGGCGGCCGAGCAACGCGCTGATGGAGCCCTGCTGGCACTGTATGGCGATTTTCCCAGCGTGGAATAAGGCGACATTTTCGCCGCAAATATGACCGAATAAGCATCCTTGCGGACTATCGTTCAGTTGCCACCATCCCCTAAGATCGTCGCCATCGATGAATGCCGAGGTGCGTATGATCTTTTCCGAAATGCTCGAAGCGGTGCGCCGCGATGCCGATGCCGTGGTGATTCCGGCCGAATGGGGGCAGGGGCGCGCCAGTTTCGGTGGTCTGGTGGCGGCTCTGGCGTTCGAGGCGATGCGCGCCAAGGTGCCGCAGGACCGACCGGTGCGCTCGCTGGCCATCACCTTCGTCGGGCCGGTGGCGCCGGATGTTCCTGTCAGTTTTCAGGCCGAGGTGCTGCGCGAGGGCAAGGCGGTCAGCCAGATGTCCCTGCGTGCAGTTCAGGATGGCCAGGTAGTGACCGTGGTGCAGGGCAGCTTTGGCGCATCGCGTCCTTCGACGATTGCCGTGGAGGCACTGGCCGCGCCGCAGATCACGCCGGTCGAGCAATGCCAGGAATTGCCCTACGTGCGCAATGTCACGCCGGAGTTCACGCGCTTTCTGGCCATGCGTTGGGGGATTGGCGGCATGCCTTTCAGCAACACGCCGTCGCGGCAGATGGGCGGCTGGGTGCGCTTGCGCGGTGAGCGCGAGCCGCAGGCGCTCAGCGAGGCGCATGTGCTGGCACTGGTCGACGCCTGGCCGCCTGCGCTGCTGCCGTATCTGAAAAGCCCGGCGCCGGGCAGCTCGCTGACCTGGACCATCGAGTTCGTCCAGCCGCTACACACCCTCAGCAGCGAAGACTGGTGCCTGTATCGTGCGGATATCGAACATGCCCGCGATGGTTACGGGCACGTGGCGGCGGCGATGTGGACACCTGCAGGTGAGCTGATCGCCTTGAGCCGGCAGACCGTGACCGTATTTGCCTGATTCAGTGGCGCCGGCGTTGGCGCCAGGCGCGCCACCACGCGCCGCTGAAGAGAAAGCGCGGGAACGTCACGCACTGCTCCAACAGCAGGCGCTTCAGCGCATCGCTCTTGCTGGCGAAGGGTTCCGCAGGCTGTTGCTCCAGTCTGTGGCCGTGAGCTTGCAGCGCCAGGGAGGCGATCAGGCCGATGCTGCCCAGTGCCAACGGCACGAACCGCAGATGCCATAGGCCGATCAGCAGCAGTATCAGCGACAGCAGGAACAGTGGCACGGCGATCAGGTGCAGCAGCAGATTGGTGGGATGCCGATGCTGGCTGGCGTAATGACGCCATTGCCAGGCCAGCAGGTTGGGGTGACGTTTGCTCATGGGACGATCCTCGACTCGATAAGACGAGTCTAGGATCGCCGCCAATGCAGAGCGAATTGCTCCTGGCTATGGCGCAGATAGGCTTATGCCTAAAGGGCCACCTCTACAGGCGCAACTGGCCGATGGCCTTGTTCAGCTCGCCTGCCAGTTGGGCGAGTTGCTGACTGGTGGCGGCCGATTCGAGGGTCTGGCCAACGGTCTGTTCGGTGACGTCACGAATGCCCACCACCGAGCGGCTCATTTCTTCGGCCACCTGGCTCTGCTGTGTGGCGGCCACGGCGATCTGTGTATTGCTGTCGCGCATCAGCGCCACGGCGGCGGTGATCGCCGCCAGCGACTCGCCGGCTTCTTGCGCCAGTTGTACGCAATGGTTGGCGTTCTCCGAGCTTTCGCGCATGAACTCCACGGCGTCGCGGGTGCCGCCCTGCAGGTTGCCGATCATCTGGGTGATTTCGTCGGTGGAGTCCTGCACGCGCTTGGCCAGGTTGCGCACCTCGTCGGCGACCACGGCGAAGCCGCGACCCATTTCACCGGCGCGGGCGGCCTCGATGGCGGCATTGAGGGCGAGCAGGTTGGTCTGTTCGGCGATGCCGTGAATCACACCGACCACGCGGCTGATGTGCTGGCTGTCTTCGGCCAGGCGCTCGATGCTGGCGGCGCTTTGGCGTACGCCCTGCGACAGGGCTGCGATGGATTGCTCGACCCGTTCGACCACCTGCTGGCCTGCGCGCGCTAGCTGATCGGCATTGAGCGACTGATCGCGGGTGGTACCAGCGTGATCGGCGATATGCTGCACGGTCGCCGACATCTCGTTGATCGCGGTGGCAGCCTGATCGGTTTCACTTTGCTGGCTGAGCATGCCCTGACGCACCGCCCCCATGCGCTCGGCCATATCGCGGGTGCCACTGTTCAGCTCGTCAGCCACCTGGCCGACGGTGCCGACCACGCGCTGATAGCCGGCTTGCATGGCGTTGAAGGCGGCGGCCATCTGGCCGACCTCGTCACGGCTGCTCAGAGGGACGCGCAGGGACAGGTCGCCGCTGCGCTCGGCTTGCAGTATCACGTCCTTGAGGGTGTTGAGATGGCTGAGCAGAAAGCGGATCAACAGCTGCGAAGCAGCCAGCAGCAACAGCATCAACACGGCAACTGCGACGGCATAGGTCAGCGCGTGCTGGGCGAACAGGTCGAGCAGGCTGGGCGCGCGCGCCATGACCGCCAGGGTGCGTCCATCGCTGAGGGTGACGCGCTGCGCGCCGATCACCGGCGAGTCGCCTAACCGGGCGTCATGCTGCACGGCCTGCCAGCCACTGGCGTCGGGGCCACCTTGAGCACCTGGCAGGCTGCCGTTGCCCACCTGGATGTTGCTCGAACTGGGCAGTGCCGCCTGCTGCGGCCACTGCTGGAGCAGGCGCGCCTGCGCGATTGCAGCCTGCTTGGCATCGGCGCTGCGTGCCTGCTGTTCGGTATGCAGGGCGAACAGCACCAGCATCAGACTGATGACGAAGGCAACGGCATTGACCGCCCAGAATTTGTACTTCAGAGAAAGATCGCTGATCCAGGCGCCCATGCTGTTGTTATCCGTCTCGCTGCGTTCGCTATTGGCCAAGTGCCAGCAGTATGCATCGGTACACAGCCAGGGTCTTGACGCCAATCAATACTCTGGCGCCTTAGTCTTCCACTATGGCTGGCATATCGAAGAACGCTCGCGCACAGGCTGTGGTCTGTGCCGCCAGGGTTTCCTCGCTTTGCCCGCGGTGCAACGCCACCTCGCGCAGCACCTCGCCGAGAAAGGCAGCTCGTTACGCCCGCTCTTGGGCTTTGGCCGCAGGCTGCGCGGTAACAGGAAGGGCGCATCGGTCTCCAGCATCAGGCGCTCGCCGGGGATATCCTTGAGCAGCGGATGCAGGTGCGTACCGCGACGTTCGTCGCAGACCCAGCCGGTGATGCCGATATGCAGGTCGAGATCGAGATAGGCATAGAGTGCAGAGCGTTCGCCAGTAAAGCAGTGCACCACGGCCGCTGGCAGTCGGTCACGATAGTCATGCAGGATTTCCAGCAGGCGCTGGCTGGCTTCGCGTTCATGCAGAAACACCGGTATCTGCAACTCGACGGCCAGGGCCAGTTGTTCCTCCAGTGCTTTTTCCTGCGCCGGGCGTGGCGAGAAGTCGCGATCAAAATCCAGTCCGCATTCGCCTACGGCGCGCACTTGTGGCTCGGCCAGTAACGCCTTGAGCGTGCGGCTGCTGGCGCCATTCCACGAGCTTGCATCGTGCGGGTGAACTCCGGCGGTGCTAAATAGGCGCTGGCCGCTGCTATCCAACTGTCGGCAAAGTGCGAGGCTGGCCTCGCTTTCATTCAGACTGGTGCCGGTCAGCACCAACTGACACACCCCGGCTGCATAGGCGCGTTCGAGCAGCGCCTCGGCCTGCACCGCGAGGCTGGGGTGGGTGAGATTGACGGCAATATCGATGAGTTGCATGGTGCCACCTGTTGAACGCGAGGGGGCAGAATAGCAGATGCTATCCGTTCGTCAGGAAGTCGATTTAAAACAATAAGTTGGTCGCTGTTTTTAAGGTTGATGCAAGGTTGTGGGGTGGCGCGGCAGCGCTCTGCTGTGCCAATCTCCGCGCCCCTGCCGCCCTTGGAGCTTGTTTGGCGGGTATACGGTCAGTAGCCGCCTGTCGCGCATCGGCGTACAGCAGCCCACCAAGGGGCGCCTCTAAAAACGTAGGCGAGGCAGCCAGCGCAAGGCAAAAATAGGCGAAAAAGCGCAGTTTACGTATTGTAAATGAGCATTTTGAGACTGTTTTTTAACGCCGCGATGGCAACGCAGGTAGTTTTTAGAGGTGCCCCAAGAGGCTTCGGTGGCCAACCGCCTTCCCTGGAGAGTCGATGTCGCGATTGCTGCTGATCCTGTGCCTACTGGCTGCGCTGCCGTTGTCGGTCAGTGCGCGCGTGGCCGGCCCGCCGGAGGTCGGCAGTCAGGCCCGCAGTGCGCGCGATCTGCCGACGATTCGCAGCAGTGGTGAGCTACGGGTGCTGGTCAATCAGAGCCGCAACAGCTCGGGCTCGGTCAAGGGCCAGAGCATTGGCGTCGAATATCACCGCCTACGGGCGTTCGAGCAGTACCTCAACCGCAATGCCCGAGATGGTCGCAGCCTCAGACTGAAGATCATCCCCAAAGCCAAGGATCAGTTGCTTGGCGCATTGCAGCGCGGCGAGGGCGATCTGGTTGCGCCCGGCGAACTGCTCAATGTGCGCACCGGGCATGATGTCAGTGCCAGTACGGCGATTCGCCGCGAAGTACCGCTGGTGCTGGTGTCGAAGCAGGGTAACCGGCATTACCGCAGCCTCGAACAGCTGGCCGGGCGTAGTCTTTCATTGCCAGCGGGTAGCGCCGTGGGTGACGCGCTACGGTTGATCAACCAGCAACTGGCTGAGCGCAAACTGCCGCCCATCGTGGTCGAGTGGGTCGACCCCAGCCTGGCCGTCGAAGATGTACTGGAAATGGTCCAGGCCGGCATCTTCGAGCGTACTGCGGTGGAGCTGCCGATCGCCGAACGTTGGGCCAAGGTGATGCCCAAGTTGCGCGTCGACAAGCATCTGGTCCTGGCACGTGATGGCGACATGAAATGGTTCATGCGCCCCGATGCGCCGATGCTACGAGCCAGTATCGACCGTTTCTTCAGCAGCTATCAGAGCCCGGCCGACCAGGATGCGGCGTTCCAGCGTGTCTATCGCCGCTTATACAAGGTGCATTCGCCGCTGGGGCGCACTGAACGACAGCGTCTGGAGAAGGTGCGCCCGGTGCTGCAGCAGCATGCCGAGCAGCAGGGTTTCGATTGGCTGATGCTGGCTGCGCTGGCATTCAAGGAGTCGACGTTGAACCCATCGGCGCGCGGCGCCAGCGGCGCGACCGGGCTGATGCAGATCACCCCGGCGGCAGCGCGTAGCGTCGGGGTGAGCAACATTCAGAACCTCGACGGTAACGTCCAGGCCAGCAGCAAGTACCTGGCGATGATCCGCCGCAACTTCTTCAACAGCCCGCAGCTCAACGAGCGCGAGCGCATGGCCTTCGTCCTGGCTGGCTACAACCTGGGGCCGCAGCGGGTGCAGAGCCTGCGCGCCGAGGCTCGCAGGCGTGGCCTCAATCCCAATCAGTGGTTCTTCCAGGTCGAACGTGTGGCCATGGAGCAGATGGGCATGGGCGTGGTGAGTTATGTGAATGCGGTGAATAAGTACTACCTTGCTTATGACCGTGAGCGCTATCTGCTCGAACCGTAAAGGCAGCGTCTGACGGCCAAGTAGATATTTATTTATTCGATATTAATTGCCGGTTTTTTGCTGTTTTTTAATCGAGTGCATTGGATATTCTGTGCGCCATCAACTCCACACACGAAGGAAGGGTTGTAATGAACAACCTGATCAAGAACATCACCGCCACCCAGGCCAGCTTCGGCATCACCATCCTGCGTTCAGGTACCAGCAAGAAGGTCCGCACATGCGGGCCTTCTTGCATCAAGCGCTGAACGATCAGGCGGTAGCGGCCTGATCAGCTTTCTTTTCCTGCGCAATGACCTGCTGCGCCAGTTCGATCATCTGCTCGCGCATCCAGCGGTTGGCCGGGTCCTGATCGGTACTCTCATGCCAGTACAGGTGCGTTTCCAGCGCCGGCACATCACCGACCGGTAAGGTCACATGATGCAGGTTGTGGCGGCGGGCGAAACGCTCCGGCACGGTCATCACCATGTCGGTCTGCTGTATCACGCTACTGGCCATCAGATAGTGTTGCGAGCGCAGGGCAATCTTGCGCTGGATGCCCATCTTGCCAAGGGCCAGATCCACATAGCCTAAGCCACTGCGGCGGCTGGAGATGTGGATGTGGCTCAGCGACAGGTATTCGTCGAGGCTGATCTTTTCCTTGGCCATTGGGTGGCCAGGGCGCATGGCGCAGACATAGCGATCATCCAGCAGCTTGACGTGACGAACCTGCGGGTCGGTATTGAGTGGCGCGTCGACGGCAAAATCGAGCCGGCCGGCGGCCAGCTCCTTGGTGGTTTCGCGGCGCTTGGCCAGGAAGCTCTCGATGCATACGCTCGGCGCCAGGCGACGCAGGCGCTGGAACAGCGGTGGCAGGAGGATCTGCTCCGACAGGTCGGTCATGCTGATGCGGTAGGTCTTGCCGGCCTGCTGCGGGTTGAAGGTTCGGCTTTCCTGCACGGAAACGCGCAACAACTGCAGGGCGTTGCGTACCGGACCGATGATGTTCTGCGCCATCGGCGTCGGCACCATGCCCTGGGCGGTGCGCACGAACAGCGGGTCGTTGAAGGTTTCGCGCAGACGGGCGAGGGCGTTGGAAACCGCTGGCTGGGTAATGCCGACGATCTGCCCGGCACGGGTCAGGTTGGCCTCGGTGTAGATGGCGTCGAAGACGATGAAGAGGTTCAGATCCACCTTGGTCAGGTTCATGCCGGCAGTGCTCCAGGGGGCGTCGATATCAATCGATCATATATAGGTTATGAATGTTCATACACGCTGAAAATAGGTTAGATAAATCCTAAGCGCTGTTCTAGCATCATTTCCACAACCTCTCACCCTTTATTACAAACAGGTAATTCCATGGATTTCGCCTATTCCCCGAAGGTTCAAGAGCTGCGTGAGCGCGTCAGTGCATTCATGGAGGCGCACATCTACCCGGCTGAAGCGGTGTTCGAGCAGCAGGTGGCCGAAGGTGATCGTTGGCAGCCGACCGCGATCATGGAGGAGCTGAAGAACAAGGCCAAAGCCGAAGGTCTGTGGAACCTGTTTCTGCCCGAGTCGGACTACGGCGCCGGCCTGACCAACACCGAATATGCACCGTTGGCGGAGATCATGGGTCGCTCGCTGATCGGCCCCGAGCCGTTCAACTGCGCCGCGCCGGATACCGGCAACATGGAAGTGCTGGTGCGTTACGGCAACGAGGCGCAAAAGCAGCAATGGCTGGAGCCGCTGCTGTCCGGCGAGATTCGTTCCGCCTTTGCCATGACCGAGCCGGGCGTGGCCTCGAGCGACGCCACCAACATGCAGGCCAATGCTCGCCGCGAGGGTGATGAGTGGGTCATCAACGGCCGCAAATGGTGGACCTCCGGTGCCTGCGACCCGCGCTGCAAGGTGATGATCTTCATGGGGCTGACCAACCCGGACGCGCCGCGCCACCAGCAGCACTCGATGATCCTGGTGCCGATGGATGCGCCAGGCGTCACCGTACTGCGCCCGCTGCCGGTGTTCGGTTATGACGACGCGCCGCATGGCCATGCCGAAGTGCTGTTCGAGAACGTGCGCGTGCCCTACGAGAGCGTACTGCTTGGTGAAGGGCGTGGCTTCGAGATCGCCCAGGGTCGCCTCGGCCCGGGCCGCATCCACCACTGCATGCGTTCGATAGGCATGGCCGAGCGCGCCCTGGAGCTGATGTGCAAGCGCGCCGTTTCGCGCACCGCCTTTGGCAAGCCGCTGGCGCGCCTGGGTGGCAATATCGATCACATCGCCGATTCGCGCATGGAGATCAACCAGGCGCGTCTGCTGACCCTGAACGCGGCCTACATGATGGATACCGTGGGCAACAAGGTCGCCGCCAGCGAAATCGCCCAGATCAAAGTGGTGGCGCCCAACGTGGCGCTCAAGGTGATCGACCGGGCGATCCAGATGCACGGCGGCGCGGGCGTCTCCAACGACTTCCCGCTGGCCTACTGGTACGCCATGCAGCGCACCCTGCGCCTGGCCGATGGCCCGGACGAGGTGCATCGCGCAGCCATCGGCAAGTTCGAGATTGGCAAGTACGTGCCGCGCGACGTGATGAAAGCCAGCCGCTGATCCCGCAAGCCAAAGCAAAGAGGCCCGCATCTGCGGGCCTCTTTGTTTGTCTGTCGTCGACTTTGCTGCTCGGTCGTCCGGCTACACCGTTTCTCAGTGTTGCGGGGCTTTCTGGTCGCGGGTATTGAGCAGCGACAGGATCACCCCGCCTGCCAGCAGCCCCAGGGTGACGCCAAGCGAGAGCAGGGCGGGAACCTTGATCAGGTCGTGCAGGAAGATCTTGCCGCCGATATACATCAGCACCAGCGCCAGGGCGTACTTCAGGTAGATGAAGCGGTGCATCAGTGCGGCCAGGGCGAAATACAGCGCGCGCAGGCCGAGAATGGCGAAGATGTTCGAGGTGTAGACGATGAACGGGTCCTGCGAGATGGCCAGTACAGCCGGCACGCTGTCCACCGCGAACACCAGGTCGGCCAGTTCGATCAGCACCAGCGCCAGCAGCAGCGGGGTGGCATAGAGCAGCGGCTTGCCACTGACCTGATCCTTCAGACGCACCAGGAACTTGCCTTCGTGCAGCTCATCGGTGACGCGAATGTGCTTGCGCACGAAGCGGATCACCGGATTCTGCGCCAGGTCCGGATGCGACTCTTCGTCACCGCCGCTGCGCAGCATCTTGATGCCGCTGAACAGCAGGAAGGCACCGAAGAGGTAGAGAATCCAGTCGAACTGCTGCACCAGGGCCGTGCCCAGACCGATCATGATCGCGCGCAGCACGATCACCCCGAGAATGCCCCAGAACAGCACGCGGTGCTGGTACTTACGCGGGATGTTGAAGTAGCCGAGGATCATCGCCATGACGAAGACGTTGTCCATCGACAGCGATTGCTCCACCAGGAAGCCGGTGTAGTACTCCATCGCCTTGGTACCGCCGAGCTGCCACCAGATCCAGCCGCCGAAGGCGACGCCGACACTGAAATAGCCGGAATACAGCAGCAGGCTCTCGCGCATCTCGATTTCATGCTGATCGCGATGCAGCACGCCGAGGTCGAGTACCAGAAGGGTGATGATCAGTACCAGAAAGGCCAGCCAGAACCAGCCGGGGGTACCGAAGATGGGGGATGTCAAAAAGGCAAGTAGAGCGTCCATGAGCCCTCCCTTATGTCTGCCTGAGTTGAAAGAAATCGACTCAGTGACTCCGACATCACGGTGAGAAAACTCACCGCCAGAGGGGCCCGGCGTCACGCGCGGCGAAGATTAGCGCCGAGCCCTTACTCTGCCAAGCCCTTTGTAAGGAAATATTTTCAAGCGTCAGTAGACCCAGACTTCGACACGGCGATTACGGATACGGCCATTGTTCTGATCATTGGCCGCCACCGGTAGCTCGCTGCCCATCCCGATGATTTCACGAAACAGTACGCCTTGTTTGGCCAGCTCGCGGCGCACGGCCATGGCGCGCAGTTTCGACAGCAGTTCGGCGCGCTCGGGGTCGCTTTTCGGATCGCCGAAACCAACCAGCACCACCTTGTCCTGCAGCTTGTCGTGTTGCTTGAGATAGTCCAGCACCCGCTGCAAATCACGATGTGCTTTGTTATCCAGCGTTGCGCTGCCTTCCTGGAAGCGGAAGTTCACCGACAGGCGCTGCGCCTGCTTTGCCAGTTGCTGGTACTCCGCTGGCATTTGCGCATCTGCGGCGACCTTGACCGCCTGGACGGTCTGGGCGATGAAACCGCTGTTGTCGACAATGGCCTGGCCGCGTGGGCTGTGGGCGAAGTCGATCAGCGCGCGTACCCAGGGATTGGCCAGTTGCGGGTCGTTGTAGAGAAACAGGCGGCGTGCCAGGGGATAGTCCTCGGTGGCGATCAGCGTGGTGCTCGGTGGCATCGGCTGAGAATTGCCCGCAGCGACGGCGACAGCCTTGGCCTGGCGGATGTAGGGCAGGCCAATGAAACCGATGCCATTGGCATCGCTGCTCACTGCGTCGGACAGTTGGGTGCTGGATTCGAAGCGTTGCGCGCCGGCGGCGAGTGTGCGCCCGCCTGGAGCCAGCACCAACTCCTTGAAG
>Ga0208788_1000671_pt1 | contig 16814 bp, 21 predicted proteins | sample Wag4_2014_7_11_3_FD_187363 | JGI IMG/M metagenome (GOLD analysis project Ga0208788, IMG submission 187363) | Fresh water mixed with fracking chemicals microbial communities from Ohio, USA - Utica-2 Time Series FC 2014_7_11 (SPAdes) (version 2) ...
TGAGAAATGTCTTGCCCAGCTTGCGAATCTCGGTGGAGAACGTCGCCGAGAACAACAGACTCTGACGATCCTTGGGCAGCAGATTCACAATCCGCTGCAGGTCTGGCAGAAAGCCCATGTCCAGCATGCGATCGGCCTCATCCAGCACCAGCACGCTGACCTGCGACAGGTTGACCGACTTCTGCTGGACATGGTCCAACAGACGGCCAGGCGTGGCGATGAGCACTTCGACGCCCTTCATCATCTCGGCCGTCTGAGGCTTCATGTCCACCCCACCAAAGACGACGGCACTGCGAAGCGGCGTGTGCTTGGCGTACTGGGCCACGTTTTGATAAATCTGATCAGCCAGCTCACGAGTGGGCGCCAAGATGAGAGCGCGAACCGGATGCCGGGCCGGCGAGACGCTGGGGCTGGCAAACGGCATCAGCCGGTGCAAGATGGGCAGCGTAAAGGCAGCCGTCTTACCCGTGCCGGTCTGGGCTGCGCCCATCACATCAAGGCCCGCCATCACATGCGGAATCGCCTGTGCCTGAATCGGGGTTGGGGTCTCGTAGCCTGCCTCGGCAATGGCTTTGAGAATGTCTGGGTGTAGTCCCAGTTCGGTGAATTGCATTCGGGCATTATAGGCGCCCATGCCCCAAACGCTTCGTGCCGCCTTTCCAGCCCTGTTTGTGCTCATCTGGAGCACGGGCTTCATCGTGGCCCGATACGGCATGCCCCATGCCGAGCCCATGACCTTTCTACTGCTGCGTTTTATCGGCGTGTTGGCCTTGTTGCTGCCGGCCGCCTGGCTGATGCGAGCCCCCTGGCCCAGCCGCAGCCAGGCCTGGAAAATAGCCCTAGCCGGGCTGCTGCTGCAGGCGGGCTACCTCGGTGGGGTCTGGGCGGCCGTACGCCATGGCATGACCGCTGGCCTGATTGCACTGATCGTGGGCCTTCAGCCCATCATCACGGCCTGGCTGGCCGGCGTGGTCCAAGAGCGCATCTCTAAGATCCAATGGCTGGGCCTGGTGCTAGGCCTGACGGGTGTGGGACTAGTGGTCTGGGCCAAGCTGAGCCTGGCCGGCTTAAGCCTGATCAGCCTGGGGCTCGGGGTGATCGCCCTGGCCAGCATCACCGCCGGCACCCTTTACCAAAAGGCAGCCTGTCCCCACTTTGATTTGCGCACCGGCGCCATCATTCAATACGCCGCCTCGGCCTTGGTCTGTCTGCCTTTTGTCTTTGGCCTGGAGACCCGTGAGATCGACTGGCATCCCCAGATGATCGGCGCCCTGCTCTGGTCGATTGTGGCCCTGTCGATTGGCGCCATCTCGCTGCTCTTCATCATGATTCGAGAGGGCGCAGCTACCAAGGTCACCAGCCTGCTCTACCTAACGCCACCCACCACAGCGGTCATGGCCTACCTCCTGTTTGACGAGCCCATGACCAGTCTGACCATGGCTGGAATTGTGATCACCATGGCCGGTGTCTGGTTGGTGACAAAAGTCAAAGACTCAACACCAAAAATGCGTTGAAATAGGCTCAGTGTTGTATTCAAAATCTTTGGGCATACAGCAGTGGGCCAGATCGACAATGCTGCAGGCTCTTAGTGGTCCGTTGTTTTATCCCTCAACTCCTCAGGAACGTCAGATGAAAAAAACCATCCTTTCTGTCTTCGCTGCAAGCACGCTGCTGGCTGCAGCCTCCGCACAGGCCATCTCTTTCAAGAAGCCAGAAGAGGCGGTCAAATACCGTCAAAGCACCTTTAGCGTCATGGCCACCCACTTCGGCGACATCGGCGCCATGGTCAAAGGCGACAAGCCCTTCGATGCCAAGACTGCAGCTGCCAATGCCGATATCGTCGCCACACTCTCAGCACTGCCTTGGGCCGCTTTTGGTCCCGGTACCGAGGGTGGCAAGGCCAAGTCCGCCATCTGGAAAGAAATGGACAAGGTCAAGGCTGGCGCCAATGACCTTCAAAAAGCCGCTGCGGGTCTCAAAACAGCTGCTGCTTCCGGCAACCTGGACAACGTCAAGAAGGCCTTTGCAGCAACGCAAAAGACCTGCAAGAGCTGCCACGACAGCTACAAAGACAAGTAATAAGCCGTTAACACCAGGGCCAGGCTCAATGCATACAGAGTCAGGGCCTTGATCCTCAGGCCCGCGTCATCCGATGCGGGCCTTTGTTTTTGTGCCTGCAGTTGTTGGGCGCGCTCAACGCTGACCAACTGGTCCCCATGCAGCATCGCTGGCAACAGGGATTCGTTTTTGACACGCCGGTAATAGACGATTGCCAAGACATGCAGAGCCAGCAATCCAAAGAGCACCGGCTCGGTGGCCAGATGAATCGAGCCAAAGATCGAGACCCACTGCTCAGGCAAATGCCTCACCAGTGGACCATCGTAGGCAATCTCATCCGAGGTGCCCCAGCCCGTGATGGCCTGAAGCAGCACCAGACCCAGCAAAGCCAGCACCGACCAGGCCCCCAAAGGGTTGTGCCCCAGCACCGGCCAGGGTCTGCGAAGGTAGCGAAGGGTAGTGATGGGGCTAACAACAAAGCTGCCAAAGCGCGCAGGACCAGAGCCCACAAAACCCCAGAGCAGGCGCCAGAGGAGGACAGACAAGGTGAAGAGGCCAAAATACCCGTGCACCTCCATGTTGCCCAGTTTCACACTGGCCACGCTGCCCACCACGCTGATCGCCAGGCTCCAATGAAAGAGCCGAATGGGCAGATCCCAGACCCGCAGGCGAATCAAGCCAGCCCTTTCCACAGGCCCAGGCCCAGCACCAGAATCACCAACATGGCCCAGCCGAGTCGATCCACCCATTGCTCAAGCACCGCTTCCATACGGGCGCCACCCCACTTCATGAGCATAGCCACCAAAAAGAACCGTCCTCCTCGGCCTACGACCGAGGCAAGGACAAATGGCAAGAGCGGCATCCCCACCACACCGGCCGCAATGGTGAAAGCCTTGTAGGGAATGGGTGAGAAGCCCGCAATGAAGACCGCCCAGAATCCCCAAACTACAAACCACTCCTTGGCCGTCTGAAAGGAGGGCCAGAGAGTACTGCTCTGTAACCATCCCGAGATCAGATCAAACGCCCAATATCCAATCAGGTATCCGAATAGCCCCCCGAGGACTGAGGTGACAGTCGTTAACCAGGCGTACCAGAGGGCTCGGTCAGGCCTGGCTAAGCTCATCGGTGCAAGCATGACATCAGGGGGAATCGGGAAAAAACTCGACTCCGCAAAGCTCATGATGCCGAGATACCACGGGGCTTTGGGGTGACGCGACCATTGCATGACGCGCAGGTAAAGGCCCGAGAAGAGGCCAGAAAAAAGTGTTCGCATGACGCTCCATCATACAATCGCTGCATGACAACAAAAGCAGCCGACCATTTCGAGTTTGATTCGGAACGAGTGGCGTTTCGGCGTGGTCTACGAGATGCCATTGGCCCACCCATGGCTGTCCTGTTTGCTGGTTTCATCGGCTTTGGGGCCCTTGGCGAAAGCCTGGGCTTGTCGGTCTACATGACCGTTGCTACCAGCGTGCTGGTCTTTGCCCTGCCAGGCCAGATTGTGCTCTTCGAAATGCTGGCCATGGGCTCCACTGCCATCGTGGCGGCCTTGGCGTCTAGCATCACGGCGGCCCGCTTTATGCCCATGACCCTCACCGTCATGCCGCATTTCGACCGTCGCCATCGCACTGGCCTGCTCTATCTGGTGGTGCACTTTCTGGCCATGACCAGCTGGGCTGTGGCGATGCGAGACTTTCCCAAGATCAAGCCCGAATACCGAAGGCCCTATTTCACCGGCTTTAGCATGCTCTGCTGGTGCACGACCCTGCCAGGATCCACCATCGGCTACCTGATGGCCGGCTCTGTACCCACCCCCATCAAGCTGGCCCTGATTTTTCTCAACCCACTGTTCTTTCTGCTGAACTTCACTGAGGTTCGACAGACCAGTCACCGACTGGCCATTGCCTTTGGTGGGCTCATCGGACCGCTGGTCTACCTGGTCTACCCAGACTACAGCCTGCTGGCCGCGGGATTGATTGGCGGCAGCCTGGCCTACGCGATTCACCGGTGGACCCGAGCTCGTGGTGCCCGGCAGTTGATCCAGCAGGTGCCCTTGGAGGCCCTGCCTGACAAGCGAGAAGGGACATGAGCGAACTCATCGCCCTGACGGGCACCGTCGTCGGGACCTATCTCTGGCGGGCCCTTGGGGTGAGCTTTTCCGGTCGCATCAACACCGACAGCGAGATCTTTGTCTGGGTGACCTGCGTCACCTATGCCATGGTCGCTGGCCTGGTCTTTCGCATCATGCTGCTGCCAGTGGGCATGCTGGCCGAGTTGTCGCTCGGGATTCGACTCTTTGCCTCGGCGGCCGGCATCGTAGTCATGATCTGGCCGCACAAACGGCTCGGGGGACTGGTCCCGGGGTTATTGGTGGGCTGCCTGATCATATTTGTGGCAGGCTTGAACGCATGAGACTCGCCACCCGCTCCCCTCATCACTCGTCAAGAACTCATGGCTGACATCCTGGCGCCATTCGCAGCAGCCTTTTTGCTGGCCTACCTGCTCGAACCGCTCTGCAGCCTACTGGAGAAAACCGGGCTGCCGCGGGCCCTGGCAAGCCTGGCGGCCATTGTGGTGGGGACCCTCTTGGTCGTGGGGTTCATCGCAGTGGGCCTGCCGGTGGTCGATCGCGAGTTCGCCAAACTGCAGACCAGACTGCCCGATCTGCTCGCCGATGCCTATGGTCTGGTCTACCCGCAGCTCAGGGCCCTGGGCCTGCCGATCGACGATGTAGCGGCCCTGCGCGAAAAACTCATTGGTCTGCTGAATGGGCACACGGCTGCCGTCTCGCAAAAACTCTTGCTCACCCTTCAGGCTGGCCTCAACGTGCTGGTCACCCTACTGGGCTGGCTGGTGCTGGTGCCGGTGGTGCTGTTCTTCCTGCTCAAGGACTGGGCGCGCATCTTCTCCAAGGCCTTGCTCTTGGTGCCAGCTCAACACCAGCAAGCCGTATCCGAGACCGGATGCTCCATTCACCAGACGCTGCAGGCTTATCTAAAAGGCCAGGCCCTGGTGATGCTCGCCCTGGCGGTCTACTACGCCACGGCTCTCTTCATCGGTGGTCTGCAGAGTTGGCTCTCCATTGGCATCCTGACGGGGCTATTGGTCTTTATCCCCTACATTGGCTTTGCCATTGGACTGACCATTGCTTTGGTCTCGGCCACCCTCGAGCTCGGTTTCTTCCCTGGTCTGCTCACCATCGCAGTGGTCTACGGACTAGGGCAGTTGCTGGAGAGCTTCTACCTGACGCCCAAGCTGATTGGCCATCGCATCGGCCTGCACCCCCTGGCGGTGATCTTTGCCCTGATGTTCTTCGGCGGTCTGTTTGGCCTGCTTGGTGTCTTGCTGGCCCTACCCATGGCCGCGGTCTTGGTGGTGATTGGTCAGCGACTGATCAACAGCCGAGCTGATCCGCCAGGTCGTTGAAATCCACCACATGAAACTGAAAGTCTGGCTCCACCGCCAGGTCAACTGACACACCCGCCCCGTATTCCAAGGGTCTCTCCACAAAAGCGGTCTGACAGCCATGTGAGGCAGCCGCCCGCAAGTCATCCTTGTGACAGGCGACCATCAGCATCTGCTCAGGCTTGATGTCAAAGACTTCGCAGACCCCGAGGTAAGTCTCGGGGTCCGGCTTGTAATGACGAAAGACCTCTGCCGACAGAATGCAGTCCCAGGGCAGACCAGCGGCTTTGGCCATGTTGGTCAACAAGCCCAAGTTGCCGTTAGACAAGGTGGTGATGACAAAGCGTGACTTCAGTCTGGCCAATCCAGAGACGGTGTCTGGCCAGGGGTTCAGGCGATGCCAGGCCCTGTTCAGATCAACCCGGGCCTCCTCAAGCAGGTCGACACCCAGGTCGTCCAATACCCCGTCCAAAATCATCCGATGCAGGTCGTCGATCTTGGTCCAGCCCAGCTCACCTGAGCGCACACGTGCCATGGCCGGTTTATAGCCAGCACGTAGGGCGCTCGCAAATGCGGGGCCATCAACCGGACCATCTCGCCCTATGAGGCGCAAATCTGTGACCTCTCTGGCAATCGAGCCATGCCAGTCCACGCAGGTGCCAAAGACATCAAAGGCCAGTACGCGAATCTGCCCGGCCGGGGAGGATCTGGACTGACTCACTCGTCGGCCTCCCCAGCGAGCCTGGGAATGGCTGTCGGATGGGCCCCAGGTGCTGGAACGTTGTAGACCGTGCGGTGGGGATAAGGAATCTCAATGTCATGACGATCAAAGGCCAATTTGAGACGCCGCAGGAATTCCCTGCGAACACCGAACTGTTCAAGGGCGATGGTCTTGAGCCGGCAGCGAATGATGACCGAAGAGTCAGCCCATTGATCCACGCCTGCGATGTCCAAGTCTTCCAGGACCTTGTCCTTGAACTCGGCATCTGCTCGCAGCTGTCCCGCGACCTCCCGCATCAGGGCATAGACCTGGTCCAGATCAGCCTTGTAGCCCACGCCAATGTCCATGACCGCATAGGCAAAGACTCGACTGCGGTTGGTGACCGTGGCGATGGCCCCATTCGGTACAAAGTGAACCGCGCCCTCGTAGTCACGCAGGCGCACGTACCGCAGGGTGAGCTCCTCCACCACACCAGCCTTACCGGCCACTTCCACCGCATCGCCCACGCGGATCTGGTTTTCGATCAGCATGACAAAGCCAGTGAAGTAATCCTTGACCAGGCTCTGCGCGCCAAAGCCCACGGCCAGGCCAGCCACCCCTGCAGTCGCCAGAATCGGGGCGATCGAAATGCCGAACTCTGAGAGCACCAGCATCACGGTGATGACCACCAGTACGACCGTGACGATGTACTGCGTTACTCGCTCCAGGGTCTCCATGCGTCGACGATCATCGGCAGTCTCTTGGTTTTCGATCAGCCGCTCATGCGCCACACGCACGATTCTTCGGAGTGCCGCACGCAGCACCCATGCCGCCACCAGAATCAGCACCACGTTGGAGATGGCGATTAAAAACTCAAGCCAGGCGGGCGGCTGGGAGAGGCCCATCTGGGCGAGCAGGCGATGAATCCATTCTTTTCCCATGGCCCAAGTGTACTGTGAGACCACCGTCACAGAAATCACCGCATAATCAGCGGGACATGAATACACCCCCACTCATCGCTAACAATGCCCACCTGCCCCGACCCGACTTTTCGGTCTGTGTTTTCTGTGGCTCACGCCTGGGCCACCACCACGAGTGGGCTGCCACTGCTGCAGACACCGGCAAGGCCATCGCAGACCGCGGTTGGGGACTGCTCTTTGGTGCGGGGCGCTGGGGGCTGATGGGCACCCTGGCTCAGGCGGCCATTGAAGAAGGCGGCTGGGTCAGCGGCATCATTCCCAAGTACCTCACAGAGATGGAACCAGTCATCGCCGGCCTGGCCGATTTGCAGGTGGTGGAGACCATGGTCGAACGCAAGGTCCGCATGGTGGAGCAGTCAAGCGCCTTTTTGGTGCTACCAGGTGGCATTGGTACGTATGAAGAACTCTTTGAAGTCTGGACCGGCCGGCAGACCGGCAGCCATGACAAACCCATTCTGATTGCCAACCTCAATGGCTTTTACGACAAGCTACTTGACTTCGTCAAAGATGGTTTGGAACACGGTTTCTTGACCGACCGGCACATGATCTCGGTCGAGGTCCACACCCGAATGGCCGACGTCTTTGCCTCTCTGGATGAGCACGCGGCTGCACTACAGAACAACCAAACCTAACCGGTGGTGGTCTTTTAGATGCCCAGGCTGTCGTGCAGAGCCAGGTCCATCAGATGGTCGGTCTGGGCCCACGCCATTAACTGAAAACCCAGACCCTGCGAGGCGGACTGCACCACCCTCAGCTGATTAATACCGGCATTGGGAATGCCCCAGTCGCGGGGTGATGAGATGTCGATGCCTTGGGCGATCCGATAGACCATATCCAGCACGCCCCCGTGGGTAAAGCAGATGACCCGGCCGGCACCCGCCGCCAAGGCCCGATGGGCCAACGCGTGAAGGCCCGCCTCGACTCGGTCGCGCAGCATGATCAGGCTCTCCCCTCCTGGTGGACAAAAATCAGGCGTTCTGGCCTGCCAATGGGCGGCGGCCTGGGGATCAATGCGCGCCATGCCATCAAAAGACTGGCCCTGCAGATCCCCAAAGTGTCGCTCGGCCAAGGCGGCTTCCAGCACCACCGGCAGAGACAACACCTGAGCCAAGGGCAGTGCCGTCTGGTGGGCACGGCCCAGGGGGCTGCTCACCACCTCATCAAAATCGTGATTTGCCAGTGCCTGTGCCAGTCTCTTGGCCTGGGCCTGGCCCAGGGCATTGAGAGGAACGTCCAGCTGCCCCTGGATCCGGCGAACGGCATTCCAATCCGTCTCACCGTGCCGACACAGCCAGAGTTCTATTGTCTTGCTCACACCAGCCTCCTTAAGCCCAACGCATGGCAATGAGACTTGCCAAGGCCACCATCAGAAACCCAATCATGACATTGATGGTCAGGGGTTCGCCTAGAAACAGACTGCCCCACAGTACCCCGAAGGCCGGGATCATGAAGGTCACGGTCGTAGCCTTGGTCGGTCCCACCGCCTGAATCAAGCGAAAGAACAAGAGATAGGCAAAGGCAGAGCAGAGCAAGGCCACCGCAACAACCGCCAGACTGGCCTTCAGGGTGAATTGGGCCTCTGGGAGTTGCATGAGCCCAAAGGGCAACAAGGCTGCCGATGCAAAGGCCAGGCTGTAGAGTGCGCTGTGAAAAGATGAGACCCCATGCAACCAACGCCGCGTCAGAATGCCCGCTATCGCATAGCAGACCGTTGCGCCGACACAGGCCAAGGCCGACAACAGAAAGCCCGTCGTCATGTCCACCGGGCTCCATCCCACCAGCACCACAATGCCCGTCATGGCCAAGGCCACTGAAAAGACCAGGGTCAGGCGAAGTGGCTCCCTCAAGATCACCACCGCCAGCAACCCAGCCCACATGGGGACCAACGCATTGAGAATTGCCATATAACCCGCCAGCATCGACTGAGCGGCATAGCTATACAGGGCGAATGGAATGGCGCTGTTGAGCAGCCCAATCATGGCGAAACGCTGCCACGGCACTGGGACCTGCATCCGATGCAAGCGCCAGACCAATCCCACCAGCCCCAAGGCCATAAAAGCCAGCAACACCCGAAGCAAGGCCACCAGCCAGCTGCCAAGGTCTGGCACAGACAGTCTTAAAAACAGGAAAGAAGCACCCCAGATCGCCGAGAGCGACACAAACAGCATCGCTGTCTGAGCAGGAGAGATGGGCAAGGGACTACTGCTTGGAGAAATTGATCAGGTCGGTGCGCGTGTGACGCGCCACGTTTCGATCTTCGGCGTTGCGGGCCAGCGAGACCGACTTGTTGCCGATCGCCACCTCAAATACAGAGGGATCGTGAACCACAATAAAGATGGGCAACTGGTCGAACTTGACCGTCTGTCCCTGCGCCACGCCAAACTGGCGCACTTGATCGCTGGCGTCTCGGACCCAGATCCAACTTTTCTGTTTGGCTGTCAGGGTCATGGGCGTGTCGACGATGCTCTTGGCACTGGCCTGCCCATCGTCCGTCTTCTTTGGTTCCGGGGCCGAGGTTTGCGCCGGCTTGGTCTCGGGCGCCTGAGAGGATTCGGGCTTGGCCGAGTCGGCAGCAGGACCGGCTGACCCAGCGGGACCCGCGGGACCGTCGGCCGGGGCAGCTGTTGGCGCGGTAGTGGTCGGCACGGACACAACCGGTGCAGGGGCATTCGACTCGGTCATCTGAAGTCCCACGGCCACGCCGATGCCCACCAGACCCATCAGGGCCAAGACGCCAACCAGCCGCCCGACTGTCCTGGTCCGAGGGATCTCGGATTCAGGCAAGGTGGTGCGATCCTGGTCGATGGCACCGGTGTCATCAGCCCCATCCGCATCATGCGCGACGGGCTGGATGGAAACCTGCTGAGGCATCGCTGGGCGATCACCTTCTTTTGTCGGGGCTACCGGCTCCGACGGAACCACGGCCGGCGTGACCGTTGGCTCCTCCGCGGACTCTTCCGCCTTGACCGCCTCGACTACCTCGACCACCTCGACCACCGGCGGAGAGACCATCTTGGCAATAGCCGCCTCTGAGAAATTCAAAAGGCGGGCATAGCGCTTGAGCAGGTCAATGAAGAACTTTTCGTTGTAAAAACTCTTGGGATTGCCCGACTCGATTCCCGCAATCTGCATGCGGGTCACCTTGAGTTCACGCATGACCGCATCCACGGAAATATCCTGAGCCAGTCGCGCATCTTGTAATCTCTGGCCTGCGGCCTTTAGGTGCGCATTGGATGGGTCAAGATATGGGCTGGGCATGACTGGCATGTTAACGGATCGCCTGCCTACTTTCATAGGAATACAACTAATGGAAACGCTGATTCGCTGGACCGGTTCGGACACCATGTCCTTTGTGGCAGAGACTGGATCCGGCCATGCCTTTGTGATGGATGGTGCTCCCGATGGGGGTGGCCGAAACCTGGGGCCTCGCCCCATGGAGGTGGTGCTGTCCGGCAGCGCCGCCTGCACCGCTTATGACGTGGTCCTGATTCTGCGCAAAAGTGGCATGGACATTCAGGGCTGCACCGTCAGCGCACAGGCCGAACGCGCCGAGGCAGACCCCAAGGTCTTCACCAAAATCGTGCTGACCTTCCGGATCAGCGGGCGCAACCTCAAGGCCAACCTGGTCGAGCGGGCGATCTCGCTATCCCACGACAAGTACTGCTCGGCCACCAAGATGCTGGGCATGACCGCAGAGATCACCACCCACTACGAGCTCACCGAGTTGGCGTGATCGGGCGAAACCGACCGTCGCATCCATGAAAAAAGCCCGCTCAAGAGCGGGCTTTTTTTGTGAAGACCTGATTCTGCTTACTTGTAGATGAGCAGGTCAGCACGACGGTTTTCGGCGTAGGCCTTCTCCGTTTTGGCGGTGTTGCGCGGCTTCTCTTCACCATTGCTCACAGCCTCGATGCGTTTGCCATCAGCGCCCAGGGCCTGCAGGCCAATGCTAACGGCCTCTGCGCGGCGATTGCCCAGAGCCAGGTTGTACTCAACGGTGCCACGCTCGTCGGCATTGCCCTCTATGCGGACCTTGGCAGCCTTGTCGAGCGACAGGTAGTTGCCGTAAGCGGAGACGGTGCCGTGGTACTGCTTCTTGATGTCGAATTTGTCGAAATCAAAGTAAACAGCCGACTCAACACCGGCCAGGCGCTTCTTGGCGAGTTCTAGCGCATCGGCGGCAGCCTTGGCCTTGGCCTTGGCAGCAGCGTCAGCAGAGGCTTTTGCCTTGTCAGCATCCGACATGGCGGTCTGTTGGGTTGCACAACCTGCGAGAGCGAGAGCAGCAAGTGCTGCGACTACGAGAGATTTCATTCAAAACTCCTTCCTAAGGGCATCCTGATATGTTCTTGTTTGAGATGCAGAAACATCAAAAATTGTTACAAATCTAACTATACAACACCAACCCTTCGATTTGCCCCCCTTTGCGCACCAAAATAGTCCCCGTGTCCCCTAATAGAGCCCTATGAACACCACTTCCTCAGAACCAAGGCTAACCAGCCTGTCCCATGGTGGGGGGTGCGGCTGCAAAATCGCCCCCGGCCTGCTGTCTGAAATCCTGCAGACCACCATCGCCCTGCCAGTTCCCCCTGAATTGTTGGTGGGCATTGATACGGCAGACGATGCGGCTGTCTATCAACTGACCCCAGACCTTGCCCTGATCGCCACCACCGACTTTTTCATGCCGATCGTGGACGATCCCTTCGACTTTGGACGCATTGCCGCCACCAACGCCATCTCGGATGTTTATGCCATGGGCGGCAAGCCCATCATGGCCCTGGCCATTGTGGGCATGCCCATCTCTGTGCTCTCCAAGGAGACCATCGGTGCGATCCTGTCTGGCGGGCAGTCGGTCTGTAAAGAGGCCGGTATTCCCATCGCAGGCGGCCACACCATTGACTCGGTAGAGCCGATCTACGGTCTGGTCGCCCTTGGCCTGGCCCATCCTGATCACATTCGACGCAACGCGGCTGGCCGTGCCACAGACGACATCATTCTGTCCAAGCCGCTGGGTGTGGGCGTTCTCTCGGCTGCCCTCAAAAAAGGGGTGCTGGACCAGGCCGGCTATCAGACCATGATCAAGCTGACCACCAAGCTCAACAAGCCCGGTGCCGTGTTGGCTCAACGCAACGGCGTCCATGCCATGACCGACGTCACGGGCTTTGGCCTGGCGGGTCATTTGCTGGAAGTAGCCAAGGGCAGCGGCCTGTCAGCCAAGTTGAATTGGTCCGCCATTCCCAGCATCACGGGGGTGGAAGACCTGATCAACCAGGGCTGCCTGACTGGCGCCTCCGAGCGCAATTGGGCGGCCTATGGCCATGAGGTTGGTCTGGCGGCAGACCTACCAGCAGCAGCCAAGACCCTGCTCACCGATCCGCAGACCAGCGGTGGTCTGCTGGTGACCTGCTCAAAAGAGCAGACCGCCGGGGTCCTGCGACTGCTCCACTCCGATGGATTCGAGCAGGCCGCAGTCATTGGCGAACTCGTCAAAGGAGGCGCAAAGCCCCTGGAGGTTGTGCTCTAAAAAAAAGCCCGCTTCGATTGAGGCGGGCTTTCAAAGGAGACTTCTGAACAAAAAGGGGTTAGCGAGCCTCAGCACCACCGGTGATGCGAACCGCGAGGGCCGCCTGAGGCTTGCCGCCATGGGCCAGGCCCTCTACAAAGGCGCTCATGGGCAGGCGAACCTGCGCAGTCGATACCACGGCACCAGTCTCGTAGTTCATGACGCGGGCGTTGACCATGACGTAGCGACCAGCCAGGCTATAAGTTCCGGTGATGATGCCGGAGGCCTGGAACTGTTCCTTCAGACGACGATGCTCGCGCGACAGGCCGAACTCACCGGCGCTGTTCACGGAGACCGCATTGGCCAGGCGAAGCTCGACCAGATCCCAGCCACGAACCTGCAGTTCATGAATCAGGTTCTCACTCAGCAGTTGGCCCAGGTGGGAGCTCTCTTGAAGACGATTCAGGTCAGAAAAGCTGGTCAGGATAAAGACCTGTCCCGCACGTCGGCCCATGTTCTGATTGAGCTGACCCGCCAGTTCGGCGACAGCCTGTTGAAAGACCTCTGCCTCACTCAGCACAGGTGCTGGGCGAACAGGCATCGGGGCCGGCGCCGCTGCGGCAGGTGCAGGGGCAGGCGCGGGCTGCTGGGCCACGGCGGCACAGCCGGCGAGGTACAGCGACGAGAACACGAGTGCTAGTTTCTTCATAGGTCTTCTTCCTGAGCCCAAAAAATGATGTCGTGTCGTTTTTACGGCCCGACACAGCCCGAAGTTTAGGCGCTGCAGGCGCTTAATCATTTAGAAAACCGTTTCCGTAACCCATTTCACGTGGTATACAGGAGTTGTGCTGCGCACAGAATGGCTTAAAAACCCGTAACACACTGATTAAAAATGACATTTACAAAGACTTTCCGCCCCGTCACCCGCCTGCTCAACCAGGCGGCCGTGTTGAGCATGGTCTTTGGCCTAACCGCCTGTGCAAGCCTGCAAGAGACCACCCAAGACTTCATCTCTCCCAAGCCAGCCTGTAAAAACAGCCTGGAGGCCAACCTGCAGTCTGTCAGCCTGCAACCCATCATGGACGGCATGACCCGTGAACTCATGGGCAATGCCTGTGGCATCGGCACGCCCGGTGGTTTCGTGGTGACCGATCTGGTGAGCATGGCCGACCTCAAGCCCGGTGTCGCTGGCCTGGTCATGGGTGAGGTGACCCGCTCGTCTCTGACTCGCCTCAATTGCCAACGCGTCTTTCAGGTTGAGGCCGCCAACCTGCTCACCCTGAATGACAAAGGCTTTATTGCCCTGTCGCGTTCGGCCACCGAAGTCCGTCCAGAGATCGGCCCTGTCCGCGAGGCGGTGGTGGGCTCCTATCACGCCTGGCCAGACAAAGTCCTGCTGGTCCTCCGACGGATCAATACCCAGACTGGTGAGTTGACCCAGTCGGTCTCTCGTGAAGTTTCCTTTGGCTGTAAGGCCCGCTAATCATGCTGCTCAGTAAAAAACTAAAAATCCTGGTCACCAACCAAAAAGGTGGTGTGGGCAAAAGCTCGCTGTCGGCCAACCTGGCCGCCTACTTTGCCATCGAAAAAGACCAGCAGACGGTCTTGGTCGACTTCGATCGCCAGGCCACCTCCTCGCAGTGGGTGGTCCATGCCAAGCCCCACCCCAAGCTGCGCGCCGAGAGCGTGAGCCAAGTCATCCATGGCGGCAATCGTCTGAGCCTGTTTACCGCCCGATCCACCATCCGAGACGCCGCCTCCAAGGCGGACGTCCTGATTACCGACATCACCTGGTCACCGGTGATCGGGCCTGACATCCTGGATGTCTTTGATCTGGTCTTGGTCCCCACCTCGCTCTCAGAGCTCGAGCTGCTCAGTACCATCGGACTGCTGCGCGACCTGCGCATGGGTCTCACCAAAGCTGGAGCCCCCAAGCTGGTGCTCTGCCCCAACAAGGTCCACCCCTTCCAGCGCAAGTTCAATGCCATGGCCGCCCAGCGGTTCCCAGTGCCTTTCTTGTTGGCTCCACCCATCACCCAGTCCAAGGAATTCGAGGTCCATTACCAAAAGGACTTCATCATCCGAGCCGGAGAACCAGAGGTGCAAGGCAAGTTCCGCCAGTTCTGCCAGGCTATCGAACAGGCCGCTGCCTTCGTGCCCAACACCCTGTCCGCCAATACCAGGCCGGCGAGTGCGCCGGCTACCGAGGCCATGCGTGTCCTGCACGAGCGCACCCAGAACGCGCCGGCCAATAGCCCAGTGGTCCAGCCGGCTGTGGAACAAATCCCCTCTATAATCAGGGCCAAGCCGGCAGGCTTTTAACCAAAAGTCTGCCTGATTACTGCTGATTAATCAGAGGATTCCCATGCTGAAAGCCCTGCTGTCGATGCTCTTTGGTGGCTCCAAGAAGAAGTCACTCGACCCCGCTGAACAACAGAAACAAAAGGCCTACCAGCTGCGCACCGACCTTGAAAAGGGCATCAAGGCCAAGCTCATCGCCCAGAAAAAAGATCCCAAAGCAGCCGGTGAAATCGCCGAGCTGGTCGTCAACTACATCTTCGACTTCGGCGAGTTCGGATTCGAGATGTCCACCGGTAAAGACATCAAAAAGGTGGTGGGCGCCGAACTGCTCAAGGTCTGCGAATACAAACTGGTCGACCCGATCCAACTCTGCGTGGCCCTGACCCAACGAGCCTTGGCCAACAAGAAGACCGGAGAGGTCTTTGAGTCCCACCTGCGGGATCTGTGGATTCTCTGCCTGGTGCCCATTGGCCCCTTCACGCCGCCGGACTCAGCCTTCCCAACGTCTCAGCAGCAGCTGCTGGCCAAACGCATCCGCGAGATCGCCATCACGCACAAGCAAGTCGAGAACTGCATCAAGGCCTGGCCTGGTCATATGCTGGTGCCCCACATGCAGAAGTGGCACGAGGCCACGCTGGCTGCGCAGGCCGAGGGGCACTGAACACTGCCCCAGCACGCCTCAGCACTGTCTGATCGCCGTCTAACCAAGGCCCGCCGCTACAGCGCCGCGGGCTTTTTCTTCAGTATCTAAGCCTTGGGGTAGACCCAGAGAACCGACTCTCGCCAGTCTTGCACCGGCAGCGTCTGGCCCGGCTTGCGGCCAGGAATCTGGAAACTGTTGGAAATCAAGCACGCACCCCGATCGGCCTGCTCGTCAAACTGACCGGCCAATCGCGGCATCGGGTCCGGCGATAAAAAGCAGTAGACCAGGTCAAAGCCTTTTAGGTCCAGATCCCAGATGCTCTGCCGCCGAATGGTCAGGTTCGCCAAACGCATGGCGCGCATACGCGCCACCCAATAGGGCAACCAGGCCGTCTCCACCCCAACAAACTGCGTCTGTGGCCTGCTGCGAGCCAAACGCACCAACAACCCTCCCGTGGCGCAGCCCAGGTCCACAAAGGATCGGGTCTGCCGTTGGCCCATGACCTGCACGAGCGTTTGGGCCACTTGGTCACTGGACAGAAAGAACGGGACCCGGTCTCTTAAAACCGGCGAGAAAACGCCCAAAAGCATGAGCGCCAGGGCTGGGTAGATCCATATCGGCAGTTGCCACTGCAAGGCCAACAAGGCCAGCCAAGGCATGGCCAGGTGAAAGACCGTCCACCAGAGTTCTCGGGTTCGCCAATGAGACAGCCCTGCTGTTATCAGGCCATGAATCGCCAGCCAAAAGAGGAGTGGCATTTGGCCAGCCCAGCTGGTCTGCACCAGCAGCCCCAGCCAGAACATGGCCACCCCCAGCTGTAGGGCCATGGCCAGCAGCAATCTCTGCCAGCCCTGTGGTCTGACCTTAGCCGGCTGCGTTTTCAAGCTCTTGCAGGGTCGGCAGGGTATCGATCTCAGGCAGGTCATCGCGCGTCTTGGTGCCCTGCTTGAGCTCATAGGCCCAGGCCAAGACCTTGGCCACGGCCTCAAATAACTTCTCTGGAATGGGCTCGCCAATCTCTAAGCGTGCATGCAGCAGTCGAGCCAATGGTGGGATACGGGCAATGGGCACCGTGTGTTCTTTGGCAATCTCTTGAATCCGCAAGGCGGTGGCGTCCAATCCTTTTGCCACCACGATGGGTGCTCGCATGGACTTCTCGTCATACCGCAGCGCCACCGAATAGTGGTCTGGGTTGACCACCACCACATCAGCCCTCTCTACAGC
>Ga0208788_1000672_pt1 | contig 16810 bp, 14 predicted proteins | sample Wag4_2014_7_11_3_FD_187363 | JGI IMG/M metagenome (GOLD analysis project Ga0208788, IMG submission 187363) | Fresh water mixed with fracking chemicals microbial communities from Ohio, USA - Utica-2 Time Series FC 2014_7_11 (SPAdes) (version 2) ...
TAATTCTAGGAGAGATCGTGAAGATACAAAAAATGGTGTGTGGACTTGCTCTTGCTATCTTGAGCAGTACCAGTTTTGCTGTTGATATAGCAATGAGTGCAGCTGAAGCCTATGAAAAGGCAAAGAACAATGAGGCGTTATTGATTGACGTACGTGATCCAGTCGAAATTATGTTCACTGGCTTTACTGATAGCGTACACATCAACATTCCTTATCTGTTAGTTGACCGTACACGCTGGGATGAAAAGCGAAATGTATTTCGACTATATCAAAATCCCAAATTCGTGAATGAAATCGAACAAGCATTACAAAAACGTGGCTGGAATAAAAATGCAGAGATCATTACCATGTGTCGTTCTGGTAGCGAGAGAGGAGAACCCAGCGCTGCATTCTTAAGACAACAGGGATTTCAAAATGCTCGCTATGTAGTTCACGGTTTTCAGGGGGATGCTTTGAAAGAAGGCGAGAAAAAAGGCTTTCGTATCCAGAATGGTTGGCAAAATAGTGGCTTACCATGGAGCAGCAAGATGAATGCAGAAAAAGTTTATCGCAATGGTGAGCCTGCACCAAAACCGTAGGCAATTCGAAACAAAAAAGCCGACTGGTAACAGTCGGCTTTTTTTACTTCAGAGAAACAGCAATCAGATTACTGTTTTTTCTCTTCGGTTGCAGCTGGGGCAGCAGCAGCGTCAGCTGGAGCAGCGGCAGGCGCAGCAGCGTCAGCTGGAGCAGCAGGTGCAGCTGCGTCGGCTGGAGCAGCAGCAGGTGCAGCAGCGTCAGCTGGAGCAGCAGGTGCAGCTGCGTCGGCTGGAGCAGCAGCAGGTGCTTCAGCAGCAGGCGCTGGTGCAGCTTCAGCAGCAGGTGCTGGTTCTTCTTTTTTACCGCAAGCAGTCAAAGCCAAAGCCAACAGAGCAGCAACGAGGAGAGATTGTTGTTTCATTATGGTTACCTTTTCACGAGAAATGGACACGTTTATACAAACACATAACTTCGTCAGATATTGCTCGTATCCCTTGCTTTACCTGACAACAGCGATTTCTTAAAGTGGTGCAGATTCTACCATAGAAACCCGATTTTCCAACGCATCCGTCACAGCAAAAATGTAACGATATGTTTGAAGAATGAAAGGGTTTGTACAACATCGCGGAAAATCTGCTGACCTTTAAATTCATCGCCATGATAGCAAAGTCAATACAATAAGTTGACCTAACACAACAAAATATAGTGCAGTGCAGCAATTTTCGTTGTAGGAATGCAACATCATTAGTTAGTTTTGAAATTGCCAATACCCGCAAAGATAAGCGTCATATAACAAATTCACGGTTTCGCTAGACAAATCGGCATAGTTTGCGCGTCTTTTTGCCGCAAAATCCGCCCACCAAGTCATATCTTGATAAGGGACTTCTAATTTTTCACCATTCACATAAAAACTGCTTTGATAGCTTAACAACTGTGTTTTCAGGTCTAGCACCAGTGCATTACCTGCCTGCCAACAACTCAGGAAAGCCGCCTCATCTAGTGGATCTTCAGGAGGATCATAAAAGACATGCGCTTTGGGTTCAGTCAGGTAACGTCCGAGAAAATCGCCGATTGTATGATGATTCCACTGAATTTTGGCCAGCATTTGGCTAATCTGCGCCACCATCGCTGGACTGATCTCGGCGGGATTGGCCTGCCAACTTAAATCGGGATCGGCATAATGACCATCCAAACATAAATGATCTTGTAGATGCACTAAAAACTGGTTGGCTAATTCTTGTGCGCTTGGTGCTCTAAAACCAATTGAATAAGTCATTCCAGGCTCTAATGCCACCCCGTAATGGGCATATTTAGGCGGCAAATACAGCATATCGCCTTCTTCTAATTCCCATGTTTGGTCGGCAACAAAAGATTTCAGAATTTTTAATGGGGCATCCTCTACCAAACCTAATTGTGCTTCGGATTGAGCAGAAATTTGCCAACGCTTTTTGCCACCAACCTGCAATAAAAACACATCATAAGAATCAAAATGTGGACCAACTGTGCCGCCTGGTGGCGCATAAGAAATCATCAAATCATCTAATCGGGCATAAGGAATGAAATCAAAACGCCACAATAAATCGGCAATATGCGGGAGATGGTGGTTAACGCTTTGGACCAGCAAAGTCCAATCGGTTTCTGGCAACCGTTGAAACCGACTCGGACGGAAAGGGCCTTGTTCCAAATGCCAACGATTGGCACGATACTCCACCAAACGTGACTCAACATCGTCGCGAACAGCCAGCTGTTTTAAAACAGAAAAATCGACAATGGGGTCGAGGTCTTGTACGGCATGACGAATCAACAACGGTTTTTTCTGCCAGTATTCGGCTAAGAAAGCCTCAGCAGTCAGACCTCCCAATAGCGGAATGGCTTGATCTTTCATTTTTTTGAATCCTAGACGCGATAAATCGCAAACATAACATGGGCGGCGGGCCGCTCGGGCGAATTTGTGCGATAATTAGCACGATGTTTGAGTGGGGCTGATGGCCATTTCTGATGCACCACACCCTACCCATCATCCGCCTTTTTCGCTTTTTACGCAGATGGACACTCCTTATGCAAATCATCAAAAATACCGTCGTTTCTCTGCATTACAAAATGTATGATGCAGATAACCAACTGATCGACCAGACTCAGCCTGAAGAACCCATGACCTACCTGCATGGCGGTTATGACGGTATTTTCCCGCTGGTTGAAGAACAACTGCAAGGCAAGCAAGTTGGCGATCAAATTGATGTCACCATGCAAGCTGAAGAGGCTTTTGGCGACCACGAACCAGAATTGGTGCGCCAAGAGCCAATCGATGTTTTCCCAGAAGACATCGAATTAGAAGTCGGCATGATGTTCGAAGCCGATGATCCCGAAACCGGTGATGTGATTGTGTTCCGTGTCACCGACATCACCGATGGTCAAGTCACTGTTGACGGCAACCATCCTTTAGCCGGCCAAACCCTGCGTTTTGAAGCCACTGTTGCCAGCGTACGCGAAGCAACTGCGGAAGAAATTGACCACGGCCATGTGCATGACGGCCACCATCATCACTAATCAGTGCTTGATCTGGTCGGAATGACAGAAAAAATGCCGCGATACTGCGGCATTTTTTTATTTTCTCAAGCATAACGCCCGACAGTGATTCGCTCTACACCTGCTAAATCACGCTCGGTCACCACCTCACAAAAGCCGCGCTGTTGTAGTGCTTTTCGCACCGCCTCACCTTGGTCAAAACCGTGCTCTAGCCCCAACCAACCGCCTGAAACCAAATACAATGGTGCTGCTTCAATAATCGTCGTCAACGCCGACAAGCCATCTTGACCATCGGTTAAAGCGTGTTGTGGTTCAAAACGTAGATCGCCTTGCTGTAGGTGTTGATCTTGCGCTGCGATATAGGGTGGATTTGAAACGATGACATCCCACTGTGGTGCAGGACACGCGGCAAGCGCTTGCCACCATGAGCCCTGATAGAACGTCACCTGAGCACCTAATCGTTTAGCATTTTCCTCAGCCACAGCTAGTGCAGCACTGGAAAAGTCCGTGGCTGTAACATGAGCAGCGGCGTGTTCTAGTGCCAAAGAGGTTGCAATCACACCGCTGCCGGTTCCTAAATCGAGATAACGCATTGGCTGATGGGTAACCGGACGTGTTAACGCCCATTCAACCAACAATTCGGTTTCGGGTCGTGGAATTAATGTTGCAGGAGAGACAGCAAACTCACGGCCATAAAATTCGCGCCAGCCAAGTAGATAAGCAATCGGCTCACCCTGTTGCCGCCGTTGACAGAGCGTCAAAAAGGTTTCTGCTTGTGATCTTGGAATAACCCGTTCTGGATAGGTGGTTTGCTGCACACGAGAATAGCCCGTGACCTGCTCTAACAACAACCGCGCCTCTAAGCGCGGTAGTTGACTGACTTGCAATAGCTCAGCGATGGTAGATGACATTCCCATCCTCACAATAAGAATAGCGTGGCAAGGCCCAAGAAAATAAAGAAACCACCGGAATCGGTACATGCTGTAATCATCACCGAGGAGCCCATTGCTGGATCACGCCCAAAACGTACCATCAGTAACGGTACCAAGACGCCCATGGTTGCTGCCAACATTAAATTTAAGGTCATGGCAGCGGTCATTACCACACCCAGCGAAGGACTACCATACAAAATAAAGGCAATCAAACCAATCAAACCGCCCCACACCACCCCGTTGACTACGGCAACCCCAATTTCTTTACGCCACAAGCGCGAGATATTATTTGGCTGTAATTGCCCCAAAGCCAAAGCACGCACAATCATGGTGATGGTTTGGTTACCAGAATTGCCACCAATGCCTGCAACAATCGGCATCAAGGCAGCCAACGCAACCAATTTTTCAATCGCATCTTCAAATACCCCAATCACGCGACTGGCGACAAATGCGGTAATCAAATTGATCGCTAACCATGCCCAACGGTTTTGCACAGAACGAATCACTGGTGCAAAGAGGTCTTCCTCTTCTTTCAAACCCGCCATATTTAATACTTCGGTTTCCGATTCTTCACGGATGTAGTCCACCATCGCCTCAATCGTCACTCGTGCGATCAGCTTCCCTTCATGAGTCACTACCGGTGCTGATACCAAGTCATAACGCTCAAAGGCTTGTGCTGCCTCGCCCAAATCTTCATCAGGTCGGAAAGTCACCACATCACGCGCCATCACATCCTCAACCAATGCCTCAGGATCATTGACCAGCAACACATTGATCGGTAACACCCCTTGCAGGATTTCATCCTCATCGACGACGAAAATTTTATCAGCGTGGGTCGGCAGTTCTTCAAAGCGCCGCAAATAGCGCAATACCACCTCTAGTTTCACATCAGCGCGGATTTTGACCACGTCAAAATCCATCACACTACCCACTTGTTCTTCCGAGTGAGACAGCGCCGATTGCAACTGTTCACGCTCTTTACTATCTAAAGAGCCGATCACTTCATGAACGACATGCTGTGGTAAATCGGGTGCGAGATCGGCTAATTCGTCAGCATCCAAGCTTTCTGCGGCAGCAACCAACTCTTCGCGATCCATTGACTGAATCAGCGATTCGCGGACGGCGTCGGATACCTCCAGCAAAATCTCGCCATCGCGCTCGGATTTCACCAAATCCCACACCAACAAACGTTCTTCTAATGGCAAAGCTTCAAGGATATAAGCCACATCAGCAGGGTGGAGTTGATCAAGCCGTTTTTGTAATTCAACGATATTTTGCCGATGCACCAAATCTTCGACTAAGTCATGTTTGGGCATGTCTTGGCGATGAATCAATTCTTCGACAATTTTATGGCGGTGCAACAATGCAATGACCTGTTGCAGGCTGGCGTGGAGGCCTTCTGGATTGTGGCGATTATCGGACATAGGTGCATCCTCATTGCCTGCGGCGGTGCAGGCAATGAGCAATGCACCGCAGCATCAGGCGGGTAATAAAATCAAATAACTATCGTGTTGAGATCGACTGGGGAGGTCCATTGTCGTGGTCGGGTATTGCCCGAGCATTGAGAACAGGTTGCAGATTTTAGCGAGGTATGGCGAGAAAAGCATCAAGGAATGTCCGCATAAGTCATGCGCCGCACAATAATGGCGCTTTTCCTTAATAAACGGCGATCATTGCGATGGCTGTCGTAATAGCGTGGATTCGGCAACATGGCTGCCAATTTTGCCGCTTGTGGCTTGGCTAATTTCGCTGCCGACGTTCGATAGTAATGTCGTGCCGCCGCCTCTGCGCCAAACACACCGTCCCCCCATTCAACGACATTGAGATAAATCTCAAAGATGCGTTGTTTATCCAACACCATCTCTAGCATTACCGTAATCACTGCCTCTTGCGCTTTCCGCCACGGTGTCCGCTGTGAAGACAGAAACAGATTTTTTGCTAATTGTTGGCTAATGGTTGAACCGCCGGCCACGATACGGCCTTTTTGCAGATTTTTTTCCCACGCATCTTGAATGCCTTCCCAATCAAAACCATCGTGATTGAGAAATTTAGCATCCTCACTTGCCACAATTGCGCGCTTGAGATGTGAAGAGATATGGGGATAGTCCACCCACTGATAACGCAGCTCAGCCTCGGGATTGTCTTGCTGTAAGCGGGCTTGTTGTTCAGACATAAACGAGGTCATCGCTGGTGGATACCAGCGCCAATACACAATATGACCGAAAATCCATAGCTGATATAAAAAACAAATGGCCAGCAAAATGCCGACCACTTGTGCAATGCGCTTACGCAAGCTCAAGAAAGCACCTCACGCAACAACCCCATCACGGTGCGGGTTTCTGGCATCACGCCACGCCAGATTAAAAAGGCTTCGGCGGCTTGTTCAACCAACATGCCCAAACCATCGGCCAACATCGCTGCATTTTCTTGCTGCCCCCGACGTAAGAAAGGTGTTAAACCCGACGAGTACATCATGTCATAGGCCAAACTGCCCTCGGCAAAGAGACCATTCGGGATCGGAGGCAGTTCGTCATTCAGACTAGAAGACGTACCATTGATAATGATGTCAAACTGTTGCCCCTGAAGGGCGTCATAACCGCAAGCTTCAATCTTGCCTTGGGCAGCAAAAGCCGTTGCAAGGTCTTGTGCCTTACTCACAGTTCGGTTGACCACGGTTAGGCTAGCAGGATTTTGCTCTAATAAAGGCAACAGCACACCACGCACCGCCCCCCCTGCGCCCAATACCAATACCCGTTTACCAGCAATCGCAAAGTCGAGGTTTTGTACAATATCGCGTACTAGCCCGATGCCATCGGTGTTGTCACCAAAAATTTCACCCTCTTTGAAAGTTAAGGTATTCACCGCATCCGCCAATCGCGCACGCTCGGTCAGTTGTGTTGCCATCTGCCGTGCCTCGAGCTTAAACGGAATCGTAATATTGACCCCTTTACCGCCTTCGCTGACAAACTGCTGCACAGTGGTTGCAAAGCCGTCTAATGGCGCGAGCAAACGCTCATAAGTCAGTTTTTGACTGGTTTGGCGGGCAAATTCCGCATGAATCAAAGGCGATTGACTGTGGGAAATCGGATTACCCACAACAGCATAACGATCGGTCATAGGAGACATTTTCCTAAAAAAGCAATGACAAAATGATTAACCCTGCTGCCACGGCAGACCGCAAACCTTCCAGCCATTCACGGTACCGCGATGCCCTTGTGCATCACAATCGCCTTCAAAGCCTTCTAAGATATTAAACGCGGTGTAGCCCTCTGCGGCAGCAAGGCACGCCGTATCGTGCGAACGTGCACCAGAACGGCACAAAAATAACACTTTTTTCTCGGATGGTACCTGCGCTTTTAAGCTGCTAATAAAGTTGGGGTTTAATACCATGCCGGGAAACGACTTGTATTCGATATGAACAGCCTGTGGAACTTGGCCAACAAATTGCCATTCTGCCGCCGAGCGGACATCCACCAAAACCGCGTCTGCTTCAGGCATCGCCAATAAAGCCGCTGCCTCGGTCGGTAATAACAGACCAGCATAGGGCAAGCCCTGTTGTTGTGCACGTTGGGCGGCAGTTTGCAAAAGCGTGTCGAGCTCTGTCATGTCATTCCTCTTTCAATAGTCTTATTGTCGCAAGCGAGGCAACATCGCTTTGCAACACAGCAGGCTTACAATTTTGACTGCAGCCGATTATGTCAAAGAAGCGAAATCACCGCCAATGCTTTCACTGCCCGCCCCATTTTGTGACCTAAAATTGGCAAAAGCACACTATTGGTGCAATTTATTTTGCATTGCACCAAAAATGAGCAAAAACAGCCACCCCAGAAACTGTAACGGCATGGCACAATAGCGTTTCGCGGGCAAAATAGGCTTTTGCTAAGCGATTTTAAGCGGTTTGTTTAGATGGCACGCTTCCTGCTTTAAGAAAACGCGCTAGTGGCAGTAACAAGACCCACCCACAGAAATAAACCGAATCTGCATCTGAATTTTCAGGAGAACACCATGGCGGTTGCTGATGTTTTGAAGATGATCGAAGAAAACGACGTGAAATTCGTTGACCTGCGTTTTACTGATACGCGTGGCAAAGAACAGCACGTTACCATCCCTGCTCACGTCCTCACTGAAGACGCTGAAGAATGGTTCGAACACGGTCACGCGTTTGACGGTTCTTCGATTGCAGGCTGGAAAGGGATCCAAGCTTCCGACATGCTGCTGATGGCCGACCCAGCAACGGCCAATATCGACCCGTTCTTTGACGAACCCACATTGATCATGACATGTGATGTGGTCGATCCTGCTGATGGCAAAGGCTACGACCGTTGCCCACGTTCGATTGCCAAACGCGCTGAAGCCTATCTGAAAGCCTCTGGCTTGGGCGATACCGCTTTCTTTGGCCCAGAACCTGAATTCTTTATTTTCGACAGCGTGACATGGGGCGTGGATATGTCCGGCTGTCACCTCAAGATCGAAGCACAAGAAGCTGCATGGTCTTCTAGCGAGAAATACGAAGGCGGCAACACCGGCCACCGTCCTCGCGTGAAAGGCGGCTACTTCCCAGTGCCTCCAGTCGATTCTTCGCAAGACTTGCGTTCTGCGATGGTGTTGACTTTGGAAGAAATGGGCGTGCCAGTTGAAGTGCACCATCACGAAGTGGCCACCGCAGGTCAGAACGAAATTGGTACCAAATTCAGCACCTTAACTCAACGTGCTGACTGGACCCAAATTCTGAAATATGTGGTACACAACGTAGCACACAGCTATGGCAAAACAGCAACCTTTATGCCTAAGCCTATCGTTGGCGACAACGGCTCGGGTATGCACGTTCACCAATCGATTTGGAAAGACGGCAAAAACTTGTTTGCTGGCGACCAATACGCAGGCCTGTCTGAAACTGCGCTGTACTACATCGGCGGTATCATCAAGCACGCTAAAGCATTGAACGCCATCACCAACCCAGGTACCAACTCCTACAAGCGTTTAGTGCCACACTACGAAGCACCGGTGAAACTGGCCTACTCGGCGAAAAACCGTTCGGCTTCCATCCGTATCCCTCACGTGGCCAGCGAAAAAGCCCGCCGTATCGAGGCACGTTTCCCTGATCCACTGGCCAACCCATACATGTGCTTCGCTGCGCTGTTGATGGCTGGTTTGGATGGTATTCAGAACAAGATTCACCCCGGCGATCCAGCAGACAAAAACCTGTACGATCTGCCACCAGAAGAAGACAAACTGATCCCAACCGTATGTGCTTCGTTGGAAGAAGCACTGGATGCGTTGGACAAAGACCGCGAGTTCTTGACTCGTGGTGGTGTGTTCTCGAACGAATTCATTGACGCTTACATCGAATTGAAGATGCAAGAAGTCAACCTGAACCGTATGACTACCACACCTGTTGAATTTGATCTGTACTACTCGCTGTAATCCTTAGTTCGATCAAATTAAGCTAAAAAAGGCGGTGGCAACACCGCCTTTTTGCATGGGTTTGCATAAAAAACCGTTATGATAGTGGCTAAATCCATTGATTTGAGGGGATATCTGTGTTGCGTCTTTTGTTACTGGGCGGCAGCAGCATGAGGCTAGGTACGCCAGCATGGTTACACAACGTTTATCAGCCCACCCACACCACAATATCTCACCCCTACGCTTTCGATTATCGCGTTCCCTCCGCTTCACCCCGTATCAACACCGCTCATCCCCCACCCTCCCAGATCAGCGCCTTCAATCACGCTTGTCTGCCTGTTCAAACAGCATGACACCATCAACAACAGGCCCAACAATACGCGCCGACTGTCCTTAAAGAACAGCCATGCCAAGCAAGCATTGCGCCGGTACACCACGATTTGCGGCCATCCACCGCATCAACAGGCGATTGCACGCGACATGACTGGATTTGCTTGAATTTGACGCACCAAAACAGTGCGAAAGCTTGCTTCTTTTTTGGACGATACGCGCCGTATCGGGACATCCTCTGGTAAAAAAATGGCCTGCTTATTGCTTTATCGTGTTCGATAAAGGAGCGCACTGCGATGAACGCCCGTCAAGACAACCCGCTAAACCGTCAATTTTGTGGTTTTGAACTGCTCGATACTGCCCTGATTGCTGTCGATCAGGCCGGAGCCCTACGTTATGTCAACCCTGCTGCAGAAAACCTGCTTGCGCTTGGCTGTCGTGAATTACTACGACACCAACTCCACACCCTCTTTGTCGATAGCCGGCGTCTGCTGAATGGCTTAAAAACGGCCATCGGTAACAACGTCAGTTTTACCGAACACGACCTCGAGCTCGACACCTGCCAACAACAACATCTTCATGTGTTGTGCACCATCACCCCTATTGAACATCCGCAGTGTGCTGCGCTGATTGAGCTGCGGCCCGTGGAACAACATTTACGAATTGCCAACGAGGAACGCCTGTTAATCCAACAACAAGCCAACCGTGAGCTAATCCGTAATTTGGCACATGAAATTAAAAACCCTTTGGGTGGGATACGCGGTGCAGCACAATTATTGGCCTTGGAGTTGGCAGAACGACCCGAACTGCGCGAATACCTTGATGTGATTACCCAAGAGGCGTTGCGGCTACAGTCGCTCGTTGATCGTTTACTCACCCCTAGCCGCAAACATCAACAAGTTGAGGTCAATATTCACGAAGTGTTAGAACGGGTGCGTAGTGTGGTCTTGGCAGAATATCCGCATGGACTGAGTTTAGAGCGCGACTACGATACCAGTTTGCCACCTCTGCTTGCAGATAAGGAACAATTGATCCAAGTGGTATTAAACATTGTCCGCAATGGCGTACAAGCGATGCACGGGGTGGGTGATATTGTGTTGCGTACCCGTGTCGCACGACAAGTCACCCTTGCCCGCAAACGTTATCAATTGGCGTTGCAATTACAGATTATCGATAACGGCCCCGGCATTCCCGCCGAGCTAAAAGACCATATTTTTTATCCGTTGGTCACTGGCCGAGCCGAGGGCACAGGCCTTGGCCTGACATTGGCACAAACCTATGTCCACCAACATCAAGGGGCCATCGACTTTGAGTCACGCCCCGGTTACACCTGTTTTACTGTGTTACTACCTTTTGCCAGCAAACCGAATAACGGGGGAGAAAAAACACCATGACCCATCCTGTTTGGATTATTGATGATGATAAGTCTATACGCTGGGTGCTCGAAAAAGCACTCAGTCGGGCAGGGATTCAATTTGAAAGTTTCAGCAGTGCTGATGACGCCCTCAATGCCATGTACGACCGTGTGCCACGGGTGATCGTCAGCGACATCCGCATGCCCGGCACCGATGGCTTAAAGTTTCTTGCCAAAGTGAAAGGTGAGTATCCAGAGTTGCCGGTGATTGTGATGACCGCCCATTCGGATCTGGACTCAGCCGTCGCCGCCTTTCAGGGTGGGGCTTTTGAGTATTTACCCAAACCCTTTGACATTGATCATGCGGTGCAACTGGTCGAACGCGCTTTAACCGAAGCTAACCGCGCCGGACAAGAGCAAGATGATAGCAGTCCCGCCCAAGTGATTCTGGGTCAGGCACCGGCGATGCAAGATGTGTTCCGCGCCATTGGCCGTTTAGCGCAATCGTCAGTCACGGTGTTGATTACTGGCGAGTCGGGCTCGGGCAAAGAATTGGTTGCACATGCTTTGCATCAACATTCCACCCGCGCTAACCGACCGTTTATTGCCATCAACACCGCCGCCATTCCTCGCGATTTATTAGAAAGCGAGCTGTTCGGTCATGAACGTGGTTCCTTCACCGGCGCCAGCACCCAACGCCGTGGCCGTTTTGAAGAAGCTGAAGGAGGCACACTGTTTTTAGATGAAATCGGTGATATGCCGACCGAGCTACAAACTCGCCTGTTACGGGTGTTGTCTGATGGCCAGTTTTATCGTGTTGGGGGTCATACTCCGATTAAGGCCAATGTACGGGTCATTGCTGCCACCCATCAAAATCTTGAAGAACGGGTCAAAGCAGGTTTATTTCGGGAAGATTTATTTCACCGATTGAATGTGATCCGCCTACGCCTGCCACCGCTGCGAGAACGTACAGAAGATATTCCCCTGCTGGCACGCCACTTTTTACAAAAGAGCGCGCAGAGTTTGGGGGTGGAAGCGAAACGCTTATCCGATGCCGCATTAGAAGTGATGAAAAGCGCACCGTTCCACGGCAATGTGCGCCAGCTAGAAAATCTGTGTCATTGGTTAACGGTGATGGCACCCGGGCAAACCGTAGAAGTCGGCGACTTACCACCCGAGTTTCGCGATGAACCGCCCTCTGGCGTGGTTCAACATCATGGAGATTGGCTCAGTGCCTTGGCTGCTTTAGCAGAAGCCCGTCTCAAACGCGGCGAGACCAATATTATTGATGACCTCAGCCGCAGTTTTGAAGCAGCGTTGATTCGTGTGGCCTTGCAACACACCGGCGGCCGACGTGTTGAAGCTGCCCATTTACTTGGCTTTGGTCGCAACACATTAACGCGAAAAATCCACGAATTACACCTCGACGACGGCCACGACGACTAGGGCACAGCGCAGGCCCCCCTGCGCTGTCTGCCTGTTCTTTGTTATGCTGGAGGTTTGTTTGCTCTGTGCGGAATTCTCTCCATGCCAATGTGTTCAGGGGCCAGTCTGCTACTGGCAGATCGTGCACTTGTCCTTACTTTTCCAATTCTTGAAGGCTCACAGCTGATTCATTTGTCACGTCAGCGTGATATCCAAGCACAAGATTGGTATTCCACTGATCATCTTGCCCATCATATTTCCGCTTTACTCGACCAAGCCTATCAAGTGGGCGCTCAACCACCGTCTTTAGTCTATCCCTTGCTACCTGCCGATTGGGTGGCCAGTCATACCAATCAAAGCCGTATCCAACTCAACCACCCGACAGCCCTCGATGGGGAAACATTCAAACAGGCTTATGATAGTGCCGCGCCTCATCCTTTGACACCCCATAGCTTAATGTTGCTTGAGCTGCCGGCTGATTATGAAATTGATGGCCAATGGCAAACGCAACTCCACGCCTTACACAGCGGCCAAACCCTCACCGTCACACGCCATGCCATTTTTGCCCCACGACAACGACTACAAACCCTGTCTAAAGCGGTTCATTTACTGGGTCTATTAGTTGCCGTACCGCAAGTTGCCACCGTCACTACCGCGCACACCCTCGCACAAACTAAACAACAAGCCGTTGGTTTATTAGACCTCACCCCCGAACATGCAGTGTTAGCATTGATTCACCATGAGACACTACGACGCTTTCATGTGCTACAGGCGCCCACCGGCCTGCCTCCGCTGCGTTTGGTCAAGGAAGTGGCACAGCTATTAGATAACCTCCCACTGCCCTTGCGCCAAGACACACAATTTTACGTCCTCGACCGCCACCGCCGTATCCCACCCATCCTCAGCAGCCTTGCCAGCCAAGCCGGCTTAACTTTATTAGCAGGTAGCGATGCGGCTTTGGCCGAACAATTGGCACAACAGGCAGTGTATTCACTCCACCAACGGCAGTAAGGCAATACCAGCCAATGCGCTGGCACAGACCTCGCGCATGGTATGTAAAAAATCGGCCATATACGGTAAATGGGCATCTTCTTGCCGCACCACCGCATACAACTCACCAAATAACCCTCCCTCGCCAATCGGCCGCGCCGAAATATAGTGGCGATCCACATACGATTTCACCGCCCAAAACGGCAATGCCGCCACCCCTCGGCGACTGGCCACCAACTGTAAGATAGCGACAGTAAGCTCTGAGGTACGCCGTGCAGGATTGATTCCAGCAGGCAATAACACTTGCCGCACAAGGTCTAGCATTTCATCCGGCACCGGATAGGTAATTAAAGTTTGATCGCGGAAATCCTCCGCCGACAGACGCGGCTTTTCTGCCAAAGGATGATCATTTGCCAACAACCCCATAATTTCATAACGAAATAATGGGGTATAAAACACCGCCGGATCGGGTTCATATTCCGATACCACCGCCAAATCAGCACGATGGGTCAACAATAAGCTTGTTGGGTCGGAATGAAAACCGGACACAATATCCAGTTCAACCTCGCGCCAATGGGCACGAAAATCGTCCATTGTTGGCATCAACCAATCGAAACACGTGTGGCATTCCACCGCAATCCGCAAACAGCCTGCCTCACCATCGACCATACGACTTAATTCACGTTCAGCCTCTTCGACAGCAGGCAACACCATCTGAGCCAAAGCCAACAACCGTTGGCCGGTTTGTGTGGCGCATAAAGGTTGCCGTCGTCGATCAAATAGCTGGGTGTTGTAATGGGTTTCTAAGGCCTTAAGTTGATGTGACAAAGCCGATTGCGTCAGATGTAGCCGCTGGGCAGCCGCAGAAACGCTCCCCGTTTCTTGTAAAGTTAACATCGTGCGTAGATGACGCAGTTCCAAAACAGAGCGCGACATAAATTTTTTTCATCCTTACAATAAAAAACATGATTTTGCCTCATGTTGTAACTGAGTGCATCATGGCAGGGTGATTTTTTATGGAGCACTCGCTATGACCACCTTACACACCCTTGGTTTTCCCCGCATTGGCGCCCAGCGCGAATTAAAACAAGCCCAAGAAGCATTTTGGCGCGGAGAAAGCAGCGTTGAGGCACTGCACACCACCGCACGCCAATTGCGCCAGCGACATTGGTTGTTACAAAAAGGGGCAGGTATCGAACGCATTGCCGTAGGGGATTTCACCTTGTACGACCATGTTCTCGACCATCAAGTCTTGTTTGGCGCACTGCCAGCCCGTTTTGGTTTGGATGTTGCCAACTTGAGCACAGAAGATTATTTCGCCTTGGCACGGGGTAATGCCCAGCAACCTGCCTTGGAAATGACCAAGTGGTTTGACACCAACTATCACTATTTGGTGCCAGAATTTGACCGCCAAACGGTGTTTCAATTACAGCCAACAACCCTATTTAACCAACTGAGCGAAGCCCAAGCGTTAGGCATTCCAGCCAAGCCAGTGCTGTTGGGCCCAGTGAGTTTTCTCTATTTAGGCAAAGAAAAAGAAGCGGACTTTGATCGACTCAGCCTATTAACAGACCTCTTGCCGTTGTATGTCGATTTACTGACTCAATTGGCTGGCCGAGGCATTGATTGGGTGCAAATCGATGAACCGATCTTGGGCCTAGAATTAGATTCAGCATGGCAACAGGCTTTCTTAACTGCTTATCAAGCCCTCGCGGCTCAGCCCTGCAAGCTGCTGCTTACCACTTACTTTGCCTCGGTAGCAGAACAACTGCCTTTGCTAAAAGATTTACCCATTGCAGGAGTGCATATTGATGTCGTGCGGGCCCCCGCACAATTGGCGGCCTTCACAGAACAATGGCCAGCCGAACGCGTGCTGTCCGTGGGGATCATTGATGGGCGCAATGTGTGGCGGGCAGATTTATCGCAAAAACTCGCCCAGCTCAAACCCGCCGCCGCCAAATTTGGTCAGCAATTATGGTTGTCCAGCAGTTGTTCACTGTTGCATACCCCTGTTGATTTAGCTTTTGAGACAGGATTAGACAGCGAGTTGAAAAGCTGGTTGGCATTTGCAACACAAAAACTGAATGAGATTAAAGTGTTAGGTCGAGGTCTCGATCAAGGCGAAGCCAGTATTGCCAATGAATTAGCCGCCAGCGACCATGCGCGTGACAGTCGTGCCAAGAGCCCTCGCGTGGTCAATGCGGCCGTGCGTGCTGCCCGTGAGGCACTCACTGCCGCTGATGGTCAACGCCATGGTGCCTACCCACAACGCGCCGCCGCACAAAAAGCTGCGCTGAATCTACCTTTATTGCCCACCACCACCATTGGATCTTTCCCACAAACCCCCGACATCCGCCGCGCCCGCGCCGCTTTCAAACGTGGCGAACTTGATCAGCACAGCTATCAACAAGCGATGGAGCAGGAAATTCGCTTTGCAGTCGAAAAACAGTTGGCGCTGGGTTTGGATGTGTTGGTTCATGGTGAAGCCGAACGCAACGACATGGTGGAATACTTCGGCGAACAGTTAGAAGGGTTTGCTTTCACCCGCAATGGCTGGGTGCAAAGTTATGGCAGCCGCTGTGTGAAGCCACCGATTTTATTTGGTGATGTCAGCCGGCCAACGGCAATGACCGTAGCGTGGAGCCAATTTGCCCAAAGTCTCACCGATAAACCCATGAAAGGGATGTTGACTGGGCCGGTGACCATTTTGCAATGGTCGTTTGTCCGCGATGACCAGCCACGGCGTGATACCTGCTTGGATATTGCTTTAGCCATCCGTGCCGAGGTCAAAGACCTCGAACAAGCAGGGATTACGGTCATTCAAATCGATGAACCGGCTTTCCGCGAAGGTTTACCGTTACAACGCAGCCAATGGCAGGATTATTTAGATTGGGCAGGGTTTGCTTTCCGTGTTTCGGCTTCGGCCGTCAACGACAGCACACAGATTCACACCCACATGTGCTATTCCGAATTTAACGACATTCTGCCCGCTATTGCTGCTTTAGATGCCGATGTGATTACCATTGAAACCAGTCGGTCTGATATGGAATTGCTGGATGCCTTTGGTGAATTTGCCTATCCAAATGAAATTGGCCCCGGTGTGTATGACATTCATAGCCCACGTGTGCCGACTGAGGCGGACATAGTTCGGCTGTTGGAAAAAGCTTTAGCAGTCATTCCAGCATCGCGGCTGTGGGTGAATCCAGATTGCGGCCTCAAAACCCGTGGTTGGCCAGAAACCGAAGCGGCGTTAACCGCCATGCTGCGCGCCACTGAACAACTGCGCCAGCGATTAGCAAATGCCTAAATCGGCTTTGAGTAGGGTGGGCAC
>Ga0208788_1000673_pt1 | contig 16809 bp, 13 predicted proteins | sample Wag4_2014_7_11_3_FD_187363 | JGI IMG/M metagenome (GOLD analysis project Ga0208788, IMG submission 187363) | Fresh water mixed with fracking chemicals microbial communities from Ohio, USA - Utica-2 Time Series FC 2014_7_11 (SPAdes) (version 2) ...
GATGAATGGATATAATGGCGGCCCTTCAGTGCCGGTATAGCTCAGCTGGTAGAGCAACTGACTTGTAATCAGTAGGTCCCGGGTTCGACTCCTGGTGCCGGCACCATAAAAATCAACGACTTAGGCTCACCGCAAGGTGGGCCTTTTTCGTTTTTGCTCAACACTTTGCTCAACACTTCTACGTTGCTCAACGTTTTTGGGCCCGATCCTGGTCACAGACTAGGCAACATTTTGTTAGCCCATGGAGCCGCATTCAGGCTAAGCAGTTATCCCGTTCGACTTTTCTTTAAACTGACACGAATGTGGTCAGATTAGCCCCCAAAAAAATTTCACGAATTGGCAAAGTGTTTCCCGAGACCACCGAGGAGCACCTACCATGCTGCAACAAAAACCCTTCCTGACTAACGCCGAGCTCTGCCAGCTGCTGCGCTGCAGTCAAACCACGCTTTGGCGTCTGCGCCGCACCATCCCCGGCTTCCCCCAGCCGTTCCGTATTGGGCGTCGCCTGCTATGGAGTCACGATCAAGTTGAGCAGGCCATCAGCCTGATCTGCTAATCGCCTGCCCTCTAATCGAGTTTTGACCCTGCATTAGGGGGCTCCCTTTTCCAAAATCTTCCAGACCTATGAATGGTTTGCGGGCGTTCGTACGCCTTCGAATCAGGGGATCGCTTTATGCAAAAAACAGGCGCAAACACTCACAGCAACGAACTGGCCCCTCTATCCGAATGCAAGCAAGGGCCTACCCGCCCTAGAACTGCGGCCGTCACGCCAATGATGACTGATGCTGCGGCCATCAAGCGCCCCTGCTATCGCGTCTATGACGACTACACCACCCTGGACGGAGCAAGGCTGCGCCCCGGCGTCTGGCTTCACAGCACCAAGACCGATGGCAAGGGCGAAGAAAAACCCACCCACGAATGGCTCTGCGGCCCGCTGCATGTAGATGCAATAACCCGCAGCGAGTCCCTGAGCTCCGACTATGGCCGCCTGCTGCGTTTACGCAACCTGGATGGCCATTGGCTGACCTGGGCAATGCCAGGCGAACTGCTAGCCGGTAGGCCAGAAACCATTCTGGCCACGCTGTATGGCATGGGGCTTGAAATTGAATACCAGGGTCACCCGCGCTTACTGCGCTACATTGCCAGCAGGCACCCGGAGCAACGCGTCATCTCAGCCACGGCAACTGGCTGGCACGGTTCGGCGCTGTTCATAACCCCACTGGGGAGTATCGGCCAGGGCGAGGCCATCTATCAGGCCGACAGTGCCGCCGATGGGGACTACAGTCGGGCTGGAACCCTGGATGGATGGTGCCAAACAATCGGAGCCGTACTGCCGGGTAATCCCCTGTTGCAACTTGGCATTGGCACCGCGCTGGCCGGACCACTGCTGGCGCCGCTGAATCACCACACAGGTGGGGGTTTTCATCTACTGTGGGACAGCTCCAACGGAAAAACCACCGTTGTGCAATGCGCCGCGTCCGTCTGGGGGCATGGAGCGAATTTCACACTGAAATGGAACGCAACAGCCAACGGCCTCGAAGGCATCGCCGCACTTCGCAATGACTGCCTGTTAGCACTAGATGAGCTGGGGCAGGCCGACCCCCGCTATGTTGGCGACGTGGTTTACAGCGTGGCAGATGGTATAGGCAAACAGCGCGCCGGTCGTTCGAGCGTTCCACGTCGGGTGCGTCGCTGGCGGCTGATGGTACTGTCGAGTGGGGAGGTGACGCTCGAAACAAAAATGAGCGAGGCTGGCAAGAAGGTCCGTGCAGGACAAGAGGTTCGCCTAGTGACGGTATTGGCCGGGCGTTCGTTCGGCGCCTGGGATGCTTTACATGGTCATCCAAGCGGTGCCGCCCTATCCGACGCGCTCAAGAAGGCCAGCGTGACTCACCATGGTCACCTCGGCCCGGAGTTCGTCCGCCGGCTGATAGCCAGCGGCGACCTTGACAAGTTGCCGGCCATGCTTGAATCCATCCGTTCTAGCTTTCCCGCCACCACGGGCCAGTCGGCCCGCGTGGCGGAGCGTTTCGCCATTGTCGCCTTAGCTTTGGAATTGGCCGTGGGCATGGGGCTGCTTCCGATGAGTAGCGGCGAAGGGACAGCCAGTATGATGGAGCTTTTTGAGGGCTGGCAGGCCGGGCGCGGTGCCGGCCCCAGCGAAGATCAACAGATTCTGCGTGCCATAAGGGATTTTATCGACCGCCACGGCGGGGCACGCTTTCAGTCGCTGGAGGCTGGCGCGGATGAGGTACGCGATCGAGCCGGCTACTGGGAACACACGCCCAACGGGCGCCTGTACCTGTTCACTCGCAGCGGTCTGGAGGAGGCCACCCATGGTTTTGAGCTGACCCGTGTGGTTCGCGCCCTGGATGGCGTGGGGGCGATTACTAAGCGCGACACCGGCAAAAATCAGGCCTTGAAACGGTTACCTGACGGCAATCGACACCGTCTCTATTTCATCAATCCGGCCCGCCTGGAGCCTGACGACTGATTGATATCCGCAGCTTTTGACAGGTGACATGAGTGACACGAGTGACAACCCCAGAACCTCGTAGCCTGCGGTCGTCACCCGGGGGGAATCGTTACGGATGACAGAGGGTGACGACCTCCCCCCACTGTCACCCCGCCAAAATGAACGCGGGTGCCAGCGACAGGCCCTGTCATTACTGGGCCGTCACCCATGTCCCTCTGTCACCCCGTATAAACACAATGGGCAATCGTCCATCGCGCCCGCAGAATATTGACATGCCAAATACGCAGGATTCGCGGTAGCCAGATGCCAGACCGCACTTAGCCTGGGATACAATCCCCGGCATTTGTGCCATCAGGATCGGCATCTGCCCTGGGTGCCCACAAGGGATTTCGCAATGCCTCTTACACTGCAACAACTGGAACGCCACCTGTTCAAGGCCGCCGATATTCTGCGCGGCAAAATGGATGCATCGGAGTTCAAGGAATATATTTTTGGCATGCTGTTTCTCAAACGCTGCTCCGATGTTTTCGAGGAGCGCTATGAGCAGGTCGTTGCCGATGAGATAAACGCCGGCAAGAGCAAGGCCGAAGCTTTTGTCACTGCGGAAAATCCGCGATGGTACAAGCGCGATGGCAATTTCTGGGTGCCCAACCAGTCCCGATTCAAGCATCTGGTCAACGAAGCGCATATCAACGTTGGCGACCTGCTGAACAAGGCGCTGGGCGGCATCGAGGAAAATAACGCGTCCCTGGAAGGGGTGCTGGAACATATCGACTTCACCCGCAAGGTCGGCCAGAGCAAGATCCCCGACCAGAAGCTGCGGCAGCTCATTACCCACTTCGGTGAAGTGCGCCTACGCAACAGCGATTTCGAATTCCCAGACCTGCTGGGTGCCGCCTACGAATACCTGATCGCCGAGTTCGCCGACTCAGCCGGCAAGAAAGGCGGCGAGTTCTATACGCCGCGCTCGGTGGTGCGGCTGATGGTGCACCTGCTCAAACCGACCCTGGCCCACGATGTCTACGACCCCTGCTGCGGCTCGGGCGGTATGTTGATCGCGGCCAAGGAGTACATCGACGAGCACGGCGAAGACGGCCGCAAGGCCAACCTGTTCGGCCAGGAATTTAACGGCACCGTCTGGTCCATCGCGCAGATGAACATGCTGCTGCACGGCATCAGCAACGCCTGGCTGGAGAACGAAGACACCCTGGCCGACCCACGGCACATCGAGGGCGGCGAGCTGCGCCGCTTCGACCGCATCCTCACCAACCCGCCGTTCTCCATCAACTGGGGCCACACCGAGAAAAGCCCGGACGGTACTCTGGCCTGGAACCCAACCTTCCGTGAGGAACGCTTCCGCTTCGGCGAGGTGCCGCTGGGTTCGAAAAAAGCCGACCTGATGTTCCTCCAGCATATGCTCGCCGTCACCCGCGACGAGGGCATGATCGCCACCGTACTGCCCCACGGCGTGCTATTCCGTGGCGGTGAGGAGCGCGGCATCCGCGCAGGTATTATCGAGAACGACCTGCTTGAAGCGGTGATCGGCCTGCCGGCCAACTTGTTCTACGGCACCGGCATCCCGGCCTGCATCCTGATCCTGCGCCAACAGAAACAGGAAGGTGCCAACCGCATCAGTGCCAAGCCTGCCGAGCGCCAGGGCAAGGTGCTGTTTATCAACGCTGACCGCGAATACTTCGAGGGCCGCGCGCAGAACTACCTGCTGCCCGAGCACATCGAGAAGATCAGCACCGCCTTCGAAGAATTCCGCCGCATCGACGGCCTCAGCGATGTGGTGGATATCGCCACCCTGCGTGCCAACGACTACAACCTGAATATCCGCCGCTATGTGGATAACGCCCCACCGCCCGAACCCCATGATGTGCGGGCTCACCTGCTGGGCGGTGTGCCCAAGGCCGAAGTCGAAGCGAAAGCGCCGCTGTTCGCCGCACACGGCCTCGACCCGCACGACCTCTTCGTAGCGCGTGATGCGCAGTATTTCGATTTTCGCGATGAGCTAAGCCGCCGCGCCGATCTTAAGCCGGCCATCGAAGGCAATGCCGGCCTGCAGGCCAAGGAAGCCGCCCTGCGTGAGGCCTTCGAGCAGTGGTGGAATGAACACAGCCCGCGTATCACCGCCCTGGCTGGGAAGCTGGATAACAGCGCCGCACTGGTCGAACTGCGCAGTGAACTGCTGGCCAGCTTTAGCCAGACCCTGGAAGGCATCGGTCTGCTCGACCCCTTCCAGGTCCGCGGCATCGTCGCCGGCTTCTGGTACCAGAGCAAATACGACTTTCTCGGCCTTATGGCTCGCGGCAGCCGGGGCGTGATCGATGCCTGGCGAACCAGCATTATCACCGCCCTGGAAGACAAGGCCAGCAAGCAAAGCCCGCTGGAGCACAAGCTGGTGAAATTCCTGCTCGGCGATTTCGTGGCCCGGCTGGCCGAGCTGGAAGCGAAAAAGGCCGAACTGGACAGCCAGCTCAAGGCCGCCGCCCCAACCAAGGGGGAAGATGCCGACGAGGCCGACAGCGAGACAGATGCCGGTGACGAGGAGAACCCCATCGACGAAGCCCAGCTCAAGGCCTGGAAGGCCGAGCTGACCAAGGTGAAGAAACAGCTCAAAACCCAGCAGGAAAACTTTGCCAGCCACCTCAATAAGGCCGTCGACGGGTTGGACGAGTCGCAAGCCGGCGAGTTGTTGCTGACCATTCTGCATAACGACATGCAGGCCATCGTCGAGCGCTATATCGCCGCCCAGCGCAAGCAGATAGTCGCTGCGTTCGAGAACTGGTGGGACAAGTACCGGGTGACGCTGAACGAAATCGAGCACAAGCGCGATGCGGCGGCGGTGGCGTTGCAGGGATTCCTGAAGGGGTTGGGGTATGTCTGAATCAACCCGCCACCCACTTTCGTTTTATGAGCTCGAAGGTGAAATTGAGCTGGGACGAGGCGACGTGATTTCAACCATTGACCTGGCCAACTTCCCGGGCTCATATCCGGTTTACTCATCCTCTGCTGTTGGTCTGGGTGAGTTTGGCCGTTATGGCAGATACATGTTTGACGAAGAACTGATCACTTGGTCGATTGACGGCGGTGGCCGCCCTTTTCACAGGAAGAAACATCGTTATTCGGTCACTAATGTCTGTGGCTTTTTGAGAATCAAGAGACCAGACATCTGGGACTATCGCTACCTGCATGCCCTATTAGAAAAGCTTCAATCTGGAATCCAGTTTGACTACCAGATGAAGGCTCATCCCAGCGTCATTCGGGAGCTTTATCAATTTGAGAGGGCACCAATAGCTGAGCAGCGGAAAATTGGCCAAATCCTCGACACCCTCGATACCGCCATCCGCGAAACCGAGGCGCTGATCGACAAGCTAAAGGCCATCAAGCAGGGCCTGCTGCACGACCTGCTAACCCGAGGCATCGATGCCAACGGCCAACTGCGCCCGCCACAGAGCGAAGCGCCGCAGCTCTACAAGGAGTCACCGCTGGGGTGGATTCCGAGGGAGTGGGAGATCTCGCGACTTGGAGCATGCACTTCGTGGGCAAGTGGCGGAACACCAAGCCGTGCTGTCGCCTCCTACTGGAAGGGCGACATTCCGCTGCTAACCCCGAAAGATATGAAGTCGTTTGAGCTCCACGACACTATTGAACACGTCAGTGCTGCTGCGGCTGACTCGAGCTCTAGACTCATGCCAGCTGAGACAGTGTTTATCGTCGTCAGGGGCATGATCCTTGCCCACTCGTTTCCTGTAGTACTGGCTGGACGCCCTATGGCTTTCAATCAAGACGTGAAAGCGATTAGTGCAGAGGAGCAGCTCCATCCACGCTTCTTGGCCTATTGGTTGGTAGCAAATTCCGACGGGTTCCTCCGAAAGGTTACAGAGGCTACTCACGGCACCAAGAAATTGGACATGGAAAACCTTGTGGGCTTTCCAATTGGATTGCCTTCATTCCTAGAGCAGACTGCGATTACTGCTCGCTTGGAAGCAGCCTCTGAAAAGCACACGTCGGAGACTGCATATCTCACTCAGTTGTCGGCAATGAAATCCGGCCTAATGGATGACCTGCTAACCGGCCGCGTGCGCGTCACCCCGCTGCTGAAGTCCGTGCAGCAGCTTGCTGCACAAACGGAAGCCTGATATGCCCCAGCGCCTGCCGCCCTGCGAATCCCTCACCGTCGAGTTCAAGAGCGACCGCAGCAAGCTCCCCGACCGCGAGCTGATCGAGGCGCTTGTCTGTCTGGCCAACGCCGAAGGCGGCATATCATGAGCAATACGGTTGGTAAGAACACTCTTTTATATCGACTTGTACATATCGATAACCTAGCCCCTCTTTTGCAGCGTGGCGCACTGCACGCCCCCAACCGGACGCCGGATGATGGCCTCCCTTATCGCACCATTCACGATGTCAGTGTTCAGGCTAACCGTCACCTCCATCCCATTCCATGTGGCCCTGGCGGTACTGTGCATGACTATGTACCGTTCTATTTTGGTCCGCTGTCGGTCATGTTGCTTAAGCTAAAGTCGGGGCAGGTCGAGGGCTATAACGAAGGACAGCAACCGTTGGTCTATCTGGTTGCCAAAGCCGAGTCTCTGAGTGCTGCTGGTTGTCGTTTCGTGTTTTCCGACGGTCATGGGCTGGCCCGATTCACCGGCTGGTATGATGACCTGGCCCGACTTGATGCCGTGGACTGGAGCCTGGTTGGTGAACGCTACTGGTCAGACCAACCTGAGGACAACGATCGCCAGCGCCGCAAGCAGGCTGAGTTTCTGGTCTGGCAGGAGTTGGATTGGGCGCTGATCGCTGGAATAGCGGTATGCAACGAAGCCATGCGCCTGTGCGTAGAGGAAATCCTGCAACGTTTCCCCCAACGTCATCAGCCGCCGGTCAAGGTCATGCAAAAGTGGTACTACTGAGATGGAGAAGATGATCGAGAGCGCCCAGGGCAACCTGCTGATGGCCAACGCCGAGGCGGTGGTAAACACCGTGAATTGCGTGGGCTATATGGGCAAGGGCATTGCCCTACAGTTCAAGCAGGCTTTCCCAGCCAACTTCACCGAGTACCAGGCTGCCTGCAAGGCCGGGCGGGTTTCGCCTGGCCAAATGCTTATCCATGACAATGGCGCGTTAGTGAACCCACGTTATATCGTCAACTTCCCCACCAAACGGCACTGGAAGGGAAAATCGCGTATTGAGGACATTGCCTCCGGATTATCCGCACTAGTCACCGATGTTCAACGTTTAGGCATTCGTTCCATTGCCATCCCACCGCTTGGTTGTGGTCTGGGAGGGTTAGATTGGCAAGAAGTGCGACCCATGATCGAAGCTGCTTTTGCCCCACTGACCGAAGTGCGGGTTCTGCTCTACGAGCCGTCGGGCGCGCCAGATGCCCGCAGCATGCCGGTGGCTACGCCGCGTCCGAAGATGACGCCTGCACGCGCGCTATTTATCAAGCTTATGGACGCTTATGGCGCGCTGGACTACAGCCGCACCCTGTTGGAGGTGCAGAAGCTCGCTTACTTCTTGCAGGCCGCCGGCGAGCCGCTGCGATTGAAATACCAAGCCGGTATCTACGGCCCCTATGCTCACAACCTGAATAAGGTACTGGAGGTCATGGAGGGGCATTTCATCCGTGGTTATGGCGACAGTCAGAAACCGGATGCGCAAATCGAATTGCTGCCAGGCGCCATTGCCGATGCTGATGCATTTCTTGCCGACCACGAAGCGTGCAAGCCCCGGCTGCAAAAGGTTGCTGATTTAATCGAAGGGTTCGAAACGCCTTATGGCATGGAACTGCTGGCCACAGTGCACTGGGTCGCTAACACCGGTTTGAATAATGCCGAGCAGGCGATTAACGCCGTGCATAGCTGGAACTCACGTAAAGCCAAGATCTTCCGACCAGAGCATATCCGTACCGCTTGGTCGCATTTGGCCCAGCGCAATTGGCTGGAGCCCTCCCCGCTCTGAGTACGATGGGCTGTTATGGGAAGTTATGGGGCAGTTATGGAAATTGACTCCATAACATCGCCCAATTAGACAAGGAGTGGCCTGTGGGCTGGGAACTGGAAGACGTCGAAAAACCCTTTGTGGCTCAGTTGCAGGGGCTGAACTGGCAGCACACCGAGGGCAGCCTCGACGACCCCGCCACGACCGGCCGCAACAGCTTCAGTGAAGTGATTCAGCGGGCTGCGCTGACCGAGCGCTTACGAGCCATCAACCTGCGCGACGGCCAACCCTGGCTGGATGAGCAGCGCATTGCCGAAGCCTTCGCCGCCATTACCCGCGTGGGTACCGGCAAGCTGATGGAAGCCAACCAGACCGTCACTGAGCTGCTGCTCAAGGGCATCACCGTCGACGGCCTCCCTGGCTGGGAAGGCGGCCGTGGGCAGACCATCCAGTACATCGACTGGGACACGCCAGCCAATAACCACTTCAGCGTGATCAACCAGTACCGCGTCGATTGTCCGCCGGGCTACAACAGCGGCAAGAAATTTATCGTCCCGGATCTGGTGCTACTGGTTAACGGCATCCCGCTGGTGGTGGTGGAGTGCAAGAGCCCGTCCATTGCTGAACCGCTGGCCGAGGCTGTAGATCAACTGCGTCGTTACAGCAACCAGCGCAAGGCGGCCTTCGAAGTCGAAGAGAACGAGGGCAATGAGCCCCTGTTCGCCAGTGTGCAGCTGCTGATCGCCAGCAGCTATGACGAAGCCCGGGTGGGCTGCATTGGTGCCGGCTTCGCGCATTTCTCGCAGTGGAAGACGGTGGTAGGCCCGGATGGTAGCGGCAGCGAACAGGCCGTAGCCGAACAGTTGGGCAAGGCCAAACTGTCCGAGCAGGAACGCCTGGTGGCGGGCATGCTAGCGCCTGCGCACCTGCTCGATCTGATCCGGCATTTCATGCTGTTTATGCAGGTTGGCGGGCAGACCATCAAGACGGTCTGCCGCTACCAGCAATACCGCGCCGTGAACCGCACGGTGACCCGCATGAAGCATGGGCAGACGCGCCTTGAGCATGGCGAGAGCGACCAGCGCGGCGGCATCGTCTGGCATACCCAGGGCTCGGGTAAGAGCCTGACCATGGTGTTTCTGGTGCGCAAGATGCGCACCGATACGCAGCTGCGCCGTTTCAAGATCATCGTGGTCACCGACCGCAAAGACCTGCAGAGCCAGCTCGCCGCCACCGCCACGCTAAGCGGTGAACTGCCGGAGGTCGCCTCTAATATCGAGGGCGTTAAAGCCCTGGCACGGCGCCAAGGCCCAGGGCTGGTATTCGCCACCATCCAGAAGTACCGCAACCCTGAGCAGGACGAAGATGGGGCGGCCGCTCGCCCTGCGCAAGACGCAGCGCTGGTGAAAGCCGCGGAAAAACGCGCTCCCTACCAGGGAAGCAAACCGTTCGAGGTGCTCAACCACGACGAGAGCATTCTGGTAATGATCGATGAGGCGCATCGCACCCAGGCCGGCGATCTGCACGCGAATCTGCTGGCCGGCTTGCCCAACTGCGTGCGCATCGGTTTTACCGGTACGCCAATCATCATGGGCGACAAGAAACGCACCCACGAGATTTTCGGTGCCTTTATCGACAAATACACCATCAAGGAGGCCGAGGCGGATGGGGCAACGGTGCCTGTGCTCTACGAAGGACGCACAGCACAGGGTGCAGTGAAAGACGGGGCGAGCCTGGATGAGCTGTTCGAGGATTTATTCCGCGAGCACAGCCAGGACGAACTGGAACTGATCAAGAAAAAATACGCCACCAAAGGCCATATCTTCGATGCCCCTGCCCTGATTACCGACAAGGCCCGCGACATCCTCCGCCACTACGTGACCAATATCCTGCCCAATGGCTACAAGGCGCAGGTGGTGGCCTATAGCCGAATTGCGGCTATCCGCTATTTCCATGCGCTGCAGGCCGCCCGTGATGAGCTGCTGGCGGAGGCTGACGCACTGCCCGCTGGCGATAAAGACCTCGACGATGAAGCCCTGTGCCAGCGCCCGCCCAAGCTGCAGGCGCGGGTGCAGGCGTGGCGTTATCGCGACACGCTGCGCAGCCTGGAATTCGCACCGATTATTTCCGGTTCAAATAACGATCCGTCCGAGTGGAAGACCTGGACGGATGGCAGCAAGCACGAGCAACTGATCAAACGCTTCAAAAAGCCCCTGAACCATGAGCAGCCGAACAAGGCCGATCCGCTGGCATTCCTGATCGTCAAATCAATGCTGCTCACCGGCTTTGACGCGCCAATCGAAGGAGTGATGTACCTCGACCGGCCCATCAAAGAAGCGGAGCTGTTGCAGGCCATTGCCCGGGTCAACCGCACCGGCTTCGGCAAGCGCTGCGGCATCGTGGTCGACTACTACGGGGTCGCCAACCACCTGCGCGAAGCCCTCGCCGCCTATGCCGACGAGGATATTGAGGGCGCGCTGAGCAGCATCAAGGACGAGGTGCCGGTGCTGCGTGATCGCCACCTGCGTGTGGTGGATGTATTGCGCCGCCAGGGCATCGAGTCGCTGGAGGATATCGAGGCGTGCATTAGCGCTCTGGATTCAGAGAAGGTGCGCGCCGAATTTGCGGTCAAGCTCAAGGCCTTCCTCGACTCTCTGGACACCGTACTACCACGCCCAGAGGGCCTGCCTTTCGTCAAAGATGCCAAGCGCCTGGCCTATATCCACGCCCGGGCGCGGGGGCTTTACAAGGACCTGCCGCAACTGGGCAAGGATGTCGGCGCCAAGGTGCGCAAGCTGATCGACGATCACGTCATCTCGCTAGGCATCGACCCGAAGATCCCGCCAATCCAGCTCACCGATGCCGACTTCGAAAAGCAGCTGTCGCGCAGCGTCAACGACCGCGCCAAGGCCTCGGAGATGGAGCATGCCATTCGCTCGCATGTGCGCAAGCATGCCGATGAAGACCCGGTGCTGTACCGCAAGCTGTCCGAACGCCTCAACGAGCTGCTCAAGTCGCTGGGCGAGCAGTGGGATCAGCTGGTTGAGCAGATGCAGAAGATCATCAACGAGCTGCGCAGCGGCCAGATGAGCGACGACAATAGCCCCCTGGATTTGCCCGAGCACTATGCGCCCTTCCTACGCACCCTGCTGGATGTGGTGTGTGCAGACGCCAACCCACAGCCTGCCGAGCTGCTGCGCTTGAAGGATGTCACCGTGGAGCTGGTCGATCTGTTGGTCGGCGAACTGCAAAGCCACCGCGATATCTGGAGCCCGCGTAAACGTGCCGCACAGGAGGAACTGGCCGGGCAGCTATTCGATCACCTTATGCGACTGCGGCCGCCCCTAGTGGATACCGATACAGCGGGTGTGCTGACTGACCGCCTGATGGATCAAGCCAGAGCCAGCCATGAACGGTTGATACAGCTGTGAGCGATCACACCCTTACCGTGGACGACCTGCAGTTGACGCTGCGCCGCAGCGCGCGCCGCAAGACGCTGCAGATCACTGTCGAGCGTGACGGCGCACTGATCCTCTCCGCTCCGCCCGAAGTGGAGGAGCAGACGCTGCGCCAATTCGTAGCGGAGAAAAGCTTTTGGATTTACTCGCGCCTGGCCGAAAAGGAGCGCCTGCAGCGGGCTATCCCTACCAAGGAATATGTCGATGGCGAAGGCTTTCTGTACCTGGGACGAAGTTATCGCCTGAAACTGGTTGATGAGCAGGATGTGCCGCTGAAACTCTCAGCCGGCAGGTTTCGCCTGCTGCGCAGCGAGCTGCCCAAAGCCCGGGAGCATTTTATTCGCTGGTACAGCGAACATGCCCGCAGTTGGCTGGCCTTGCGCGTGAAGAGTTTCCAAGCTCGCATGGATCTTTCCCCTGGAGGGGTGCGGGTACAGGATCTTGGCTATCGCTGGGGCTCCTGCGGCAAGGGCGCGCTGCTGTACTTCCACTGGAAGACCATCCTGCTGCCCAAGCACATTGCCGAGTATGTGGTGGTACATGAAATGGTGCACCTACACGAGCCGCATCACACCCCGGAGTTCTGGCTACGCCTGGAGCGCGCCATGCCGGACTATGGACAACGCAAGGCTTGGTTGGCTGAGCACGGTATCGAAGTTGAGGGGGTCTAGCTCTTCCCTGGAAGGGAAATCAGTTCACGAACCAACGCCCGAATTTGTATGTGGCCACGAACGCAATAATTACACCGACCCACTCGATCACTACCAGCCCACCGAGAGCACTCGATGCCTGATGGAAAACACCGACCAACAGGGTGAACATTATCAACGTCAGCGGAATACTCAGCAGTTTCATCAGCCCGCCACCGCGTAGAGAACTAGGCTGAGTGTCGGCATCCCAATGCTCAGACAAGCAAAATGGGCAACAGTTGGAAATCGGCTTACCACCACCAATCCGCCAACCCCACCCACCCGAAATGCTCCGACTGAAGATAACTCTTGACACCATTATTCGATAGTAGTTTTTACATAAAACCCCGGACATCTGTGACTCCTTGATAGATGCGAGGCGCAGGTTTCAGACCGGGGACTGGGAAGGGCTATCGGAATAGCGGTTACTTTACATATATTGGCCTAGCCCGGATTTCTCATGACCGCATAAACAAAAACGGCTGAAAGCCTTATGATTCTTGTCGCCAAAAAAAGCCCCATAAGTCTTCAGCCGCGCACAAAATGCTACCAGAAAAACTCCACTTTTCCCCCCTCTCTCGCCGCCTCGTCGAGGCCTCTTTCACCGGTGGTCACATCACCTCGGATGCGGGCTTGTTGCTGCTGCGCGAGGTCGACCGGCAACATGGCTTGACCCGCCGCCTGGCCAAAATCGTTCCCGATCGGCGTGATCCTGGGCGTGTCCAGCACGGACTGCAGACACTGCTCGCCCAGCGTATCTATGCACTGGCCGCCGGCTACGAGGATCTCAACGATCATGACGGCCTGCGCCATGACTACGCGCTGCAGACTGCGGTCAACCGCCTGCAACCGCTGGCCGGCAAATCCACTCTGGGGCGCCTGGAACAGCAAGCCGATCGCGAAACGGTGGTGCAAGCCCATCGCCTGCTGTGGGAGCACTTCATCGCCCAGCATGACCAGGCGCCGGCTGAGATCGTGCTCGACTTCGATGCGACCGATGTGCCGGTGCATGGTGATCAGGAAGGGCGCTTCTTCCATGGCTATTACGACCATTACTGCTTCCTGCCGCTCTATGTGTTCTGTGGTCGCCATCTGCTGGTGAGCTATTTGCGCCCGAGCAACATCGATGGCGCCCGACACAGTTGGGCCATCCTGGCACTGCTGGTCAAGTTCATTCGCCGCTTCTGGCCAGAGACCCGCATCGTGTTCCGCGGTGACGGCGGTTTTTGCCGACATCGCATGCTCGACTGGTGTGACCGCAAGCAGGTGGATTATGTGGTGGGTCTGGCCCGCAACACCCGCCTGCAGCGGATGGCGGCGCCGGCCATGCAAGCGGTCGCCGAGGCCTACCAAGAAACCGGGCAGAAGATGTCCGGCGTGTATCGCTTCCTCTATCAGGCCGGTAGTTGGCGTAGGCGCCGCCTGGTCGTGTCGCGCCTGGAACATGGCGAGCAGGGTGCCAATCCACGCTTCATCGTCGTGTCCCGCTTTGCCGAGGATGCTGCCCAGCAGTACTACGAAGACTACTGCGGCCGTGGCGACATGGAGAATCGGATCAAGGACCAACAGTTGGATCTGTTCGCCGACCGCACCTCCAGCCCACGCTGGTGGACCAACCAGTGGCGGCTGATGCTGTCGGCCTTTGCCTATGTGCTGTTCGAACGGCTACGCGATCATCTCCAGGGCACCGCATTGGCGCGCATGAGCATCCATAACCTGCGCTTGAAACTGCTCAAGATCGGTGCGGTGATCATTCGCAACAGCCGGCGCATCCGCGTGCTGATCAGCGAGGCCTATCCGCATCAGGAACTCTTTGCGGGGCTGGTTGCCCGCCTCAAGCCGACCTGAACAGGCGGGCGCCCCCGGCCCGGCTCAATGGGGGAAAGGGGGCAGTGCGCCCCATACGCGGGAATTGAATAAAAAACGATCAATTTTTAGCGGTGGAAGGCAGGTTGTTGATACACCGAGGCTTCACCGGCCACGCCTGCCGGCCTCATGAGAAATCCGGGCTAGAAGCCAGATTGACCAAAGGTACTTCAATAGCCAAGGCTGAGGCTCCAGCACAAGGAACAGCCTGAACCCGCGACAAGAGAGCTTGCGCTGCGGGACAGGCCACAAAAATCCTCCTGCTGGAGACTGTTCACTCCGCCTGCAATATCACTTTCATGGCTTTCTCACGCGCTGCGTTGCCGAACACTTCATAAGCTTGGACTACGTCATGCAGAGCAAAGCGATGGGTGACAAGTTGCTCCGGCTTCACCTTGCCAGCCTTCACCGTCTGTAGGAGCATCGGCGTGCTGTAGGTGCTGACCAGACCAGCCGAGAGCGTGATGTTGCGACTCCACAACTTCTCCAGATGCAACTCCACGGGCTTGCCATGCACGCCGACGTTGGCAATACGACCACCGGGAGCGATGATCGACTGGCAAGTGTCGAAGGTAGAGGGAATGCCCACCGCTTCCACCGCCACGTCCACACCCTTACCGCTGGTCAATGCCAGGACTTGCTCCACCGCGTCTCCGGTACCAGCGTTGATGCCGTCGGTTGCGCCGAAGCGGCGTGCAACCTCCAGTCGAGCCAGATCGGTGTCGATCATGATGATCCTTGATGGCGCATAGAACTGTGCGGTCAGCAGCACCGCCATGCCGATGGGGCCGGCACCGACGATCGCTACCGTGTCGCCCGGCCGCACCTGGCCTGCCAGCACACCGATCTCGAAGCCGGTGGGCAGGATGTCGCTGAGCATCACCAGCGCTTCGGGGTCTACGTCTTGCGGTGCCGGATACAGACTGTTGTCGGCATGTGGTATACGGACGTACTCGGCTTGGGTGCCGTCGATCTGATGGCCGAGAATCCAGCCGCCATCCGTGCAATGTGCGTAAAGTTGCTTCTTGCAGTATTCACAGCGACCACATGAGGTCACGCAGGAAATCAGCACCTGATCACCTTTTTTGAAGTTGCTGACAGCCTCGCCAACTTCCTCGACGACCCCTACACCTTCATGCCCCAGAACCAGGCCATCGACCGCCTCGGGCAGGTCACCTTTGAGGATATGCAGGTCGGTACCGCAGATGGTGGTGTGGGTGATGCGGATAACCGCGTCAGTGGGATGAGAGATGGTCGGCTGGGGCTTGTCCGCCCACTCCTTTTTGCCTGGGCCACGATAGATGAGCGCTTTCATGAACAGACTCCGTAGAAATGTTGAAGGTAGTGAAACCGCCGCTGCTGATTTCAGCCCAGCCGCCGTGCAACGGCGGCTGGATTGACGGCACAGAAAGAGCCACTGACCACAGCGGTACACCCGAAACGGCAGGCTATGTTCCGACCTGAGCGGCAACAGGTCAAGCCGTGAGGGCACACAGTCGCGACGACAGTCAGCGTGTATGCACCGAAAGCGTGACGTCGATATTGCCTCGGGTCGCATTCGAGTACGGGCATATCTTGTGTGCCTCGGCCACAATCTCCTCGGCCTCGGCTTGGCTGACGCCAGCGATGGTCACGTCCAGTGCGACACTCAAGGCGAACCCGCCGCTACCGTTCGGAACCATGCTCACAGTGGCGATCACATCGATGTCGTTGTCGCGGATCTTGGTCTGCTTGTTGCGCGTGCCGTGAATGACGGCATTGCCGAAGCAGGCCGCGTAGCCGGCCGCGAACAGTTGCTCCGGGTTGGTCGCACCACCCTTGCCGCCGAGTGCTGAAGGCAGGGCCAGAGGCAAGTCCAGCAAGCCATCGTCGCTACGCACGGTGCCGCTACGGCCGCCGACGGCGGTGACTTTCGTGGAATACAGCGTACTCATAGTGTTTCTCCTAGATGATTGATCAAGTCCACATGGACGCTAGCGATTATATCGCTAGCTAACAAATAAGCAACAGGCTTGATCGAAGTGTTCAGATCGACAATCTCCCCGACCTCCCACCTGGTGCGACCCGCCCACCGCAGATGTGCTGCCATCTTGGTGGCCATCGGCACATCGGCTTTATTCCGTATCCAGCGAACCTGTGTTCGCCGTCTGAGTGTTCGTTGGAGCAAGGATCGGAAATCCTAGGAGTACTAAATCAGCCTATGCTGGGGCCTCTTGGCCTCCCCAGTTCCCAGGACACGGCGCTAGCAGCCTGTCGGACTTGAATTCATAAATGGACAGAGCGCGACAAAGACAAAGCGAATTGCCCACTATTTGAGCGTTTTTAACCGGTTGTTGCCCTGAATTTCCTGAATTCGAGCGGATTCAGC
>Ga0208788_1000675_pt1 | contig 16802 bp, 15 predicted proteins | sample Wag4_2014_7_11_3_FD_187363 | JGI IMG/M metagenome (GOLD analysis project Ga0208788, IMG submission 187363) | Fresh water mixed with fracking chemicals microbial communities from Ohio, USA - Utica-2 Time Series FC 2014_7_11 (SPAdes) (version 2) ...
GGTGAACGGCAAGGAAGTGGACGCGCTGACCTCGATCGTCCACAAGGACCAAGCCGAGTTCCGCGGCCGCCAAGCGATCAAGAAGATGCGCAAGGAGATCCCGCGCCACTTGTTCGAGATCGCGCTCCAAGCGGCCATCGGCGCGCGCATCATCGCGCGTGAGACCATCTCGGCCCTGCGCAAGGATGTGACCGCCAAGTGCTACGGCGGCGATGTGACGCGCAAGCGCAAGCTCTTGGAGAAGCAAAAAGAAGGCAAGCGGCGCATGCGCCAGATCGGCAATGTCGACATCCCGCAGAAGGCCTTCTTGGCTGTGCTCGGCGGCGATGACGCCGAGGGCACGGAAGACTGACCTGTCAAGTAAACTGGCGCAAGTGGTGCTCGAGATGCCGCCACTGCAGCCGGTCATGCTCCTCAGCGGTCATGGAGCCGAAAAACGGGTGCGGGAACTGGCCGATGTGCTTCGGCTTGGCTCCAAAGCGCTCCAGAGCCTCCAACAGGGCGCGCCGCTCCACCTCTAAAGAACGCGGCGAGTGGATGAGAAACTCAGGCCCGGTGGGCATGTTCTTAGGCAAAGGCTTGTTGCCGAGCGCGACGCGCTTGGCAAACCATCCCACAAACAGGCCTAGCAAGGCCCGCTTGGGACGCGTCTCACCCAACGCCACCTCCAAGCCCACGCGGCAGTGCGCCAACATCTGAGCCGGCGTCATCTTGCCCCACCGCCGCGGGCTGTGCTCGTGAAGTGCGTGGATGCGCCGCACGATGGCGGCGCGCGACTCATGGTCGTACAAAGACGCGTGCATGCGGGGCATGTTTCTACTCAAGGCGTGACGCAATGGCTATCCTCGTAGCCTCGGATGACGCAGACACCTGATTCCTCGCCGCTCGATGCTTCGACGCGCAAACGCCCGTGGCGCGACAACATCGAGGCCATGACGATGGCGATCGTCATGGCGGTGATGCTCAAGTACTTCGTCGTCGAGGCGTACAAGATCCCGACAGGCTCAATGCAGCCCACGCTGATGGGCAACGAAGACACGGGCATCTTTGACCGCATCTTGGTCGACAAGCTGTCGTTCCATCTGCGCGATCCCGAGCGCTTTGAAATCGTCGTCTTCAAGTACCCGCTCGATCGCTCGAAGAACTTCATCAAGCGCCTCGTCGGCATGCCGGGTGAGCACTTCCGCATCGCCGAAGGTGACTTGTGGACTCGCGCCACCAGCACGGATGAGTGGACGATCCTGCGCCGTCCGGCACCGGTGCAAGCAGAGCATTGGAAGCGCATTGATCCTGCAGATGCGCGCTTCAGCGCGTGGAAGCCGTCGAATGGAGCGCGCGAGTGGCGTGTCGAAGGCCGCAGCCGCATCCTGGCCCGCGGTGACGGCCAGGTGCGCTTGCCCAAGGACGATGGCCCTGTTTGGGATCGCTACAGCGATGGCTACCCGAGCGACATGGGCTCCAGGCTCAGCCGTGCGCGCCAAGTACCCGCAGTGCATCGCGTCGGTGACTTGCGCGTGTCGGGCGAGCTGACCGCGCTACCGGGGTTGACGCAAGCCGTGATCGAGCTGCGCGAGAACTCGAAGCGCTATCGCTTCGTGTTGCCTGGTCCTGCGGCTCCGGCGAACGAAGCCGTGCGCATCGTGGTCGACGATCCCATGCGCCCCGGCGAAGGGTTGCAGGATGCGACAGCGCCCAACGCCCCGCGCTTGCGCGCCGGCCAAAGCCTGCGCTTTGCGGCGCACAACTTGGACAACCAACTGCAACTGGAGTTGGACGGCGAGGTCGTGCTGCAACTGGACATCCCAGCCCAATCCGACCAAGCCGCCTGCGTGTTCCTGCAATGCGTGGGCGAAGGCGCCGAGTGGTCCGATCTCGAGCTGGAACGCGACCTGTACTACACCAGCGGCAGCAAGAGCCGCGAGTTCGTCATCCCACCCGGGCAGTATGTGATGCTCGGCGACAACACGCAGGACTCGAGCGATAGCCGCGAATGGGCCTTCGTAAACTATCGCTGGAGCGGCGAGCCCAGCAATGGGGCTTGGATCCGCGGCAACTTCTATCCTTCGCAGAATCCGCTGCATGTGAATGACGAAGGTGGCACGCGCGTGTTCTTGCGCGACGAATGGGGCGAGCTGCACGACTTCAAGTTCGAGCACGGCAGCCTGGGCCCGCAGGAGGAAGCTCCGTTCGTGCCGCGCCAGTTGATCGTGGGGCGCGCGGTGCTGGTGTTCTGGCCCTTGGGGCCGTTCGCGGGCGACTGGCGCATCTGGCGCCTGCAGTGGGCGCGCTGAACCGCGGTCTCTGCCCCCTCTCCAAGTCGCGCTAGAGACCGCACTTGGGCGCAGATGGGGCTCAAATCGGCTAATTCCTGACGCTTGGCTCTTGACGCTTGTCCACAGAGCCTCTCGTGGAACGCGCATGCAGCTCTACGCACCTCTGCTGAGAGGGAATTGACCCCGCGCGTCCAATAAGAAACAGTCAAGCCCTGTCAAGCGCGTGGACAAACCCATACAAGGCAATAGGTTAGAGCGGAGCATTTTTGCGCTCTCCAAAATGCGAATCAGGAGTTCGCGTTTTCGAGACCTCGGGCCACCCCGCGCCGAGGGGCCGAGAATGGGCTTTTCCACGAGTTATCCACATACCCTCTAGGGCCCCGGCCTACGCATCTGAACGAACAGGGCCGCGCACTCAAACCTCGCAAAGGGCTGGAGCACCTTCTAGAACTACAACCGTGCCGCTGCTGCCCACTCCTGAACCCGGTCAACTCCTGCTGGAAACGCAGGGACTCGTCAAGGCCTACAAGAAGCGCCGCGTAGTGGATGGCGTGGGTTTTCGGGTGCGCGCCGGCGAAATTGTGGGCCTTTTGGGCCCCAACGGGGCAGGCAAGACCACCAGTTTCCGCATGACCGTGGGGCTGGTCATCCCCGACGCGGGCAAGGTGCTGCTGAACGGCGTCGACGCAGCCAAAATGCCGATGTACCAGCGCGCGCGCCACGGCATGGGGTATCTGCCCCAAGAGCCGAGCATTTTTCGCCGCATGAGCGTGGTCGACAACTTGCTGGCGGTGTTGGAGGCGATGCCCTTCACGCGCGTGGAGCGCAAGCACGAGGCGGCGCGCCTGCTGGACGAGCTGGAACTGGGCCACTTGGCCGACAACTTGGCGGAGACGCTTTCAGGCGGCGAACGCCGGCGCTTGGAGATGTGCCGTGCGCTCGCCACACGCCCGACGATCCTGTTGCTTGACGAACCGTTCGCTGGCGTGGACCCGATCAATGTGCAGGAAATCCAAGCCTTGGTGCGCCGCATGCGCGACAAAAACTTGGGCATCTTGATCACGGATCACAATTGGCGCGAAACACTGCAACTGACGGATCGCGCCTACATGATTCACGCCGGCAAGCTGCTGCGCGAAGGCACTTCGGCCGAGATCATCGCCGATCCGCGCGTGCGCGAGGTGTACCTCGGCAATGCGGCGGATGTGCCTGTGGCCTAAGTCGACGCGCGGCCTAAGCTTTGCGGTCCGGCCCCCAGGCCTGGTCGAGGACCGCCCGAGCCTTGTCAGCATCGGCAGGCGCCACCAACACATCGACGCGCCGCACCATGCCGTGCGAGGCCCCCAGTTCGGCGCGATCAAAGTCAGGGCCATGCACCAAGCACGGCAAGCCCGCATCGGCCAACAACTGGCGCGCCATCTCTGCTTCCAGGGCCGTGACCGCCTTGGCAGCCGTTGCGTACTCCTCGCTGGGTCGCTTCATGCGGGCAGTCTGAAGTGAGCGGTTCGCCGCGTCCATCCGCAATCTGGCGCAAGCCTCCTACAGCCTAGGTTGCCGCCGCGCCGACCAAGCGGGTACCCTATCGGGCTACCAGATCCCCTCTATGAACATCGTTGCCGCCATCAAGCGCGTTCCCACCACTGAGGCCGTGGCCAAGGTCGGTGCGGATGGCAAGTCCCTCGACCAAACCGGCTGGCAGTACATGGCCTCGTTCTATGACGAGATCGCCGTGGAAGCCGCGTTGCAGGCCAAGGAGAAGCATGGTGGCACGGTGACCGTGCTGACCTTGGGGCCCTCCGATGCCAGCAAGGAGCTGCGCGAGTTCTTGGCGCGTGGCGCGGATGCGGCCACGATCCTCAAGGACGCCGATCCGGCGGCGCGCGATGCGCGCAGCACCGCAAAGGCGCTGTGCGCCAAGATCCAAGCCATGGGCGCAGACCTCGCGTTCTTTGGCAAGGTGGCGACGGACCGCGACAACGCGGCCGTGGGCGCGATGGTCGGCACCTACTTGGGTTGGGCCACGGTCACGGATGTGATTGGCTTGGACCTGACACCGACCGGCGGCAAAGCGCGGCGCGAAACCGAACACGGCGTCGAGACCGTCGAGTTCACGCTGCCGGCAGTGATTACATGCAGCAAGGGCTTGTGCGAACCGCGCCGCTCGAACTTGAAGGGCATCATGGCTGCGAAGAGCAAGCCGATCCCGGAAGAGGCCTTCAGCGACACGCCGTCACAGCAAGTGGTGGCCAAGGTGGACCTGCCGCCGGCGCGCAAAGCCGGTCGCATCGTGGGTGAAGGTGCGGGCGCTGTGCCTGCGCTGATCGAGGCCCTGAAGAACGAAGCCAAGATCCTCTGAGGTGCAGACCATGAGCTCGATCGTCATCTACATCGAACAAGCTGGTGGCGTGGCCCGTCGTGCCTCGCTGGAAGCCCTGGGCGCTGCGAAGAGCAGCGGTCGCGAGACCATCGCGGTTGTCGGCGGGGATGCTGCTGCGGCATGCGCGGCGCAGCTCGGTGCGCACAAGGCCATCGTGTTGACGGGCGGCGGCGCGCACAGCGCCGATGCGCTCGCCAAGGACCTGGCCGCGATTGTCAAGGAAACTGGCAGCAGCGCGTTCCTCGCGGCGGCCACGGCCACCGGCAAGGACATTGCTCCGCGTGTGGCAGCACACTTGGACTGCACGCTGCTCTCGGACATCACGGCCCTGTGCGCGGATGGCGCGCACTTGGTGTGCACGCGTCCCTGGATGGCGGGCAAGGCGATCGCGACGCTGACCAGCAGCGCTCCGGTCTTTGTCGCCACCACGCGCGTCAATGCGTTTGCTCCGGCAGAGGGCAGCGGTGCCGCGGTCAGCACGCGCGCCGCCTCCACTGACGGCAAGGTCAAGGTCGTCGCTATCGAAGCCAAGGCCTCGGCCAAGCTCGATGTGAAGGAAGCGCCGGTGGTCATCAGCGGCGGCCGTGGCCTGAAAGGCCCGGAGCATTGGGGTCTGATCGAAGATCTCGCTGGTGCCTTTGGCACAGCCGCCACCGGTGCCACGCGCGCCGTCGTCGATGCAGGCTGGCGCCCGCACGGCGAGCAAGTCGGTCAAACAGGCAAGACCGTCGCACCGCAGCTCTACATCGCAGTGGGCATCTCGGGTGCGATCCAACACTTGGCTGGGATGCGTACTTCCAAAGTGATCGTCGCGATCAACAAGGATGCCGAGGCTCCCATCTTCAAAGTGGCGGACTACGGCATCGTGGGCGATGCCTTCGAAGTCGTGCCGGCGCTGACCAAGGCCATCGCGGCCGCCAAGCAAAGCTAGACTCACACGCGTGGCGTTGTCCCCGCGGCGTGGTTTGGCAGTGGTGTTAGCGCTGGGCGCGCTAGCGCAGGTGTGCATGTGGATCGCTAGTGCTGGCGATCCACTGGCACTCGCACCTATCAATGACGCCAAGGTGTATTGGGATTGGGGCGGGCGCATCGCTGACGGACAACTGGTCGACAGCGTGCCGTTCATGTCCGCGCCGCTGTACCCGTATGTGGTCGGACTCGTGCGCTCACTCGGCGGTGGCTTGAGTGCGTTGTACTTGGTGCAGATGGCCTTGCATGTGCTGACTGCGTGGCTGGTGGCACGCGTAGCGCGACGGCATGTGGGCGAGTGGGGCGCTGTGCTGGCGGCAGGGCTGTACTTGATGTTGCGCGATCCGGCCTACATGACGACGCGCGTGCTGAACTCCACCGTGCAGCTGTGCACGCTCGCGTGGCTGTGGGACGCGACATGGACAGCGGTCGACATGCGCACACGACGCGCGTGGACTTGGTGCGGCGTCGCCAGTGGCGTAGCTGTGCTAGCGAACCCCACGCTAGTGCCGGTGTTAGTGGTGTTGCCCGTGTGGCTGGGTTGGCGTACAGGCGCGTGGCGGGCTGCTGCAGGCACGGCCTTGGTGGGCGTGATGTGCTTGGTGCCGTCGGTCGTCCACAACGCGCTCGCATGTGGCGAGTTCATCCCCTTGAGTGCGCAATCGGGATTGGGACTGCATCACGGCAACCAGCCTGGCGCCACGGGCATCTACCAAGCGGCCGCGGGAGTCTCAACCGATCGTGAACGTCAGACCCTGATGGCACGCGAGGCCGTGCGCGGGCAAACGGATGGAACATGGGGCGCGACGGATCGAGCCTACCGTCAAATGGCCTTGACATACCTGAGCGACGACTACGCACGCACGGCGCTTCTGGAAGCGCGCAAGCTGTGGTGGTTCGTGGGCGGGCAAGTCTACGGCGATGTGTACACACCGGACTTGGAACGCGAAGATGGTCGCCATGCGCTGCTGTGGCTCGCGCCGCTGCCTTTGGCGTGGTTGACTGTGCCGACGTTGTTGGTGGCACTCTTGGTGCTCGCGACGCGACCGCGCGCGCTGCTGCCGGAGTGGTTGCTGTTCGCAGCCACGGTCGCAGTGGTATTGGTGTTCTGGTACTCACCGCGCTATCGCTTGCCGATCGCGCCCTTCGCCGCGGTAGCAGGCGCATGGTGCGTGGTGCGCTTGCTGGATCGCGCCACACCACGCCTGCTGCGCGGCACGATTGGGCTGGCGGTGGTGGGTTCGCTCGTAGCGAGTGCTGCATTGCGTGCGAGTGGAGCGGATGCACCGGCGGCGTTCCGCGCGACTTACCTGTACAACTCAGGGGTTGCGTACGCGCAGCTCGAGCGCTGGACAGAGGCCTTGCACGAATTCGAGCGTGCCAGCGCCAGTGGCTCACGCGACGCAGTAGGCGCGCAAGCGGAGATGTTGCGGCGTCTCGGGCGCACCGCAGATGCGGTGGCGCGTGCGCAAGCAGCTGTCGAGCAAGCACCCCAGAACCTCAATGCGCGCCGCAGCTTGGCTGTGGCCTTGGCGCAAGCAGGTCGCCTTGCCGAGGCAGCGGTGGTGTTCGAGCAAGTGCTCGCCGCTGATGCCACAGATGTGGAGGCACTCACCGGGCTTGCACATGTGCGCCTACAGTCGCAGGATCCCGCGGCAGCCGTGCCGTTGTACGAGCGTGCGTTGCAACTGCAACCAGCTGAGCCGCAAACGCAGGTGTACCTAGGCCGCGCTCTGGCGGCTCTAGGCGATGCAGTCGCTGCGCAAGTGGCCTTCGAGCGCGCCCTTGCGTTGGATGCGCGCTTGGCACCTGCCCACACGGGCTTGGCGGAGCTAGCTCTGGCGCGCGGCGATGTGGCTGCGGCACTTGTGCACTTGCGCGCCGCTTGGGAGGCACGCCCTGCGGTCGAGGAGGCTTTGACCTTGGCGTGGTGGTTGGTGGTGGCACCGGGGATCACGACGCACGATGCGGAGCTGGCGCTGCGCGTGCTGGGCGAGCACGCAGCGACGCAGGGTGCTGACCCGCGCTACTTGGATGTGCGCGCTGCAGCACTTGCACGCCGCGGCAGCTGGAGCGAAGCGCAGCAAACCATTGCACAGGCTCTGGCACGCGCACGCGCCTTGCAGTTGCCCGAAGCCTTGCCCGACCTCGAAGCCCGTGCGGCCCTGTACGCGCGGCAACAACCGTACACGCTGCCTTAGCCAGCCATGAGCCGCACCCCCCTGACCACGACCGAGTTGGAGCAACTGCTGCGCGAGTTGCCACGCTGGACGCACCACGAGCAGACTCTGCGGCGTGAGCTGCGCTTTCGCGACTTTGCTGCAGCTTTCGCTTTCATGACACGTGTGGCTGCCGAGGCGGAAGCTCTAGATCATCACCCTGATTGGTCGAATAGTTGGAACCAAGTATCGATTGCCCTGACCACGCACAGTGCGCGATGCTTGACAGCACTGGATGCTGAACTCGCGCGACGCATCGAGCACCTCGCCCTCATCACACACGAGCTCCCCACACCCGCATGAAGCCCGAAGACCAACTTGACCCCATCGAAGCACGCGTGCTGGGAGTCCTCGCCGAGAAGGAGATGACCACACCGGACTCGTATCCGCTGTCGCTCAATTCCACGACGGTGGGTTGCAACCAGAAGAGCAACCGCGATCCGGTGACGGAGCTGCTGGACGGTGAGGTGAACCAAGCGCTCTCGAAGCTGATCATCAAAGGCTATGTCGGCGCAGTGACCACCGCGGGCAGCCGCGTCGAGAAGTTCCGTCACAACATGCGGGAACGCTTGTCGCTCAATGCACAGGAAGCGGCGGTGCTGACAGAGCTGCTGTTGCGCGGCCCGCAACAGCCGGGCGAGATGCGTGCGCGGGCTTCGCGCATGACCGAAGTGGCCACCATGGACAACTTGATGGCGGTGCTGCGCAGCTTGGAGAGCAAGGGGCTCACGCAACGCCATGAACCGCCGCTGGGCTCGCGGGCCGAGTACTGGTCGCAGCGCTTGGCCCCCAGCGCGCATCCTGTGCCTACACGGGAAGCCACTTTGCACGCATCCCCTACAGTGGTGCCTGTGGCGTCGCCCACAGCCGGCGCACCAGACCCGCTGACGCGCATCACACAACTGGAGACGCGTGTGCAGCAGTTGGAGACGCAACTGCGCGCCCTTGCTGCACGCTTAGGCGAGTCGCTCGAGGGCTAGGACGTCTGACAGTTCGGCGGCCACCGAAAGCGCGATGGCATTGGGTTCTTTGGAGTGCTTTGTCAAGCCAATCGGACAACGCACCCGCGCCAACTGGGCCTCGCTGAAGCCACGCGCCAACAAGCGCGCGCGGAACTTGCTCCACTTGCGTTCGCTGCCGATCAGCCCGAGGTAGCGAAAGTCGCGCGCAAGTGCGCGCGCGAGCACATCGAGATCGAGAGCGTGCGAGTGCGTCATCACCAGCACCAAGCTGTCGCCGGGCAAGTGCTCCAACTCGGCCTCCGGCGCGTCCACGAGCAACAGCTTCCACGGCTTGTGGGCCGGCGGCACGGGCACAAGCTCGGCGGCACTGCGTGGATCGATCAGGGTCACATCCGCGCCCAACCACGGCGCCAGCCCGGCTAGGGCCTGCGCCACATGACCCGCACCAAAGATGACCACCTGCGGCGTGCGCCACGGATAGGCTTCGATGTGCAGCGTCACCTTGCCACCGCAGCACTGACCCGCAGCGTCCGACAAAGGCACTTCAAGGGTCTCCACAGCTACTCCTCGCGCCAACTGCGACATGGCGTGCTCGCACGCCAACTGTTCGAGCTTGCCACCGCCGATGGTGCCGTGCACCGGCCGACCCTCGGCCACCACCATGCGCGCCCCTGGCTCGCGCGGACCCGACCCGACTAAGCGGGTCACCACGACCAAGGCACACGGTGTGCGCGCATCGCGCAAGCGCGCCAAGGCCTCAATCCAATCGCGCGGGCGGTCTTCAGCGGGCTGCGTCATAGAAGATGCCTGAGGATAGCGCGTCTAGGCGTACCTCGGATGCGTATCCTCATGCGCCATGAAGATCGCGTGCTTAGGCGGTGGCCCGGCGGGCCTGTACTTCGCCATCCTGATCAAGAAGGCCTTTCCCGCGGCCGAGGTCGTGGTGCACGAGCGCAATCGCGCCGAGGACACCTTCGGCTTTGGCGTGGTCTTCTCGGATGAGACACTCGGCAACTTTGAGCTCGCCGACGAGCCAACCTATCGCGAGATCCGCCAGCTGTTCCGGTACTGGGGCGACATCGAAACGCACCTGGGCGATGCGGTCGTGCGCTCGACTGGCCACGGGTTCTGCGGCATGTCGCGCAAAAAGTTGCTGCAAGTGTTCCATCGCCGCGCACAGGAGTTGGGTGTCGAGCTGCGCTTCGAGAGCGAGGTTCACGATGAGAGCCAGATCACGGCTGACTTGATCGTCGTCTCCGACGGCATCAACAGCGCTCTGCGCACCAAGCATGCGGCGCACTTCCAGCCGAGTTTGGACTGGCGCAAGTGCAAGTTCACTTGGCTAGGCACCACACTGCCCATGGATGCGTTCACCTTCTGGTTCGAGACCACCGAGCACGGCGTGTTTCAGGTGCATGCCTATCCATTTGAAGAAGGCTTGGGCACCTTCATCGTGGAGTGCACAGAGGACACTTGGCGGAAGGCTGGCCTCGATCAAGCCGATGAGGCTGCGACTCTGGCGTTCTGTGAGCGCATCTTTGCGCACAAGCTGGGCGGCCATCGTCTGGTGGCCAATCGCTCGATCTGGCGCACCTTCCCGACAGTGCGTTGCGGCACATGGGTCAAGGACCGCATGGTGCTGATCGGCGATGCGGCGCACACGGCGCACTTCTCGATCGGTTCAGGAACCAAACTCGCGATGGAGGATGCCATCGCACTGTGCGAGGCATTCGTGCGTCACGGATGTGACGATGTGCCGGCCACACTGCGCGCGTATGAAGAGGCGCGCAAGGTCGATGTGCTCAAACTGCAAAAGGCCGCGCAAACAAGCCTCGAGTGGTTCGAGAACTCGGAGCGCTACATGGACCAAGATCCAGTCGAGTTCACGTTCAACTTGATGACGCGCAGCAAGCGCATCACCTACGAGAACTTGAAGAAGCGCGATCCCGAGCTGGTGCGGCGCGCTACGGCGCACTATGCGCTCAGTCGTGGCGGTGCACAGGTAGCGAGCACCGAAGTACCGGCGTTTGTGCCATTGCAGTTGCGCGACATGCAGCTCTCGAACCGCATCGTGGTGTCGCCGATGTGCCAATACAGCGCGGTGGACGGTCTGCCCGACGACTGGCACTTGGTGCATCTGGGCTCACGCGCCGTAGGCGGTGCCGGCCTAGTCATCACTGAAGCGACCTCGGCTTCGGCAGATGGCCGCATCACACCCGGCTGCACAGGCATCTGGACCGAGGCACAGGCTGCCGCATGGTCGCGCATTGTGCGCTTTGTGCATGAGCACTCAGGCTCCAAGATTGCGCTGCAGCTGGGCCATGCCGGCCGCAAGGCTTCGTGCTCGGTGCCTTGGGAAGGCGATGCGCCGCTTACAGATGCGCGCGCTTGGCCAACGATCGGTCCATCGGCAGATCCCTTCAAGGCAGGCTGGCACACACCCAAGGCGATGACCCGCACCGACATGGAGCGGGTGTGCGCAGACTTCGTGGCCGCAACCAAGCGTGCTGCACACGCAGGATTCGATGCGCTTGAGATCCACGCGGCGCATGGATATCTGCTGTCAAGTTTCCTTTCCCCACTCTCCAACCGACGCACCGACGAGTATGGCGGCAGCCTCGAAGGACGCATGCGCTATCCACTAGAGGTCGTGCGCGTCGTCCGTGCGGCATGGCCGGCAGAGAAGCCGCTTTTCGTGCGCATCAGCGCGTCCGACTGGCTTGACAATCAAGGTGGCTTCACCTGCGACGAAGCGGTGGTGTTCGCGCGCGAACTGAAACACGCGGGTGTGGACTGCATCGATGTCTCAAGCGCAGGCAACAGCCCGCTGTCGCGTGTGGACTATGGCCGCATGTACCAGGTGCCCTTCGCCGATGCGATCCGCCACGGGGCACAGATCCCTGTACAGTGCGTCGGCGCAGTGCAGGGCATTGACCACGCCAACACGGTGTTAGCTGCCGGGCGCGCGGACCTTGTTGCCATGGCGCGCCCGCACCTCGCCGACCCATATCTAACCCTCCATGCAGCAGCGGAGGTAGGCAAACAGGACATGGCTTGGCCCCGGCAGTACTTGGCCGCCAAGCCGCGACCCAAGGCAGTGGAGCCCGACTGAGTCCACACAACCGGCACAGATCTGCGGGCACAGGTAGACTTGGCACGAGAGCCCTCCTCATGACCGTCACCTTCGCCATCCCTTTGTCGCGCTATGCCTTGCCGGCCGTGATCGCGCTGTCAGCTGTTGCGCCTACCTTGGCCCTCCCCAGCGCACCACAAGCAACCACGCAAGGGGCGGCAGCCAAGTACGCCACACGGCCGCAGCTGATCTACTGGGACACAATCGATAGTCAAGGAAACTTGACGGGCGGCCGGGTGATGCTCGATGTGCCGGATCGGGATGCTGTCTATCCGCGCATCCCCGCCGCAGTCGAAACCTTTGCCCAGCAGTTGCTACCGCCAGATCCGAACAAACGCCTAGACATGGTGTTTGTCGGTGACGGCTACCAAACGGCTCAACTTGGCGCCTACACGTCCCAAGTCTCCAACATCGTTGCGACCTTCTTCGCTATCGAGCCCTACCTGACCTACCGAGAGTACTTCTCGGTGCACCGTGTCGATGTCGTCAGCGCGGACCCAGGCGTGGACAACGACCCAGTCCAAGGCATCACGCGCAACACCGCGCTCAACATGGGCTACTGGTGCAGCGGCATCGAGCGCTTGCTGTGCGTGGATGTGGCACTCGCGTACTCCTACGCGGCCAACGCGCCGCAAGCGGATCTCGTGGCGGCGATCGCGAACAGCACCAAATACGGTGGTGCTGGGTACGCGGCGAACGACTTGGCTACAGGTGCCGGCAACAACTCCTCTGCCATCAGCATCATGCAGCACGAGTTCGGTCATGCCTTGGGCAACTTGGCTGACGAGTACGACTACGGCGGTCCGGCTACCTATGTCGGTGGGGAAGTCTCGGCGGTCAACGCCTCGATCTATCCATCAGCGCAAATGGCGGCTCTGCAGACCAAGTGGCACCGCTGGTTGGGTGTCAATCTGCCTGCGTTCGATGGCTTGGTGTCCACCTACCAAGGCGCGTACTACAGTCTCAACGGCATCTATCGTCCAACGAACAACTCGATGATGCGTTCGCTGGGACGGCCCTTCAATCTGCCGTCGGCCGAGTCTTTGATCGCCGAGATCTATCGCTTCACCGATCCCATCGACTCACATTCGCCGACCACCACGACCTACAACGGCACAGAGACGCTCTTTGTCGTGCCGATGACCAAGGTCGGTTCGGAACCGCTGCAGGTGCAGTGGCTGCTCAACGGCCAGCCGATCGCCGGCGCGACGGGCAACTCGCTCAACCTCGCGACCTTGGGGCTGTCGGCTTGCACCTCCCTCATCGCAGCGCGCGTCGTCGATCCAACCACCATGGTGCGCGACGAAGGCCTGCGTCAAGGACTTTTGACACAGACCGTCAACTGGCTGGTGGTTGCTTCGCAAAACCCGATCTCGACCTACTGCATCGCGGCGCCTAACTCGGTCGGACCGGGCGCGACCATCTCCGCCGCAGGCAGCACGAGCATCGCGCTGAACAACCTGCAGCTCACCGTCACCGGCTTGCCGCCGTCTTCATCGGGGTTGTACTTCCACGGTTCGAGTGCCGGGCAGACGCCGTTTGGCAATGGCTGGCGCTGTGTGGGTGGCACACTGCTGCGGTTGCCGCCGATGACTGCAAACTTGTTTGGCGACGCGACGCTCGCCTTCACCACCACGAGCGCACCGGTGGGAATCGTGGTCCCTGGTGCGACGCGCCGCTTCCAGTACTGGTACCGCAACCCTGCGGCTGGCGGCGCGGGCTTCAATTTGTCGAACGCCCTCTCCGTGCAGTTCTGCCCCTGAGCAGCACCGCGCCTGCTTCATGGCCTTGCGCAGCGTCGACAATCCGCCCAACCCGTGGCACGGCGCGCATGTGGATTGGATCGATGCGCCTCCGCCGGCGCAGCTGAAGGTGTATGAGGAGGAGGCTAAGAGCCTCATCACGGAACACGACTCGCCCGACATCGGGTTTCGCTTTGGTGCGAATCCCTATCGCGGCTGCCAGCACGCCTGCGCGTATTGCTACGCGCGTCCGACGCATGAGTACTTGGATTTCGGTGCGGGGACGGACTTCGACACCAAAATCATCGTCAAGTCGAACGCCCCCGAGGTGTTGTCTCTGGAGCTGGCCCCTCTTCGGTCAGGCAAGCACCCGCTCGATGGCCAGCCGTTGGTGTTGTCGGGCAACACCGATTGCTACCAACCGCTGGAGGCGCACTACCAGCTGACGCGCCGGTGTTTGGAGGTGTGTCGCGCACGCGGTGTGGGTGTGGCGATCATCACCAAGAGCGCCTTGGTGCGGCGCGATGTGGATCTGTTGGCACGCATGGCGCGCGAAGGCGGCGCGCTGGTCAACATCACGGTCCCCTTCCTCGACCCGCGCACGGCACGCGCTATCGAGCCGTGGGCCCCGACACCTAAGACGCGCTTTGAGGCGATGCGCGCTTTGTCCGAGGCCGGCGTGGAGGTCGGCGTGTCCTGCGCGCCGCTGATCCCGGGACTGAACGAAAGCGACCTGCCACAGATTCTGGAGCAAGCGCACGCTCATGGCGCACGGCGCGCCTTCATGACCCTGCTGCGCCTGCCAACCAGCGTGTTGCCGGTGTTCCGCGAACGCATGGCAGCCGCATTCCCCGAGCGCATCCAGAAGATCGAGCATGCGATCCAAGAGATGCGCGGTGGTGCGTGGAACGATGCACAGTTTGGCGCGCGCATGCGCGGCACAGGACCGCGCTGGGAGATGACGCGAGCCCTGTTCGAGCTCACCTGCCGAAGGTTGGGGCTCAATGACGGCGAGGGACGCTTAGGCCAGCCCGGTGAGGGCCGCCCGGCTCGGAACCAGCAAAGGGAGTTGTTCTGAGGAGCGCGCGGCCATCACCAGCGGTGGTAGGCCGGGTGATCTTCCTTGACCGCCACGAAGGTGCCGCGGCAGGTGGCGGTGATCTTGCCGCCGGCCTCTAGCTCGGCCTCCACCACGGCACGGTCGGCGCTCGATTCGACTACGCGCGCGCGCAGCAGCACGGGACCCTGAGTCGGGGTGGGACGCTTGAGGCGCACATGGAAATCCGCAGTTACGGTGCACGGGGGCGTCGTCGCGCCGGCCTGCCGCATCAGATGCCAGGCCGCCGTCCAGTTGCTGTGGCAGTCGAGCAGCGTGCCGGTGATCCCGCCACTGAGCATGCCGGGGAAGGCCTCGTGGTGAGGCTCCGGCTGCCAAGTCGCTTCGGTGTGATCGCCACACGCGCGACTCTTGATGCGCAAACCGCGCTCGTTCGCCGGGCCGCAACCAAAGCAGCGGCCGTTCGGAGAGTAGCGGTCTTGTAGAGAGAGGGCGGTGTCGTCGGTCATGATCGTCCCAGCTATTGGGGCACCCGATAGGGCTTAGAAACAACTCCGGCCGCGAAGTCGCGGCCGGGGGTGATTGGTGGGCTAGACAGGACTCGAACCTGTAACTTCCACGATGTGAACATGGCACTCTGCCATTGAGTTACTAGCCCTTTTGTGGACGGAGAAGGTTACCGTCCGCGGCGCCTGAACGCAACTAGTCCTTCCCCGCAACTAGTCCTTGCCAAGGGTGCCGCGCAGGATGTCGTGGAGGCGCGCTTCCGCCCGCCGCAGCATCATCCGCACGGCATCCTCGCTCTTGCCGCCAAGCAGTTCGCCCGCTTCGCGTAGGGAGCGCCCTTCAAAGAACACCGCCGTGATCGCCGCGCGGTGCTCGGGGGACAGGTGCTCGAGGGCCCCACGCAGCTGGGCCCACGACTCGTCGCGCGAGACTTGCTGCGTGACGGTCATGTCCTTGGAAGCAGGCTCAAAGCCACGATCTTCGTCCGGATCATCACCGGCTCCGCTTAGATGCCGTTCACGACCGGAATCGCGCTTGTGAGCGGCGTAGAACTCGGCTTTGTCACGGATCTTGTTCTGCAGGATCTGGATCAGCCAGCGCACCAACGAGCCTTCGCCGCGGTACTCATAGTTGGCAAGGTCGCGCGTCGCTTCTCGGAAGGTGGTCTGGGCGAGGTCGTCCGGATCCTCCTTCATGCGCAGCTTCGGACCAATGCGGCGCCGCGCCAGTTCGAGCACCATGACGTGGTAGCGCGCGAAGAGCTCATTGAGCGCCACCGCGTCTCCCGATTTGGCGCGCGCCACAAGCAACGCAGTGGCATCGTCCTTGAAGCCCTCAGGCAACGAGAACGCCTCCGGCTGGCCAGCATTCGGTGCGGGCTTGCCGGCTTCCGGCGCGTTGTCAGGTTGATCTGCCATCACGCACGAAGGTAGCGCAGCCACTCCGCTGCCGCCACCTGCCTTTGTCGGGGTTCCCGCCTACTCGACAACCTGGCCACCCTTCATCACCCACGCAACGCGCAGCATGGCATCGATGTCCTGCAGCGGATCACCATCCACGGCCACCATGTCAGCCAACAAGCCAGCCGCTAGGCGACCACGATCGGAGGTGCCGCACAATTGGGCCGCGTGCACGGTCGCTGTACGCACCGCCTCGGCAGGCGACATGCCGTGGCGTACATAGGCTCCGAATTCATGCGCATTTTCGCCGTGCGGGTAGACACCTGCGTCGGTTCCGAAGGCGATGCGCACACCTTCGGTGATGGCGCGCTTGAGCCACACGCTGCGCCGCGGAAACAGGTATTCGCCCTTCTTGCGCCACACGGCGGGGAGCTGTGACAGGTCCAAACGCTCGACGCAGTACTGCGTGGGCACCAACCAGGTGCCACAGTCAGACATGAGCTGGATGGCTTCGTCCGACAAGAGGCTGCCATGCTCGATGGAATCCACACCAGCACGCAGCGCTGCCACGATGCCGGTTGTGCCGTGGGCGTGAGCAGCCACCTTGAGTCCATGGCGGCGCGCCTCCTCGACGATGGCCACCATCTCGGGCGAACTGAGTTGC